>OBLU010001540.1_pt1 | contig 21447 bp, 17 predicted proteins | sample 1518681 | NCBI WGS metagenome assembly OBLU01 (sample SAMEA3539304, study PRJEB22396) | soil metagenome | biome: tundra; feature: field; material: soil | place: USA | collected 2010-05 | depth 0.15 m
ACGAGGCATTGATGGTTCACATCAGCGCCGTCTATGCAGAGAATCGGGGTGCGTAGGCTTGTGGTGCCGATGCAGTTTGGCAACCAGTTCGTTTGCCTGCCCGAGGTGGAGTGGTACCAGCTTTAACTTGGGGTGATGCTTACTGTAGCGGTTCAGCCGTTTCACAAGGGGAACAGGGTCCAAGAGCCCCTCGTCTATTGCCAGCTTCAATTCATCTAGCAACTGCAAGCTGGTATCAATGCGACGTTCACCGTCTCGGATGGGGTCAGCATCTAGCGGCCCATCTCCACCTGACAGAGTTTTACGTTGCCTCTCCATCCACTTGATCACAGCTTCCTTGGGTGAGTCATAACTGACCGGCTCTTCCTCTTCCTCCCTGCCTTCCTCGCCAGTCTCACCAGCCGTTATCTCCTCAGGTGAGTCATCATGGAACTCCTTCAGTCTCCGCTTGAAAGTGCTAAGACTTATCTTCATTCTTTTCTGAAGAAATGCGAGGAGCTTATCACGCCATGATGTCCACGACGGGAGGCCGGGTAGCAAGGAACCACGGATTGCAAAAGCGTCTCGGCAGTTGGATAAGGAAAAAAGGGACGCAAAAGATAAATCCGAGTGAAATCTCAGGAGCTAGCGAATCATCTTCGCCAGCGGCGATGCCTCTACTTTTTCCTTGATGCCGTCTCCGTCAAGGAAGTGGAGGTATTTGCTTGTAGTGGCTATGTCTTTGTGCCCCATTGCCAACTGCAACCCCTTGAGGCCGAAAACCCCAATCATGTGCGATGCATAGGTGTGACGCCATCGGTGTAAGTACCAACGGTTGCAGCGAGGGTGAGTCTTGCAGGAATAGGGCACGATTTCTTTCCGTGTCTTACTGCGCTTGATCGTGTATGTGCCAGAGCAGTGACCGCAATTGAGCGCCGCACGAAACGCGACCTCTTTGCAAGTGTCAAGCAAGTGCTTGTCAATTCCACCGCCATACGATTTGCGCGTGGGATGTGGTGCTGAGGGAAACACAAACAGACTCTGGCTTATTTTCTGCCGCATCTTGAGATTGTCGAGAAGTGAGCGGGGCACATCCACGGAGCGTATCTCATACGACTTGGGCGTGTACTTGGGCTCAGTCTTTGGGGTCACACTGATTCGGGAGAGGCGGTAATCAACATCCGACCAGAAAAGGTGCGAAACCTCCCTATCGCGAAATCCAGTAATGAGAAACACTTCAAACAACAAACGCTCATCATCAGTACAGGCGGCGAAGAATTGTCTTATCTCCTCATCTGCATAGACCTCAATCTTCTTCTCCGCTGTCTTCGGCCAATCGCCCTTCTTGAGTCTGATGTCGTGGTCATGGTGCCTGACCATGTTGAGCACGACGATTACGCGCTTATTGATGGTCTTCTGGTTCAATCCCTCTTTGCGGCCCGCAGCAAACAAGCCTAAGAGGTCATTGCGGTCAAGGCGATAGACGAGGTGCTTGGTGATGTGCCGCTCAGCCCACCTCAAGCACGTTTCATAAGAGGAGTGTGTTCCGCGGCCCTTCGTAGCCGCTACCGCCTCAAGGTACTGCTTGATGCCTTCCTGAATTGAGATGACCGTCTTGTCCGTGGTTCCGATCGCCGCCTCGGTCTCATCGGAGGGAATCGAGCCGTTCGCCAACCCAGTGGCTTTTCGCCACGCATCCAACGCCTCACGTGGCGTCTTTCCAGCCAGTTTGCGTGTCCGTTTACCGTCTTCTCGCCAATCGAGAAAGTACGCCCCTCCCCCCTTCCAAGACGCTGGCTCCCCCTCAATGATGATGAGGCGGGGGTCGGGCTTGTTGTTATCCCAGTGAACCGGATAGAATCTCCACTGTCCGCTTTCTTCTTTGCGTTTCTGCGTGAGGTTGATTCGATGGGTTTTGGTGTCCATGTCACGCTACCGTCGCTTTCCGGGGTGTTCTCAACCTCAAATTCGACTCCAGCTTATCACTTTGGACACCAAAATGGACACCATCGAGGAAAATCTAACCTAAATAGTTTATTCTAAAGGGCGGGAGTAGTTCAGTGGTAGAACGTCAGCTTCCCAAGCTGAATGTCGCCGGTTCGATCCCGGTCTCCCGCTCCAGGTTCAACGAACTCCCCTCGCACATTCGACGAAAGGGCAGACTCCCAAAGCAGGCGTGAATAGCTTTGGTCGACGGTCGCCATAAGCGAGATTGGTCCGGAGACAACGCGATCATTTCCTACTGTCACATCGCATCGCCAATCAATGGCCGCGTTGGCCTTCGGCTCGTCGATCCAGGCAATCTCGTCACCGCCAATTCCACCACCACTCTTGTGGTCGTCACTCAGATCCAGCCCATCACCGTGATTTTCCCTTTGAACGAAGACGACCTGCCTCAGGTCCTGGAACACCGCAAGGGCGGCAAGCAGCTCAAGGTCGATGTCTTCGACAGAAACCAGCAGAAGCTTCTCTCCTCCGGGAAGTTGGCGACCATCGACAACCAAATCGATACCACGACGGGAACAGTCAAGTTACGAGCCGCTTTCGACAATAAGGACGGGATCCTCTATCCCAATCAATTTGTGAATTCGCGCCTGCTCGTGAACACATTGCAGAACCAGATCCTCGTGCCATCCTCGGCAATTCAGCACAACGGCAATCAGGACTTTGTTTATGTCATCGAGAACGGCAAGGCGGTCTTGCGCAATGTAAAGGCCGGAATCTCAGATGGAGGAAATACCGCCGTTCAGGGACTTCAACCCGGAGATATCGTCGCTAACAGCAGCTTTGAAAAACTACAGAACGGCTCACCTATTGTCGTTTCTCACATCAACCTTCCATCCACATCTGAATCTCCCGAGGGCAACGCTCCATGAACCCCTCCCGGATATTCATCCTGCGGCCGGTCGTCACGGCGCTGCTGATGGTGGCGATTCTGCTCGTGGGCATCGTTGCGTTCTTTCAACTGCCGATCTCCGCCTTGCCGCAAGTCGATTACCCGACTATTCAAGTGCTGACGTTTTATCCCGGCGCAAGCCCAGACGTCATGGCCACCACCGTCACTGCTCCTTTGGAGCGGCAATTCGGCGAGATGCAAGGCCTCAGCCAGATGACCTCCACGAGTGCCGGTGGAGTTTCCGTGATTGTGCTTCAGTTCAATCTTTCCTTGGACCTCGACGTCGCGGAAGAAGAGGTTCAATCCGCAATCAACTCTTCGCAGAGTTATCTCCCCTCCGATTTACCCACTCCGCCTGTCTACAACAAGACAAATCCTGCAGATGCGCCCGTCTTGACTCTTGCTGTCACTTCTGATTCCATGCCGCTCTCTCAGGTCGAAGACCTCGTCGACACGCGACTGGCGCCAAGGATTTCGCAGTTGACGGGCGTGGGGCTCGTAAGCATCAGTGGCGGCCAAAAGCCTGCTGTGCGCATCGATGTAAATCCAGTCCAGCTTGCTTCTTATGGCTTGAACATGGAGGACGTGCGCACCGCGCTCACGCAGTCCAGCGTCAATGCAGCCAAAGGCAACTTCGACGGACCGCGCCAGGACTATCAGATCGATGCCAATGACCAAATCATCAATGCGGACGGATACCAAAGCGTTGTAATTGCATACTCCAACGGTGCCCCGGTATTCGTAAGAGACGTGGCACAGGTCTTGAACGGGGTCGAGAACACCAAGGAGGCTGCATGGATGAACCAGACGCCGGCTGTGATTCTTAACATCCAACGCCAGCCGGGCGCCAACACCATTACAGTCGTCAAGAGAATTCAGCAGGTCCTGCCCCAACTCGAAACGAATCTTCCGGCATCGATCCACGTAACCACGATGACCGACATGACAACCAGCATTCAGGCCTCGGTGAACGATGTCGAATTCGAGCTCATGCTGACCGTCGCGCTGGTAGTCATGGTCATTTTTCTCTTTCTGCGCAGCTTGCGCGCAACCGTCATTCCAAGCGTAGCCGTACCGCTTTCTCTTGTAGGAACATTCGGCGCGATGTATCTCCTGGGATACAGTCTCGATAACCTGTCGTTGATGGCGCTGACCATCGCCACCGGCTTCGTCGTAGACGATGCGATCGTCATGATCGAAAACATCGCGCGCTATCTCGAAGAAGGAAAGCCACCGCTCGAGGCTGCGCTTATCGGTGCTGGACAGATCGGCTTCACCATCGTTTCGTTGACGGTGTCGCTCATCGCCGTGCTGATTCCACTGCTTTTCATGGGCGATGTGGTTGGTCGCCTGTTCCGGGAATTCGCAGTCACCCTGGCCGTGACCATCATCATTTCTGCTGTCGTCTCCCTCACCCTCACTCCGATGATGGCCTCGCGCATTCTCCGCCACACCCCTGAGGAGCAGCAGACGCGGTTCTATGCCGTCTCCGAGAAGATGTTCAAGCGCATGATTGATTTCTATGGCCGTACTCTGCGTGTGGTTCTGCGTTATCAGACCGTAACTCTGTTGATCGCGTTGGGAACATTGGTTCTCACCATCTTCCTGTACATCGTGATTCCCAAGGGGTTTTTCCCCGTGCAGGATACCGGCGTTATCCAAGGCATCTCGCAGGCATCGCAATCCATCTCCTACAGCGCCATGTCCGCTCTACAACAGGAGCTCGCTCGCGTCATTCTCGCCGATCCCGCAGTCGAGAGCCTCACCTCCTTTATCGGTGCGGACGGAGTGAACACCACTTTGAACTCCGGCCGGATTTCCATTAACCTCAAGGCCCTCGATCAGCGTCACGAAAGCGCCTCGGATGTAATTCGCCGGTTGCAGGATAGCGTGCAGCAAGTCTCCGGCATTCACCTCTACATGCAGCCCGTGCAGAACATCACCATCGACGATCGGGTCAGCCGAACGCAGTACCAGTACACCCTCGAAGATCCCGACACGAATGAACTGCAGGAGTGGACAGGCAAATTTGTCGCCGAACTGAACAAGTTGCCCCAGCTTGAGGATGTTGCAACCGATCAGCAACTGGGTGCCCGCGCCATCTCGCTGGTCATCGATCGCGTGACCGCATCTCGCCTGGGTATCGCGCCCACAACCATAGACAACACCCTCTACGACGCTTTTGGTCAACGGGAAATCAATACCCTGTACACCCAGACGAATCAATATCACGTCATTCTCGAGACAGATCCGCAATGGCAAAGGAGTCCCGCGAAACTTGGCGATCTTTATATTCAATCCAACGCTTCGACGGGTGCCTCCGGTGCGAGCGCCGCAAGTTCGTTTTCCTCATCGGCTTCAGCCGCAGCGGGATCGAACGCTCTCACCACTGCGGTGAAGTATACCCCATCGTCAGCTGTGCTCACAGTTCCTGCTAGCGCCATTCCACGTGTTTCGGCAGCCGGAGCTTCCTCGCCAAGCACGGGCACTATTGCCGGAACCACGCCCAACACAACAACCGCATCTGCAAGCCCCAACGCCGTGCCGCTCAGCACATTTTCTCAAGCGATTCCTACAACCGAAGCTCTGTCCATCAATCACCAGGGCCAGTTCCCTTCCGTGACGGTTTCCTTCAATCTCGCTCCGAATGCGTCTTTGGGGACGGCTATCAGCAACATCAACGATGTGGCGAAGCGGCTCAAATTCCCGCCCAGTCTGCAGATCGGCTTTCAGGGAACCGCTGCAGCTTTTGAAAACTCGCTCTCGAACGAAGCTCTGCTGATTCTTGCAGCGCTGGTCACGGTCTACATCGTCTTGGGTGTTCTCTATGAGAGTTTCATTCACCCCATCACCATTCTTTCCACGCTTCCGCCGGCTGGAGTTGGTGTGCTGCTCGCGCTGATCATCTGCCGCCAGGATCTTTCCGTCGTTGCCATCATCGGAATCATCCTGCTGATCGGCATCGTCAAGAAAAACGGCATCATGATTGTCGATTTCGCGCTCGAAGCAGAACGCAATGAGGGCAAATCATCGACTGAAGCCATCTTCGAAGCGAGTATGCTTCGATTCCGACCGATCATGATGACCACCATGGCCGCGTTACTTGGCGGTCTTCCGCTTGCTCTTGGAACCGGCCTCGGATCGGAACTCCGCCGTCCGCTTGGAATCGCCATGGTGGGCGGCCTGCTCCTGAGCCAGATCCTGACCCTCTACACCACGCCGATCATCTATGTGTTCTTCGATCGAATTGCCCAACGTCTGACGCATAAGAGACCGTCGGGAGGTCCTGCCCGCAGTCAGCGGCAAGCCGAAACAGGAGCAGTATGATCATTTCGGCTCCATTTATCCGGCGACCGATTGCGACCACGCTTCTCACTATTGCTGTCGCAATCGCCGGCGCCATCGCGTTTTATGCTCTCCCCGTTTCTCCGCTTCCGCAGGTCGATTTTCCCACCATCAGTGTCTCTGCAAGTCTTCCCGGAGCCAGTGCGCAGATCATGGCGGCATCCGTTGCCACGCCCCTCGAGCGGCAATTCAGCCACATCGCCGGCGTGACGGAAATGACTTCCTCCAGTTCGCTCGGCTCCACTTCGGTCACCTTGCAGTTTGATCTCAGCCGCAATGTTGACGGCGCTGCACGTGACGTGGAAGCTGCAATCAATGCAGCGCGCACTTACCTTCCCATTAATCTCCCCGCAAGCCCGTCGTATCGCAAGGTGAACCCGGCAGACGCTCCCATCATGATCCTCGGGCTCACGTCGAATAAGTACGATGTAACGAAGCTTTACGATCTCGCGTCGACAATCCTGGAACAGAGGCTCTCACAGATTCAGGGAGTCGGGCAGGTGTCCGTGGGCGGCGGCGCCACTCCTTCGGTGCGAGTTGAAGTAGATCCAAAAAAGCTTGAAAGCTTTGGGCTCACCCTTGGTTCCGTTCAATCCGTCCTCAGCCTCCAGAATTCCCACGAGCCGCGCGGCCAGATCTCGGACGATCAGGTTTCCCAGGACATCATCACAAATGATCAGATCTCGTTAGCTGACCAGTACAAGCCTCTGATCATCTCCTACCACAATGGCGAAGCCGTTCGACTTTCCGACATCGCCGACGTAACGAACTCCACGCAGAACATCCGGACCGCGGGCTACATGGATGGCACGCGTGCTGTCTTCATCATCATCTTTCGACAACCCGGGGCCAACATCATTCAGACCGTTGACCGGGTTCGAACACAATTGCCGTTCCTTGAAGCGATCCTGCCGCAGGGCATCCAGACGACCATCGTTCTTGACCGAACCACCACCATACGGGCTTCCGTCAACGATGTTGAGAGGACACTGATCGGTTCCGTCATCCTGGTCGTGATTGTCGTCTTTGTTTTCCTGAGGAATTTCCGCGCCACGCTGATTCCTACCGTCGCTGTGCCCGTTTCACTCATCGGCACGTTTGCCGCCATGTACCTGTTCGATTACAGCCTCGATAACTTGTCGTTGATGGCCCTTACGATTGCCACTGGCTTCGTGGTAGACGATGCCATCGTGGTAATGGAAAATATCACGCGTCATGTTGAGAATGGCATGGATGCGTTTGATGCTGCGTTACTCGGCGCAAAGGAAATCGGCTTTACCGTTTTCTCAATCAGCATGTCCTTGATCGCCGTCTTCATTCCCATTCTCATGATGGGTGGCATCGTCGGCCGGCTCTTTCGCGAGTTCGCCATGACGCTCTCCACGGCCATCGTCGTCTCGATGGTCATTTCCCTCACCACAACTCCCACGATGTGCGCCTACCTTTTGAAGCCTGCCCAGGAAGGAGGGAAGCACAACTGGCTTTACCGCATGAGCGAGAAATTCTTCACCGGGATGCTCTCCGTGTATAGGCATTCGCTCGCCTGGGTTCTCGACAATCCTGCACTCACGCTGATTGTGCTGGCACTTACCATCGCACTCAATGTCGTCGTCGCTATTCGGATTCCAAAGGGATTTTTCCCGACTCAGGATGCCGGTGCGGTAACCGGCCAAGTGCAGGGACCGCAGGACGCATCATTTCCGTTCATGAACTTCTCCATCCAGCATTTGGTCGCGGTTATCAAGGCAGATCCCGCGGTCGAACACGTGAACGCCTATACGGGCGGCAACGGATCCAGCAATGGAGGATTTATCTATATCGCGCTGAAACCCCTCGGCCCGGAGCGCAAGTCCACCGCGATGGAGGTCATCAACCGTCTCCGCCCTAAACTGAACAGGCTGCCAGTCGCATCTGCATTTCTGCAACCCGTGCAGGACCTGAGGATTGGCGGACGTTCCAGCGCTGCCCTCTATCAGTACACCATCCAGGCCGATAACATCGACGACCTTTTTCATTGGGGTCCGATTCTGCTCGCCAATATGAAAAAGCTGCCCGGCCTGCAGGATGTCAATACCGATCAACAAAACGGCGGACTACACGAACTGCTCACCTATGATCGCGTCACCGCCGCTCGTCTTGGGCAGACTTCGCAGTCACTTGATCAATCGCTGTATAGCGCTTTCGGTCAGTCCGAGGTTTCTGTCATTTACACCCAGCTCAACCAGTATTACGTGGTGATGGAAGTTGCGCCGCCATACTGGCAGGATCCGTCGCAACTGAACAATATTTACTTCAAGCCACCCGCTTCATCCTCGACAAGCAGTGTCGCCGGAATCAATGCTGTCTCTCCATTGTTGAGCGTAGTAAAGCGCCAAATTGGTACTACGCCTCTCCAGATCAGCCACACAGGTTTGTTCCCGTCTGTCACCGTCTCCTTCAATCTGGCCAGCGGGCTCTCGCTCAGTGACGCTACTCGTGAAGTTGTCCGCATGGAATCCGCCCTCGGCATGCCCTCGACTGTTCATGGTTTTTTTGCAGGAACCGCTCAAGCGTATCAAGATTCTCTCTCAACCGAGAAGTACCTGGTGGCGACAGCCCTGCTTGCGGTCTACATCGTGCTCGGCATTCTCTATGAAAGCTTGGTTCATCCCCTGACCATCATTTCCACTCTGCCCTCGGCAAGCGTGGGAGCCATGCTCGCGCTGATGCTCTTTCACATCGACCTCAATGTCATTTCCATCATCGGTATCATTCTGCTCATCGGTATCGTCAAGAAGAACGCGATCATGATGATCGACTTCGCCCTCATGAGCGAGCGCGAAGAGGGAAAAAACACATACGACTCAATCTTCGAGGCCTGTATGCTGCGCTTCAGGCCGATTCTGATGACTACAATGGCCGCCGTTTTCGGCGCTCTGCCACTCGCTTTCGGCACCGGCACCGGCTCGGAACTGCGGCGCCCCCTGGGCATCACTATCGTTGGCGGCCTGCTGCTCAGCCAACTCTTGACGCTTTACACGACTCCAGTTGTCTATTTGGCGATGGATCGCCTGCGTCTTCGCGCTTTGGGTAACTCCAGTGAAAACATCCAGCATGGAGCGGCAAGTCCCGCGTCCTGATTCCAGTGGGGGTCTATTTATGATTCTTTCAGGGAAACTCGGAACCGCCATGGCAACGGCCTCAGCCATTCTCGCTTTGTCAGCGCTGATTTCCGGATGCCGCGTGGGGCCTCCCTACCATGCGCCCGCCCCGCCGTCGATTGCCGCGCCAAACTACAAGGAATCCACGGTCAATTTCAATGACGCGAACGGCTGGAAGGTCGCCAGTCCGCAGGATGCCATGATACGCGGCAAATGGTGGGAGATCTTCAATGAGCCGGAACTGAACGCGCTGGAAGAGCAACTCAATATCAACAACGAAAACATCAAAGCCTCGTTTGAAAACTTCATGGAGGCGCGCGCACTCATCGCCGAAGCTCGTGCGCAATTCTGGCCGACAGTATCCGTGAACCCCTCTTGGAATCGGTCGCGCAGCTCGACCAATCTTCGCAACTCTTCACAGGCCAACACCGGACTGACCTCTACACTCTGGGCTGCCCCCCTGGACGTCTCATGGACTCCCGACCTGTGGGGCAAGATTCGTAACCAGGTTCGCGAAGCACAATACAGCGCACAGGCCAGCGCCGCCGATCTCGAACTGGAGAAGCTGACTGAGCAGGCCAGCCTCGCGCAATTCTATTTTGAGATCCGCGGTCAGGATATGCTCCAGAAAATCCTGAACGACACGGTCGCAGCCGATCAAAAAGCCCTCGACGCCGCGCAGGGCGCCTATGATGCCGGTACCGGGGACTACATCGCCGTCGTGGAAGCCCGATCCACGCTCCAGTCCGCAGAATCCTCCGCCACCAATGTGGCTTTGTCGCGCGCCCAATACGAACACGCCATCGCCACGCTCCTCGGCAAAATCGCAACTGATTTCTCCATTCCCGTAAAGCCCATGCTTTACACCCCGCCTCCGGTTCCGACTGGCGTCCCATCACAACTCATGGAGCGCCGGCCTGATGTGGCCGCCGCCGAGCGCACTCTTGCCGCCGCCAATGCAACCATCGGTATCGGCTACGGCGCTTTCTTTCCTCAATTGAGTATTTCCGCGCAAGGCGGCTTCGAAAGTTCCACTCTCAAGCATCTGTTCGACTGGCCCAGCCGCTTCTGGGCGATCGGCCCCAGCGCCGCGCAAACCATCTTTAATGGCGGCCTTTATCGGGCCCAATTGCATCAGTACGAGGCAATTTACAATGCAGACCTCGCCACCTATCGCCAGTCGGTGCTCACCGCTTTTCAGCAGGTCGAAGATTATCTCGCAGCAACCCGCATCCTTTCCCAGCAAATCCTTCGCCAGCAGGAAGCAATCAAATCATCCCAGGAGTTCCTTGATCTTGAAATGCAGCGCTACAACAGTGGCATCGATCCTTACGTTGACGTGGTCACTGCCCAAACAACACTCCTCGGAAACCAGGTCACGCTCAATTCGCTTCAGGTTCAAGAGATGCTTTCATCAGTCCAACTTGTCGAGGCGCTCGGCGGAGGTTGGGATCGAACCGATCTACCGACACCCTCACAGGCCTCTGCCAAAGTTCCGCCCGCAGACTACAAAATGCAAAACTAGCAAACGGTAGAAGGCCGTCGTACCGCCATACTTCCACGCTCGATCAATGCGAGATGCCGGGTGCTACTGGTTCTCTTGAACCTTCACCACAAAATACGTGACGGTACTGCCATCCGGCACTAGCATCTGGTGCGGCGTGCCCGCCGGGATGTGCACCACATCGCCTGCCTTCAGTTCCTGTGGCATCCCGCCTTTTACAGCGGTTCCGCGAATCTCGCCCGGCGCAGTCGTTTTCTGATCGACAACCTCTCCTCCGGTCATCAACGTCACATGGCCATCGAGAATGTAAAACAGGTCGGCGTAGTTCTGATGCAGTTCTCCACCCCCGTTGCGGTTGCGGAAGGCGAGCATGGTGTAGTGGTGCGGATATTTTTCGAGAGTCTCGCTGGCGGAGCCGTCGCCTTGCGCAGCCAACTCCCTCAAATGTTGCGACCGCTCCAGAAGCTGGGCAGGAGACCAGGCGTCTGTTTTCATAGCTTGTGCACTCGCCCCCAGAGATAGCAGCAGGAATGCTGCCGGGATCATGGTTCCAATCAGCTTTTGCATTGCGCGCCTCACAGCAGATCCGCAATCGCAAGCGGGTCCATGTCAGTGTAAACTTGGTTTTCGCCCCCCATACCCCAGCAGAATGAGTAGCTCGATGTGCCCACGCCGGCATGAATCGACCAGCCCGGCGAAATCACCACTTGTTTGTTGGCGATAACGATGTGCCGCGTTTGGTGCGCCGGGCCCATCAAGTGAATCACCCGGTCAGCGAGCTCCAGGTTGAAATAAAGGTACACCTCGGAACGGCGCATGTGCGTGTGAGGCGGCATGGTGTTCCACACGCTTCCCGTCGACAGGCTCGTCACGCCCATCACGAGCTGGCAGCTTCGCGCACCATCAAGATGGATATACCTCGCGATCCGCCGATGGTTGGCCGTCTCCGGCGTTCCAAGAACCGCGGGCTCAAGGGTGCGAAAATCAACCTTTGTTGCCGGATAGCTGGCGTGAGCCGGATAACTCAGCAGATAAAACTCAGCCGGAGTGGCAGCATCGAAGCTTGTGAAGGAGATAACCCTGCTTCCGCGTCCCACATAGACGGCATCAAGATTCGATAATTCGAACTTCTCTCCGTCCACCGCGACCAACCCCGCTCCGCCAATATTGAGAATGCCCACCTCGCGGCGTTCGGTGAAGTAATCTGCGCGCAAGTCGGGATCAGTCGAAAGCGTGAGAGCTTCATCCAGGGGAACTGCTGAGCCAATCACTGTACGGTCAAGGTCCACATACACCAAATCCACACGACCGGGCTGGAAAAGTCCCTCCACCAGAAAAGCCGCGCGCATTTCTTCCGTCGTCATGCGCGGATAGCGAACAGCATCGGCAACTTGTATCAATCGCATCGAAGGACATTCCCTTCCCGAACCATCCACTCTATTCGATTGCCCATCAGCCTGTCTTGAATGGTTGGTCGACTCGCTCAATCAATCCGGTAAAATGCGCCCGTAGCCTCACATGAAACCGTTGGCAGCGGGCCTCGCCCTCTCCTCTACGCCAACCCGGCTAGTTCTTTGGCACGCTTAAAAACAGCAAGCAGCATGGGCCGCGTGAGCTTGCCGGTATTGGTGTTTTGGAGCGACGGATGGAAGCTGGCAATGACACGCAAGCCGCTCGGCAATGTGTATTCAGCAGCATGGCCGAACATGTAACCAGAAAGGGAAGTTATCTTGCCCGTTCGCCGGGCGTGGGCCAGCAGGCCATCGAATGCAATGCGGCCCAGGCAGACAACGACACGGAGATCGTGGAGCAGGCTGATTTCTTCGTCGAGCCACGGTGCACAGTTGCGCTGCTCTTCGGGCGTGGGCTTGTTGGCTGGGGGAGCGCAGCGGACTACGGCGGTGATCAACAGACCGGAGAGGGTCATGCCATCGTCGCGGGAAGCGGCTTTCGCCTGCGAAGCAAAGCCAGCCTCGTGCAGCACAGGATAGAGAAAATCTCCCGAGCCATCGCCGGTGAAGGGTCGCCCTGTACGGTTCGAGCCGTGCGCGCCGGGAGCCAGCCCCAGCGCCAGTACGCGCGCTCGCGGGTCGCCAAAAGCGGGCACAGGCCGTCCCCAGTATTCCCACTCCGCGTAGGCACGTCGTCGAACACGTGCCACCTCTGCGCAATGCGTGCGCAGTCGCGGGCATCGCTCACAGGCAATGATACGAGCGTTCAACACATCCAGTGCAGCATCCGAAACATTCATGGCAAGCCTTTATGGTATCGAATTCCCCGCGGTTTGAGCACAGTCGAAGTTCAGATTTGCACCGTCGCCCGATGCATCCCGCGCACCTCGCACTCCATCAGATAGTTGGTGAATGTTTAGCCAAAAATCTATGCCGCCGTTGCTCATCTGGAGTGATACTGGCAGTGAGAGTTACTCCCATTTAACTGGAGATCAATGCGATGAAGTCTGCAAAGCTTTTGCTCCTCGCCGGCGATTTTGTTGAGGACTACGAGATCATGGTGCCGTTCCAGGCCCTTCAGATGGTAGGCCACACGGTGCACGCGGTTTGCCCGGGAAAAAAGAAGGACGACCAGGTGCGCACCGCCATTCACGACTTCGAGGGCGATCAAACGTACACTGAAAAGCGCGGGCACAACTTCACTTTGAATGCGACCTTTGACGAGGTCGATCCCGCCCACTACGATGCGCTCGTGGTCCCAGGCGGGCGCGCGCCGGAGTATCTTCGCCTCAATCCCAGGGTCCTCGACATCGTCCGCCACTTCGACAAGACGGGCAAGCCCATCGCCGCCTTGTGTCACGGCGCCCAGTTGCTGGCCGCGGCCGGCGTGGTGAAGGGTCGCAAATTAAGTTGTTACCCTGCTTGCGCACCCGAAGTTGAATTGGCCGGTGGGACCTTTGTCCCAGTGGAGTTCTCTGAAGCCGTGGTGGACGGCAAGTTGGTCACTGGCCCGGCGTGGACGGCCCATCCGGCGTGGCTGGCGAAGTTCCTCGAAGTATTGGAAGCTCATCTGGCTGCCAAAGCGGCCTGATGGTTCGCCGCATCCGACGCCCCGAATCTCCCTAAAAGCACGCAATGGGGTGCTTCGCGGCACGGACCTGCCGCAGCGGCTCACCCGTGGCGGCGGTGATAACCTTCTGAATCTCGGCCACAACCGACAGCGCGATAGCTGCGGGCGTGTCGGCGCCCAGATCGAGGCCTGTCGGCGCATGCATCTCTGCCAGCCACTGATCCACGCGTTCCGTGGTGACGGAAAGATGAAGCAGTCCTGCGGCCTCGGCCAGCAGCTCACGGGTTCGGCGCTGTGGCCCTAGGACACCGAGGTAGGCGAGTGGAAACTCGAGCGCCAGCAGCGACGCCAGTACGCGCGAATCCTGCTCGAAACTGTGAGTCATCACCACGGCCGCATCGGTCGGAAGCAGACTCAGATGTGCTGGCGCCGCATCGGGCAAATCGGCAATGAGTAGCACGCAAACTTCGTCGGCCGCAGGAAAGCGTTCGCGTGTAGCCAGGTGCGACCGGCCGTCGGCGACAGCCACATACCACCCCAATTCGCGCGCTAGTTGCGCAAGCGGCTTGGCATCGTCACCGGCACTGAAGATCCACAATCCGGGGCGCGCAGCTCGATAATCAGCCCATACGCGCGTCGGGACGCCTTCCAGAGGAATCTTTGTCTCGAAGGACGTATGACGGTCCAGCGCCAACGCTGCCAGTTCCGTAAGTTCAATGTCTCCGATCGAATTCGGCCCATCGGAATCGGACGCCTGCTCTGAATCATTCGGCAGGCCGGCGTAAGCCCTCCGGCCGATGTGCGTTCCCTCCAGAACCGTCACAATCCCCAGCGGCGTCCGCGCTTTGAATCCTGCCTCCAATGCCACCATCAGCGGCCCGGCCGTTTGACGACGCTCCAGCAGCAGAAAAACCACGCCTCCGCAGCCCGACCCATACGGCCGATCGCCATCATCATCGGCGGTAGAGTAGCGCTCAACCACCGGCCCCGCAGACGTGAGCCACCAGGCGCGGCGAGCGACCTCGGCTTCCAGGCATCCACCGCTCACCGTGCCGGCGCGACGGCCATCTTGCGCGAGCAGCATGTGCGCGCCGGGCTTGCGATAACTCGATCCCTCGACCGCCACAATCGTGGCCAGTACGTAGTCCGCCCCCGATGTTTCCAGTTCGCGCCAAAGAGGCAGTATGCGTTCGAGATCCGTCATTGACTCCAATTGTCTCTCAAAGCTGGCTCATGCTTCCAGAATCTTCGATTGCAGCAAGTCCTCGATTCGTATTGGCAAGTCCCGAACGCGCACGCCGGTGGCGTGATACACGGCGGACGTAATGGCCGGAGCCACGCCCGCCATCCCGATCTCCCCAATTCCGCGCGCTCCGTATTCGTTCACGATCAGGTCGGGATAGTCGAGGAAAGTGACGTCGAGATCCGGCAGATCGGCGCAGGTCGGCACCAGATAGTCGGCAAAGTTGCCATTGATGGGCTGCGCCCGTGTTGATTCGTAGTGGGTGCCTTCAAACAACGACATACCCACCCCCATCACCGCTGCCCCCAGAATCTGGTTTGTACCGGCTTTCAGGTTGATGATCCGCCCGCAGTCGAAAACCGAGAAGATACGGCTCACCCGGAGTCGCGCGATATCCGGCTCCCATTCCACTTCGGCAAAATGCGCTCCAAACGAGTGCAGAGAGAACTTCAACGCCTTGGGATCTTCAAACGACGGAAACGTCTTGCCGGTCGCAGTGATACCGCTCAAGTTGGCCATGCGAAGCACTTCTTCGAAGGGAACGCCGTTGGCGGTCAGCGGGCTGCCGGAATGGAAAGCCGCGCCAACCACTTGAGGCTGCTCCTTCTGATGAACCATGCCATTGGAGAGCGCCAGGGCATTCGGCTCCATTCCGTGAAACGGCGACTGCGGAATGAGCGTTGCAATGTGCAGCAACCGCGTCACCGCCTCATTCACTGCGCCAGTCGCGGCGGGCAAAATGGCGCTCGTGGCCATTGAGCCGCCGGATGTGGGTCCCTCGGGCAATGAAGTGTCGCCCAGGAACACATCGATTCGATCCAGCGGCACACCGGTCTTCGCATGTATCACCTGCGCGAACACAGTGTAGGTGCCCGTGCCGATATCCTGTGTGGCGCAACGGACGCAGACGCGGCCGTTGGGACACAACTCCACACTGGCCGTGCAGGGAATGCGCGCCGCCGCCCACGATGCTCCCCCTACCCCCCACCCAATCACCTTCCCATCTCGCCGCATCGAGCCCACTTCAGGCGTGCGCTGTTTCCATCCCATCTTTTCAGCGCCCGTGGTGTAGCACTCTTTCAGGTGGCGCGAAGAGAAGGGGAGGTTCTTGCCCTCGTCGTGATCGGCATCGTTCTTCAAGCGCAATTCAACCGGATCCATCTTGAGCTTGATGGCAAGCTCGTCCATCGCCGATTCCAGCGCGAAGAGGCCGGGCACCGCACCGGGACCGCGCATCGGCGCAGGCGCGCCCACATTGCGCCGCACCATGGCGGACGTCACTTCAAGGTTGGGACAGCTGTAGAGGAACGGCGTCTGCTCGCCGCAGTGTTCCATAAAGTCGTCGTTGAGCGAAGTCTGGCTCAGAAAGTCGTGGCGGATTGCCGTTAGCTTTCCATCCTGTGTTGCTCCCAGACGAATGTGCTGCTCAGTGTGCGGGCGATGGCCCACATTTGAAAACATCATGCGGCGGTTCACGCTGAGCTTTACTGGGCGCTTGAGCTGGCGAGCGGCAGCCGCAGCCAGCGTGGATTGCGGCCACGGAAACAGCTTTCCTCCGAAGCCCGAGCCGATAAAGCGCGAAATCACGCGCAAATTCTCGTGCGGAACCCCCAGCACCGCTGACATCACCGAGCGATGATTTACCACACCCTGCGAGCACTCATAAAGCGTTAGATTGTCGCCTTCCCACACAGCAACAGTGCCGTGCATCTCCATCGGATTATGAGTTTCCACGGGCGTAATGTAGGTTTCGTCGATCACAACCGGCGCCGTAGAAAGAGCCTGATCAGGGTCGCCGCGCTTCGAACAGCTTTCGCGCTTGCCGCTAAAGCCGCTGCTCAAATCGGTACGCACATCGGGAGTTCCCGCTTCGTATTCCACGCGCACTGCCTGCGCACCCGCGGTCGCCTGCTCCAGCGTTTCCGCAACCACAAGAGCTACATACTGTCCCCAGTAGTAGATCGTGTCGTCTTCAAACGGAGGGCGTGCTTCGCTGATCGTCCCGTCTTCTTCGTGAGGGAAAAAGCGGTAGACATTTTCCAGGTTGCCGTGATGCAGGACCAGTAGGACCCCGGGAATCTTCTCAGCGCTGGAGGCATCGAGCGAGCGAATGCGTCCGTTGCCAATCGTGCTCTGCACAGGCACAGCATGCACCAGGCCCGGAAAATCATGATCGACTGCATAGCGCGCAGTTCCCGAGGTCTTCAATGGTCCGTCGATGCGGGGCACGGCTGCGCCAATAATGTCGCTAGCGTTGGGAAATGCTTCCGTCGCCATTTGATTCTCCTCCTGTCGGCTTTATGCCGTTGCCATCTTCAACGCGCGCACCAGGCATCGTTTCGCCAGCTCCACTTTGAATCCGTTGTCGGTGCGGGGTTTCGCCCCAGCCAGTGCTGCTTCTGCAGCCTTGCGAAAACTTGCTGCATCGGCCGGTCTGCCCGTGAGCGCAGCTTCCGCCTCGTGCGAGCGCCAGGGCTTGGTGCCGACGCCGCCCATCGCCACGCGAATGGTTCGGATATGTCCGCCTTCGACCTTCGCCACCACCGCCGCTGAAGCCAGCGCAAATTCGTAGCTGGCGCGATCGCGAAGCTTCAGGTAAACCGAGCGAGATCCCTCGATCGGCTTCGGCAGTTCCACATAGGTAACCAGCTCGCCGGGCTCCAGCGCATTTTCAATCTGCGGCGTATCGCCCGGCAGTTTGTGGAAGTCCGCAAAGGCAATAGTGCGTTTTCCCTTGGGCCCCTCAACGTGAATCACCGCTTCCAGCGCCGCCATAGCTACACACATGTCCGATGGATGCGTCGCGATGCAATGGTCGCTGGTGCCCAGAATCGCATGCGTGCGACTGAACCCCTCCAAAGCCGCGCAGCCTGTGCCCGGCGTGCGCTTGTTACATCCGTATCCGCCGGGCATGCCCGCGGTGGGCTCGCGGAAGTAGGCGCATCGCGTACGCTGCAGCAGGTTGCCGCCTGTGGTCGCCATGTTCCGCAGTTGCGGCGATGCGCCGGAGAGAAGCGCCTGCGAAAGCACCGCATACGACTCCTTTACATCCGCGTTCCATGCCAAATCGGAGTTGCGCACCATTGCACCGATGCGCAAACCGCCCGTCGGCAGTTTCTCGATCTTCTCCAGTGGCAGCAGATTGATATCAACCAGCCCAGTCGGACGCTCGACATTCAACTTCATCAGGTCCACGAGCGTCGTACCGCCGGCGATGAACTTCCCTGTGCTTCCGCTCGCGACCGCCTTGTCGATGCTCGAAGCCTTCACATAGTTAAAGGTTTCCATAATCTCTTCTCCTCGCTCAGGCCTGAGGCTGACGTTGCCGGCTCTGCCGCACCGCGGCAACAATGTTCGTGTACGCCCCACAGCGGCAGATGTTGCCGGCCATGGCGTTCTTGATGTCTTCGTCGCTCGGTCCAATCGGCTCTTTCAGCAGGGCCACCGCGCTCATGATCTGGCCGCTGGTGCAATAGCCGCACTGGTACCCGTCGTGCTCCACAAAAGCCGCCTGGACGGGGTGCAGATTCCCCGGTTGACCCACGCCCTCGATGGTGGTGATTTCGTCGCCCTCGTGCATCACGGCAAACGAGAGGCAGCTATTCACCCGCCGCCCGTTCACATGGACAGTACAGGCGCCGCACTGGCCGTGGTCGCAGCCTTTCTTCGTGCCAGTCAAATGCAGTCGCTCGCGCAGAGTGTCCAGCAGAGTCGCGCGCGTGTCGAGCCCAGGCAGCGTGTACTCCTTGCCGTTGATGCGAAGGGTCAGCGTGGATCCCGAACCCACTGCCGGTTCCTCAGCCTCCTGAGCGATCGCTGGAGCTGTAACCGCCAAAGGCCCGGCACCGGCCAACAACCCCGTCGCACTCAACCCGGAAAGGAACGACCGCCGGCTAAAGCGAGTGCCATTTGAGCTTGCTCCCTGCGGAGTCAGAGGCTCCAGTTCCAGCGTTTGCTGGTCGGGCGCAAGATCCTTCTCCACCGTTCGGAGCGATTTCGGACGCGATTCTTTCAAGCGCAGATCAGATAAGTCTGCCAAGGTGACCTCCTCGGGCCGAGACCCGTGCCGCCATTCCGCCAAGTGCCTGAATGCAGAATGGCGTTTACCCGCAAGCTTGGGAAATCGTGCCTGCGTTTTCCTTCATGCGAATCAAGACGAAGGGAAGCCGCCTCAACCCGCGGGGAAATCCTACACGTTCACCAGCGCCTTCATCTCCGGCACATACCGGTCGCCGGCTGCCACATCCGGTGGAAATGCCTCCTGGAGAGTCCGCAAAGTCTTCTCAGACAGCGTATTGTCCACTGCGCCTGCATTCTCTTCGAGAAACTTGCGGCGCTTGGTTCCAGGAATCGGCGCAGTATCTTCGCCTTGCGCCAGCACCCAGGCCAGGGCAAGTTGGCTGGGGGTGATTCCCGCCTCCGCGGCAAGTTGCTTCACCTTCTCCACCAGGTCCAGATTGCGCTTGAAGTTTTCGCCCTGAAAGCGCGGACTGACGCGCCGATAGTCTCCCGGCTCAAAATCTTCGGGACTCTTGAAAGCCCCGGTCAGAAAGCCGCGGCCCAATGGACTGTACGCGACAAAGCCAATGCCCAGCCGTCGGCAGGTGGGGAGCACCCCCGCTTCCGGGTCGCGGGTCCACAGCGAGTACTCCGACTGCAACGCCGTGATCGGGTGAACACGATTCGCGCGCTCAATGGTCGCGGGCGCGGCCTCTGAAAGGCCCAGGTACCGCACCTTTCCCTCGTCCACCAATTTCGCCATTGCACCCACGGTCTCTTCAATCGGCGTCTTTGGGTCAACGCGGTGCTGATAGTAGAGATCGATGGTTTCGGTGCCCAGCCGTCGCAGACTGCCTTCAACCGACTTGCGCACATAGGCCGGGCTGCCGTCCACGCCGCGCCTTTCCGGGTTGGCCGGATCCCGCACGATTCCAAATTTTGTGGCTACGAAAAATCTGTTGCGCCGCCCCTTGATTGCCTTTCCCACCAGCTCTTCATTGGTGTAGGGGCCGTACACATCGGCGGTATCAAGAAAGTTGATGCCCAGTTCCAGCGCGCGATCGATGGTAGCCAGCGACTCCGCGTCGTCCCGGCCGCCATAGAACTCGCTCATTCCCATGCACCCCAGCCCGATGGCCGAGACAATGGGACCATTCGTGCCCAATCTGCGGGTCTTCATGGCGATTTCCTCTGAGGCTGGCAGACTCTAACTGGCAGGCGCCAGCGTGCAATCCACTTCCGGTTCGGCAAGTTCCGGGCCGCCAATGCGGATCCGTTGCTCGATCTTGCGGTAGTTTTCAATCTTGTGGGTCAGGAGCGCGTGCGCCTCCTGCAACTCCACAATCTGCGCGGCAATGGCTGCCCGGTGATCCTCGAGAATCTTGCGCCGGTCCAGCGACGTGGAGTCGCCTATCTCACGCAACTCCGCATAGCGCTGCATCTCGCGGATGGGCATGTTGGTGGCCCGCATGCAGTGAAGAAAGTTGATCCAGGCCTCATCGGCTTCGGAGTAGCGGCGATGACCGTTGTGCGCGCGCCCTACCGGCTGGATCAGTCCCACTCGCTCGTAGTAGCGCAGGGTGTGCGTCGTCATCCCGCACCGCTCTGCCATGCTCCGAATTGTGTACCCTGCATCTCTCACAATTCCACCCTACATCTTCGAGCGCACTCCAAGTCAAGAGCTTCTCGCATGACGATTCGCCCTTGCCGCACTCAGGCATCGGCCGCAGAAAGCGTCTTGCCCTCATAGATGCCTTATCTTCTAAATAAGAGGCATTTTTTGTGTCCGATTTAGCGTTCTATGTGCGCACGTTAGAAGTCGCCCTTCAGGAAGCACGCACTGGACTGGCCGAAGGGGGCATCCCCATCGGCGCCGCACTTTTTACCCGAACCGGCGATCTGGTCAGCCGAGGCCACAACCGCCGCGTGCAGCAAAGCGATCCCAGCGTACACGCCGAAACCGACGCGTTTCGTCTTGCCGGCCGGCAAAAGAGTTACCGCAATCTGATTATGGTCACCACCCTCGCGCCCTGCTGGTATTGCAGCGGATTGGTGCGGCAGTTTCGCATCGGGACACTCGTTGTTGGCGAGAGCCGCACCTTTCCGGGCGGATTGGATTGGCTGCGCGAGAACGGCGTCGACGTCATCGACCTGGACAGCCGCGAGTGCCGGGAGCTCCTCCAAGGCTACATTGCCGAACACCCTGAAGTCTGGAACGAGGATATTGGCGAAGAATAGTCCCGCCAGTCTGCCGTTATTTCCCCCCACTGCTGTCCGGTTTAATTTAAATCGCTGGTCGTCAAGCGTATTTCCACGTGTA
>OBLU010001541.1_pt1 | contig 21437 bp, 15 predicted proteins | sample 1518681 | NCBI WGS metagenome assembly OBLU01 (sample SAMEA3539304, study PRJEB22396) | soil metagenome | biome: tundra; feature: field; material: soil | place: USA | collected 2010-05 | depth 0.15 m
TCACGATGTCCGGCCCGGGCGCCGGCGGGCTGCAGACCGCGAGCGCGGTGCTGGGGGATGTCGTGAGCGTGATGACCGGCGGCGCGCGACCGCCCGCCCCGCCTCTGGAGTTGCGCCTGCTCGAGGACGTCCCAAGCGCGTTCTACGTGCACCTGGAGGTGGCGGACCGCCCGGGTGTGCTGGCGGCCGTCACACAGGTGCTGGGCGAGCAGGGGGTGTCGATCAAGTCGGTCGTGCAGCGGGGTCTCGGCTCCAGCGCGCGGCTGGTGATGGTCACCCATCAGGTGTCCGAGTCGAGCCTGCGCGCGGCGATCGCACTGCTCGAGGCATCGGAGTTCATACGCTCTACTCCGCGGACAATTCGCGTAATCGAAGAGGAGTTTGTATGAACGAGGTGCGCATGGACATCCCGAGGGTCAAGCTTCCGAGGGTTGAAGGCACCCCCCAGACGGGCGCTCACGTGCCGCTGATCGAGCGCTATCTCGAGCGTCTTCCGTTCGCCGCAGGCGACCCGCTGGTCAGCCTGCAGGAGGGCTCGACGCCGCTGCTGCGCGCGCCGGTGCTCTCGGAGATGGTGGGCGCGACCGTGCGCCTGAAGCTCGAGGGCGCCAACCCGACCGGGTCGTTCAAGGACCGGGGCATGACCTGCGCGGTCTCGGCGGCCGTACGCGACGGCGCCAAGGCGGTGATCTGCGCCTCAACGGGCAACACGGCGGCCAGCGCGGCGGCCTATGCCGCGCGCGCGGGTATCACCTGCGCGGTGATCGTCCCCGAGGGGAAGATCGCCCAGGGCAAGATGGCCCAGACGCTTGTGCACGGCGCGCGCGTGATCTCCCTGAAGGGCAACTTCGACCAGGCTTTGACGCTCGTCCGTGAGCTCACCGACACGCATCCGATCGTGCTCGTCAACTCCGTGAACGAGTACCGCATCGAAGGGCAGAAGACCGCTGCCTTTGAGATCCACGAGGGCCTCGAGGGGGGCCTCGAAGCGCTGTGTATTCCGGTGGGCAATGCGGGCAACATCACCTCCTACTGGCGCGGCTTCCAGGAGATGGGCGCGGCGCCGAAACTGTTCGGCTTCCAGGCTGAGGGAGCGGCGCCGCTAGTGGAGGGCCGGGTGATCGAGCACCCCGAAACCGTCGCCAGCGCGATCAGGATCGGCAACCCGGTCCGCTGGGAGGACGCGATGGCCGCGGCGAGAGACTCGCGCGGCGCGATCAGGGTGGTGAGCGATGAGGAGATCCTGCAGGCCTACCGTCTGCTGGCCTCCAAGGAAGGCATGTTCTGCGAGCCGGCCTCGGCGGCGTCGGTTGCGGGCCTGCTCAAGTACGGCGCCGACGGCGCCGAGCAGGTCGCGTGCGTACTCACCGGTCGCGGCTTGAAGGATCCGGAGACGGCGATCGCAAACAACGACGGCATGGTGATCCAGTGCGCCGCCGAGATGGGGGCGATCGAGCAGGCGGTGCTGGGTGATCCCTAGCGGGTGGCGCAGTCAGCCGGAGGCCAGCGAGCCGGGCCCCTCTTTTCTCAGACGTCGCCGGGTCGTGCGCGTGCCGGCATCCTCGGCCAATCTCGGGCCGGGCTTCGACTGCATGGCCGCTGCGCTGGCGCTGCACCTGGATCTCGAGGTCGAGGAGACCGGCGAGTTCGCCGTCGAGACCGATCTCCCGATCCCACGCGGACGTGAGAACCTGTGTGTGCGAGCCTTCGAGCGGCTGCACCCCGCCGACGGCTTCACTTTCCGCATCCGCTCGCAGATTCCGCTCTCCGGCGGCCTCGGATCGAGCGCCGCGGCGATCGTCGCCGGTCTGACGGCGGCCGACCACCTGTTCGAGCTCGACGCTGACCTGCTGGGAGAGGCAACGGCGCTCGAGGGCCACCCCGACAACGTCGCGGCGGCATTGCACGGCGGGTTCGTCGTGTGCGCCGAGGGGGAGGCGGTGCGTTTTGACCCGCCGACGGGCCTGGAGGCATTGGCAGTCGTGCCGGTGCAGGCGGTGCGCACCCGCGAGGCGCGCGCGGTCTTGCCGGCGGAGGTGCCGCTGGAGGAGGCCGTGTTCAACGTGGCCCACGCCGCGCTGCTTACGCTCGGCCTGGCGAAGGGCGACTGGGACCTCGTCGCACGCGGGCTGCGCGACCGCCTGCACGAGCCCCGCCGCGCCTCGCTGTTCCCCCGCTCCTACGAGCTGGCCCTGCGCGCGCGTGATTTGGGCGCGCTTGGAGCGACGATCTCAGGCGCGGGCCCGACGGTGCTCGTGTGGTGCTTCTACGAGCAGACGGGCGCCGTCGTCGAGGCGCTGCGTCCGGAGATCGAGGATTGGGCGAGGTTGCTGCGGACGCCGTTCGAGCCGCAGGGCGCCTACGTCGGCGAGCTTTGACCTAGCCGCTCCAGAACTTCGCCAGTGAGTGCCAGGTAGTCGGCGCCAAGGTCGGGACGATGATCGAGAATCGACGTTGCGCGCTCGGCCGACTCGGCGTAAGCGATCGAGGAGCGGATCACGGTGTCGAAGACCTGCTCGCCGAAGCGCTCCTTCAGCGACGTGAGCGCCTCGCGCGAGTGCACAGTGCGCATGTCGGCCAGGTTCAGCAACACGCCCAACAGCTCGAGGTCGGGGTTCAGGCTGTCCCGCGCGAGCTCGACCACCTCCATTGCTTGCTCGACTCCCTGCAGCGCGAAATACTGGGCCTCGGCGGTTACGAGTGCGCGGTCGGCGGCCACGAGCGCGTTCACCGTCAACAGCCCGAGCGAGGGTGGGCAGTCGATCAGGATCAGCTCGTACTCCTTCGGCGCCTTTGCGAGGGCACGCCTGAGCGTCATCTCCCGCCCCATCTTGCCGCCCAGCATCAACTCGGCCTCGGCGAGACTCAAATTGGCTGGGATCAAGTCCTCATGAATCGCCTCGGTCGCCGTGGCGCGTCCTGAGAGCACGTCCGCGATCGTCGGCTCGGCGTCCGGAGGCAGATCGAAGTAGTCAGACAGGTTCCCCTGTGGGTCGAGGTCGACTGCCAGCGTCCTCACGCCTGTCCGGCGCAGGGCGTCGGTGAGGGTGCGCACGGTGGTGGTCTTGCCGGTGCCTCCCTTCTGGGAGAGCACGGCGATCGTCTGTGTCTCGGCCATTCGCGGGCGATACTACGCGGCGGGCCCTTCGGGCGCGATGTCGCGGTAGGCGGCCGAGCCTTAGTCGGTGCTCACGCTGAGGAAGCTCAGACGGTAGCGCCCGACGAGGATCTCATCGCCGTCTTTCAACGTCTTCCCCTCGATCCTCGCGCCATTCACGAACACGCCGTTGAGGCTGCGATCGTCGAGCACGCGGACTCCATCGAGCTGACGCACGATCAACGCGTGCCGGCGTGAGACGGTCGGATCGTCGAAGCGCACGTCGGCCGCGAGTGAGCGTCCGATGCGCGTCCACTCCCGCGTGAGTCCCACCGTGCGCCACTCGCCACTCTCCTCGTACACGAGGTACTCACCCGCCCCCCCGACGTGGGCTCTGGCTTGCGCCAGCGGCGTTTCGCGGTCGGACTGGGGGGTAGCGCTCGGCGATCGGCCACCGGCCAGCGTGTCCTCGTGATCGATGTCCCGCCCAACTCCCGCGAGGGTGTCCTCTTGTTCTGAGCGTCTTTCCGCGAACCGGCCGGTGCTGAACAGCGAGGCACGAGCGAAGTCCTCGCCCCCGCAGTTGGGACAGTCTGTAAGCGTCTCCGAGCCGAGGAGCGTCAGCACATAATCGCAGTGCTGGCAACGAAAAGAGCCAGCCCCGGCGATGGTTCCCGATGTAAGTGTCTCCATCTCTGCTCTCCCCTACTTTGCTCCGCGATTGTCATTGGCGCTTCTGTGAAAGAACTTCTGACGATCACTCGTGGCGATCATAACAAGGCTGTCAATGTCGGTTGATGCAACAAATTTTAGAAAATGGAAATCAGTCGCATCGTGTTCGGCGTGGCAGCGCGAATACGGTGTCACGCTGCAGCCGAGGCAGGCTCGCGTGACGGTGCTCGCAACCCAACTTTACCCGCCACTCGACTCTCCCAAACCGGCAGGAGCCGGGCGCGAGACGACGAATCCTTCAGACCATGACCTTCTCTTCCCGCCATGTGGAGCAGCTCGAGCGCGTCCTGTTGCGTCGCGGTGTCGGCGCCCTCGAGGCCAACCGGCATTGCTGCGCCGACTGCGGGCGCACCCCGCTGACAGGCGAGCACGTTCATTTGTATGGAAGCCCGCCCGCCCGTGCCGATGGCATCGTCTGCGAGCTATGTCGGCCGCTGCGCCGCCAGGCCCCGGTAGCCACCGAGATCGTTCGCCACTCCGAGCACGGCCACGCCGTACGCCTGACTGCCCGCGCCGCCTAGCCAGCGTCCGAGATGGACGGCGTCTAAACTGGCGGTCGCCGTGGATCCCGTGACAGTGTCGATCATCGTAGGCGCCCCCCGTGAGCGGGTCTTCGACTACCTGTGCGACATCGCCAACCATCCCGAGTTCACCGACCACTATCTGGTCGATTGGCATCTCACGCGGATTGACTCCGTCGGACTCGGTGCGGGGGCGCGCTTTCGCGTGAAGGCGCCCGGCAACCGCTTCAGCTGGGGCGACGTCACGTTCGTCGAGGTCGATGCGCCGCATCGGATCGTCGAGGTCGGCCGCACGGGCAAGAACAACCGCATTCGCACGCTCGGCGTCTACGAGCTGGCACCAGGCTCGGCTGGCACCACGCGCGTGCGGTTCACGCTCGAGACTGAGCCCGTCACGCTGTCTGATCGCCTGATGGAGGGACTCGGCGGACGTGGTTGGCTTAGGCGCAAGAACACCCGGGCGATGCGCCGGCTGCGCTCAATCATCGAGTCAGACGAAGGCCGCGGGCGGCGCATTACGGTCGCCGGCGGATAAACTGCCGCGTCGCATGTCCAGTCGCCTGCGCCAGTCCTCTCTCGCCCTGCTCGCCCTGCTCGCGGTGTTTGCGCTCAGCGCCTGCGGCGACTCCCACACGCGGGTCACCACTGGGACCTACGCCGGGGAGTCGGGCAAGAACGCCCCCTACCTGAACGTCGGCCCACTTGTCTATGAGGTTCAGCTCTCGCGCGAGCTCAACCCCGCCAACATCGAAGACGCCGCCTACCTGAAGGGGCTGACGTCCGCCCAGGCCCACCTCGCCCCGGGCCAGGAGTGGTTCGCGGTGTTCATGAAGGTGTGGAACAGCACCTCCACCGCGTTGCCGGCGACGACCGACATGACGATCTCGGACACCCAGAACAACGTCTACACCCCGATCCTGCCGGACGCCGAAAACGAATTCGCCTACCGTGGCGGCGCGGTGCCCGGCAAGGGCGAACTCCCGTTGCCGGAGTCGGTCGCCAGCTCGGGCGCCACCGGCGGCGCCCTGCTGCTCTACAAGATCCAGATCGTCTCGCTCGACAACCGTCCGTTCGAGCTAAAGATCCTCGACCCGACAGACGCAGCGCAGAGCGCCTCGGCCGAGCTCGACGTCTAGCGGCTAGCTGCCAGCCCGGCTTCGAGCACCTGACGGGCCACGGGTGCGGCTGTGGCACCGCCGGCGCCGTCCTGGACTAGCAGCACGCCCACGACGATCCGGGGCTGGAGTGCCGGTGCGAATGCCGCGAACCAGGCGTCGGTGTTGCTCGCTTCGTCCTGTCCCGCTCCGCAGCTTTCCGAGCTCGATTCTCCCGAGCTCGATTCTTTCGAGCCTGATTCCGAGCTCGCCGAGCAGGTGCTCGTCGTCTTCAGTTCGGCGGTGCCCGTCTTACCGGCAACAGTCACTCCAGGAATCGCGGCGGAGGTCCCGGTTCCGGAGCGCACCACGCCGATCATCAAGCGCCTGACGGTGTGTGCCACCGCCGCGCTGCTTACAGATGTGCCCCCGCCGGCGATCGAGGAGGACTTGGGCGTGAAGGTCGGCTGGGGTCGACGTCCGCCGTCGGCGATCGTGGCGGCGACCGTGGCCATCTCCAGCGCGCTGGCCTGTACCTGGCCCTGGCCGATCGCGGTCGAGCCGATGTCGAGCTGGCCCTGTATTTGCGCGGCTGGCGGCAAGGTGCTTTCCACCGCCCCTGGAACACCGGGGCTGTGGTTGAAGCCGTAGCGTTCGGCCGTGGCCACCAACCGTGCCGCGCCGAGCTTGGCGCCAAGGGGGGCGAACACGGAGTTGCAGGACACCGCGAACGCCAGTTCGAGGGAACCGCCGCATTCCTCGTTGTTGGCATTACTCAGCTTCACTCCGTCGAGCGTCGCGTAGGTCGCGTAGGGGAAGACACTGTGCGGGTTGGCGAGCCCGGCCTGCAGCACGCCCGTGAGGGTAATCATCTTGAACGTCGAGCCCGGCGGTTGCAGATCGTCGATACCGAGCCCGGCGACGGCCAGGATCTGTCCGGTTGAGGGCGCCAGGGCGACAATCCCGCCGAGTTGTCCTCCGAGTGCCGTTACGGCGGCGTGTTGCACCGCCGGGGAGATGGTGGTGCGCACGGCGCTCGCCGCCTTTGGCGTTGCGGAGGCGAGTACACGCGTAGCTCCTCCCGTCCGTGCGTCGACAGCGAGCAGCTCACCCCCCGGGATGCCTCGCAGGCTCGAGTCCAGTGCCAGCTCGAGTCCGCCCACCCCGACGATCGCGTTTGAGGGCACGCCTTCGGCTTCCAGCGTCCGCAGGCGGGCGGCCGGGATCGGGCCGACGGTGCCGACCACCGCGCTTGCGATCGAGCCGAGTGGTGAGTTGCGCTGGCCAGCTTCGAGCGCCGGGCCTTCGGCTAGGACCGACCCGTCGCGGGCGAGCAGCGTGGCACGGTGAGGCAGCGTCATGTGGCGGCTCAGCCGCTCCCCGGTACGCAGGCCGGGGAACGCAAGCGAGCGCGACCAGGCGATTCGCGCGCCGGAGCCGCTGCCTTGCAGCGGCAATGCAAAGTCGCTCGATAGCGTTCCGAATAGGCGCGTCCGCACGCGCACCGGCACCTCCACGTTGCCGTGAACGTCGCGGGGCTTGCCGGTCACATGCATCCCGGTGATGGTGGCCGTCCTCGCCGCGCCTTCGTACACCCCCGCGAATTCACTCGGCGTCAGCGCACGCTGGGAGGAGGTGTCGATGTCGGCGTACATCGTCGCGTAGTCGCTCTTCGCCCACGCCGCGGTGAACCGTGCGGCGAGCGCGTGCGCGTAGGAGGGGGAGTGGTTTGCGCCGGCGATTGCGCCGATCACAAAGGCCACGCTCGCCAGAGCGAGGACCGGCCGCGCGCGCCGCATGCGCAGAGTCTGGGTCTCAGTCACGGAGCTTCTCAGTCAAGGAGCGATAGAACATGGCAGGTGACACAGCTCGACTGGATCATCGCCGCGTTTGCAGCCATCCTGGCCGGATTTGGCTTCCGGCGGGGTTTCATCGTCGGGGTGCTCTCCTTCGGAGGGTTCGCGCTTGGTGCATTCCTCGGAACTCGTCTGGGTCCTCTTCTGCTTCCACGCGGATCCTCCTCGCCCTATGCCCCCGCCTTCGGGCTGATCGGCGCGCTGATCGCCGGCGCGATCCTCGCAAGCGGGCTGGAGGGGCTGGGATTCAAGCTGCGGCGCGCCCTCTTCCTCCCGGGTCTGGGTCTACTCGACGGCTTGCTCGGTGCGGCGCTCGGTGCGGCGCTCGGCTTGGGCATCGTATGGATCCTCGCAGCCGTGGCGGCGCAGACACCCGGTCAGGGCGAGCTCCGCGCGGACATCCAGCGCTCCTCAATCCTGCGCGAGCTCAACCAGCTGTTGCCGCCGACAGGCTCGATTCTTGATGCGCTCGCGCGGTTGGATCCCCTGCCTCAGGTCGCTGGTCCCTCGCCGGATGTCGCCGCCCCTGTGCCTCGCATTGCTCACGATCCAAGTGTGCGAGCCGCTTCTCGCAGCGTCGTGCGCGTGCTCGGGACCGCCTGCGGCCTGGCGATCGAGGGCTCTGGCTGGGTGGCCCAGCCAGGCATCGTCGTGACCAACGCTCATGTCGTCGCGGGCGAGCAGGACACGACCGTCGAGCTGGGCGGTCATTCGCCCGGACTCCCCGTACGGCCAATCGCATTCGACCCAAGGAACGACATCGCCGTGTTGCGCGTTCCCGATCTCTCCGCACCTGCCCTCAGCCTCGTCCAGGAACCGGCATCGGGTACCCCCGGGGCGATCCTGGGCTATCCCGAGAACGGCCCCTTCGACGTTCAGCCGGGCCGCATCGGGCGTACTCAGACTGTGCTCACCCAGAATGCCTACGGTCAAGGGCCGGTCTCGCGGCTGCTCACCCCGCTGCGCGGCCTCGTGCGCCCCGGCAACTCCGGAGGGCCCTTGGTCGACGCCGCCGGGCATGTACTGACCACGGTGTTCGCGGGGACCGTTGGCGGCGCCCCTCGCGGCGGCTATGGGGTCGCCGATGCAACGGTTGCCCATGCGCTTGCTGTGGCAGATGCCCGTGGTCTCGATGCTCAGGTGAGCACAGGGCCATGCACGGCCGGATGAGCAGAACTTCTGGGGCACTAACGTGCGAGCCCCGATCGGCGGTGAACGATGGCACCGGCCGCCCTGCGTGATCCAGTCCGCGATCTCTCGTCGTCCCCTCAGTCGCTACGCTGGGCGCCATGTCGAAGACCCTCCTGATCGCCGAGAAGCCCTCCGTGGGGCAGGATTTGGCGCGCGTGCTGAAGGGACCGTTCAAGAAGCAGGAGGGCTTCCTGGAGGGTCCCGAGCACGTGGTGACGTGGGCGGTCGGCCATCTCGTGCAGCTGGCCGAACCGGATGAATATGACGCTAAGTACAAGAGCTGGCGCATGGCAGATCTGCCGATCGTGCCTGAGAAGTTCAAGCTGGTGGTGCGCGACGAGCGCTCGCGCAAGCAGATGACGGTCGTCACTAAACAGCTCGGCCGTGAGGACGTCGAGGAGATCGTGAACGCCTGCGACGCCGGACGCGAGGGCGAGTTGATCTTCGCCTATCTCTACGAGAAGGCCAAAGGCAAGAAGCCGGTGAAAAGGTTGTGGCTGAACTCGATGACCAGCGCGGCGATGAAGAGCGCGCTCGCATCGCTGCGTCCGGCCGAGGAGTTCGAGCGTCTAGAGCAAGCGGCGCGCTCGCGCTCGGAGGCTGACTGGATCGTGGGCATGAACGCGACCCGCGCGGCAACGATCCGGCTGCGCAGCTCGTTCGACGGGGCGGTTTCGCTAGGACGCGTGCAGACGCCGACGCTCGCGATCGTCGCTCGCCGCGAGGAGGAGATCAAGGCGTTCGTGCCCGAGCCGTACTGGTTGGTGGACGCGACGTTCGTTGGAGATCCCCTCAATGGCGAGACGGGCGGCGAGCGCGTCTACATCGGGCACTTCCAAGCTCCGGCCGGCAGCCTGGGCAAGACCAAAGGTCCCAGGATCGCGACCGAGGATGAGGCTCGGGCGATCGTCAGCGCGTGCGAAGGCCGGCTGGGGACGATCACGAAGCTGGAGAAGAAAGAGCAGCGCGAGAAAGCGCCGATGCTCTACGACCTGACGACGTTGCAGCGGGAGGCGAACAACCGCTACGGCTTCTCCGCTAAGCGCACGCTTGGCGCCGCGCAGCGGCTGTACGAGGAGCACAAGGCGCTCACATATCCCCGAACCAACTCGCGCTACCTGACGACCGACATGGTCGGGGAGATCAAGCCGATCGCCGAGCTCGTGGGCGCGCACAAGGAGTACGGCAAGGCCGCGGAGTACGTGGTCGGCCTGGACGTGCTGCCACTCGGACGTGTGGTGAACGATGCGAAGGTCACCGATCATCACGCGATCATTCCGACGCGCTCAGAGCACAACCTCGAGAAAATGGGCTCGGACGACAAACGTATCTATGACATGGCAGTGAGGCGCTTCCTGGCGGTCTTCCACCCGGAGGCGGTGTTCGAGAACACGCGCGTAGAGACAACCGTGGTGACGGGCGAGGGCGAGAAGGACGGGGAAGGCGGGGGGGATTCCTACACATTCCGGACTCGCGGCAAGCTCCTGCAGGTGCCCGGCTGGCGCGGCGTCTACGACGAGGTGGCCGCGGAGGCGAAAGTAGACGGCGATGGTCGCGGCGAGGAGGACGAGGAGACCGACCAGCAGCTCCCGCGCCTGCTCCAGGACGAGCAGGTGCAGACGCGCACGATCGAAAGCGCGCGCAAGGAAACGAAACCGCCCCGGCGCTACAGCGACGCGTCGCTGCTGGGGGCGATGGAGACGGCGGGCAAGCTGGTCGACGACGACGAGTTGCGTGAGGCGATGAAGGATTCAGGGATCGGCACGCCGGCCACTCGCGCGGCGATCATCGAGCGGTTGATTACGGTCGGCTACCTGGAGCGCGACGGGCGCGCGTTGGTGGCGACCGAGAAGGGCCTGAACGTGATCAGGCTGCTGAACGAGCACGCGCTGACCTCGCCTGGGCTGACCGGCAGCTGGGAGCAGCGGCTGGGGAAGATCGAGCGGGGCGAGGATTCGCGCAAGGCCTTCATGGGTGACATTGCGGGCTTCGCTCAGGAGACGGTAAAAGAGCTCGACGAGACGCTCAAAGACGTGCGGATTCCGCGCGCGAAGCTTGGACCGTGCCCGGTGTGCGGGCACGAGATCGTCGAGAACCGCAAGGGGTACTCGTGCTGGGCTCGCGACGATCCGGGCTGTGGGTTCGTGATCTGGAAGAGCAAAGCGGGCAAGACGCTGCCAATCGCGCTCGCGCGCGAACTGATCAAGACGGGCTACACCGAGCGGGCGGTGACGGGCTTCCGCGGGCGCAGCGGACGCAGCTTCCGTGCGCATCTCGCGCTAAGCCAGACCGATGAGGGGAAATGGCGGGTCGAGTTCAACGAGGAGTGGGCGAAGGAGGGAGCGAAGCCCCCTGAGGCTGAGACCCCGGAGGCTGGAGCGGAGCGCGGCGACGACGACGCGTCGGCTCGTAACGCCGCGTAGTGCGCCAGGCGCGGGAAGGCTGGGCCGGAGAGCGCGTCGGACGCGTGCGCCAGTATGAGCAGCAGTGCCGATTACGCTGATCACTGGACCCGCAAACGCGGGTAAGGCCCGCGAGGTGATGAGCGCGGTGGGCAGGCACGTGGCTCACGGGGTGCAGCCGCTGCTGATCGTGCCGACGCGCGCCGACGCGGAGCGCTACCGGCGCGAGCTGGCGCGGGAGGGCTTGGTGCTCGGCGCGCGGGTGGAGCGCTTCGAGGGACTGATCGGCGAGGCGGTGCGTCGCGCGGGTGTGGGCGAGGCGGTGCTGGGGAAGGTGGCCCGTGAACATGTGCTGGCGGCGATTGCATCGAGAGGCATAGCGGATGGGGATACAGCCCACCTAGCAATGGACCGGGGACTGAGTACCCCTGGGTTCGTGCGCGTATTGGCGAGGGCCGTGGGGGAGCTGGAGGTACAGCGTGTAACTCCGGCGCGCCTCGAGGCGGCGCTGCGAGCATGGGCGGATGCGGACGGGGCGCGCGCGGTCGGGGGTGCGGAGGAGCTGGGGCGATGCTTTGGCGAGTACCGGCGGGTGTTGAAGCGGATTGGGCGCGCCGACCAGGAGCGATGCGCGGTGCAGGCGCTGGATGCACTGCGACGCGAGCCGGCGCTGTGGGGTGCGACGCCGGTGTTGATGTATGGGTTCGACGATTTCGGCGCCTTGCAGCTCGATGCGATCGAAACGCTCGGCGCGGTGGTGGACGCGCCGGTGACGGTGTCACTGACGTATGAGCCTGGGCGGACGGCATTCGCAGGGCGTGCGGGTACGTTCGAGACGCTGGCGCCGCTGGCGGCGGAGCACCGGCGACTGCAGGCGCGCGCCGAGTATTACGCGCCGCCGGCGCGGACGGCGCTCCATCATCTGGAGCGCTCGCTGTTCGAGTCTGGGGCGACGCGTGTTGACGCAGGCACGGCGGTGCGGCTGCTGGAAGGCGGCAGCGAGCGTGCCGAGCTGGAGCTCGTAGTGGGTGAGGTGCGGACGCTGCTGGAGGGGGGAATGAAGCCGGAGGAGATCGCGGTGGTTCACCGCTCGCCTAGCGCGGTGGCGGACTTGCTTGGAGAAATGTTCGGAGCGGTGAGGATTCCGTATGCGCTGGAGAGGCGGGTGCCGTTCGCGAACACTGCCACGGGGAGGGCGCTGGTGGGGGCATTGCGCTGCGCGACAGATGACGGCGAGGCACGAGACCTATTGGCATGGTTGCGGGCTCCGGGCCTGTTGGAACGCCCGGAGCTGGCCGATTGGCTGGAGGCGCAGGTACGGCGCGGGGGGGTGCAGAGCGCGGCGCGTGCGAGGGCGATCTGGGAGAGGGAGCGTTGGCCCTTGGAGGCGCTCGAGCACATGCGCGAGGCGGCGGAGCGAGGGGGATCGGCACTGATCGACCGCGCCATACGGGAGCTCGAGTGGCTATTTGCCGCTCCTCGGAAGGGGATGGCGGCGATGCTCGAGAGTGGCGAAATGGACGAGGCAAGCGCCCTGTCGGTGGGACGGCGCGCGCTGGGAGAGCTGAGCAAGCTGGCGCATGCTGCCCCCGAGCTGGGAGTCGACGCCACTGAGCTGGTGAGAGTGCTGGAGAGGTTGGAGATCGTCAGCGGCGAGCGGGCGACTTCGGGAGCGGTGGCGGTGGTGGATCCACTGGCGATGCGTGCGCGGCGTGTGAGGGCGCTGTTCTTGTGCGGCCTGCAGGAAGGTGTGTTTCCTGCGAGTCCCCGACCCGAGCCGCTGCTGGCCGAGGAGGAGCGCCGGCGGTTGGCGGAAACCTCCGGGTTGCGGCTGGGAAGCCGCCAGGGCGATGCGCTGGCGGTGGAGCGGTATGCGTTGTATGCGGCGGTGTCGCGGCCGGAGGAGTTGTTGGTGTTGAGCTGGCACGCGGCGAGTGACGATGGTGCGGGCGAGACGAGGTCGCTGTTCGTGGACGATGTCGTTGACCTGTTCGAGGAGGGGTTGGAAGAGCGCCGGAGGCGAAGGCCGCTGGGGGCGGTGGACCGGCCTGTCCCCAGAGCAGCGTGTTCTCCAAGCCCACTCGGCCCATTGCGCGACGAGGGGTTGACTGATGAGCTGCGTGAGCACACGTGGTCGGCGTCCTCGCTCGAGGTGTGGGCGAGCTGCCCGGTGAAGTGGTTCGTGCAAAGGATGCTGCGAGCAGAGGACCTCGACCCGGATCCCGAGCCGCTCGCGCGCGGGGGGCTGGCACACGCGGTGCTGAGGGACACGCTCGAAGGGCTGCGTGAGCAGACCGGCTCGGCGAAGCTGACCCCGACGCGACTGGGGCTCGCGCGGGAGTTGTTGCGGGAGGCCCTCCAGAGGCGAGCGAATGAGTTTCCATTGTCCTCTGCGCAGGAGCGCCAGCCAGGGCTACGCCGTCGATTGGAGACGGACTTGGAACGTTATTTGGAGCACGCGACCGAGGGCGAAAGCCCACTGGAGCCAACGTATCTGGAGTTGGGGTTCGGGTTCGGCGAGGAGGAAGGTCTGTCGCCGCTGGACCTTGGCGAAGGGCTGAGGCTACGCGGGCGGATCGACCGCGTCGATGTGGACGCTGGGGGCCGGAAGGCGGTCGTTTACGACTACAAGGGAAGGAATGCGCCACCGGCTGCGAAGTGGGTGGAGCAGGGGAACGTGCAGGTTGCGCTGTACATGCGCGCCGTCGAGGAGCTGCTGGGGCTCGAGGCCGTGGGCGGTTTTTATCAACCGCTGAGCGGTGCGGACCTGCGCGCTCGGGGAGTACTGGACGGTGACAGCGGGGTGGAGGTCGAGTGTGTAAGAGGTGAGGTGCGCGAACATGCAGAGGTACGAGAGCTGCTGGAGAAGGTGGTGGCAGGGGCGCGGGAGGCGGCAACGCAGGCGGGACGCGGCGAGCTCGAGGCGAGACCGAGGACGTGCGCGTATAGGGGTGGCTGCATGTACCCGACGATCTGCCGGTGCGAGCCATGACTCAGCTGAGCCTTGACGAAAGCGCCATCATCGCGGCACGCGCACTGACGCAGGAGCAGGAGCAGGCGGTCGCGCGCCGGAGAGAGCCACTGTTGCTGGCCGCCGCAGCGGGGAGCGGTAAGACCTCGGTGCTGGTCGAGCGCTTTGTGCGGGCGGTGCGCGAGGACGGCGTCGCTCCCGCCAGGATCCTGGCAATCACGTTCACCGAGCGCGCCGCCGGCGAGCTGCGCGAGCGAGTGCGCAGACAATTTGGGGAGCTTGGAGAGCGCGAGGCTGCGCGAGACACCGAGGCGGCGTTCGTGAGCACGTTTCATGGGTTCTGTGCGCGTTTACTGCGCGCACATCCGTTGGCGGCTGGGCTCGATCCGGAGTTCACGATCCTCGAGGAGGGTTTGGCGGGGCGGCTGCGAGGGCAAGCGTTCGCGAAAGCGCTGGGAGGATTCCTGGAGGACGACCGGAGCGAGGCAGTCGACTTGGTGGCGGCATATGGCGCGGATCGCGTGCGCGCGATGGTGGGGGGGACATACGCAGAGCTGCGCAGTAAGGGCATGCGTATGCCGACGCTGCCGGTGCCGGTGCCGGTGCCGCTGCCGGTGCGGACGACCAAGCCGTACGAGAAGCTAGATGCGGAGGGCCTCGAGGCATGCTCCCTGCTGGACGAGTTGATGGGACGGTTCGGCCGCGCGTACGAAGCGCTGAAGGGCGCGCGCGGCGCGGTGGACTTCGACGATCTGGAGCTGATGGCGTGGAGGCTGCTGGAGGAGCACGAGGGCGTGCGCAAGGCTTGGACGGAGCGATTTGAGCTGCTGATGGTGGATGAGTTCCAGGACACCAACTCCCGCCAGCTGGCGATCCTGCGAGCACTGGAGCGCGAGAACCTGTTTACGGTGGGAGACGAGCTGCAGTCGATCTACGGCTTCAGGTATGCCGACGTGGACTTATTCCGCGAACGGCGGGATGAACTTGCCGAGCGTGGCAGCGGCCTGTCGCTCACCCGTAACTTCCGCGGCCGCAAGCCGCTGCTCGATGCGGTGAACGTGGTGTTCGCGCAACGGCTCGGTGATGGCTACACGCCCCTCGAGGCGGGGCGGGAGGAAGAGACGGGGCCGGAGGGGGAGCCGATCGTGGAGCTGTTGCTGACCCACAAGCGCGGCTGGGACGAAGATGAGGAGCTGGCGGAGCGGATCGCCGGCGAGCTTCCGCCCGCTCCGCGCTGGCGTCAAGCCGAGGCCAGATTGCTGGCCCAGCGCGTGGCCGAGCTCGTGGAGAGCGGGAGGACGAGGGCTGGAGACGTCGCGGTGCTGTTGCGCGCGGTCGGTGACTTGGATGTCTACGAGCGGGCATTACAGGAGCGCGGCCTGAGTACGCTGGCTACGGTGGGGGGTTTCTGGGGCGGCCAGCAGGTGGGCGACCTGCTGGCGTATCTGCGCGCGTTGGCCAACCCGCTGGATGAGCTGGCGTTATATGGCACGCTGGCCTCGCCGCTGGTCGGAGTATCGAGCGACGGGTTGGCGCTGCTTGGCCGCGCCGCGAAAGCGAGTGGACGCGGCGTTTGGGAGACACTCAGACGCGTGGGGAAGGATCTGCCGGATGACAGCTTGCCCGTCGTTCATCTGCCTGTCGCCGACCGTGACTTGCTCAGGAGATTCTGTGCGCGCTTTGAAACCGAGCGCAATGTGACGGCGGGACGAGCGATCTCCCAGCTGATCGAGCGTGCTCTCGATGCGAGTGGTTATAGGGAGTATGTGCTTTCGCTGAGCTGGGGCGAGCGGCGGCTGGCGAACGTGCACAAGCTACTGCGCGTGGCCCGCCGCTATGAGGCTAGCGAGGGACGCGACCTGAGGGGCTTCCTCGACCACGTGGCCCACCAACAGGATGGGCTGAGCGGCACCGAGCCGGACGCGCCTGTGGCCGACGACGAATCCGATGCCGTGCGGCTGATGAGCATCCACGCTGCGAAGGGCCTCGAGTTCGGCACGGTGTGTGTCGCCGATCTGGGACGGGCGCAGAATTTGGGCGTGCCCGACCTGTTGGTCGACGGCGATCGGATGGGGCTGCGTCTGGCGCGACTCGATGGATCGGAGGCGACCCCGACGCTCGACTTCGAGGAGCTGTGCGAGGAGCGCAGGCGGGCGCAGGCCGAGGAGGAGGAACGGATCCTGTACGTGGCGATGACTCGTGCGCGCGAGCGACTGCTGCTGAGCGGAGCCGTCGATTTCGAGCGCTGGCCAGAGCAGAAGCTGGGAGCGCCCGCGATCTCCTGGCTCGGCCCAGCGCTGGTGGCGGAGTTGCCGGCGAGCGTGCAGACGCTCCAGTCACCGGTAAGGGAGTTGGTCGTGAGTGCAAGCGATGGGACGCGGTTGCGAGTGGGCTGCCAACTGAATGCCCCGGATACTGTTGGTGCGCTGCTGTGTCTCGATTGGCTGCCGAGCCCGCGTGGCGGGGACCGGCCCCTATCCCCGATCGACGTCAATACGATTGCTATCGAGGAAGAGAGGGGGGAACAACGATCTTCGCTGCTCCCCCGGCAGACACCCGACGCTCCCGTGCGGCCCAACGATTCGACGCGGCCCGACTCGCTCAGCTACACGGCGCTGAGCGAGCTGGAGCGGTGCGGCTATCGCTATTACCTGGAACGTGTGCTGGGGCTGGCGGAGAGACACACTTCGGCAGACGCCGGGGAACGCCGTAGCGGTGATGGTCGGGATGGCTTGGAGGCGCGTATGCGCGGCACGATCATCCACAGGCTGCTGGAGTCATTCGACTTCACCCGAGGCGGCGCACCGTCTGAGGGGGATGTGGCGATCCTCGCACGCGAGCAGGGCGCGCGTGTCGGGCCACGTGAGTGCGAGGAGCTCGCGGCGCTGCTACGTAAAGCAGTCGACACCGATTTTGCGGTGCGCCTGGCAGCCGCTTCGCGCGACGCGCGCCGGGAGTATCCGTTTGCCTTCTCACTCGGACCGGATGAGCCGCTGCTCACCGGCGTAATCGACCTCCTCGTGCGCGAACCGGACGGGGGAGTGCTGATCGTGGATTACAAGAGCGATCGCGTCGGCGTGGAGGAGGATCTGGAGGCGCTAGTCGAGCGTGAGTATGCGATCCAGCGCCTGGTATATGCGCTCGCCGTCTTGTGCGACGGTGCGCCGCGTGTGGAGATCGTTCACTGGTTCTTGCATCGACCGGGGGAGCCGATCGGCGCTGGCTATACCGCGGCCGATAAGCCAGATCTGGAAGACCGTGTGGCGGAGTTGGCGCGGCGTGCGCGCACACGTCCATTCACCGTCAGTAGAGAACCACATCGCGGTTTGTGTCTGACCTGCCCGGGCCGTTCGGGACTGTGCTCTTGGGGCGACCCCGACACGCTGCGGGAGCGAGTGGGAGCATAGGAGGACCTTGGCGGAGGACTCCCGGGAGGGGCATTTGGATGGGGAGCTGTTCGCCCGCGCTCGCGCAGGCAATACACGGGCGCGCGAGCAACTGGCCGAGCGCTATCTGCCGCTCGCCCGCCGTCTGGCTCGCCGCTACCAGCGCAGCGAAGAGCCGCTCGAAGATCTCGTACAGGTTGCTTCGCTAGGCCTGCTGAAGGCAATCGACCGGTTTGATACCAGCCGCGATGTGGCTTTTTCGAGCTTCGCTGTGCCGACAATTCTCGGTGAGCTAAAGCGCCACTTCCGCGATCGCACATGGTCGGTACGGGTGCCCCGGGATCTCCAGGAGCTGGCGCTGCGAGTAGATCGAGTGGTCGCGGAGCTGTCTTTGGACAAGCACCGTGCGCCGACGGTGGCCGAGCTCGCCGAGACGCTGGATGCCAGCGAGGAGCAGATACTCGAGGCGCTGCGGGCCGGGGGGGCCTACCACGCTGGCTCTCTGGACGCGCCCCGCCCCGGCCAGGTCGACGCTGACGTACCGGGGGAAAGCTTGGCAGACGCGCTGGGAGAAGAGGAGGACGGGTTCGAGCGGGCCGAGGAGCGCGCGACCCTGGCGCCGCTGCTCGCGCACGTCTCCTCCCGCGAGCGTCTCGTGCTGACGCTGCGTTTCGGCGAGGATCTGACCCAGGCGGAGATCGGCGAGCGGATCGGGGGCTCCCAGATGCAGGTCTCCCGGCTCATCCGCCAGGCGCTGATCCGTTTGCGCGCGGGTCTGGCAGAGCGCCCGCCGGCTGAGTGAGTCGCCCGCCGGGTGGGCCGCAATCGGAGCGTGCTGTTGGGCTTAGCCAAAACGCAACGTGAGAACGAGATCCTCCCGCGAGTGCTCAGCGGAGGAAGGCTCGATCCGCAGCTCGTCGGACATCCGCTCGAGTACGTTGCCGACGCCGGGAACAGCTGCGTCAGCGAGCAGCTTGGAGGCGCCCTGCTCGGAGAGCTCGCCTACGCGCAGCTCGAACCCTTGCCTATCGGTCACTACCGTAAAGGCAACATGACGATCGTTGGCATGCGCGGGCGCGTGCGCGGAGAGCGCATCGCAGAGAATCATCGCGTCGTCCAGCCGATCCATCGGGCAGTCAGCTCGGACAAGGACCATCGAGACCACGCGACACAACACTGGACCACTCAGTGGGCCGTTCGCTAGGCGCAGGGAAACCGAGTTCTCCGCCGGCGGCTCGTTCTGGACAGGCGTACTTGTCACGAATTTGCTGGTGAGAGGAGGAATGTCATACGCACCTCTGTGCGCTCGTCTGCGTCCCGACCGAGCAGCACGGACTCCGTCAACGAGACGATCAGCGGCAGTCCCAGGCCAAGCCCAGGACTGCCGGGTCGCGGCCCTATTCCCGGACCTTCGTCGCGCACCACCACTTCCAGTTTCTCTTCCTGCAGAGTGGCGAGGACCTCGAGCGGTCCCTCATCGCCATCGGGATAGGCATGGACGACGACGTTCGTGCAGGCCTCGGTGACCGCGAGACGGATGTTGGAGAGGATCTGCTCATCGACCGCGAAGGCCTCGCCGAGCGCCCCGAAGGCATGACGTACGACTGCGATATTCGCGGCTCGCGCGGGTAGCGCCAGCTCCATGTCCGGCGTCGTCATGGCCGTCATCATCTTGGCTCCCTGGGTCCGTGACGAACTCTCGTCTTCGTTGATGGTGCCCTGCGCGGGCGGTTTCTACACATCGAACATCGACGACCGTCACGATCTCTGCCCAGGAGCATACGTGAGAGCCACCTCGGAATCGGGCTGAAGGACCCTCGACGCCCTGCTTGCAGCGCCTCCGCGCTGCTACGCTTTCTGGCTCCGCCTCAGGTGCCCGCCTAAACCGTCCGGGATGTGCCCACCCGCACGGGATGCACCGCCCCAAGGGAGCACTTCCATGACCACGCACACCATGCAGCCGCCAAAGGCCGTCGGACTCTACGACCCTAGCTTCGAGCACGACGCGTGCGGCGTGGGGATGGTCGCGCGCCTGGACAACGAGCCGACGCACGAGGTGATCGCGAAAGCGATCACCGCCCTGGAGAACCTCGAGCATCGCGGCGCCAACGGAGCGGACCCGCGCACGGGCGACGGCGCGGGAATCCTCATGCAGATGCCCGACGAGCTGCTGCGTGCAGTGGTGGACTTCGAGCTCCCGCCGCTCGGCGCTTATGGGGTGATGATGTGCTTCCTGCCCCAGGACGACGCCCCCCGTGTGCGCTTAGAGGACCTGCTGGAGCGGACCGTTCTCGAGGAGGGCCAGCGGGTGCTCGGGTGGCGCGACGTGCCGGTCTGTCCGGAGCACACGGGGGAGGTCGCCGGCGCCTGCCGACCGGTCGTCCGCCAGCTGTTCGTCGGCGCCGGGCCGGAGCATGCTCAGGACCAGGACTCCTTCGAGCGCAAGCTGTACGTGATTCGTCGCATCTGCGAGCTAAACGCAGAGGGCCAGGGCCTGTACGTGTGCTCGAGCTCCTCGCGCACCCTGAACTACAAGGGCATGTTGATCAGCTTTCAGCTGGCGGCCTTCTACCCAGACCTGCAGGACGAGCGCTGCACGAGCGCGCTCGCGCTCGTGCACTCGCGCTTCTCGACGAACACGTTCCCGAGCTGGGAGCTTGCGCACCCCTATCGCATGATCTGCCACAACGGCGAGATCAACACCGTGAAAGGGAACGTCAACTGGATGCGCGCGCGCGAGTCAGAGCTGCAGAGCGAGCTCTTCGGCGAGGATCTGGAGAAGATCCTGCCGGTCGTCACGCAGGGCAACTCCGACTCGGCGACGTTCGACAACGTGCTGGAGCTGCTGATGCTCGCCGGCAGGACGCCGGCTCACGCGGTGATGATGATGATTCCCGAGGCCTATCGCAACCGCGACGACCTGCCCGAGGAGCTGGAGGGCTTCTACGCGTTTCATTCCTGTCTGATGGAGCCGTGGGACGGGCCGGCGTCGGTCGCCTTCACCGACGGGCGCGTCGTCGGCGCGACGCTCGACCGCAACGGCCTGCGGCCGGGGCGCTGGGTGGAGACGACCGACGGGCATGTCGTGCTCGGCTCGGAGATCGGTCTGCTCGATATCCCCGCCCAGGAGATCCGCCGCCTCGGCCGCCTGCAGCCGGGCAAGCTGTTCCTCGTCGATCTGGAGCGCGGGCGGATCGTCGAGGACGGCGAGGTCAAGCGCGAGGTCGCCACCAAACAGCCATACGGCGAGTGGTATGCGAAGCGCTCGGTGCCCTTCTCAGAGCTGTCGCCGTCCGATCAGGTGACCATCTCTGAGCAACCCATCCAACTGCGCCAGCGCGCCTTCGGCTACTCGCTCGAGGATCTGCGCGTGCTGCTGACGCCGATGGCGCGCGAGGGCGCCGAGCCGATCGGCTCGATGGGCAATGACCTGTCGTTGGCGGTGCTCTCCGACCAGGCGCCCCCGCTGTTCTCCTACTTCAAGCAACTGTTCGCCCAGGTCACGAACCCGCCGATCGACCCGATCCGCGAGGAAGTCGTGATGAGCCTCGCGACCAGCCTCGGCACCGAGCTCAACCTCTTCGGCGAGACGCCCGAGCATGCCCACAAGCTGACGCTGGAGCAGCCGATCCTGCTCAATCGCGAGCTCGAGACGCTGCGCCACGTCTCCCACGAGGAGTTCGCGGCGTGCACGATCGACATCACCTGGCCGGTCGCGCAGGGAGCCGCGGGAATCGAGGGCGCGCTCGATCGCGTCTGCGCCGAAGCTCACGACGCGATCGCCGAGGGCGTGAACATCATCGTCCTGTCCGATCGATGGATGGGCCCGAGTCGCGCACCGATCCCCTCACTGCTGGCGGTCTCGTCCGTGCACCACCACCTCGTGCGCGAGGGCACGCGCCTGCGCGCGGGCATCATCCTCGAGTCCGGCGAGCCGCGCGAGGTGCACCATTTCGCGACGCTGCTCGGCTACGGCGCGAGCGCGATCAACCCGTATCTGATGCTCGAGACGCTCGACCGGCTTGTCTTCGACGGGCACATCAACCGGACCGGAGAGGACGGCCAAGAGGTATCCCTGACGCCCGAGGAGGCGGCCCAGAACACGGTCAAGGCGCTCGGCAAAGGGCTGCTGAAGACGATCTCGAAGATGGGCATCTCCACGATCCAGTCCTACCGTGGCGCGCAGA
>OBLU010001542.1_pt1 | contig 21427 bp, 14 predicted proteins | sample 1518681 | NCBI WGS metagenome assembly OBLU01 (sample SAMEA3539304, study PRJEB22396) | soil metagenome | biome: tundra; feature: field; material: soil | place: USA | collected 2010-05 | depth 0.15 m
GACAAAGAGCACATCGTGCAGGCGCTCCAGGTCGATGGTTCCGTCGACGCTCAGGTTGGGTACTGCACCCGGCGGGAGCGGTCCATCGAGTGATACGTCAACCGTGCGCGTTCCGTTCACGACAGAAGGGTCGATGCGCGTAACGTGGCCGGGAATGACGCCGTTGTGCGTGTCAACTGAGGCGGGCTGGCCGATCTGAATGTCACGCGCCTGCGTCTCTGCAATTTGAAGAGCAGCCTTGAGTTTGTCGAGTTCAATGACCTCGGCCACGGAGGTTCCCGCAGTGACATGCTGGCCTACCTGCAAGGGGACGGCAAGTGCTGCAAGAGCTCCCGAAATACCGGCCCTGACCTGCAGCGCCCTTGCCTGTTTCTCGTAGAGATCAACAAGCGCCTTGGCCTGATCTATCTTGGTCTGCGCCGACGCCAACTGAATTTCAATTGCCTTCTGATTGACGTCGAGTTGCTGAGTGCTGAGGGAGTGCTGAGCCGTCAGCTGATCCGCTGTATTTTTCGATTTGCTATAGGCAAGACCCGAGATAACGCCAAGATCGAAGAGGGCTTTGTCAGTCTGGGCCTGCAGCTGGTCCTGGGTATAGTCGGAATTGACCTGGGCCGCGGCAGTCTTTTTGTCCATCAAGGTGCTTTGCAGCGTGGCCTGCAGGCTCTTGTAGTCAGCCTCTGCGCCCTTGAGCGCCAACTGTGCGCTGAGCAATTCCTGCTGGAGCTGCGGATCAGCGAGGTCCATCAAGATCGTGTCTGGAGTGACCTTGGTGCCCGGCAGGACCCTGATACGGACTATGGTCGCATCAGTCTGCGCTGGAATCAGTTCGATCGAATCCTCGCGCGGGACGAGTGTGCCGGTCGAACCTCGCACCTGGCGAGTCATGTCTCCGCGCTTTACAGTGTCAGGCCAAACCGCGGACGCATCCACGGAAGGGGCTGCAGGTTTAAGCCGCGAAACGGCAAACACTGCACCGGCAACGACGATCACCGCGACGCCAGCCCATACGAACATCTGGCGCTTCTTCTTTTGCTTTAAGTCAGGGCGAGCGATATCCATCACGGCAGGAACTTGCACTTGCGTTGCCATAAACGCTAGGTCGCTGAACCTCTGATAGAAAAGCACTTGGCTTCACCGCGGCGACAGGCGTTACCCAGACCTGGTGCCCGGTTCCGACGTGCATTGTCCGTTTTCGGACACTATTGTGTTTTCTTAAATGCGCTCAACCGCCAGCGCGACGGCATTGCCGCCCCCCAAACAGAGCGCTGCGATGCCCCGGGTCTTGCCTTTCTGCGCCATGGCCGAGAGCAACGTCACCAGAACCCGAGCCCCGCTGGCGCCGATGGGGTGACCGAGCGCCACGGCGCCTCCATGAATGTTGACTCGTTCCGGATCAAGCTCGAGGTCATGAAGCACAGCCAGCGCTTGCACGCTGAATGCTTCGTTTAGTTCGAAAAGGTCAACGCTCTCGAGGGGCCACCCGGCACGGGCGACCACTTTCCGGACAGCGTCGATCGGAGCCAATCCGAACCATTCCGGCTCGCGGCCCGCGGTGGCCTGGGCGCGAATGATGGCCAGAGGCTTCAATCCGCGCGCGGCGGCTACTTCTGCACTGGTTACGACCAAAGCGGCCGCCCCGTCGCTGACGCCGGGAGAATTCCCAGCAGTGACCGCGCCCCCCTCTTGAAATGCTGGCTTGAGACGGGCAAGAATTTCGACGCTGGTATCAGGACGGATCGACTCGTCGGTTGAAAAGACACGGGGCGCCTCACCCTTCTTCGCTGCGGGGATCTCCACAGGCAGGATTTCATCCCGAAAATGGCCTTGAGCGGTGGCTGCAGCGGCACGGCGGTGAGATTCAGCTGCGAAAGCATCTTGTTGCTCCCGAGTGATGCCGTATTTTGCAGCAATCATTTCCGCTGCAACACCCATGTGGAAGCCCTTATAAGCCTCCCATAACCCGTCATGCACCATGCAATCGACCAGGGTTCCATTCCCCATGCGATACCCAGCACGCGCCTGAGACAAGAGATAAGGGGCATTAGTCATAGACTCCATGCCGCCCGCCACGACAAGCTCGGAATCCCCGGTTTGTATGGCCTGGGCCGCGAGCGAAACCGCCCTGAGCCCCGAGCCGCACACCTGATTCACGGTTAAGGCGGCTGACTCCGGTTTCATTCCACCATTCAGAGAGGCCTGCCTGGCGGGATTCTGGCCTAAGCCAGCCTGCAGGACGCAGCCGATGATAGTCTCGTCCACCTGTTGAGGCTCAATTCCCGCACGGCGCACGGCTTCACGAACAACGAGTGCCCCAAGTTGAGGCGCCGAAAAAGGCTGGAGCGAGCCCTGGAACCTGCCGACCGGTGTCCTGACCGCCGAAACAATGACCGCTTCCTTCATATGTGTCTCTCCTGCAGAGAGCTTGCATGATATCAACCGGGACCTATTCCGTTCCCTGCCGGATTTCGACCTTACATGAGATGGCGGCAGCGTAATCGGGGGTGCATGAAAAGCATGATTGTCCGTACCCCCTTGCGATGTGTAGAGTTCTAAGCGCGGATTGTCCTACGGCGATTGGGTGCCAAAGAGTTGGGACGCGTACAAAAGCGATTTTTCTTTGGAAATCTGTAGGCCTTTGACCTCTCGTTCTCGTCACTGCATACAGGCGATCTCCAACAGATGGGATGGTTCCGGGATGCGAAGGTTAGTTCTGCTAGGACTGCTTGCCGCAATCGTTATGCCCGCATGCGCGGCCAGGCGCATCACCGTCGCCCAACTGGAGGAGACTCTGGCCAGCGCGACGGCACAAAACCATCCTGATTTTGATGTGGCTCGTCTGGTCGGCACCCTTGAATTATCCGAACGTTTGACCGACCTTACGCTGGCTCGTCTCTCCTCAGAAATGAAGCTGCAGCCGCGCACCGCCCTGGCCGTGCAACTTCTCGCGGACCAGTCAGCGTTCCTTGATCCTCCGCCCACTGAATTGCCTGCCACCGGGCAGCCGGATGCTGCCACCCAGGAACGCATGTTGCAAGCGGCGCGAACCTACGCCGTTGAGACTTGGACGCGCCTTCCCAACTTCTTTGTAACCCGCTCCACCATTCGCTTTGACGACACTCCGCAGGTTCTGCACCCGGGTGAATGGCCCGTGCGCGTGGGACTGCATCCAGTCGGATCCTCCAGCCGCCAAGTCACTTTCCGCGACGGCAAAGAGGTTCAGGACGCCTCAGCAGAAACCACCGCAGCAAAGGCGCCAGCCGAGATCGGACTTCACAGTTGGGGAGAATTCGGTCCGGCGCTCTCCGTAGTGCTGTCGGACATGGCGAATCACACCGTCAAATTCGATCATTGGGAAAAGACTGCCGCGGGCCTCGCTGCCGTTTATCGCTATGATGTGCCACGCGAGGCGTCTCATTATGCAGTGACCATTAGCTATCTCGGGGAAAATGTTTTAGGCCGAACCCAATTCGGATACGGCGGACGGGAGCGCTCGCCACACCAGGTCGCCAATATCCCGAAATCGACTGAGACACATAGCTACAGCGAAACACCTGCGTATCACGGCAATCTAGCGATTGATCCTGCGACCGGGGCAGTTTTGCGCATCACCATCGAGACCGACTTGAAGAGCGGCAACCCTCTTTTGCGGGCGGCCACAGTCGTGCAGTACGGGCCAGTCGTGATTGGTGATCGGCAGTTTATCTGCCCCATACGCAGCCTGGCGGTTTCGATGGAAGAGGCATCGATGGCTGCAGCCGGGACCCCTAAATCCACAACTCTCAACGGTGTGGGAGACAACGCGCTCTGGCAGAGCCCGACAACCCGTATCGCAGGTCCGGTCCTTCTGATGAATGAGACACGGTTCGTCGACTATCACCGCCTGGGGTCGACCATGCGCGTCATTACAGATTCGGCTGCGAACGATGCGTCGGCTTCTTCACAAGTTCCAAGCGTAGCGGGAAACACTTCTGCCGAAACCCCTGTTCCGAATGGGAGCGGAATTGAAGCACAATCGATCCCTTCGAGTGTCGCGAAGCCCGAAGTCAGTGCCATAAAACCCGACACGCCAACTACGAGCAGTGGAGTGCCGCCGGCAAGCCCCACTGCAGCAGCGCCTGCGCCCGTCACGGCACCGTCTGCAAGTACAACTCCCGTTGCGGCAGCTATCCCAGAAATTAGTATGAGTGCGGACACAGGCGTGCCTGACATCCCTTCCGGTGCAGTTTCAGCGTCTGAATCCGGTTTCTCTCTCAAAGTCACTTCGCGTCTTGTCGATGTTGGAGTTGTCGCCTACGACAAGAAAGGACGGCCGGTGACGGACTTGAAGTCTGAAGACTTCGAGATATATGACAACGGTCACAAGCAGCAGGTTCATTTCTTCAGCCAGGCCATCTCGGCGACTCAGCCTGGAACTGCGGCAATAGCGGCACCGGAAGCAACGGTCAACAGTTTTTCCAATCGCGCACCCGATCTGGCTTCGTTGGCAGGCACACCTGCGGCGACCCAGAACAACGCTACTGTGCTCCTGGTGGATGAAAGTCACATTGCCTGGAAGGACTTGAATAATGCACGGAGCCAGATGCTCAAGTTTTTGGGAACTATTGCTCCTGGAGAACGGGTCGGCCTGTATTCAATGAGTAGTCTCGGTTTTCGCGTCCTGGTCGAGATCACGTCTGATCATGCCAACCTGGTCGCTCGCTTGAAGGGCTTCATGCCCAAGGCGCAGTCAGCTTCTCAGGCGCAGGATGAAGAGACGCGCAATCGTCAGCAATTCGATGAAGTTCACAATGTGGCGGACCTCAATTCGGTCAATGGGAATCACAACGACGTGCCTGATGCCGACCAGCCCGTCGATCCGCAACTGCTGACAATGGGCAGCAACCCGGAGCGTGCCTCCCTGGTAATCCTGCAGAGCGTCGCTCGCCATCTGTCCTCCATTGGTGGGCACAAAAACCTGGTATGGGTCTCCTCCGACAATGTTTTCGCCGACTGGCAGGATCAGTCGGTCGGAATCGATAAGGGTCCGAAGTCCGTTGAGAGCTTCGCATTGCGAGCTCAGGAGGCCATGAACGACGCACATGTGGCGGTTTATCCGTTCGATGTTTCGCAGCTTGAAACGGCGGCCATCACGGCTGACCTGCAGCACCAGAATGTTCAGTTGACGCCCGCGGCGGAGGAGGCCGCGAGCCTCGGAGGCGGCAATTCCGCGTCCCGCTCCAGAGGACCAGGCCGGCTCGCCGCGGAAGAGAGTCAGGACCTGCATCCGATTCAGGGTTCAATCCGACAAGTGGCGGCAGCAACGGGAGGACGGACCATTCGACGTTCCGGCGACTTGGCTTCTGAACTGACGGAAATCGTCGACGACGGACATGCCACATACCAGTTGAGCTTTTCGCCACAAGGTCCGGCGGATGACCAGTATCACGCGATTACCGTCAAGCTGACAGGAAGACGGGGGCTGACTTTGCGATATCGAACCGGCTACCTCTTCGCCAGAGAGCCCACTACCCTCAAAGATCGCTTTCAGCAGGCAGTCTGGCGGCCACTGGACGTGAGCGAGATCGCGATTACAGCGGATGTAGCGATTATGAGCGCCGGCGCCTCGGTCAAGGTCAACATCGCAGCCGGCGACTTGGGAATGGAAGAGCAGGCCGGTCGCTGGCTTGATAAGCTCGACATTTTCTTCATTCAGCGAGACGATGCCGGGCTGCATGCGCATGTAGAAGGTCAAACCCTTGGATTGAGGCTCAAGTCGTCAACCTACCAGAGCCTGTTGCCTAAGGGCGTTCCGTTTGAACATGCAGTTTCGATACGGCCGGGTATGGCATCACTGCGCGTGCTGGTTGTGGATGAAAATTCAGGGCGCATGGGTTCCGTGACCATTCCGGCCCTTGACATGGAAGCTTCTCATTGAGGGGCCGTAGCGGCACGCTTTGTCACATTCCGGCGCGGACGTTAGCCGCTACAATCTGTGCGCCCAGTAATTCGGAGGAAGAAGCAGATGAAACGGTTGGGATGGATTGTCCTGCTGTTGTTGATGGCGGCCCCTGCATGGTCCGCGAAAAAAATCACGGTTGGAGAACTGAAAGACACGCTGATGTCGATGCATCAGGATAAGAAGGTGGATGCGGATGTCGCCGCTGCGCTCAAACAGGTCATGCTCACCGAACAACTAACGCGAAGCATGATGAACAGCTTGTCGGAATTTGTTCTGGGACCCCAATCGACCGAGCAGTTGTATGTGCTCGAAGCGCGAAGTGCGTTTCTGCCGCCGCCGCCAAACGAGATTCCTGCTACGGCCGCGCCCGATGCCGCCGCACAAAAGACCTTACTTGACAAGGCCGCAGACTACGCCGCCAAGACCTACGATCAACTGCCTGCTCTGACTGCAACCAAGACGACCCTACGCTTTCAGGACAACGTTGAGGCAATTGCTCCGAGTTCAGGGATGCATGGAAGTGCCTCGGACGTTTCGGTCGGCTCCTCCTTTGTAAATGCATTCCAGTTTATCCACTACATCAATTCGACTGAATCGAAAGTGGCCAGCGAGCGTGGCGCGGAGAAAATGCCTTCGGTCAAAGACAAGACGCCCTGGGGAGCCAACAAGATGATAGCGCTCCAAGAACCAGATCCCAGCGTCAGCACGGTCTTTCAAGAGGCGCAGGGATCGGGCACGCTCAAATGGCTTCGGTGGGAACAAGTGAATGGGAAACCCGCGGCGGTGTTTACCTTCGAAGTCGGGAAAAAGAAATCTCACTTCAACGTAAATGTTTGCTGCTTCCCGGATGTTGAGCAGGCCGGAACCGCACGGTTCAGCGGACAGAATGGGGTAGGGCAACCCGGTGGCTCACCCGGCGGTGGAGGGGGCGCTAAAGGAAATTTCCAAACCAATACTGACTGGCATAATTACAAAGCCACCGTCCCCTACCACGGCGAATTCTTTATCGATCCAGATACCGGCATCGTAGTGCGGATGATTACGCAGGCCGAATTGAAACCGTTTGAGGTAGTGCATCAGCAAGACACCCGCGTCGACTACGGACCCGTCACGGTTGGCGAAAAAATGATGGTCCTGCCCATCAAAACGTTTACCGCCACCGAAGTGGTGCCCAACGGTGATTCCGCCGCAGGGCGGTATGACACGCGCACAACGCTTTTCACCGCGGAGTTCAAGGACTACCAACCCGCGGGCGGTACGGCACAGAAGTGATCAAGTCTTACATCCTGCGCGGCGAAATGCTGAGCCTTTCGCCGCGCAGAAAACGGGAATTAGATTCAAAGACACGACCGACCCGACTCATTTCGCAACATTGAGGTCGCCGAGCCAAAATAGTCTTAGTTTGCAAACCGCGAATGCAAGAACGCTGTGGCAGCCGTTATTCTCGATTCCATGCCGCATACAATTTACGAACATATGTTTCAGTTGCCGCTTCCTATTCTGGAGAAGCTGCTGCGTCCAGTCATCGTCTACCTCGTGCTTGTCATTCTCTTACGGGTGTTTGGCAAACGCGAGTTGGCGCAGCTCAATCCATTTGATCTGGTGGTTTTGTTGTCGCTCTCCAACACCGTTCAGAACGCAATCATTGGCGACGACAACTCTGTCACGGGGGGCGTGATCGGTGCCTTTGGGTTGCTGGGGATCAACTGGCTCGTGGTGCGGGTGTTGTTCAACTCGCCCAGCTTGACGCGTATGTTTGAAGGCCAAGCCACCGAGTTGATACGCGATGGCAAGATCGACCTCAAAGCGCTCAAACGAGAAGCACTCACTCAGGAAGAATTGATCGAAGTGGTTCACAAGCAGGGGTTCGAAACTCTGCACCAGGTTCGCCGCTGCCAATTAGAGCCCAACGGCACATTCTACGTCGAGGGTCAGGAGCCTTCAACGTCGGAGAAATACCACGCAGAATTGCTGGGACGTTTAGACGCGCTCGCCCACGAGGTCCGTGAACTGCGAGCCCAATCCGCTGCATAGCGCTCGCTCCCTTTTGGCTCTGGAAGCCGTCTCACCTAGACTCATAGTTGAGAGGTCCTTTTGCGAACAACGTTACTGAACCGCCGGTCTGGCTTTGCTCTGCTCGTCATCGCCGGACTGTTCTCAGTCATCGATCTGAATGCGCAGACCTTAGAGCATCGACAACCAGCGAAGGCGTCGGTAGATGAAAATAAAATGACGAAAGCGTCAGAAATGCCGACACTCCGCGCGGGCACAAGCTTACAAGTTGAAATACTTCGACACTATCCGATGAAGGCCGGCGAAGCCATCGAAGGCCGACTCGTTTATCCCCTCTATGCCAATGGCAAACTGGTCGTGCCTCAAAACACCGTGGTCGACGGAACGGTAGCGAGTCTCGAACCAGACTCGAAGACACGTTGGCACGGCCGCCTCCGTGGCGACTTCACACCCTTCCACACGGCGAAAGTCGAATTTCACCAGCTTGAGTTACCAGGCGGCCCAATGAGAATCGCGACAAACGGGGCTATGACGGGAGCTACGGTGTTAAGGCTCTCGGCTCCTGGTGCCACGCCCAAGCGATCTCTGCTTGGACGCGAATGGCTCCAGGCAAAGACGACGTTACACGACCGCATCGCTTTCTTTACTGCTCCTGGAAAGCGAGATCGCGCGCTTCAGATTTTGTATCACCAATTGCCCTATCATCCTGAGCGCATTGACGCGCACACAGCCTGGTCCTTCGAACTGGCAGCGCCCCTGACCTTCTCTGATCAGCAAACCGTCGCACTACCAGCTTCTGCGAAAACTTCTTCCGTTGTGGGCCGACCAGAAACATGGTCTGTCCACGCCGTTTTGCGGGACGGCGTGACTTCAGCAACCGCCAAGCCGGGCGATCCCGTACAGGCCCTGGTGATCGAGCCCGTCTTCGATAACAACAAGGAGTTGGTCGTTCCACAAGACTCGATGCTCATTGGCAAGGTAACAACAGCCAAAGCAGCACGGTCACTGGGCCGTAATGGGAAACTGCGGTTTACCTTTCAACAGGTTCGCTTTCCCCCGGGCAGCCATGTCGCGACTTCAGATCGCCCGGTGGAGGGCGCCCTTGCTGGGGCGACTCCCGAGGGGTCACAAGCATTGTCCCTTGATGCCGAAGGTACGATTACGCCGAAAAGCCAGTCCAGTGTGATTGCCCCGTTGTTTCTGACGATCCTGGCCGGTCGCGCTCTTGATAGCGACGGCAATCTAACCGCCGGCACCGGTGTCGCTTCAAACGGATTCGGTCTGGTTGGACGGGTTGTCGGAATCGCTGCGGGCAACCGGGATCTGGCCGCAGGACTCGGCTACTATGCCGCGGCTCTCTCCTTTTATGAGAACTTTATGCGCAAAGGGCACGATGTGGTCTTCCCGAAAGACACACGCATTGAGATTGAAACCACGCCCCTGCGTGGGCCAACCATCGAACCCGCTAGGCAATAGTTCTGTGCACTACAGAGATTCCTTTTGCAGAGATATCCGTACTGCTCAAACGTAAGTGGACATGACCAAGCCGGCTCTCATGCAGAGCGGAAGCAGCCATTGATCTAGATCAAGCTGAGGTCGCGACGGCAAGTTTCGCTGCCGCGGTGCTCTTGAGGAAGCTGATGCCGACCTCGGGAGGAATGCCGAGCTTCAAATCGATCACCACGCCCTTCAACCCCAGATCGCCCAACGGACCTTTTAGGTTGTAAGCGAGTTGGAGAGCCTTAAGGACGGTGACCAGCATCTTCAACTCGGCTTTCTCTTTGATGATTTTGTCGAGTTCTTTCACATCGACATCATCGGCCGACGCAATCAGCTTGGCACTGATCTTGGGAAGAAGGCCCACGCTGATCTGGAGGTCTTCGACGCTGAAACCCAAGGCCCGAATGGTCGGCAGGGCCGTGTTGAACTCGTCAAGGACCTTATTGATCGATTCCATCCCCGGAACTGAAATGCTCCCGAGCTTATTTCCGAAGTTACCAATTCCCATGGGCTCACCCCTCACCGTCGCCGCGAATTTGAGCTTGATGCCCGGAGATTCAAACTTTGGCCTCAAGACCATAGTTGCCTTCCGAGATTCCGCAAACTCACAGAGGAATGTGAACGGCAGATCCTGACCGTTTCGTTTTCGCAATCAAATTGCCAAATTCATCTCCATTCGCGCCTGGCCGGAGCGCGCCCAGAGCGATCTGCCTTACTCCCACTCAATCGTGCCTGGGGGTTTGGACGTGATGTCGTAGACCACGCGATTGATGCCTCGTACTTCATTCACGATGCGGCTTGAAATGCGCTTGAGAACTTCGTAAGGCAGCGGAGTCCAGTCGGCGGTCATGCCGTCTTCGGAGTGAACTGCACGCACCGCGGCGGTATACGCATAGGTCCGTTGATCGCCCATCACACCGACGCTCATCACCGGCAGCAGCACCGCAAAGCTCTGCCAGATCTTGGTGTAGAGGCCGGCAGCTTTTACTTCGCTCACCACTATGTCGTCAGCCTCCTGCAACAGGGCCACCCGCTCACGCGTGACTTCGCCGAGAATACGCACGGCCAAGCCGGGTCCAGGAAATGGCTGGCGTCCAAGTATGTCTTCCGGCATGCCCATATCCCGGCCAATGCGGCGAACTTCATCCTTGAAAAGATCGCGCAGCGGCTCGATCAGCTTAAGCTTCATCAACTCAGGCAGACCGCCTACGTTGTGGTGGCTCTTGATCGTCTGGCTCGGTCCTTTGACGCTACTCGATTCGATCACGTCGGGATACAACGTGCCTTGCACCAGCCAATCCACGCCGCCGGTCTCCTTCGCGATGCGCGTGGCCTCATCGTCAAACACGGCAATGAATTCAGCGCCGATGCGTTTGCGCTTGGTTTCAGGGTCTGTGACTCCGGCAAGCTGCGACAGAAAGCGTTCGCTGGCGTCCACGGCAACGAGATTGAGACCGAGTTTGTCGCGCAGATTCTTCTGCACCTGGGTGAACTCGTTCTTGCGCAACACCCCATTGTTGACGAATACGCAGGTAAGTTGGCTGCCGATTGCTTTGTGCACCAGCATCGCGGCGACGGAGGAATCGACGCCGCCAGAGAGTGCGCAGATGACATGATCCTTGCCAACCTTCTCGCGGATTGAAGCGACCGTCGTCTCGATGAAGTGAGCTGGCGTCCAGTCGCCCGCCGCACCGCAGATTGAGAACACAAAATTCTTCAGGAGTTGCGCGCCGAGCGGGGTGTGATGCACTTCTGGGTGAAACTGCACGGCCCAGATCCGTTGTTCTTCATTGGCAATGCCAGCAAGCGCATTGGATGTGATCGCGGTTCGCCGGAAGCCGACCGGCAATTCCAGAGCCTCGTCCCCGTGACTCATCCACACTTGAAGCATGTGTGGCAGGCCGGCAAACAGCAGCGTAGTACTGTCCTCGATCGACACTTCAGCATGGCCATATTCGCGTTTGGATGCAGAACGAACCTTGCCGCCAAGGTGATGCACGATGAATTGGAGCCCATAACAGATGCCAAGGACCGGGGCACCGAGCGCAAGCAGTTTGGGATCAGCAGCCGGTGCGTCCGCGTCATAGACAGACGACGGACCGCCCGAAAGAATGATTCCCAACGGCTTGTACTTTTGGATTTCGGCAAGCGGAACCGTGCAGGGCAGGACCACGGAGAAAACGTTCAGTTCGCGAATACGCCGCGCGATCAGTTGCGTATACTGCGAACCAAAATCGAGAATGACGATTGTCTGGGTGTCCACTCCCTAGTGTGGCAGGGCGCGGGGCAGGATGTAAAGAACCGCGTTTTCCACCGTCAGCGGATAATGCAGCCAACTCAAAGATGCGGATTTGAACGGGCGCCGACACAGATTAGACCTCTTGTACGAAGCGGTGATCTCAGACTGGCGTCCCCAGTATCGGGAGCAGCCTGCGTATACCGCGGGGCAATCGAATAAGAACCACTCGCTATCCCACGTTGCTATCGGCGGGCGAAACAGTTTACTTGCTCTCGTTCTTGTAAACCACGCCCGCCTTCATCACAAATTTCACGTTCTGCAGGACCCGAACATCTTCGAGCGGGTTCTTATCGACGGCAATGATGTCAGCCCATTTGCCGGGCTCGAGCGTTCCGGTCTTAGCCGTCCAGTTCATCAGGTCCGCCGCATTGATGGTGGTCGATTGCAACGCCGCCAGCGGGGTCATGCCGAGTTGATTCACATATACATCGAGTTCATGAGCGTTTAGACCATGGGGATACACGGCTGCATCTGTGCCTAGAGCGATTTTTACCCCGGCCTGCATCGCATGTTTGATATTGTTCTTGGCCACCGCGCTGACGTCCACCATCTTCTGGTGGTAGAAAGGCGGAAGACTTCCCTTCTCCAGCATCCAGTCTTCGAGATACAGGGTAGGCACAAGATAGGTACCGTTCTTTTTCATGGCAGTTATGGCTTCGTCGTTGATGTAGCTGCCGTGCTCGATCGAATCCACGCCGGCTTCCGTCGCCCACAGAATTCCCTGTGAGCCGTGCGCATGCGCCGCGACTTTACGGCCCAGCCTGTGAGAATCGGCCACGATAGCACGCATTTCCTCGAGGGTGTATTGAGAAGCCTGGGGGTCGTCGCCTTTAGATAGCACGCCGCCTGTGGCGCAGATCTTGATCAGGTCAGCGCCATACTTAATGTTCTGGCGGACCTTTTGCTGCACGCCTGCAATCCCATCGGCCACGCCGTCGCCCACAACATGGTATTTAAGCGGAAGCAAATTCTCGTCGCAGTGTCCGCCAGTGATGCCCAGCGGCGGTCCACTTACTTCCATATGCGGCCCTGGCACCTGTCCAGAGTTGATCGCGTCGCGCAGGTCAACATCCGTGTAGCCTCCAGCTCCAACATTGCGAACCGATGTGAAGCCAGCGAACAGTGTGGTACGCGCATTGGCCACGCCTGTGATGGCTTCTTTGGCGTCAGTAACGGTCAGTTCGCGGTATGGATCGAAGTCGGGATTCCCCGTAAGGTGGGTATGCACATCGATCATCCCCGGCAGAACAGTCAACCCGCTGAGATCGACCCCCGTATCGCCTGCGGCGGCGGCAATTGAAGCGGTCGGAGCGATGGCCTGAATGCTGTCTCCCACCACCACTATGGTTTGCGCGTCAGCGAGTTTGCCAGTCTTTACATCCAGCACATGGCCGGCGCGGATCAGGGTGCGGTTCGCCCCGATTGATGGGGCTGTTTGAGCACACAGTGTGACTACACTGATCGCAAAAGACAACACTGCCGCAAGCTTCCGCCGCAAAACCATCCTGAATTCTCCTTGTGGGGTGACCGCAATGGGAGTGTAGCAAACCAGGCTGCACTCCCATTGACTTTCAAAACTTTGGACTGCTTCTTCCGAGCGTACTCAAGTCCACGCGACGTGGAACTTTAGGTGTCATGGCAATCCGGAACTGAGCCTCGGCGTTGAATGTCAGGAACCAGGGCTCCGAGGCCACGGCCATATCCGCTGGATCCTTAACCTCCACCATCAAATGCCTCCCCGCCTGTCGTCGTTTGCAGTTAGGTAGACAACTTTGGGCTGGGTGGCGGCCAGAATCGACGGCGGTTTAGCTTCTCAAACTGCAAGGTCTGCTTCACATGATAGGCTGCTATGCATCGATGCGTAGAAGGCGCGGGCTGTGCTGCATGATCTGCCAGCCTAGTACTACAGTTGTATTTCACTCAATTCCTGGAAAACGGACGAAGGCCCGGGCCTAAAGGCCACGTAAATTCGCCATCTTTCAGGGGGTTGAAACCCCCTGCTCCCTCCGGGATCTTCGATTTACAACTGTAGTACTAGATCGTGACGCCAAAAAGCGCAGGCCAGCGTTCCGGCCTACCCATTCCAAAGGATCCCAAAGATGAATCGTTTTCGCCTCGCACCTATTCTGCTGCTGGCGGCCGGTACAGCCATGGCACAGGCGCCCGCTGCTTCCTCGGCCAACTCGCAAGAGCCGACCCCGCCCCAGGCCATCAAGAGCTTCGATCTTTCAGCCATCGACAAGACGGCCGACCCCTGCACCGACTTCTACCAGTACGCCTGCGGCAACTGGGTCAAGAACAATCCCATTCCCAATGACCAGGTTCGCTGGGCGCGCTCGTTCTCCCTGCTTCAGGAGCGCAATCGCTACCTTCTATGGCAGCAACTGAACACCGCGGCCAAAGATCCCAAGGGACCGCTCGAGAAGCAGTATGGTGACTACTATGCGGCGTGCATGAACACCGACCTGGTGGAAAAGAAGGGCTTGGAGCCGCTCCAGCCCGAGTTCAAGCAGATCGATGCGCTCACAGACACGCACAAATTGGCGACCCTGATGGGCGAAGAGGAAGCATCAGGCGAAGGAGCGCCTCTCTATAACTTCAGAGTGGAGCAGGACGACAAGGACTCCTCGAAGCAGATCATCGGCATTCGACAAGGGGGCCTTTCGCTTCCGGACCGCGACTATTACATCGTCGACAACAAACGTTTTGCAGACCTTCGCAAGCAGTACGTCGAGCATGTAACCAAGATGTTCGTGCTGGCAGGCGATACCCCAGAAAAGGCCGCCAAAGAAGCCTCGGCAGTGATGGAAATCGAGACCGCTCTGGCTCAGGCCTCGACCAGCCGAACGGACCTGCGGCAGCCGGAGAACCGCTACCACATTTACACGGTTGCCGATTTCCAAAAGCTCACCCCTGACTTTGACTATTCGGTCTACTTCAAAGACGTGAAGGTGCGCCCCTTCGACACGCTCAACGTGGCGACCCCAAATTTCTTCAAGGTCCTGAATGAGTTGATCGAGAAGGAGCCGGTTGATGCCTGGGAGTTCTATTTCCGCTGGCACGCGCTGCACGCCTCAGCGGTCAACCTGCCCAAGCCGTTTTTTGATGAAAACTTCGAGTTTTACGGCAAGACCCTGGCAGGGCAGAAAGAGCCAACTCCCCGTTGGAAACAATGCACCAGTATGACGGACCGCGCTTTAGGTGAGGCGGTAGGCCAGGACTGGGTCAAGCAGAACTTTCCGCCCCAAGCCAAGGCCAGCATGGACCAGCTTGTCGCTGCCCTCGAGAAGTCGCTGGGCGATGACATCAAAACCCTTCCCTGGATGAGCGACGAGACCAAGAAGGCCGCTGAGGAAAAGCTGGCGATGATTCGCAACAAGATCGGCTATCCCGAGAAATGGCGCGATTATTCTGCCCTCAAGGTCGAGCGCGACGATCTCATCGGGAATCTGCATCGCAATGCGGCTTTTGAGTTGAATTACGACCTGAATAAGCTGGGAAAGCCGGTCGACGAGAAGGAGTGGGGTATGACGCCGCCGACCGTCAATGCCTACTACAACCCGTCGATGAACGACATCAACTTCCCGGCCGGGATCCTCCAGCCACCGTTCTTCGACTTCTCCATCGACCCGGCCGTAAACTTCGGCGGTATCGGGGTGGTCATCGGACACGAAATGACCCACGGCTTCGACGACGAGGGCTCGAAATATGACGGAAAAGGTAATCTGCGCGAATGGCAGACAGCGGAAGACCGGAAGAAATTCACCGAACGGACGGACTGCGAAGTCAACGAATACAACGGCTTTGAAGCAGCTCCTGCCCATGGCGATACTCCTGCCCAGAAGCTCAACGGCAAGCTAACCCTGGGCGAGAACACTGCTGATAATGGCGGCTTGCGCATCGCCTACCTGGCTTTGCTGGATACCTTGGCGTCAGATGGCAAGACCATCACCGACAAAATCGACGGATACACAGAAGCGCAGCGTTACTTTATTGGCTTTGCGCAGGTGTGGTGCCAAAACCAGACTGACCAGTCTGCCCGCCAGTCTGCATTGACTGACCCCCATTCTCCGGGGCGCTGGCGCACCAATGGCGCCGTGCAGAACTTCGACGAGTTCGGGAAAGCCTTCAGTTGCAAGAAGGGTCAACCCATGTACCCCGAGAGTTCTTGCCGGGTCTGGTAGAAGCTAGAAGGCTGATCCAGAGCGCTGGTGTCTCCCGCCGGTGCTCCGGCCGCGTCGCGCTTCGAGTTTGCGAATAGCTAAACCCTTTGGTCGGCTACACTCGCGTTGACATTTCCCTTAGAAGCGCCGTCCAAACACACAACCGTGCCCGTTCTTCAGTAGCAGTCCTTCCGGTCGCGGGATTCCGTTTGTGCATAGGTGGGAAAATCGTCGGCAGCTTGGTTTTTGCTGATGTCAGGCTGAAACTAGGCACAACCTGCCCTTGGCTTTTACAATGCAACAGGGGCCCATCCCAACCCAGCTCTGCTGTGGAACTAGCAAACTTGGCGGCGCACGCCTGACCAGGATGAAGGAATCGCATGAAGTTTAAGAAATTCGGCAAGGCCCTTCTGATAAGCGCCGTCTCTGCTGGCGCCGTCCTCAGCGTTACGTCTTGCGTCCAAAGTTATACAGTTGGCTATCTGTATGTGACAGGAAACCAGACTTCCGGGTCGAACGCCAATGCCGCTGGCATCATTTCAGGTTTCAAGATCGATCACAACACGGGCAATCTCGTATCCATCCACGGTCTGCCAATTGCTTCGGGTGGCGCCAATCCCGGGCGTGCGGTGCTGCTCACGGGATCGCGCTTCCTTTATGTTTTGAATCGTGGCGTAAATGCCGAGGGTGGCTCTGACTGCACAACAACTGATCCATGCACAGGTGCCAACATCACCCAGTTTGCCGTCGGCGGCAACGGCGTGCTTTCGCAGCAGGAGACGTTTTATCCGCAGGGCCTGAACTCCATGAGACTCATCGGCGACAGTTCTGGCAACTTCCTCTATGTTCTCGATCATGATTCCCCCTCCGCCTCATCCTGCTCTCTGGCGCTGGGCGCTGGCGTAAACGCCTGCGGCGATATCACTGCATACCAGGTGAATCAAAGCACGGGCCGTCTGACCCTGATCGTCAACGCGCAGGTCACATCGGCAAGCGGTGCCGCTCTTCCCTACTTTCCGGTTCCGGCGAATCCGATCGACTTCACCATTGCCTCGGGATACATTGAGACCCTGAGCGGCACTTCCACGACCGGCGATTCAGTCTTCCCCTATACGTTCAGCTCGTCCAGCGGGCAGTTGACTGTGAACCAGAACAGCGCTCAGCCATTAGGAATCTTCGCGGGCACGGGGCTGGTTTACGGAGGCGGATACATGTATGTGATGGACAATGAGCCCATCACGATCGCCGCAGGCGGAGCGTTCCCCGCCGGCGTCTATAACGGCCAGATCCTGCCCTTCAGCGTCGGGACCAACGGGGCGCTTCAAGCCCAAACCGGTGGCGCGGTTCCGGACGATCCAACAGAGTCCAACCCGATTTATATGGTTGTGGAGTCGAAGGGCAAATGGGTCTACGTGGCTAACCAGGGCAACAACACCAGCACGACCAATACGCAAAGCGGCATCGTTGGGTATGTGCTCGACCCGAGTACCCATCAGCTGACCTTCATGTCCGGTAGCCCGTTCGGTTCCGGAGCAGGTCCGCAGTGCATGCTCGAAGATCCCTCTGATCAGTTCATCTATACGGCTAACTTCAACGATTCGACGGTGACCGGAAGAGTGGCCGATCAGAATTCGGGTGTGTTGAACAACCTGCCTGGCAAAGCCAATCACAGCTTCACCCTTCCCGGGGCGGCTGCGTGGTGTGTCGTCAGTGGTCGCACCAGTTAGCCGCTTCCGGTTGCAGTAATCGGGGCGGGGCCACATCTGTTCGGCCTCGCCTCAGGTTCCGGATTTCTGCGAACACAGCGCGAAATCAAGATGCGGTCTGCAGTACGCATCTAAAGTTCGATCTCAAACCTGGTAATCCGGGCCGACGATTTGGCCCGCGGACGAAAGATGCGCATGAAGTTCAACAATTCGGGCCAGTTGCTGCTGGTCAGCGCGGCCAGCCTTCTGGCGGCAGGCCTCATGACCGCTTGCTCCACATTGACGGCGGACTTTGTCTACGTGACCAGCGCCAAAGCCGCGGGGGCGAATAACTACGGAGAAGTGGATGTATTTGAAGTGAACTCGGAGTCAGGCCGCATGCGCCAGATTCCAACTTCTCCTTTTCCGTCCGGTGGTCGAAACCCGGTCGCCGAGGCCGTATCCACTGACCATAACAATCTGTACGTGGTCAACCGCGACGACAACACCATTGTGCAATTCATAATCGGTAACGATGGCAAGCTTTATCCCACGAGCACGATTAACACGCCTGGTGTCTTCCCAATCGCAATTGCCGTGCAGGGTACGAACCTTTATGTAGCGGACACCTACCAGCCGCTTTCGACCTGCTCCCCCGCAGCCCCCTGCGCCGGATCGATCGCGTCCTATCCGATCGCAGCAACTGGAACTCTGGGCTCCCCAGCCGCGAATGCGGCGATCAGCACCAATTATTGGCCGCTCACCCTCCCCAGCAGCCCCACCGATGTGGTCTTGCCCACCGGGATCACTGCTTTGGCATCGGGCGCGGAGGTTTACGTTTCCGCTTATGATTCGACCTCTAACACTGGGTATGTGTACGGATTCGCCTCGGCGAACGGCACCCTGACCCCATTGAACGGAGGCGTCCCGTTCAGTGCTGGAATTCATCCATCGGCTATCGCCAGCGATCCGACAAGCAGCTATGTTTACGTCACCGATTACGGCAAGGCTGAAGTTTTAGGCTTTGCAGTTGGCTCTGGTTCGTTGACTCCACTGAGCGGAAGTCCTTTCGTCGCAGGCAACCAGCCGGCGGCCATTACCATTGACGCTGCGGGCAAATATGCCTATGTCGTAAACTCGCTCGATTCCACGGTTACCGGATACACCATCGGAAACGGCAACCTGACGCAAATTGCCAGCTATGCGGTTGGCTTGCAGCCGGTGGCCATCGGGATCGACCCATCGTTGAATCAATATGTTTACACCGCAAACTTTCTCGGCAACACAGTCTCCGGCTTCGAGTTGAGCGCGACAGACGGTTCGCTTCTCAATTCTCAGGATTCTCCGTCCGCCGCAAACGCACAACCCACCGCGGTGGCGGCAATACCGCACGGTAGCCAGAAAAAATGAGAGTTTGTACCGGCACGGCAGTGTGAACACGGCTGAGTCTACGTGAAGCGATCAAGCCGAAACGTGACCTGGCCGGTCAAATTAGCATCACCCCGCAATGGGCTTTTACAATCCATATGGGGCAACCTTAACGAGTTTCTTTGGGCTCAACTGACGGCCCACGACGAAGGAAGCGCATGAAGTTCAGCAAATTGAGCCAGCTCTTTCTGGTCTCTATGATCGGCCTTCTAGTGGCCACACTTTTGACAGCCTGCCAACTGGTTACCATCGACTATCTCTTCGTGGCCGGATCTGGAACTGGTAGCGACGGGCAAATTCAGGTTTACGCCGTGGACTCCGAATCTGGAGCCCTGCGCACGGGCGCGACGAGCATCTCTTCCGGAGGAGCATCGCCTGTTTCGCTCGCTGCAACCTCCGACTACGCCAACCTTTACGTCGCCAATCAGGGCAATAACAGCGTCGTTCATTTCACCATCGCAGCCAACGGTGTGCTAACTCAGAAAGACACGGTGAGCCTGAGCGCTCCCCCGGTCTCGCTGTCTGTGAATGCAGCCAATTCTTACCTGTATGTGGTTTCGGGCACCACCTCCGCTACGCTCACGGCTTACGCCCTGTCGTCGGGAACGATCGGCTCAGCCGCTGCGCAAGAAGCTCTGACGTTGCCTGACAACCCCACCGACGTCCTTGTGCCGACCGGTGTGGCAGTGCTGCCCAATAACAACGCCGTATTCGTAACGGTTTATGACCAGTCGGCCTACAATCCCGGTGGCACGACGACGAGCACCGCGAATCCCGGATGGGTCTTCGGTTTCTCAGTCGGCTCCGGCAGCGCGCTGACTGCCTCCTCAGGCAACCCGTTCAAAGCAGGCGTCAAGCCCACAGGCTTGGTCGCTGATCCCACTAACCGCTTCGTTTACGTGACGGATTTCGCTTCAAACGAGCTGATTGGCTACGGCATCAATTCGGGCAGCGTCCTGAACTTCCTGGTCAACGGGCCGTTTAAGACCGGCAACGAACCGTCGGCAGTTGCAATCGATCCGCGCGGAAAGTTCCTTTATGTCTCCAACGCATTGGATTCTTCGGTTTCCGCCTATGCAATCGACTTGTCGACGGGCACACCGTCTGCCGCCGTCAATCCGACAGGTAGCTCGGTGAACACTACGGACACACAACCTGTCGCCATCGTCGTCGATCCAGCGCTCGGACGGTACGTGTATACAGCCAACTTTCTGGGTAATTCGGTTTCAGGTTTCCGCCTGAATCCAAATGCAGGCAGCCTGACCCTCAACCAGGCCACGCCTTATCCAACCGAATCAAAGCCGGCGGCGTTATTGTGCGTTCCTCACGGTAATCACTCGCTACAGTCAACTACCCCTTAGTTCGGCGATCCCGCAACGACAAGGGCTCAGCCTCTCGGCTGGGCCCTTTCCTTTTCGCCGAATTAGCCGCACCGCATTCTTGCGAGGATTTGAGTTCCTCGTCATCCGAACCCAAAAGCTGCAGGCGCGGCATTTTCTACGAAATCGGACTGACTGCGGTCTCGATTTCGCTCGATTCCGGACGAAGTTCATCGAGGAATCGGACGAGTGCCGTTCGGGATTCCCCGCCGCGCTGGTCGTTGATCTTGCAAATTCTATGAAATGTGCAACTTGCAAAGAGAACCCGCATTGCAACCTGTACCGCTAAAATTCGCCCTTCCCTCAAAACGCCCTTCGCGCTATGATGTGGGTCAGAATCATTATTTCGATCGGCTATCTCATCTGCTCCCTTAGAGGCGCGGATGTGCCATAGAACGCGCCCTTATTTAACAGGAGGTTGGCGTCATGCTATTTAGAGCTATCAGTATCGGTGCAGGCATTTGCATTTCCGCTTGGATGTACTATCTCAAGTCTTCTCGTTCCCGGCAGGTTATTTCTACCACTGAGTGGGTGCAGCTCATGCGTGAGAATGATGTACGCTTTGACGCCTCTAGAAAGCGCGAAGCGAATAAGGCTCAAGCATCAAAAGCGAAAGCGAAAGCTTGACTGGACCGGCGCGCTGTTCGTGCGCGCTGCAAATTCCTAAGGCCGGAATGAGTCTCCCTCCTTCTCGGCAGTCAGACGAAAAATTTTACTCATCGATATCCTCTTCCGTGAATGCGTGGGCATTGGGCGGCCGAGTGATCAAGCACGTCGATATGACTGGGGCCTGCTGTCTTCACCAACCATGCTCGATTTCCGTCGCTCAAAAAACGCGACCATTGCAACAGTGAACTTACAAACTTTAAATAGTCGATCCTGAAAAAGCGATTCTCAGCAACATTGAAGTTGAGCATGGTCGGGTTTCGGTCCTTGAAGGTTGAGCAGGCGGCCCGATACGTTGTGAGCCGGTTCCGGAAATTCAGACAGCGGGCTAAGTGGAGGCTCTGTTCCCCAGC
>OBLU010001544.1_pt1 | contig 21398 bp, 16 predicted proteins | sample 1518681 | NCBI WGS metagenome assembly OBLU01 (sample SAMEA3539304, study PRJEB22396) | soil metagenome | biome: tundra; feature: field; material: soil | place: USA | collected 2010-05 | depth 0.15 m
CAAATACTTTTCAAGAAGAAATTTCAGAGAGGTTTTTTCACGGCTTCGCAGCGAAAAGTGGGGCCTTTCTTCTCGCGATAAGTGGCGCAACGTGTGGTTCACTCGCATCGACATTAACACTTCGATGTCAGACGAATTGTCGGCGTCCGCCAACGGGCATACTATCGGCGAGAAATCCGACAGCGCCCGAAGCAGACAGATACGCCGTTGAGCGCGAAGCGAGGTGCGATTTGCGAAAATATTGGATAACAATTTTATTGCTGTTTATCGCGGCGATTTTGGCGCCTGCGGGGCCACAAGCGCAGTGGAGGACTCCATGGAGTTACGAAGGCGAGAAGGGGCCTGAATATTGGGGCGACCTGGATCCGGATTACGCTGCCTGCAAAACCGGCAGGGAACAATCTCCCATCGACATTCGTGATGCGCAGAAAACCGCGCTTCCCGCGATACGATTTGAATACAAAAGCGGTCCGCTCAAAATTATTAATAACGGCTACACGGCGGTGCGAGTGAACTATGCCCCCGGAAACGGAAACTTTCTGATTGTGGGAGAAAAGCACTACGAACTAACGCAATTCCATTTTCACCATCCCAGCGAAGAATACATTCATGGCAAGCCATTCGATATGGTGATCCACTTGATGCACTCGGCGAGCGACGGAAAAGTTGCCGCGGTCGCAGTGCTTCTGAAAGCTGGAAGCGCGAACGCCGTCATTCAGCAGCTCTGGAAATATATGCCGCAAACCGCGGGCAAAGAGCAGGAGATTGCCGGAGTCGAGGTGAATCCCGCCGGTCTGCTGCCGCACGATGCTCGAGGAGACAACGCCGCTTCAGGAGAAAACGCCACTTCCTATTACACCTACACGGGATCGCAAACGGCGCCGCCCTGCACTGAGGGCGTAACCTGGTTTGTGCTGAAGACTCCGATGGAAATTTCGGCAGAAGAAATCAACGCGTTCGCCAAACTTTATCCGCACGATGTCCGGCCTCTTCAGCCGCCGAACGGACGCGTCGTGAAGGAAAGTCAGTGACACAAAAATTCTCGCCGGGTGTACGATTTCATTTCAACACACCTGCTCGCGGAGGAACAATGTCATCAACAGGAGCAACGCGCATAAATTCGGATGAAAACACGCTCCGTCATTTGAACGAGGAATACGTCAGATCGTTCATGGAAGCGGACGTCGAATGGTATCGCCAGAATCTCGCGGGAGATTTTCAGGTGATCGACTCGGACGGCGCTGAACTGGATAAGGCAGCTTTTCTTATTCAGACTGCGAAAGGCCCCGATGTCGCCGCGTACAAATTGGATAAAGTGAATGTCCGCTTTTACGGAGACGTCGCTCTGGTGCAGGCGACGGGGATATTCACACGGAAGGACGGGGCAACGGGCACAAGCCGATACACTGATATTTACGTGCGCGACGGGAAAGATTGGAAAGTAGTTTCCGCGCAAATCACGCGGTGCTAGGCGGGAAGCGCCGTATCGCTGGACATTGTGCCGTGCTTTGCGAAATGCGCCAGAGCGTCTTCAGCGGTAGGAAAGACCGCGAATAAATTGAGGACGTGCGCAACCTGCAGCACGGCGTGACTGCGTGGCGAAAGTCCGGACAGCGCGACGGCGCCTTTGCCCTTCGCCCGCCGCACTAGAATTTGAACGAGCGCACCGACTCCAGCGGAGTCCAGCCATTCGAGTTTGGCGAGATTCAAAAGCAAAATCGGCGCAGTTTCTTCGCGCAGGCTTTGGTTGAATCCCGTGACGGTTTCAAGAGTCAGGCTACCGATAAGCGCGAGGGTCTTTACGCCGGCTTCCGGCGTCTGCTGCGTTTCGAGCGTTAGTTGTTTAAGCATAGCGTTCGAGCATATAAAACGATTGTTACACTAGCATGAATAACCCCGCTAGGCGGATTTGTTCGCCGCGGTTAACGCCAGACTTCCGTGCCGCGCGTAATGTTCGACAGCGTGATCCGTCGTAGGAAAAACGCTGAACAAGCGCAGCAATTGTGAGACTTGCAGCACCGCCTGATTGCGCGAACTTAGACCGGCGATCGCCAGAGAATTCTTCGCTTTTTCGCGGCGCACCAGAAGTTGCACGAGCGAGCCGACTCCGGCGGAATCCAGCCATTCGAGTTTGGCGAGATTCAAAAGCAAAATCGGCGCAGGCTCATCGCGCAGCGATTGATTAAACGTGACTACGGTTTCGATCGTCAGTCCGCCGGTCAGAATAATCACCTTCAGGCCGGGATGAGGTTCGTGGGCGTCGAGAGCGAGTTGCATGTGTGGCATAGCCTGAACCCTAGTTTGCTGACCGTTAAGATAGCACTTTCCGGCCATGTCTTCGAGCGCTGCGCTGGATAAACGCGGAAGAGCGGATTGAACCGTTGCGCGCGGGAGCCGCCACTTATATATTACGCGTGAAGGGGAAGAGGGAAACACTGATCATCCCTGTTTATGCTGGTCAATGCTCGTAATGGAGAAATGATGAAGACGAAAGCGATTCCATTTATTGCAGCGGTCCTTTTTGCGTCAACGACGCTCGTTGCGTCCACCGTATTGGTTGCAGCCGCGCCGGACGGATGGAAAGTATTAGTCGACAGAACGAAGACCTGCCAGATTTCCGTTCCCGCGGATTGGGTCGTGGATAAGTTCTCACCCAGCTCTGCAGGCGCTCCGGACAAGCAGGCAAGCATGACCATGCATGCGACGCCGAACCAAACTCTCGCGAAGGCCAAGACGACCTTCGAGATGTTATATCCCCCGAAAAAGGTCGTCGAGGATTCCGCGAGCCGCGTCTGGTGTGCGTACAAAGCGGACAGTGTCGCGGTGGATAGTCCCGAGGTGAACTGGTACGTCGCAATTCCGGTGAAAACGAGTGTCTGCGCCGTACAAATTGATTTTAAGAATCCAAGTATGGAATCGATGATGAAGCAGCTCGCGGAAAGTATGTCCGCCGCAAAATAGCCGAACGGACACGCGCCGAGGCGGACGACGTGTCTTGATTTCACCCCTTTGCAGGGCTATCATTTTGTAGCTGCGAAAACCCCTTCGACCTGGCGTGCATCTAACAGGCCGAGCGGCTCTGATAATATTCGTTTCCGCCGTGAAGACGTTCACGACAATCCGCGAATCAGTTTGCAAGCGGCGCCACATTTACGCTCTCGCGGTGGCGCTGCTCGCGTTAGGTTTGGCCGTTCAAGCCGTACACGCAAAAAACTCCGATTATTTCCCGAAGACGTCTCAGGCCGTACGCTTTTCCACGACGGTAAAAATCGCGGACCTGGCCTATCATGTCGTTGTTGGCCCTGATGTCTTGTTGGAATTTCCCGCGGTGCTTCCGCTTCTTACGCGACCACAGATTGCTCGTGATTGGAGTGATTCGGAATCTCCAGCGCCTCGGCCTTCTGAGCGGATTAGTTTCCGTCCCCTCCGTTCACCTCCGGTGAATCTCTAGACGTTCGCTCAATCATTTTCTAACAGCATGACTGCCAACCGAAGTCGCGATGAAATGAACGCGAATTTCAACGCTTGGTAACGGCGTACAGGAGTCCACAAATGGCGCTTCCTACGAATCAGGATTTCATCCAATCGTTGACGCGGTTGGACTCATGCACGGTTGCCAATGCGATTGAAACGTTTGACGTTCGCCTGCGCAATGCGGGATTTACGGACTCGAGCGTCAAATGCATTTTCCAAGACCACCCGCCGGTGGCCGGGTATGCGGCAACCGCGCGGGTCCGTACCTCCGATCCACCGATGAAAGGCTCGAACTATTTTGACCGGACGGATTGGTGGAACCACATTTTGACGATTCCAGCGCCGCGAATTGTGGTGGTGGAAGATACCGATCCGCATCCGGGTTTGGGTTCATTCATCGGCGAGCTGCACACAAACGTCCTTCTGGCACTGGGGTGCGTCGCCGTGGTGACGAATGGCGCCGTGCGTGATTTGCAGCGCGTGCGAGCCACCGGCTTTCAGATGTTCGCGGGAAATGTTTCCGTTTCTCACGCCTACGCCCATATTTACGATTTCGGACATCCGGTGGAAGTGGGCCGCATGAAAGTCCGCCCAGGCGATTTGCTGCATGGCGACCTTCACGGAGTGCAGACGATTCCCGCGGAAATCGCCGACAAGATTCCGGGTGTAGCCCAGGAAATGATCGCGCGGGAGCAACACTTAATCGGGCTGTGCCGATCCAAAGATTTCACGATTGAAAAGATTCGCGAAGCGCTGAAGAAATAAAATCTGTGAACGCACGCCGGTCGAATTGGTGCGTTCCGCAAAACGGATTGGGTGAAGAGATGAAGCGCAAGATTTCGATGATTTTTCCGGCCTTACTTATTTTCATGATCTGTATTGAAGGCTGTGGGGGAACGAACAAGGCTGACGACCCTGCGAACGCTCCGCCGGCCACGGTAGCGGTTGAGGCCGTGAAGCGCGGTTCCATCGCGCACACACTTGATGTTGCCTCCGAATTCCGGGCCTTTCAAGAAGTTGACCTGCACGCCAAAGAGGCTGGCTACGTGAAAGAGATTTATGTGGACGTGGGCTCCCACGTGCACAACGGACAGCTCCTGGCCGTGCTGGAAATTCCGGAATTGCAGGACGAGATCACTCGCGCGAATGCGGAAGTTAGCCGGGCCCAGGACGAAATCACACGCGCGCAAGCGGACGAGCGCCGCGCCGAATCGGCGTATCAAGTGGCGCACGTCGCTTACACCAGACTTGCCGCAGTGGTGAAAGACAGGCCCGACCTGGTCGCACAGCAGGATGTGGACGACGCGGCAGGCAGAGACCGCGAAAACGAGGCGCAAGTGGATACGGCAAAAGCAGCGCTGGCGTCCGCGCGCCAACAGCTTAACGTTGCCCGCGCGAGTCTTCAAAAAACGCAGACTCTCTTCAGTTATGCCGAAATCCGCGCGCCCTTCGACGGAGTCGTGACGAAGCGCTATGCGGATAAGGGAACCATGCTCGCCGCCGGCACTTCCTCGGAAAAACAGGCGACTCCACTTGTTCAACTTTCGCAAAACGGCAAGCTTCGTTTGATGATTCCGGTGCCCGAATCCGCGGTTTCATTTATCCACATCGGTTCGCCCGCTACGATTCGTATTCCGGAACTGAACCGCGAAATCGCCGGCAAAGTCACACGCTTTGCGGATGTGGTGAACAGTGAAACACGCACGATGGATACGGAAATCGATGTGCCAAATCCAAAGTTCGAGTTGGTGCCCGGAATGTATGCGAACGTTTCGCTCGTTCTGGAAAACCAACCAGACGTGCTCACCGTACCCGTGGAGGGGATCGTACGCGAAGGCGACAGTGCCACCGCGCTCGTAGTGAATTCAGCGGGGCAAATCGAGGAGCGTCAAGTAAAGCTTGGGCTGGAGGGCGCCAGTCGGTTCCAGATCCTGTCCGGTCTTCGCGAAAATGAACTCGTCATCATAGGCGGTCGCGGCAAACTTCGTCCCGGCGAAAAAGTACAAACCAAAATGGTCGAGCCTTTGACTCCTGGAGGCCGCTGATGTCGCGATTCTCAATCAAGAATCCATACTTCATTATTGTCGCGGCGCTGCTGATCATGGCCATCGGACTTGTGAGCGTGTTCCGAATGCCGGTGGATCTTTTTCCCAGCATCAATATTCCAGAAGTGGTAGTGGCGACGTTCTATAGCGGAATGCCGCCCGAAGAAGTGGAAACCGAAATCACTGGAATATTTGAGCGCTTCTTTACGCTGGGCGCGGGCATCGATCACACGGAATCTCGCTCGCTGCCGGGTGTAAGCATTATCAAGATTTATTTCCAGCCGGGCACCGATCCCGACGCAGACGTAACCGAAATCTCAAATCTTGCAATGGCCGATTTGCGCCGGCTTCCACCGGGAACATTTCCTCCGATCGTTATGAAGTTCGACGCTTCCAGCTTGCCCGTGTGCCTGGTGACGCTGAAGGGCGAAGGGCTGACCGAAACGCAGTTGCGGGATATTGGCCAGTTCACCGTACGCAATCAACTTGCCGTGGCTCAAGGCGCGTCCGTTCCGCAGCCATTCGGCGGACGCTATCGGCAAATCATGGTGTACGCCGATCCCGCCAAACTTCAGGCGCACGATCTGAGCTTAATGGATGTGGTTCGGGCGGTGAACAGTGCGAATCTGATTTTGCCCGCAGGAGATACGAAAATCGGGCCGTACGATTACAACATTTACACCAACAGCCAAATTGAATCCGTCGTTGACATCAACAAGCTTCCACTGAAAACCGTTAGCAATTCCACAGTGACAGTCGCGGACATCGGTGTGGCCAAAGACGCTTCGACCATTCAAACGAACATTGTTCGCGTGGACGGTCAGAAGTCTGTGTACTTGCCGGTGCTGAAACAAGGAGGCGACACAAACACAATCGCCGTTGTGAATGCCGTCAAGGATGTGCTGGCAAACCTCGTGGACACTCCGAAGCAGTTGGTGACGAAGGTCGTATTCGATCAATCCGACTTCGTGAAAAGCGCCATCTGGACGCTGGCGCACGAGGGCACGATCGGGTTGTTGCTGACGGCGCTGATGGTTCTGCTGTTTCTCGCGAGCCTGCGCGCAACGGTTGCCGTGTTTCTTTCTATTCCACTTTCTGCGCTCGCGGCGGTCATCTGTCTTTATTTCGGCGGCGGCTCCATCAATTCCATGGTGCTGGCGGGATTGGCAATTGTATTTTCCCGTTTGATTGATAATTCGGTGATCGTACTTGAAAATATTTTCCGTCACCTTGAAATGGGTGAAGCGCCCGAGGTGGCAGCGGAAAAAGGCGGGCAGGAAGTGGCGCTTGCCGTGCTGGCCGCGACGATTACCAGCGCCGTCGTATTCTTCCCGGTCACATTTCTCTACGGTGTGAGCCGTTTCCTTTTTTCCGCGCTGGCTCTCGCGGTTGTGCTCGCCCTTTTCGCTTCGTACTTTGTGGCACTCACGGTGGTGCCGCTGTTTTGCGCGAAGCTCATCAAGCATCATTCCGAGGCCGCCGCGGAATTGAACGCTTATCCGGAAATTGCCGGCGATGCTCCGCGAAAAGCAAAAAAGAAGAGCCTGGGCAAGCGTTTCAATGAAGCGTTCTACCGGGTTTTTGAAGCAACGTTGAAGCGCTACGACCATCAGGTGAAGAAGCGCATCGAACATCCGTGGCGCGTGGTGGGAACCGTTTCCGCCGTATTTCTTCTAAGTTTGTTGCTACTGCCTTTGCTCGGAGTGGCTTTCTTCCCGCGATCCGATGCCGGCGAATTCATTATCAAACTCAAGGAGCCCTCCGGCACGCGAATTGAATTGAGCAATCAGATCGTCGCGCATGCCGAAGACGTGATCCGCAAAGTGATTCCGAAAGACGAATTGAGGCTGACCGTCTCAAACATCGGCATCACGGCGGATTTTTCGGCGATGTACACAAGCAATTCCGGCCCGCACACCGCCACGATACAGGTAGAACTGGATGCGGAGCACAAGACCAGCAGTTTTGTTTACATGGATCAGGTGCGAAAACAACTCGCATCGGAAATGCCTGAAGTCAGCACGTTCATCACGACCGGCGGTATGCAGGACGCCGTTTTGAATCAGGGCATGCCTGCCCCAATTGACGTGCAAGTAAGCGGGGCAAATCTCACGAGAACATTCGCAACGGCGCAAGACCTGGCTCGGCAATTCCGCCACACAAATGGAGTCAGCGAGGTTTACATTCCGCAGGATCTGGATTACCCGTCGCTCCGGGTTGACGTGGATCGCGTGCACGCGAGCGAAATGGGGTTAGATCAAAGAGAAGTAGTGGACAACGTGGTTACCGCTCTTACCTCCAACGGGATGATCGCGCCCAGCTACTGGGTGGATCCGAAATCCGGTAATGAATATTTGCTGACGGTGCAGTACGACGAACAACAAATCCGGTCGCTCGGCGACGTGCGCAATATTCCGTTGCGCTCGGAAAATCATCCAACGCCTGCATTGCTGGATGCCGTCAGCACGGTCACTCCATTTCAAGCGCCGACGGAAGTGGACCACTATCAGATTCAACGCGTCATAGACATTTACGTGACGCCGCAGGGCGAAGACCTCGGGCGCGTCGCGAAAGCAATCAACGGAATTATCGCCAACACAAAAAAGGATGAAGACGTACACGTGACGTTGCGCGGCATGGTGCTGGGAATGCAAGCGTCGTTTAAAAGTTTCGGACTGGGCCTATTGTTCTCGCTCTTGCTGCTGTACTTAGTGTTGGTGGCACAGTTCCGTTCATTCACTGATCCGCTCATTATTCTTTTGGCCGTACCGCCCGGACTGACGGGCGTGCTGGTTGTTTTGTACACGACCGGCACGACGTTAAACGTTCTTTCGTTGATGGGCGTAATCATGATGGTGGGAATGGTCGTATCGAACAGCATTCTGATCGTTGAATTTGCGCATCGGCTGGAGGAAGAGGGCCGTTCGGTGCGGGATGCTATCGTTGATTCCTGCCGTATCCGGCTGCGCCCGATTTTAATGACGTCGCTTGCGACTATTTTCGGATTGATTCCGATGGCGCTGAAACTCGGAACGGGCAGCGAAGCCTACGCTCCACTTTCGCGTGCAATTATCGGCGGACTTGCCGTCAGCGTCGTAGTCACGATTTTTATTGTTCCTGCGGTCTATTTGCTGGTTTACGGCCGCAAGCAACAGCGGACGGAAACTTCGGTCCCTTCGGAGGCCTGATGCGTCAACAACGGCAATTCGCTCTGTTACTGGTTTGCATTTTATTCCCGATGAGTGCGACGAAGGCGCAGACGCCGCCTGTCGCGCAGGCGCAGGCCACAGCGCCCACCCGATTATCTCTTGATGACGCTCGGCGGATGGCGCTCGAAAATCATCCGCACATTCGCGCGGCGCAATCTGCCGCCGATGCCGCGCGCGATGTCACCACGCAAGTCCGCTCCGCGTACTATCCGAATGTTTACGGCAGCCTGACCGGCGTGGAAGCGGATTCGGGAAGCCGCATCGGTGCGGGAGGATTGAACAATTCAATCATCTTCAATCGCTTCGCGACGGGCGTAGCCGCCGAACAACTTGTCACGGATTTTGGGCGCACGAAAAATCTTGTCGCGAGCGCGGGGTTGCAAGCGCAAGCGGCGAATGAGATCGTAAATCTCTCTCGTGCCGACATCCTTCTGAGCGTGGATCGCGCGTTTTATGGCGCTCTGCGAGCGCAAGCGATCCTGACGGTTGCAGAGCAAACGGTGAAGCAGCGTGAAACGGTATCCGAACAAATCACGACGCTCGCGCAGAATAAGCTGAAGTCCGGACTTGATGTGAGTTTCGCCAACGTGAATCTTTCACAGGCCCGCTTACTTCTCGTCAAAGCGCAAAATGATGTGCAGGCTGCGTTTGCGGTTCTGGCGGAAACGCTTGGCGTTTCACGCCAGCAGCGGTTTGAACTGGCCGAGCCTCCGGATGCCTCTGCTGCTTTGCCGGTCATAGAAGATGCGATGGCGGCAGCAAATCGCGATCGCCCCGAGCTGGCTGCGCAGCGCCTGCAACTCGACTCGGCGCAGCACTTTTCAACCGCCGAGCGCGATCTGATCTTTCCGACACTTTCGCTGGCCGGTGTGGCGGGCGAAATTCCATTCCGCCAGTCGAACCTGCCGCTGAGCTATGCGGCAATTGGGTTCAACGTTCACATTCCGATTTTCAACGGAAAACTTTTCAGCGCGCGTCACGCCGAAGCGGAATCCCTCGCGCGTGAAGCGGAAGCCGTGCTGAACGAAGAACAAGGACAGGTGGTGCGTGACGTTCAACTCGCGTGGCTTTCCGCCAACACCGCTTTTCAAAACCTCGCCCTTACCGCTGAGCTTCTGGCACAAGCGAACAAAGGCCTGGACCTTGCGCAGGCCCGTTACAGTGTCGGATTCGGCAACATCGTTGAATTAAATCAGGCTCAACTCAATCAGATACAGGCAGCAATCGCACAGGCCGGCGCAAAATATGACTATGCTACGAGCCTTGCCGAGTTGGCCTATCAGGAAGGCGCGCTGCGGTAAACCGGCCGGTCAGAAATCCAACGGCCCGCGCGCTGATTGCGGATTGCTCAATCAGGGCGGGCCGTCGTGAACCGAACTCTTAGAAAAATAGACCGAATCTTACGAGCTTTGTTACTTGGTCGGCGGTTTCGGCGCTGGATGTGCGGCAGGCTTTGCTTTCAACTCAACGAGAATTGCATCCATCGCCTGGTCGTCCAGATTTTCCGGCAAATGCGTTCCAGCGGGAGTCCATTTGGTTTCTCCGGCTTTCACGGTTTGCTCGGTGGTGGTTCCGTCGGGCATCGTGAATTTCACGCGTGAGTCCGTCAGAAATGTGACCACCGAATCCGGATGATGGTGCATAACCGATTTTTCGTGCGGACCATAATGTATCTTGAGCACGCGGACCTGGGCGTTCTCGAACTCTACTGTGTAATGTTTTGGATCGACCTTGACCGCATCTTGGGCAAACGCAACTGAGCCCGTCAGACACAACAATCCTGCAAGCAATACAAAACGTCGCATACTTCCTCCTTGGGTGATTCGGGCCGTGGATTGGTTCTGAAGCTGCGCGCACTGTATTCGTTGGAGCGCCGAGGTGTCAAGCATGCTGAGCACCGAACTCATTCCGCGTCGCCATTTCGCGCCACCATTTCGCATTACGGAACAAGATTGAGTTTGCGCAACAGAGCGTCGTAATGCGGATCTCCGTGGAGAGGATCGAGGAGTGGAGAGCGCATGTAATTCGGAAGCAGGTCATCTTCGTTGGCGTCGCATTTTTGCAGCCACTTCATGGCATTTTCGTGATCGCCCAGTTGGGCGTACGCAATTGCCGAAAAGATCCGCTCGGTAAGTGTTTCCCCCAGAGTTTCCATACGCTGCTGTTCAATTTCCAGAGCTCCGTGCCAATATTCATTTTTATTCGGCTGTACTTTCATCTTGCTGAATTCTGGACGATTGATGATTGCTGCCTGGCGCGCTTCTTCAAATCGTCCCCGAATCTCGAACCATTCCCGCATGCGCGCGTGAGTGAGGAAAAAGTTTGGCTCCATGGCCAGCGCCGTATCCAGTTGCGCCTTGGCCTCTGGGTAGCGTCTTGCGAACATCAGAGTCCCGCCATAATTCCCATTGATTGCCAGTGACGCTGGTCCCAGCTCAAGAGCCCGGCGCATTTCCCGGACGGCTTCGTCGTAGCGCACTTGAGGAATCAAAACGTTGTAGGCATAAAAATAATAAATAGACGCATCTTTGGAATCGAGGCCTAACGCCTGTTGACACTCGCGGTCAGCCGCCGCCCAGTCGTGGCGCGCTCCATAGACGTAAGCCATCGCCGCATGTGCGACGCCCAGATTCGACTCCATTTCGAGCGGCGATCGCAACACCAGATTTTCATACTCCCATTGATAGTAATGGCGGCCTGGAAGCCGAGCGGAAGCATCTGGCACGTTCAGCAAAGAAATTCCAAAGTTTCGGTGCCGTGACCGCTAACCCCGACTCATCTACGAGTTGTAGTAGTAGCTCGTCCCAACTGATAGTTTGCTCTATGGCATGATCAAAAGAATCGGCATCTTCTGCGCGACCACATTCCTGGCTGCCATTCTCAGCGTTCTTCTGCTAGCTTTGATGACGAATGCGCAGACGCGCGATCTCGGCGCAATCAAAGGACAGGTGCGCGACGCGCAGGGCGGCGCGATTGCCGATGCCGCCGTCAAACTCACTAATAAAGGTAGCGGTCTTGAGCGCACGGCGAAGACTGACTTGCACGGCGGATTCAATTTTGATGGTCTTCCCCTAACAGGACTTTATACTCTAACGGTAACCGCCGCGAATTTCAGTCCGATCGAACGCCCCGACATCCAATTGCAGGCAAGCCATACGGCGACCGTCGATATCACAATGGATGTCGCAGCGGCGAAAGCGTACGTAACTGTCAACGGAACTCCCGGAACTTTGGAGACCGATTCCAGTCAAATTACCAGTCGTCTCGATCTTCAAAAGATTGAGAACACTCCGATCCTGAACAACAAATTGACGTCGCTTGTTCTTCTTGATTCCAACGTGCGGCCCTCGAACACGACGGGGGACCTCTTCACCAATGAAACGCTTTTCGTAGTGAATGGAGGCGGAAGGCGTCAAACAACTCTTTCGATTGACAACACGACGGCTGACGATAGTTGGGGCCGTCAAACACTGTTGACCGCACTTCCGTTCACGTCCGTGCAGGAATTTACGATAATTCCCAACTCCAGTTCCGCCGAATACGGGCGCACTTCGGGTTCCGCCGTAAATATCGTCACAAAATCCGGAACCAATAATTTCCACGGAGACTTCAGCGGGACGGGCAGGCCTGCATTTTCCGAAAGCGGCGCGCCGCTGACTGCGCTCGGCCTGAAAGCGCAGAATACTTTCGAGCAGGGCAGCGGCTCGATTACCGGCCCAATTATAAAGGACCGCACACACTTCATGGTGTCCGCGGAGTATAACCATCAAGTCCGCGACGCGGTGATTACATCGCCGCTCGAACGCGGGGCGTTTTTCTCCGGAAATTTCGGCCAAACTCTTTTTATCGCGCGCGTGGATCATCAACTGACTTCCCGCAATCTGCTCACATTCCGCGCCAACTTCGATCGACTTTCCGATTCCAATCCTCAAGATGGAGTCAGCGGCAACAACCTGCCGTCTACCCAGCGCATTTTTTCCAAGCGCGGTTATGCGGCGGCGCTCACAAATACCACGACCTTCACTCCTCATCTAATCAACGAAGCTCGATTTCAATGGCAACTCGCTTCGCCGGTCACGCAATTTGAACCCGCCAGCCCCGGCCCACAACTCTCACAGGCGGGCGTTTTCACAGCCGGCGACTCGCGCTTCGCTGACTTGCAGAATCATCAGTACGAACAGGCCGATACTCTTAGCTGGATCCACGGAAGTCATGAAATAAAAACTGGCGTTGATCTGGTTGAATCTTCTTCCGGCGGATTCGGACAAGAATTTGGCACCGGCTTCCTGGATGGGCAGTTCACGATTAATCCGGCCGCGTGCGTCATTCTGGCCGCGGGTTCCCCTGTTCCAAATACCTCTGCCTGCAACGGGCCGTCTCCGACGGTGATCCCGATTGCAAACCTCACGGTTGCAAATGTCACACAGTTCACGCAGACCTTTGGGAATCAGAGTTACAACATTAAAGAAACTTTGTGGGGAGTATTTGTTCAGGATAACTGGAGTGTTCTGCCCAGCCTCACCTTGAATCTTGGCTTGCGCTATGAAGGACAGACATTTCTCGGCGACGATAACAATTTTGCTCCTCGCGCGGGGTTGGCTTGGCGCGTACCGCATACTTACACCGCCGTAATTCGAGCCAGCTACGGCATTTATTATTCCGAAGTTCGCACCGATGAAGGCGCCGGATATCTTCTGGGAGGCCCGACCGGACTTTTCACATTTTCCGCCGGGCCCGGCCAGTGCGGATTTCCATCCAGCATTACTCCGTGGGCGTCATTGGCGGCAATGCTTGCGTCGCCTGGATGCACCGGGCCGTCCGGTTCCGCCACTATTCCGGAACGCACGATTACGATTCCACTCGGCGCAGCAGCATCACTCAATTCGGATTTCAATGTCGCGGGACTTAAGTTTTATCCGCAAAGCCTGCTGAATCCTTATACCCAGCAGTGGACTTTTGGAATTGAACACGAAATCGCGAAAGGCTGGGTGGTGTCCGCGGACTACATCGGCTCACATTCTGTAAAACTCGAACGTCCGGCCGATCTGAATCCTCCAACGCCGTGCACCTACACCACCGTCTTGGCTCAGAGAAACCTCACCGGAGGCAATTGCGTTTTGATCGCTGCTGGTCCGGCTTCTCCAAACGCGGGCAATGCAGCGGATATCCGTTCCCTAGCCGTGGCCAATGCCACCCGCCCCGTTCAACCTACCGGCACCTGCACGAACCAGAGCGCGTCGTTCATCCCGGCCATCGGAAACTGCTTCAATAATTACAGCAGCATCATGGCTATCGTGAATTTCGGCAGCGGAACCTACAACGGTGTGCAATTCAAATTGAACAAACAGTTCTCGCACCATTTTTCCATGTTGCTCAGCTACACCTACTCGCACGCGATCGACACCGTCGAACCCGACGCCGCCAATCAGGCTCCCAACGACTTCAACTCTTTGGGAGCGGCCGAGAAGGCGACGAGCATCCTGGATCAACGGCATCGAGCGGCGCTCAGTGGCTGGTACGATTTTCCGCTGGGATTCAGGTGGGGAGTATTCACTACGCTTGGTTCCGGATTCCCGTACAACGTTACGACCGGTGTGGATAATAACGGCGATGGTTCAACCTCCGACCGACCGTTCATGAATGGCGCGGTCGTGCCCCGTAACTTCGGCCGGGGAACGCCGATCTATGACGTGGCCACATCGCTTCAAAAAACTTTCTCGCTTGGCGAACATGCGAAAATCACGATGCGCGCGGAGGCGTTTAATTTATTTAATCACTCCAACTTTTTCGGCCGCAGCGGAGTTTTTGGAAACCTGCCCGCAGCCTCGACCACGTTTGGAACCCCTGTCGGCGGCATCGCCAACGTCGGACCGGCTCGCGAAATGCAATTCGCCGCGCGCGTGCAGTTCTAGTCTGTTTCGCGCTGCGGCTCACACCGCGCGATACCGCTAACAAAATAGACCCGCGGGGTAGACTCCAAAGGTAGTAATTTTTGAATCTGGAGAAAAATGATATGACGGTTCGGTCTGAGTCTATTGGCCATCGGCGTAGTGCTGGGTGGATTTCATGTTGCGTCGGCGCAGGATGCGCAGGAAGCCCTGGGCGCGAGCAAAAACCCGCACAGTACGAGTGTGCCTCTGATTGCGGCGATGAAAAGCCAGCACTCCACGCTGCGTACGGAACTGGCAGGCGTACATCCGCGCGTGTACTTTACGCAGGCCGAGCTGAACGCGCTACGAGGGAAGGCTCATGGTCCGCAAAAAGTGTGGTGGCAGGCTCAGCTTGCGAACCTGCGAGGGCTGCGTGGCGCGCCGCCACCGCCGCCGGCCGAGGAGCGCCGCGCGCAGAACGATGTTGCGTTGGCGATTGCGGAGGCGGCATTCGCTTACAAGATGGAAGGCGATGCGAAGGATCTGAATTTGGCGAAGCAATATATGGATGCGGCCGTGAGCTACGACGTGTGGGGCTATTCCTTCAACAAGCCGAATACGGATCTGGCGGCGGGTCACTTGCTCTACGGAATGGGCATCGCGTACGACCTGCTGTACAACGATCTGACCCCAGCCGAACGTACTAAATATCGGGATAAAATTGTGCGGCAGGGGCATCTGCTGTACGAAGCATACGCGCCGAAGCCGGGCAGCGTTTACGCGTACAGCCAGAATCGCACCTTCATTCCGATTGCGGGGCTGGGCGTCGCAGCGTACGTCGTTTACGGCGAAGTGCCGGAGGCTGCGCAATGGGCGGCACTGGCGCGGGCAATCTATGACCGCGTTCTGGCGACGTATTCCAAGGACGGGTACTACTACGAAGGATTCGAGTATTGGATCTTCGCAACACCCTGGATCATTCATTATCTTGACGCGCATGAGCACGCTACGGGCGAGAGCCTGTTTGATCAGCCGGGACTGAGGAATGCCCACCTGTATGCCGCGCACTCGCTGACGCCGGGCGGGCAAACGATGTTTGATTTTGGCGACGTTTTTGAAGGGCCGCTAACGCGCGCACATGGCGGCACGGAGTACGGCCGCAGCCATCCGCGCGGTGCGGACGGCGTGGATCACTTCGAGACGAATTACAATTTGCTCTACGATCTTGCGCGGCGATATCACTCGAGTGAAATTCAGGGCGTGGCGGACTGGATGAAGTCGCAGGGCAACTCGAACGCCGAGGAATGGTGGACGTTGGCGTGGCGAGACGACGCGCTCGCATCGCAGCCGATTAAAAGCTTAGCGAAGTGGCATCACTTTGCCGATGCTGATCTAATTTTTTGGCGCAGCGGCTGGGATGCACAAGCGACGGCGGTCGCGTTCAAGTGCGAGCCGCCTGAAGGACATGCTGCCGCAGCTCTAACCGTGGCGATGCCGGACTGGCGGCTTGAGGATGGCCACGTGCACTCGGATGTGAACAGTTTTATTTTGTGGGCGCACGGACAATACCTGACCGGAGTTTCCGGCTATGCGGGCGTGCCGAAAACAGCGGAGACGAACACGTTGCTGGTGGATGGCCGCGGACATTGCAATGATGGCGCCGGAGGGCATGACGCCTGGAGCAAAACTCCGTACGCGAGACTAAACCGGGCGCGCATCACCTCTGTGCATTTTGACGCGAATGAATTTACCGCAACGGGTGACGGAGCTGCAGCGTACGACGCGTCAACCGGTTTGATGGATTGGTCGCGTACGCTGACGATAACGCGCGGGAAGCTGACAATCTCCGACAGCATCGCAGACGCGACGCCGCACAACTTCACGGAATACCTGCACTCCGATTCGACAATACAGACGGTTGGGCCGCGTGAGTTCACCATAACAATGAACAGCGTTTTACTGCGCGCAGAGTTAAATGCTCCAGCGAATGTGGTGACGAAGGTCGAAGCGAACGTAGTGATGGGACCGGGCGTGCCGGGAAGTGTAGATAAAGGAACGCTCGAGCAACGCGGGGAACGGGTAGCCGCTACAACCTCCGTAGCGAGCAAACGCGCGGTGTTTCAGTGGTCTCTTACATTCTGAGATAGTTTTTCGGCGCTGTTGCGGCAGAAGAAGAAACAATCGAATTCAATTCAGGAACAGAAAAGTCAAAAGCATTCCCATGCGTTGACACGCGAAAGCGCGAAGCATACGATGCGACGCTACTGGCGCAATCGTTATCCGAAGGAGAGGTGAGCGGATGGAGGAATGGGCATATGCGCAGACGAAGTCCTCGGAAAAGCTTGCTCGTCTTTCCTATTTTTCGGTAATGAAGCAGCAGGACGGCGCTGAAATCGAGTTTGTAATCACAGTGAAGGAATACGCCGCGCCGACCGATCGTCGAATGCACTTTTTCGCGCTGGCGGATAAGCAAACCAATCAGGATGGGGCGCCGTACACTCCATGCGGATGGGGCGAGACGCTGATTTCAGCGCTTTCGGACTGCATCCGGGAACTGCACCGCTTTCCGTATCAACCAAAACGCGAGAGTGATCGAGATTCAATCGCAAGTTAATTGGCGCCCGCCGAAAAGCAGAAAAGCCCCACCCTTTCCCGCGGAAGGAACGGCCCACTCAGAAACATTCCTAGGAATCTAACGGTGCGCCACCCTCACGTCAAAGGCTGGCCCACCCGGCGCCAGAGACGAGCCTTTTTGAGCTCAGAAACTTGCTTGCCACATGCGCTCGCACATCTTCATCACTCGATGCGGCGCAGCTCTACGACCGGCGTTCGAGGAAACTGTTTTGTTGACACTGTAAACTAAAAGATTTACACTCAAGGAATGATCAGGAGTTCCGGCATGAAGGGCTTGAAGAAATACACCTGACCGGCAAGACGCGCCGGATCGGCGCCGATCATATCAGGAAGTGCGTGCGTATCCTGCAATTGCTGGAAGTAGCGGCTCAGGCGTCGGACATGAATATCGCGGGCTTTCGCTTCCACGGCCTGCCAGGCAACCCAAAACGCTGGTCTGTGCGCGTGACCGGGAATTACCGGATCACGTTCGGATGGTCAGGTGAAAACGCCGTGGATATTGATTTTGAAGACTACCATTAGGGAGGAAGTTATGGAGAGAAAGAACGGACTGCCGCCCGTCCATCCGGGCGAGATTATCAAGGAAGACGTCCTGCCGTCTGTCGGTCTGTCCGTGATGGCCGCGGCGAAAGCTCTGGGAGTGTCCCGCCAGATGCTTCACGACATTCTAGCGGGGCGCAAGCCCCTGTCTGCGATTATGTGCCTGAAGCTATCCCGCCTGTTTGGCGGCTCACCGGAAGTATGGATGCGGTTGCAGGCAGCCTACGACCTGAAGAAGGCCGAGCAAAATAAAAAGATCATGAAACGTGTCGCGCGGATCGTGCCAGTGAAGGCGGTCGAAGAAGTTCGGGTCTGAACTCATTGATGATTGGATGAAGGAATACGCCGTGCCGACCGACCGGCGAATGCGCTTCCTCGCACTGGCGGATAAGCAAACCAATCAGGATGGGACGCCATACACTCCGTGCGGATGGGGCGAGACGCTGATTTCAGCGCTTTCGGACTGCATCCGGGAACTCCACCGCTTTCCGTATCAACCAAAACGTGAGAGTGATCAAGATTCAATTGCCGGTTGAAGGTGTGTAGCCGCCCCGGGTGCTGGATAAGAGAGTTTCGCTATTTGGGCAACCAAGTCGCCGTTGCCAGCATTGAGTCAGAGCGATAGAATCGTCGGCACGTCAGTGTTGGCACCTTGGTGATTAATCTAGTGCGTTAACAGTTGCCTGCGCCAAACCGGCGGACGAGAGGTTTCCTATGCGCAATTTTACGTTGTCGATTGCATTAATCTGTTTTTGCGCGCTGGCGGCGGGCGCGCAGCAACCCGCTCCGTTTTCTGGACCTTACACGGGAGTACCGACCGAGCGGTTTCTCGCGATGGCCATCACGAAAGTTGACCCGGTCTATCCGCCGGATGCATTGAAAGCGGGAATTTCAGGACCGGTCCGGCTATATGTGTACGTCAACTTGGACGGCACCGTAGCGCAGGTTACCGTTTCGAGTGGCGAACCGGTACTTGCGGAGGCGGCGAAGGCAGCCCTCAGTCAATGGATGTTCCCGCCTGGAGCGGCGAACAACGGCAAGCCGATGCCAATGGGGTCGCCGGTGTTTGTTGTGTTTGGCGCGGACGGCAAGGTTTCCATCGTGGGGCCTTCAACGGAATTGTATCGAGCCATTTTGAAAGTGCATCCAGAAGATTACAACACGGAGCTGGGCCTTGCCGCCGATCTTGCGAAGCAGGGTGACGTGGACGGCGCGATCGTCGAATACCAAGCCGCAGTGACTTATCACCCGGACAAATCGCAGCTTTACATGGATCTGGGCCGGTTGTATTTCAAAAAAGAGGACTGGCAACGCGCGGCCGATGAATTCAAGATGTATCTGCCGCTCATCGCCGGTGACGACCACGGAACGCAACTGGAATTGGCGCGAGCGCTAATGAATGCGGGCGCGTGGGATGAAGCGTACGCAAACTTCAAACAAATCCTGCAGAAGTATCCCAAGCGGCCGGACACTCTGATGTTCTATGGCGAGGCGCTCTACCATAAGGGAGGAAACCCGGAGCAGGCGGAAGCCGCGTTTCGCGAGGCGCTGAACGGCCGCGCCGATGCCGCGACGCAACATGGCATTTTGTGCGGGCGGCTGGTGGAATCGGGGAATTCGGATGGCGCGATAGTGCAGTGCAAACAAGGACTAGAACCACCGCAAGGACTTGAACACACGACGAACGACAGCCCTTCGGCGGCGATGACGCATCACTATTACGGTGTTGCACTTGAAAGGAAGGGCTCCACGCAGGCGGCGCTTGAACAATACCAGGCGGCTAGCCAAATGATGCCGAACGTCGCCGCCTACCAGAATGATTTGCGGCGGCTGGGCAGCTTTGTGATTGATCCGTTTCTTCCTCCCGTAAGCACCGGCGTTGCAGCAAGCCATGAGCCGACGCCGGAATTGAAAAGTTTGCTGGACGCCGCGGCCAGCGCGCAAAAGTCGAATGACAACCAGAAATCGTATGATCTGGCGCGCCAGGCGCTTAAGATCGATGCGGATTCAGAAAGCGCGAATTGGCTTGCCGGTGGAGCGGCATTCAACCTCAGGCATTATCCGGAGTCGATTTCCTACTACAAGAAGCACTTGGAGCTGGCGCCCAATAACTGGCGCGCGCGTATCCAACTGATTCGCACCTATGAGATGGCGGGCATGAAAACGGAGCGGGACGCCGAACGCGACGCTCTACGCGATATCAGAAGGAAAGGCACAGATCCGGAGCTGAATAGTTTTCAAAATTACCTGATGGATGAATTTTACGTTGGAGAAAAACAGGTTCGGGTGCTCGCTTTCTTCGAGTTGACAGGGCGATTCGGATATCGCTATTACTTCGACGTATTCAATACCGCCACGAAACAGCAGGAGTATCGCATCGCACTGGAATCAGACGAAATGGATCAGCCGATTTTTGCGAACGAACATCCTGCGGAGGCAGCGGCCGGCTCACGGCGTTTCTCGATGGATACGTATCAACAGAATTCACATGGACTGATGCGCTTCTTCGACGGCGAGCCGAGTTACGACGACGCGAAAGCCCTCGTGACTCAGGCAGTCCAAGGCAAGGTGACACCGCAAACAGCAACTACAGTGCACACTAAGCAGTAAAGTCGAATTTTACAGATTCTGAATGCAAAAAGGCCCTGACGGGTTAGCGTCAGGGCCTTTTCTGCGAATTGGATTGAATAGCTCTTTTGACGTCCTTTGCAGGACACGCTTAATGCGCTTGGATAAGATCTGCCAGAACCCGGAAGGCTGAATGAATCTTTGCGACCCAGTCCGTGAGAACTGGTGACCGATATGGCCTGCGAAAAATAACAGGTTGATGCGGCTCTTTTTATTTAGAAAGGAGGTGATCCAGCCGCAGGTTCTCCTACGGCTACCTTGTTACGACTTCACCCCAATCATGAGTCATACCTTGGGCGCTTGCCTCCTTGCGGTTGGCTCGGCGACTTCTAGTACAACCCACTTTCGTGATGTGACGGGCGGTGTGTACAAGGCCCGGGAACGTATTCACGGCGTCGATCTGATACGCCATTACTAGCGATTCCAGCTTCATGCAGTCGAGTTGCAGACTGCAATCCGAACTGAGCATGGTTTTTTCCGGTTAGCTCCCCCTCGCGGGTTTGCAACGGTCTGTACCATGCATTGTAACACGTGTGTAGCCCTGGACATAAAGGCCATGCTGACTTGACCTCATCCCCACCTTCCTCTCCGTTATCCGGAGCAGTCCTCGTAGAGTTCCCCCTTGCGGGTGGCAACTACGAGTAAGGGTTGCGCTCGTTGCGGGACTTAACCCAACACCTCACGGCACGAGCTGACGACAGCCATGCAGCACCTCTACTACTGTCCCTTGCGGGAAGACGATATTTCTACCGTTGGTCAGTAGCGGTTCAAGCCCAGGTAAGGTTCTTCGCGTTGCGTCGAATTGAACCACATGTTCCACCGCTTGTGCGGGCCCCCGTCAATTCCTTTGAGTTTCAGTCTTGCGACCGTACTCCCCAGGCGCAGGACTTAACGCGTTAGCTACGGGACTTGCCCCGTACAGGGCAAACCCCAAGTCCTGATGGTTTAGGGCTAGGACTACCAGGGTATCTAATCCTGTTTGCTCCCCTAGCTTTCGT
>OBLU010001547.1_pt1 | contig 21393 bp, 19 predicted proteins | sample 1518681 | NCBI WGS metagenome assembly OBLU01 (sample SAMEA3539304, study PRJEB22396) | soil metagenome | biome: tundra; feature: field; material: soil | place: USA | collected 2010-05 | depth 0.15 m
TAAGCGCCGCTGCTCAAAGGAGCTCTCGCGCCAGCTTTGGAATGCGCGGCGTGCGGCGGCGACCGCGCGATCGAGATCGGCATGAGTGGCCCTCGGCGCGCGCGCGAACACCGCTCCGGTGGCCGGATTGATCACATCGAGCGTCGGCGTGCCCGCGATCAGCTCGCCGTCGATGAGCTGGGCGAAATCGGTGCGCAGCGGGAGAATGTCTGCAGCGCGAGTAGCGGTCATGCGAGCGCCTGGAGTCATTGTTTACCGGTAGGGCGGCCGCTAACATAGCAAAATCATGGCAATCGCACCGACCTGCAAAGGTCCCGATCCGAACACGCGCACGCCCGAGTACCGGCCACCGACCGGGGCCTGCGATGCGCATTGCCATATTTTCGGCCCTGCTGAGCGCTATCCGTACGCGCCGGAGCGCACCTATACGCCCCCGGACGCGCCGCTGTCGCGCTTCAAGGCATTGCAGGCGACCCTGGGTTTGACGCGAGCGGTGCTGGTCAATGCCAGTTGCCATGGCCGCGACAACACGGTCATCGGCGATGCGATCGCGCAGAGCCGCGGTCAGTATCGCGGGGTCGCCAACGTCGACGATCGCTTCACCGGGCGCGATTTCGAGACTCTGCACCGCCAGGGATTTCGCGGCGTGCGCTTCAATTTCGTCAAGCATCTGGGCGGCGTGCCCGACCTGGGCGAGTTCGAGCGTGTGCTCGCGCGCATCAGGCCCCTGGGCTGGCACGTCGATCTGCACTTCGACGCCGCCGATCTGCTCGAGTTCGAGGGGCTGCTCCAGGGTCTGCCGTTGGCATTTATCATCGACCACATGGGTCGCGTGCCAACCGAGAAGGGGCTCGAGCAGCCGCCGTTCCAACAGTTGCTGCAGCTCGCGCGTAGCAACGAGAGGTGCTGGGTCAAGATCAGCGGCTCGGAGCGCATGTCGAGCGCCGGGCCGCCGTTCACGGATGCCGTGCCGTTTGCACAGGCGCTGATTGCGGCGGCGCCGGACCGGATCCTGTGGGGCACGGATTGGCCGCACCCGAATATCGCCAAACACATGCCCAACGACGGCGACCTGGTCGATTTTATTCCGCTGATGATGCCGGATGCGTCGATGCAGCGGCGCATCCTGGTCGATAATCCACATCGTCTCTACCAATTCGCAGCTTGAGCAGCATCAGAATGGATGGACCACACGACTACGATGACATCCCGGGCACCACGGTGTTCGACGCCGAGCGCTCGCGCCGCGGCTACCACCTCAACATGTTCTGCATGTCGCTCATGAAGGCCGAGAACCGCGCCGCGTTCAAGGCCAACGAGGCCGAATTCCTCAAGCGCTTCCCGATGAGCGCCGAGCAGTGCGAGGCGGTGCTCAAGCGCGATTGGAATCGCATGATCGAGCTCGGCGGCAACATCTATTTTCTGGCTAAGATCTTCTCCACCGACGGCAAATCATTCCAGTTCACCGCGGCGCAGATGACCGGCATGAGCCAGGAGCAGTATGCGCAGATGATGCTCTCCGGCGGCCGCTCGCCGGAGGGTAATCGCAGCAAGTCGGAGTGGAAAAATCGTGGCTAGCATCTATGCGGGCCTGAGCACCTCGCACGTACCGGCTATCGGCGCCGCCATCGATCTGGGAAAAACCCGCGAGCCGTACTGGCAACCGGTGTTCGACGGTTATGACTTCACCAAGCGCTGGGTTGCGCAGCACCAGCCGGATGTCGTGATTCTGGTCTACAATGACCACGCCTGCGCATTTTCCCTCGAAATCATCCCGACCTTCGCCCTCGGCTGCACCGATCAGTTCATGCCGGCCGATGAAGGCTGGGGGCCGCGTCCGGTGCCGGTGGTGCAGGGTCATTCCGAACTCGCGGCGCATGTCGCGCAGTCTGTCATCCTGGATGAATTCGATCTGACCATCGTCAACAAGATGGATGTCGATCACGGGCTGACCGTGCCGTTATCGCTGGTGTTCGGTCAACCCGCGGCGTGGCCATGCCGCGTGATTCCGCTGGCGGTCAACGTCGTGCAGTATCCGGCGCCGACCGGCCATCGCTGTTTCAACTTCGGCCGCGCGATCGCCAGGGCGGTGGAGTCGTACCCGGAAAACCTGCGGGTGATGATCTGGGGCACCGGCGGCATGTCGCACCAGCTGCAGGGACAGCGGGCGGGCCTGATCAACCAGAAATTCGACAATCATTTTCTCGACGCCATCGGTCCGGACCCGCAGGCACTCGTGCGCATCCAGCATCTCGAGTATCTGCGCGAGGCGGGCTCGGAGGGCATCGAGCTGGTCATGTGGCTGATCATGCGCGGCGCGCTGCACGAGCGCGTGCGGGTGCTGCATCGCTTTTATCACGTGCCGGCCTCCAATACCGCCGTAGGCCATCTGCTGCTCGACAACCAGGTTTGAAATGAAAGTCATTCTGGCCGGTGCCGGCGCGTTCGCTATCAAGCATCTCGAGGCGATGTCCAAGATCGATGGCATCGAGGTCGCCTCGATCGTGAGCCGCGATCTCAAGGCGACCGCCGAGGTGGCGAAGCAATGGCGCATCCCGCATTACACCACCGACCTGGCCGAAAGCCTGGCGCAGAGCGGGGTCGAGGCGGCGCTGCTGGCCTCGCCGACGCAGCTGCACGCCGCGCAGGCGATAACGTGCCTGCGCGCCGGCAAGCACGTCATGATCGAGATTCCGATCGCCGATTCGCTGGCCGATGCGCAGCGCGTGGTCCAGGCGCAGCAGCAGAGCGGACTGATCGCGATGGGCGGCCACACGCGTCGCTTCAATCCGAGCCATCAGTGGCTGCACAAACGCATCCAGGCCGGCGAGCTCAAGCTGCTGCAAATGGACGTGCAGACCTATTTCTTCCGCCGCTCGAACATGAACGCGCTCGGTAAGGCGCGCAGCTGGACCGATCACCTGCTCTGGCATCACGCCTGCCATACGGTGGATCTGTTCCAGTACCAGACCGGACAGCAGGTCTCGCAGTGCTATGCGCTGCAGGGTCCGTTGAGTCCCACGCTCGGCATTGCGATGGATATGAGCATCGGCATGAAAGTGCCGGGCGGGGCGCTCTGCACGCTGTCGCTGTCGTTCAATAACGAGGGGCCGCTCGGCACCCTCTTCCGCTATATCTGCGACAACGGCAGCTACATCTGCCGCTACGACGATCTGTTCGACGGCAAGAACAACCAGATCGACGTGTCGAAGGTCGATGTGTCGCTGAACGGCATCGAGCTGCAGGATCGAGAGTTCTTCGCCGCGATCCGCGAGCGGCGCGAGCCCAACGCCAGCGTTGCGCAATGCCTCACGGCCATGCAGACGCTCGATAAGCTCGAGCAGCGGCTCAAGGATTCATGATCATCGACTGCCATGGCCACTACACGACCGCGCCGGGAGCGCTGCAGGCGTTTCGCGATGCGCAACTTAGCGGGTTCACAGGCTCGGAGAGCGCGGCAGCGCTCGAGGGCCCGCGCATCAGCGACGATGAGATCCGCGACAGCCTCGAGAAAGCGCAGCTCAAACTGCAGCGCGAGCGCGGCACCGACCTGACGATATTTTCTCCGCGGGCCTCGGCGATGGGGCATCATCTCGGCAACGAGGCGGTCAGTGCGCAATGGACGCGCATCTGCAACGAGCTGATCTACCGCGTATGCCAGCTGTATCCGCAGAACTTCGTCGGTGTCTGCCAGCTGCCGCAATCCCCCGGCGTCGCCCCGGCCCACAGCGCGGCAGAGCTTGAGCGCTGCGTGCGCGAGCTGGGCTTCATCGGCTGCAACCTCAATCCCGACCCGTCCGGCGGGCATTGGAACTCCCCGCCGCTGACCGACCGGCATTGGTATCCGCTGTACGAGAAGATGGTGGAACTCGATGTGCCCGCCATGGTGCACGTCAGCGCTTCCTGCAATCCGAATTTCCACGCTACCGGGGCGCACTATCTGAACGCCGACACCACCGCGTTCATGCAGTTCCTGACTTCCGATCTGTTCAAGGAGTTCCCGACGCTGCGCTTCATCATTCCGCACGGCGGCGGCGCGGTGCCGTTCCACTGGGGCCGTTTTCGCGGGCTGGCACAGGACCTCAAACGACCGCCGCTCGAGGAGCTGCTGCTCAAGAATGTCTATTTCGACACCTGCGTGTATCATCTGCCGGGCATCGAGCTGTTATGCAAGGTCGTGCCGCTGGAGAATATTTTGTTCGGCTCGGAGATGGTCGGGGCAGTGCGCGGCATCGATCCGCGCACCGGCCACTACTATGACGATACCAAGCGCTACGTCGATGCGCTGGCGTTGAGCGAGGCGGACCGGCAGCGCCTGTATTCGCTCAATGCGCGACGCGTGTATCCGCGGCTCAATGCCCGGCTGGCCGCCGTGGGTTGGTGATCGGCGACGCTGTTCGTATTAGCGCGCTCCGTCCCAGACCGAGTGCGGAATCAGCACGCTGCCGTCCATGAGCGCGCGCGCGGTGCGCAGGATGCCGGAGCGGCCGACACTGAAGTGCTCGCCGCTGCCGGTGACTTCGAGCGTCACGGTGAATTCTCCGCTCGGGTGCTCGACCGACATCATGATCGGCGAGCCGGCCGGAATGCGCGCGATGCCCTCGGCGACCGAGTCCGGCATGACGCAGGCGGTCGCGACACTGACCGCGCCGAGCACGCCGATCGCGGCGTGGCAGCGGTGCGGGATGAAGCTGCGGGTACAGACATGCCCGCCGGCCTGCGCCGGCGCGATCAGCGTCAGCTTCGGCACCACCTTGCTCGTCACATCCCCCAGACCCATCAGTCGTCCGGCGGCGAGCCGCACCCGTTCCAGTCGCGCCTTGAATTCCTGGTCGGCATCGAGATCCTTGGGCGATTCGTAGCCGCTCTTGCCGAGCGCGCGCGCGGGGATCACTACCACCGGCATGCCATTGTCGATGCAGGTGACATCGATGCCTTCGACCCGGTCGCGCGCGCGCTGGGTCGGCAACATGGCATCGCAGACCGAGCCCGCGGTATCGAGAAAATCGACGTTGATCGGCGCCGCCGTGCCCGGCACGCCCGCAATCGCCGCGCTGCCGTCATAGCGCACCACGCCACCGGGCGTTTGAATGCTCGCCAGCGCCAGATTGCCGGTATTGACCATGTAGATCGCCACCCGCGTGATCGGATCGGAGGCGCTCACCAGGCCGCGCTCGATCGCGAACGGTGCGACTCCAGCGAGCATGTTGCCGCAGTTCGGACTTACATCGACCAGCGGCTTGTCGATCAGGACCTGGGCGAACAGGTAATCCACATCGACGTTGGGACGCTCGGATCGGGAGATGATCGCGACTTTACTCGTCAGCGGTTCGGCGCCGCCGAGGCCATCGATCTGTCGCGGATCGGGAGAGCCCATTACCGAGAGCAGCACGCGATCGCGCACAGCGGGGTCAGCGGGCAGATCGGCGGCCAGGAAGAAGGGGCCCTTCGAAGTGCCGCCCCGCATGAGCGTGCACGGTATCGCGGTCTGTCTGGCTGACATGCGCGGCGTTCCGGCGCTCAGCGATACTCGAGCCCCAGGGCCTTGAGCGGCTCGCGCATCTTGTAGATGTCGAGGCCCAGCTCGCCCGCGGCGAGGCGCTTGCGTTTGTCTTGTTCGCTGGCGGCGCGCTGGGCGGCGGCCTGGGCGACGGTGCTCGCCTGCGCGCGGCCCACCACCACGACCCCGTCGTCATCGGCAACGATCGCATCGCCGGGCTCCACGCGCGCCCCGGCGCAGATGATCGGCACATTGACCGCGCCCAAGCTCGCTTTCACTGTGCCCTGGGCAAACACCGCCTTGCTCCAGACCGGGAACTTCATGTCCGTGAGACTGGCGATGTCGCGTACGCCGGCATCGATGATCAAGCCAACGACGCCGCGCGCGGCCAGCGAGGTGGCGAGCAGGTCGCCGAAGTAGCCGTCCGAGCAGGGCGAGCTCGGCGCAACCACGAGCACATCGCCGGGCTGACAGACCTCGACCGCGACGTGCAACATCCAGTTGTCCCCCGGCGGGACCAGCACCGTCACCGCGCTGCCGGCAATGCTCACCGGCCGATAGATCGGGCGCATGTAGTCGGCCAACAGGCCCATGCGACCCTGCGCTTCGTGTACGGTGGCGACACCGCACTCGCCCAGAGTCTGCAGGTCGTTTCGGTTGGGTCGCGCGATCTCGCGGACGACGATGTGCTTGCTGATGGCGATGCTCCTGGGGTGGGCCAGAATTATATCGCCGGCCTGTGCCCCTCGCCACGCGAGAGGCCGGACGCGGGCCGCGCCGCCGTGCCTCAAGAGCGCGGTCGCCGTCGCGGCTTGCGCGCTGCCGGGCGGGCCGCCGTCGTGGACGCCGTCTTCTTGCGCGGGTCGACCAGAATCGTCAGGCGCGCGCTGCGTTGTTCGAGACTCATAGTGGATTGGCATGATAATACAAGGCGCATTGAAGTAACATTGGCCGCAACCAACGCCCGTGCCCGATCCGTCTTCGGAGAAGCTGTTTCGTGATCGCCGCGCTGCCCGCGCTCCATTCGCCCATCGATGCGTGTCTGGCGCTGCTCGGGGCATGGCTGCTGATCGGCTTGCTTGGTTTGATCAGGCCGTCTCACGCGGCCTTGGGCTGCCGCGTGCTGTATCCGGCGGGCGCTGCAGTCGGTGGCGCGCTGGCGCTGGTCGCGGCCATAAGCCTCTCCGCCCCGGTAACGCAGCGCGTGCTGCTGCTCGGTCTGCCCGATCTACCGATGCACATGCGGCTCGATGCGCTTTCGGCGGTGTTTCTGGTGCTGCTCGGCGCGGCCTCGGTCGGCATCTCGCTGTTCGCGGCGGGCTACTTTCGCCGGCCGCAGGGCGCGGCGCCGGGCCTGATCGTGCTGGAATACCATCTGTTTCTGGCCAGCATGGCCCTGGTGCTGCTCGCCGACGATGCCTACAGCTTTATGCTGGCCTGGGAAACCATGGCGTTGTCGTCCTATTTCCTCGTGACTACCGACCACCGCGTCGCTGCCATTCGCCAGGCCGGCTTCGTCTATCTGCTGATCGCACACGTCGGGGCGCTCGCGATCCTGCTGAGCTTTGGCATACTGCAGGGGGGCAGCTGGCAATTCACCTTCGATGCCATGCGCGGCGCGCGCCTCGCCAGCGGCTGGTCGGCGCTGGCGTTTCTGCTGGCGCTGTTCGGCTTTGGCGCCAAGGCCGGACTCGTGCCTTTGCACGTCTGGCTGCCCGACGCGCACCCGGCGGCCCCATCGCCGGTCTCCGCGCTCATGAGCGGCGTGATGCTCAAGACCGCGCTCTACGGCCTGTTGCGCGTGACCTTCGATCTGCTGGGTACGCCGGAGTGGTGGTGGGGCCTGGTGCCGCTGGCTTTGGGTCTATTCACGGCTCTTTATGGCATCGTGTTCGCCGCCGTGCAGAGCGATATGAAGCGACTGCTCGCCTACTCCTCGATTGAGAACACCGGCATCCTGTTCGCCGGCGTCGGCCTGGCGATCGTGTTCGAGGGTGTCGGCATGCGCATGGTGGCCTCGCTGGCGCTGCTCGCGGTGCTGTATCACGCGCTCAACCATGCCTGTATGAAGAGCCTGTTGTTTCTCGGTACCGGCGCGGTGCTGCATGCCACCGGCGAGCGCAACATGGGACGTCTCGGCGGACTCATTCACCGTATGCCGTGGGTGGCCTGGACCGCCCTGATCGGCGCGCTCGCGATCGCCGGCCTGCCGCCGCTCAACGGCTTCGTCTCCGAGTGGCTGCTGCTGCAGGCCTTCCTGCTCACGCCGGAGGTGCCGCGCCCGTTCGTGAACATGCTGCTGCCGATGGGCGCCGCGCTGCTGGTGCTGGCCGCGGCGCTGGCCGCCTACGTCATGGTGAAGTACTTCGGCGTCGTCTACCTGGGGCAGCCGCGCGGGGAGGCCGGCGCGCCGGTGCACGATGCCGAGCCGATCGAGCGCCTAGGGCTGGCCTGGCTCGCCGGCAGCTGCATTTTACTCGGGCTGCTGCCCGGCCAGATTCTGCCTCACCTGCGCGAGGTCACATTGGCGCTGCACCTGGGCGGCCCGGCCCCGGCGGCGCCCTGGTGGAGCCTGGTGCCATTGGCGAACCGCCAGGCCTCGTATGCGCCGCTGGTGTTTTGCCTCACGGTGCTGGCGCTGGTTGGCCTGACGATCCTGGCGGTGCGGGTCTTCTACCATCAGCGCGTGCGGCGCGGCCCGGCCTGGGATTGCGGATTCGGCGGGCTCAATGCGCGCATGCAGGACAGTGCCGAAGGCTTCGGTCAGCCGATTCGACGCATCTTCCAGCCGTTCTTTGCGATCGAACGTGAGCTGCCGACGCCGTTCGATCGCGCGCCGCGCTATCGCGTGCGCGTCAGCGATCGCTTCTGGACTGCCCTGTACCTGCCGCTTGGCCCGCTGGTGCGCCGCATCGCCGATTCTCTCGCCTGGCTGCAGCAGGGTCGCATCGCCGTGTATCTGCTCTACAGTTTCCTGACCTTGCTGCTGCTGCTGGCGTGCGTGCTGTGAGCTTGCCTGCGATGAACGCGATCGAATGGTTGACACAGGTCCTGGAAGTGCTCGCCGCGCTCGCCGCCGCGCCGTTGTTCCTCGGTTGGATCAATCAATGCCGTGCCTGGCTGTCCAATCGCAGTGCGCCGAGCCTGTGGCAGCCGTACCGCGGGCTGCGCAAGCTGTTCTATAAGGAGGCGGTGCTGGCTGCGAACGCCTCCAGCCTGTTCCGGATCGCGCCGTATATCGTGTTCGCCACCATGGTCCTGGCCGCGGCGGTCATCCCCTCTATGGGTACGCGGCTGCCCTTCACCTCGGTGGCCGATGCGATTGCGCTGGTCGGATTGCTCGCCACGGCCCGCGTCTTCATCGCGCTGGCGGCCATGGATGTCGGCACGGCGTTCGGCACGCTCGGTGCGCGCCGCGAGATGATGGTCGGGTTCCTGGCCGAGCCGGCGCTGCTGATGGTGATCTTCGTCGCCTCGCTGAATTCGGCCACGACCGCGCTGCCGGCGATCACCGAGCACCTGGCGACCCAGCCGTTCGCGCTGTATCCGAGTCTGGCCTTCACCGCCGTGGCCTTCACCATGGTGCTGCTGGCGGAGAATGCACGTATACCGATCGATAACCCGGCGACGCACCTGGAACTGACCATGATCCATGAGGCCATGCTGCTTGAATATTCCGCGCGGCATCTGGCGCTCATGGAATGGGCCTCGGCGTTGAAACTGTTCAACTACGCGTGCATCGGTTTCGCGCTATTCCTGCCCTGGGGCGTGTCGCTGGGGCAGGGGCCGGTGGCGCTCATGACCTCGGTGCCGATCCTGGCAGTGAAGCTGGCCGTCGCGGGCGCCGGCCTGGCGCTGATCGAGACGCTGTCGGCGAAACTGCGCGTGTTCCGGGCCCCGGAGTTCCTCGCCAGCGCGTTTCTGTTCGCGGTGCTGGGCCTGCTCGTGCATCTACTGCTGGGAGCCTGAGCTCGCGCATGCCGATGCTGTCGCCAGACCTGCAGTTGCTGAACGCACTCGCGGCGCTGCTGTTGCTGCTGTCGTTCGCGATGCTGGCGCAGCGGCGCATCGTCACGCTGGTAAATCTGCTCGCGCTGCAGGGCGCGGTGCTGTGCGCGGCGACGCTGCTGCTGGCCTGGCGCACGCGCCAAGGCCATTTGTACCTGTCGGCGGCGTTGACGCTGCTGCTCAAGGTCATCGTGTTGCCGCGTCTGCTGCACCGGCTCATTCGCCGCCTCGGGGTGTATTGGGATTCCGAGCCGCTGCTCAACATCACCGGCACGATGCTGTTGGGATTGATCGTGGTGGTGTTCGCCTTCGGCCTGGCGCAGCCGATCGCCGCGCTCGCGAGTACCGCGACGCGCAATGCCATCGGCATCGCCGTGGCGGTAACTCTGCTCGCGTTCCTGACCATGATCACGCGCAGCAAGGCCATGTCGCAGGTGGTCGGCTTCCTGTCCATGGAAAATGGGCTGTTCTTCGGCGCCATGAGCGCCACCTACGGCATGCCGATGATCGTCGAGTTCGGCGTAGCGCTCGATGTGCTGGTCGCGATGCTGGTGCTCGGGGTCTTCTTGTTCCAGATCCGCGAGCAATTCGACAGCCTGGACCTGCATCACTTCGAATCGCTCAAGGAGGATAAGTAGTGGAATTTCTGGTGCTGCTGGCCACGCCGCTCCTCGGCGCGCTGATCCTGGGTGTAATCGGTGCTCACCGACATGCGCCCGAGATCAACGTCGGCTTCAGCACAGTGACTTTTCTGGCAGCCGCTGCACTGACGCTGCGCGTGGTGGGGGAGGGCAATCTGAGCGTGGCGCATGAGCAGTTCTTCATCGATCCGTTCAATGTGTTTCTGGTCGCGCTGACCGCGCTGGTCGGGCTCACCACTGCAATCTTCTCGCGGCCCTACATGCGGGTCGAGATCGCGCACGGTCGTCTCACGCCGCAGCGACTGCAGCTCTACCACAGCATGTACCAGCTGTTCATGGCCACGATGCTGATCGCGCTCACGACCAACAACATGGGGTTGCTGTGGGTGGCCATGGAGGCGGCAACGCTCTCGACCGTGCTGCTCGTGACGCTGTATCGCACGCCCGGGAGCCTCGAGGCCGGCTGGAAGTATTTCATTCTCTGTGGTGTCGGCATCGCCCAGGCCCTGTTCGGCACCATCCTGCTGTACGTCGCGGCCGAGAAGGTGCTCGGCGCGGCAGGCGTCAGCGGGCTGCTGTGGACGCACCTCAATGGCGTCAAAGGCCAGCTGGAGCCGGCTGTGATGAGCCTGGCTTTCGTGTTCCTGCTGGTCGGTTACGGCACCAAGATCGGCCTCGCGCCATTGCACAACTGGTTGCCCGACGCGCACGCCGAGGGCCCGACGCCGATCTCCGCCGTGCTGTCGGGACTGCTGCTCAATGTAGCGCTCTATGCCGTCATGCGCTGCAAGGTGCTGGTCGAAGGCTCGCTGCGCTCGAATCTGCCCTCGCACATGCTCATGGGATTTGGCCTGCTGTCGGTGGTGCTCGCCGCGTTCTTCCTCTGGCGCCAGCGCGACATCAAGCGCCTGTTCGCCTATTCCTCGATCGAGCACATGGGCATCATCACCTTTGCGTTCGGCATGGGCGGCACGGTCGCAAACTTCGCCGCGCTACTGCACATGACCGTGCATTCGCTGACGAAATCCGCCATCTTCTTCGCGGTCGGCCACGCCTCGCAGAAGGTCGGCTCGCAGCTGATCGAGCGCATCCGCGGGCTCATCGACACCAATCCCACCATAGGTTGGGGCCTCATGATGGGCACGCTCGCGATTCTCGGCATGCCGCCATTCGGCGTGTTCGCCAGTGAGTTCCTGATCCTGACGACGGCCATGAAACAGCAGCCCTGGGCGACACCGGTGCTGCTCACCGCGCTCGGCGTCGCCTTCGCCGCGGTATTCAGCAAGGTGCAACCTATGGTGTTCGGCGAGCCCAGCGGACAGCGCCTGCCGCACTCTCCGGCATTGCTGCCGGTGTTTGCACATTTAGGCCTGGTGCTGCTGCTCGGACTATTCATCCCGCCGTACCTGGCGCAGTGGTATCAGGCCGCGGCACGCCTGATCGGAGGTCAGTGACATGCCATTGCAGCGTTGGTTTGAGCACACGACGATCGTCTCCGGGGCACCACACGTGCACGCTCGGCGCGTCTCGGCGGAGCAGTGGTATGAGGCGGCGCAGGCCGTGGCCGCTCATGGCGGGCGGCTGCTGACGCTGTGGGCTCGGGCCGGTGCGCAGGCAGATTGGAGCGTGATCGCGGCACTGCATACCGATCCGGGTGTTCTGCTGCTCGAGTTGCCGTGCCCGGCGGCGCAAGCGATCTATCCGGGCCTGCAGGACATTTTTCCGGCGGCCAGCCGCCTGCAGCGCGCGCTCGCTGATGTCTCGGGCCTCGTGAGCAGCGATCCGGACCAGCGGCCCTGGCTGCGTCACGCCGAGTGGCCCGCGAGCTTTCATCCGCTGCGCGATGCGTTGGCAGCGGACACGCCCGCGAGCGGGGAGCCGATGGCCTATGAATTCGTGCGCGTCGAGGGCGAAGGCGTGCACGAGATCGCCGTCGGGCCGGTGCACGCCGGCATCATTGAGCCCGGTCATTTCCGCTTCTCGGTGGTCGGGGAGAAAGTGCTGTGGCTCGAGCAGCGGCTCGGTTATACGCACAAGGGCATCGAGCGGCGCTTCGCACAGCTGCCGCTCGCCGAGGCGCATCGTCTGGCAGCGCGGGTCTCGGGTGACTCGGCAGTGGCGTTCTCGTGGGCCTATTGCCAGGCGCTCGAGGGGCTCGCCGGCATGCACGTGCCCGAGCGCGCGCTGTGGCTGCGCGCGCTGGCGCTGGAACTCGAGCGCATCGCCAATCATCTCGGCGATCTCGGTGCGCTCGGTAACGATGCCGGTTTCGCCTTTGCGCTGGCGCAATTCTCGCGCCTCAAAGAGCAACTGCTGCGCGCGATCGAGCACTCGCTCGGGCAGCGCTACCTGATGGACTTCGTCGTCCCGGGCGGAACGCGTACGGATCTGGATCGCGCTGGGGCAGCGCGGCTACGCGCCGAATGCGTTGCGTTGGTGCGCGAAGTGCGGCGGCTGCGCGAGATCTTCGATGACAACGAGGGCGTGCGCGACCGCTTTGTCGGTGCCGGTATCGTCGCACCAGCGCTCGCGCGCCGCCTCGGGCTCACCGGGCTCGCCGGTCGCGCCAGTGGCCAGGCCTACGATCTGCGCCTCGATCAACCCTGGGCGCCGTACGATCGACTCAAACCAAACAAGATGGGGCGCACCGAGGGCGACGTCGCCGCTCGTGTCGCTTTGCGCTTCGATGAGCTGCTCGAATCCGTTCGCCTTATCCACGAGATCCTCGAGCGAGCGCCAAACGGGCCGCACACGATGCCGTTCAGCGAGCCGCCGGATGCGGCCTTCGGGCTCGGACTCATCGAGGGCTGGCGCGGCCCGGTCATGATCGCGCTCGAGGCCGGCCCGGCCGGCAGCATTCGCCGCTGCCATCCGCACGATCCGTCATGGCAGAACTGGCCGGTGCTCGAACACGCCATCATTGACAACATCGTTCCAGACTTTCCGCTGATCAACAAATCCTTCAACCTCTCCTATAGCGGCCACGACCTCTGAGCCATGTGGAAGACTTTGCAACAAATCGGCAGCGTCGGCCTGATCACGCAGGCGCCGCCGCCGGCGGACGAGACGCTGCGTATCCGGCAAGCTCTTCAGGCGCGCATCCAACGGGTGCTGGGCCGCGCGCTGTGCATCCGGCACATCGATGCCGGCTCCTGCAATGGCTGTGAGCTCGAGATCCATGCGCTCAACAATCCGATCTACAACCTCGAGGGTCTTGGGATCCGCTTTGTCGCGAGCCCGCGCCATGCGGATCTGCTGCTCGTGACCGGGCCGGTGGCGCGCAACATGGCGCTCGCGCTGCGCCGCACTTATGAGGCCACGCCCGATCCTAAACTCGTGGTCGCGGTAGGCGACTGCGGTTGCCACGGCGGAATCTTTGGTGAGAGCTACGCCACGCTGGGATCTGTTTCGCAGGTGATTCCAGTCGATGTCGCGGTCAGCGGCTGCCCGCCGGCACCGATTCGCATCCTCGCCGGCATCCTCACGGCGATTTCGGCTCCCCGCAGGCCGTCCGCCGCATCCGAGCAGGCGGCACACGGATGAGCCGTTCGGTGCACTCGCTGCGGGTCGCTGCTAGCCGCCGCGCTCGATAGTCACGGTCGCGCGGGAGTTGTGTGAGCTGCCGTCGGCGTGGGGGCTGCCCGCATCCCCCAGCGCCACGTGGAACTGCGTGGTCTGTGTCCGCAGTGGGTTGGAGATGATGGGCACGTAGACGGTGAGTTTGTCCTGGCCGCTGGCCATATGCTCGATGCGGCGGCCGAAGGAGGCATAGTCCATGTCCGGTTCGGCCGATGCCGGTTCGGTCCACCAGACGAAACTGAGCTCGCCCTCGGTGTTGCCTACGCGCTGCACGACGATACGCGCCGCCGGCTCGCCGTCCGCGACCGTGTAGCTCTGGGCGGCAAAAATCACGTGAGGCGTCGTAGTCGAGATCGTGCTTGCGGCGGTAGCGCCCGCGAGCGCTGTCGCGTTCTCGATTTGGCCGCCTTTAGCCGGCGCTACTGCGAGTTCCGGGTTTCCAACAGCCTTGGCTGGACCGGGCAGCGCAGCGGGCGGCGTCGCGGGCACGTTCACTGGATCAGCGGGCGCGCTGCTCGATACCGAATTGCTCGCGAGAGACTGCACCGCCTGCCAGGCCTCGTGCAGCGTGTCCTGCGCGCTGCTCACGGCCGCGCTCAGGGTCCGGTTCCAATCCACGTTCGCTTGTGACTGCAGTGCCCACGCCCCGGCGCCCACGGCCAGCAACGGTAGAGCCAACGCGGCGGCCCGGCGCCACGGGCGGCGCGATGCGACGGCAGCGGTCAACTCCGGTAACGATGGCAAACAGCGCGCGGCGCCGTCCAGCCCGAGTTTCGCCAGCCAACTCTCGATCGACTTAGGCTGTTGCTCGCGGCCCCAGACAAGACCTCGACGCAACACGCGCCACTGCGCGAACGACACACCGGCTGGCCGGTGCGCATGCATGCCGCGGGAGCGCGCTTCGATCGAGGGCAGATGATCAAACGGATGCCGGCCGGCGAGCAGTAGATAGGCGATGCAGGCCAGCGCATAGATGTCATCGCGCGGATCGGCGCGGCGGCGTTCGAGCTGCTCGCAGCTGGCGTACGCGGGAGTGGCCGGATGATAGGCCTCGTCGGCATCGCCCTCGGATACCCACGGCTCCCGCGTCGGCATGCTCTGCCCGCCAAAGTCCAGCACGCGCACCTCACCCTCGTGAGTGATCATCACATTGCTGGGTTTGAGATCGGCGTGCACGACGCCGCGCGAATGCGCGTGCGTCACCGCGGCGCCGATGTCTCGAATGATTGCCAATGCGTAGCGCTGCTGCAGCACTGTGCCATCGACACGGCGCAGCACCTGGCTGAGCCGCGCGCCCGCAAGCAGCTCCATGGTGTAAAAGATCGTGTCCCCGTCGTGATCGATGTCAAAGACGTTGACCACATTGGGATGCGACAGCCGCTGCGCGCTCTGAAACTCCTGCCCCAGAGCCGCTTGGCTCGCCGGCCTCGAGGCATTGGGCGGCGCCACCTTGAGCGCAACGAAGCAATCCGCCAAGCCGAAACGGACGCGATCGCGATCGATGGCCTTGTAGACCGATGCCATGCCGCCACGGCCCAGCAGAAGCTGAAGCTCATAGCGATCGTGCAACACTCGGCCCACCGCGATGGCGGGCTCAGGCACGGTTGCGGTTGCGGTTGGGGTTGCGGGCATCGGCTTGGCAATCGGCGCCGCAGGCGTGGCCGCTGCCGCCGTCGCGCGCGCCCGGGGCGCCGGCGCGGTTCGCGCCGCAACCCGCGGCGGTGGGCGCTCCAGAGTTGGGGTCGAATCAATCTCGCGATGAAACCCGCGCGCGCTGGGGGGAATCAGCGGCTCAGCGCCCAGCTCACAGGTGAGATCTTCGAAGGGGTAGCCATCATCACCACGGGCCGCCGGCGGTTGCTGGCTTCTTTGCCTGGTGTCGGCGCGCGGAACCGGCGCGCGCGCAGCCACGGTCTGCTCAATCCTGGCCTGAATTTTCTGGTGTTGCTCCGCAGGCATGCGACCCAAACGATGATAGCGGTCGATGAGCTCGCGCAAGGCCCCGGCAGACTCCGGTTTCCTGCGGCAGATCGAAGACACGTCGCTGAGGTAGATTTCCTCTTTGTAGCCGTCACTGAGTATCGCGCTCATGAGCGTACGCAGTTCGTCATCACCTTCGGGGAGCGCGTCGCTGTGCATTTCTACCGTTATTGCCATGATTTGTGAACGCAAGGTATCAAAGATAGGGCCAAAGTGTGGAGTGTCCGCTGGCGCCGACATAGGCTCGCAGCGCGCTGCGCTGACAAGGCAGTTGAATGACCGAACTTAAATGAGAAAGAACAATCGAAAAATCAACGATCCGAAGCCACAATCTTCCAATCCACTTGATGTCGCGCGCGTCGCCGTGGCGCTGTGCTTAAGCGTCATAGCGCTTGCGGCGGTAGCCGTCCACGCGCAGACGCGCGATGACTACTGCGGCGGCAGACCGCCGCCGGGGTTCGATCAACCGCTAAGTAGGGCGCATACCGGCCGCTACGTCAATGATACCTATGGCTATTCGCTCACGATCCCCGCCGGGTTCACGGCCTTCACCAGCGCCAGCGGGCCCGAGCGCGGCTTCGTCATTGGCCTGGCCGGCACGCCGCGCGTGTTCTTGAGCGTGGACGCCTCATACGATGCCTTCTACGACATTACCGCGGCGGGGGTGCATCGGCGCGATCTCAACGCGATCCGCCTGCACGATGCCGTGCTCAGCGACGAGGTCGCGGATGCAGCGCTGGCGCGAGCCCCAGGCGGTCGATACCTCATGCGCGTGCAATGCCGCGGCGAGGCGGCGCTCGCAATCCATGAGGAGATCATCGTGCTGCGCAATCGCGAAATTTATCGGCTGGACCTGCACAGCACGCCCGAGCGTTATGCCAAAGATCTGCAGCAGCTCAACGCCTTGCTGAGATCGTGGCGTTGGGAAGCGATCCGATAACGCCGCGATCAGTTCGAGGCATGTCTATACAGTAGTGCCGCCGGCTTACAATGGGCACATGTGCGGACGCTACACGACGCCTGAGCAAAGCGAGGCAGAACGGTACTTCGCGGTGCATCTGTTGCGCTGGGAATTCGAGCGCAGCTATAACGTCGCGCCGAGCCAGGCGGTGCCGGTGGTACGCATCGCCGAGGGTCAGCGCGAGGGCGTCATGATGCGCTGGGGACTCGTGCCGTTCTTCGCAAAGGGCGTGGCGCCCAAATACTCGACGATCAATGCCCGCGTCGAGACGATCGAGACTTCGGCGTGCTACCGCGGACCGTGGCGACGGGCGCAGCGCTGCATTCTGCCCGCGGCAGGCTTTTATGAATGGCACCTCCAGGAAAGCGGCGGCAAGCAGCCGTTCTTCATTCATACTGCCGATCAGGCGCTGTTCGGCTTCGCCGGATTGTGGGATGCCTGCAAGCGCGAGGATGGCAGCGTACTGGAGAGTTGCACCATCATTACGATGCCCGCCAATGCGCTGATGGCGCAGATTCACAACGCGCCCGGGAAGCAACGGATGCCGGCGATTTTGTCAGTGACCGGGATGGACGCATGGCTGAACGGCTCGCCGGCCGACGCGCGCGCGGTTCTGCAGCCCTATCCGGCCGAGCTCATGGTCGCCTGGCCAGTCAGCGTCCGGGTCAACTCGCCCAAGAACAACGGCCCGGAGCTCGTGACCGCGGCCGCGAGTTGAGCCCGCAGCACCCCGGCGGTGCTTATTTTGTGAGCCGCTTACGAATGGCCTGCAACTCGCGGTGCCGTGCGGCGCTCGTTTCCGGATAGCTCATCTTGAGGCCTTGGAGGGTATCGAGCAGGATTCTGGAGACAATGAGCCGGGCATTGTCCTTGTCGTCGGCCGGAACGACGTACCAAGGGGCGAACTCGGTGCTGGTCGCGCTCAGGCATTTATCGTAGGCCTTCATGTACTGCTTCCAGAAATTCCGCTCCTCAATATCCGCCAGGCTGAATTTCCAGTTCTTCTCCGGTTCATCGATCCTCGCCAGAAAGCGCTTGCGCTGCTCCTCCTGCGACAGATGCAGGTAGAACTTGATGATGCGGGTTTCGTTGCGGAACAGATGCCGCTCCAACTCGACGATGGAATGATAGCGCTGGTGCCAGATCGCCTTCTCATCGAGCGGGGCTACCGCCACGCCTTCGTTGCGCAGAATCTCAGGATGCACGCGCGCAATCAGCACCTCCTCGTAATAGGATCGGTTGAAGATGCCGATGCGCCCGCGCTCCGGAAGATCACGGGTCGTGCGCCAAAGGAAGTCGTGCTGCAATTCGATCGGGCTCGGGTGTTTGAAGCTGAATACCTGGCAGCCCTGCGGGTTGACGCCGGACATCACGTGTTTGATTACACCATCCTTGCCCGCCGCATCCAGTGCCTGGAAGATCAGCAGTATGGCCTGAGTGTTCGATGAGTAGAGCAGCTGCTGCTGCTCACTCAACTGCTCGACATGCTGCTGGAGCAGCTCCTGGTATTGCTGCTTCGATGCGTACAGCGGCTTGATGTTCGTGGGCCACTTGCGCAGCTTGACGTCCGCCCCTTCCGGCACACAGAAATCTTTCGAATTGACTTTCATTGCAGCCCTTTCAGCGAATAGCTACGGACCCAGGGCGGTATCGACGATGGCCTGCGCTTCTTGCAGGATATCGCGCAGATGCTGCTTGCCGCGGAAGCTCTCGCCGTAGATCTTGTAGATGTTCTCGGTGCCAGAGGGGCGCGCTGCAAACCAGCCGCTGGCCGCGATGACCTTGATGCCGCCGATCGGCGCACCGTTGCCCGGTGCCCGATCAAGGACGCTGTCGATCTTCTCCCCAGCCAACTTTGTCGTGTGCAGTTGCTGCGGGGAGAGCTGCGATAGCCGCTTCTTCTGTGCCGGCGTGGCCGGCGCATCGACCCGGTCGGAGGCCGGCTCGCCCAACTCGCGCGCCAGGTCGGCGTAGCGTTCGCCCGGATCGCGGCCGGTGCGCGCGGTGATCTCGGCCGACAGCAGCGCCGGCACGATCCCATCCTTATCCGTAGTCCAGACGCTGCCGTCGAGGCGGCTGAAGGTGGCGCCGGCGCTTTCTTCACCGACGAAGCCGAGGCTACCGTCGAGCAGACCATCGACGAACCACTTGAAGCCGACGGGTACTTCGTACAGCTTGCGGCCGAGTTTGGCCGTCACACGATCAATCATCGAGCTGCTGACCACGGTCTTGCCCACCGCCGCATTCGGGCTCCAGCCCTGCCGCTCACGGAACAGGTAATCGATGGCGACGCTCAGATAGTGGTTGGCCGGCAGCAGTCCGGCGCTGGGCGTGACGATGCCATGGCGGTCATGATCGGTGTCGCAGCCGAAGGCGATATCGTAGCGATCCTTCAGCCCCAACAGACGCTGCATGGCCCAGGTCGAGGAAGGATCCATGCGGATGCGACCATCCCAATCGAGCGTCATGAAGCTGAAGGTGGGATCGACCTGCTCGTTCACGACGTTGAGATTGAGTCCATAGCGCTCGGCGATCCGCGCCCAATAATGCACCCCCGCGCCGCCGAGCGGATCAACGCCCATGCGAATCCCTGCGCTGCGGATGGCCTCGAGATCGAGCACGTTACCTAGATCGGCGACGTAGCTATCAAGAAAATCGTGCTCGCGCGTCGTGGCAGCGCGCATCGCCTGCTCGAACGGCAGGCGACGAACCTGCTTGATGCGGGATTCGAGCAGCGCATTGGCCCGCGTTTCGATCCAGCCCGTGATGGCGGTATCGGCCGGGCCACCGTTGGGCGGGTTGTATTTGAAGCCGCCGTCAGTGGGCGGGTTGTGGGATGGGGTCACCACGATGCCATCGGCCAGGCGGCTCTGGCGGCCACGGTTATGGACCAGAATCGCATGCGAGACCGCCGGCGTCGGCGTGTACTCGCCGCGTGCTGAGATCAACGTCTCCACGCCGTTGGCCGCCAGGACTTCCAAAGCGCTCTGGAACGCCGGCAGCGACAGGGCATGCGTGTCGAGACCGATGAACAGTGGCCCATCGATGCCTTGCTGGGCACGGTACTCGCAGATCGCCTGAGTGATGGCTAGCACGTGCCATTCGTTGAAGCTGCGTTCGAGCGAGGAGCCCCGATGACCCGAAGTGCCGAAGGCCACGCGCTGCGTCGGCTCCGCCCCATCGGGTTGCAACCCGGTGTACGCAGCGAGCAACTTTGGGATATCGGTCAGGACCGACGTGGTGGCCGGCTTGCCGGCTAGCGGGCTGATCGCGGTGCTCAAGTGCAGCTCTCCTATGGGGCTTAGCTGCGCAGCAAGCGCCGCGCCGCCTTGAAATGGGGCAGGTCGTACATCTTGCCGTCCAGCGAGACGGCGCCTTTGCCTGCGGCAAACGCATCGACGATGCGCTGTGCCAGCAGGCGCTCGGCCGCACTCGGTGTGAAGGCGGCGTTGATCAGGGGCACTTGGTCTGGATGGATGGCCAGGCGACCGGTGAACCCATCGTGTCGCGAGTCCTCACAGGCCTGTCGCAGTCCTTCTGAGTCGCGGTAATTCACATACACGCTGTCGATCGCTTCGACCGCCAGCGCATGCGCGGCGAGCAGGCACTGCGTGCGCGCGTATGCGTAGGTCGCGCGCCAGGCGCCGCCGCTGGTGCGCGGATCGCCGGCGCCGAGCGCTGCACTGAGATCTTCCGCCCCCCAGGAAATCGCCCGCAGGCGCGGGCAGGAGACATGTAGCAGATCTCCCATGCGCAAGACAGCGCTCGGGGTTTCCGTGACCAGAGCGAGGATCGCGATGCCGCCTGATTCGAGGCCGTGTGAGGTTTCCAGTGCCTCAAGATAACGCGCGACGGCCTCGATGTCTTGGGGCCCAAGGATCTTTGGTAGCACGATGCCGGCGGGCCGCGCGCGCACGACTGCGGCCAGATCTTTGAGTAGTTCGCCGCTGCCCCGATCGTTGACGCGCACCCACACCGCGCCGCGCTCGGAGCAGCTGCCCAGGTATTCCGTCGCGAGGTCACGCGCCATGGGCTTGCGTTCCGACGATACCGAATCCTCAAGATCGATGATCAGCGCATCAGCGCCCGCACCGGCGGCCTTCGCGAGCATGCGTTCGCTGTCGCCCGGAACAAAGAGCAGCGAGCGCATCGCGTAGCCTACGTCGGCTTGCGCAGCATCAGCGCGGAACGCTTACAGCTGGCCACCAGCTCATCGCGCTGGTTGAAGGCGCGATGAATAAAGACGACGATGCCGTTGTGAGGCCGGCTGCGGCTTTCGCGCAGCTCATGCACATCGGTTTCCACCCGAATCGTGTCGCCGTGGAACACCGGCTTGGGGAAGCGGACTTCGTCCCAGCCCAGATTGGCGACCGTGGTGCCCAGCGTGGTGTCACCGACCGAGATGCCGACCATCAGCCCGAGCGTGAAGACACTGTTGACCACGCGCCGACCGAATTCGCTGTGCGTTCGGCAGTATTCCTCATCCAGATGCAGCGCCGCGGGATTGTGGGTCAGTGCCGAAAAGAAGACGTTATCGGCTTCGGTCACAGTGCGCCGGATCGCGTGCACGAATTTCTGGCCAACAACGAATTCCTCGAAGTAAAGTCCCGCCACCTTTGCCCCCCTACGGATGCCCGCGAGCACGGTAGCGTATCGTAGCGCACCTGCGCTCGGCGATGCGCTCATCGCGCTCCCGGTCGGGAGCGCGGCAGCGGCAGCGGCAG
>OBLU010001548.1_pt1 | contig 21389 bp, 20 predicted proteins | sample 1518681 | NCBI WGS metagenome assembly OBLU01 (sample SAMEA3539304, study PRJEB22396) | soil metagenome | biome: tundra; feature: field; material: soil | place: USA | collected 2010-05 | depth 0.15 m
TCCTGAGGTGCATGCCGAGGATGCGGACCGGCCGGCAGCGGACCAGCCCTAGCGGCGATCAGCTTCGTCTCGGTCGCCCGGCTTTGACCGCGCGCATCCGCCCTTGCGGACCGCTCGGTCGTCCCAGGACGCCGGCGGCGGTCACGCCCCCACGAGGACGCGCGTGGCCTTGGCGGCGACGGCGGGATCGAGCAGTCCGCGGTAGATCCGTGGGATCCCCCGGTCGACACCGAAGAGCGTATACGTGGCGATCATGGCAGCGTGAACGGAGTACTCGACGGTGAAGACGACGTCGCCGGGGATCTCGACGAACTGGCCTACGAACGCGAAGTTCTCCGACCCGTCCGGCACCACCTTCGGGCGATCACCGGCAGCGCGGCAGGCGAACAGCGCCGAGGCATAAGGCATCATCACCGTAGTCACCTCGGTGGTAGCGAGGAGGTCGTCGAGGATGTCGTCGAAACCCAGGTGGTACACGAGCTCGGTGAGGATCTGGGCCCCGGTGGCCTGGTGCATTGGCTTGCGGACGCAATCGCCGTCGTTGTCGGTCATGAGTCCGAAGCCCCAAAGTGTGTAGGTGTTGTGGGGCATGTCGCGGAAGTGCGGTTGGTACGGCACCACGATCGACAAATGCCAGCCCGATTCCACCCACGTCATCAGGGCACCGGTGCCAGGCTCGTTGCCGGTGTAAGCGGTGATGCGGTCGAGGAGCGTGCGGCCGTGCATGGTGAGCGTGAACGACTCCCACTTGTGCTCGTCAACGTTGCCGTAGAAGGCCATTGGCCGTCCGAAGTCGGGAGCCTTCTTGGCGATCCCGTCCCAGAGCGACCAGCCGTGGTCTCGGCGGTCCCGGATGAGCTCGGGGACAGTGTCGTTGCCCCCATAGGTGGCGTCGGCGGTGATGGACCCGATCGTCAAGATCGTGAAGTCGTGCGCGCCGAGATCGATCGTCCCGGGGCCCGTGCGGTCCTCAAGGTGGATCCGGGTTGCGCGCCGTTGCGCGCCCGGCGCCCCGGTGAAGTCGATGTCGACGACGCGCGTGGCGAAGCGGACGTCGACGCCGTGGTCTAGGAGCCACCGCTGCAGCGGTACCACCATCGAGTCGTACTGGTTGTAAACGGTGCGGCGGACGCCTTCGAGGGTGTGGATGCGGGCGAACTCCTGGATGAACCGCAGGAAGTAGCGGCGCAGCTCGACGGCGGAGTGCCACTTCTGGAAGGCGAAGGTCGTCCGCCACATCTGCCAGAAGTGAGTGGCGAAGAAATGCGGGTTGAGCAGCTCGTCGATGCGTTTGCTTCCGATCAGCACCTCGGGTGTGGCGATGAGCCGGAACACGTCGGCCCGGTCCCGGACGGAGAACCCGTAGTCGGCGGCCTCGAGGATGCGGCGATCGGCATCGATCAACCGAGCCCGCGCGCTCGTCTTGACACGTGCATTGAACGCCCAGATCTCGTCCTTGACGCTCATCGACGGGTCGGAGAGGGAAGGGATGGTGGAGAAGAGGTCCCACACACACCGGTACGCCTCCTCCTCGAGCATCCGCCCGCCACGGGTCACGTACGCGCCAGGCTGCAGGGGAGATGTGGCTCCGTCGAGCGAGCCACCCTCCAAGCCCAGCTCCTCGAGGATGTGGATGTGCTCGCCGTACAAACCCGCATCGCGGATGGCAAAGGCCGCGGCCGCCATGCCCGCGATACCGCCACCGACGATCCACAGATGATCGTTGCTCCCTGTCCTCGCGGCATGTGTGGTCAAGGTGACTGTTCCTCTATGGTGTGAACTCCAAATCGAACGTACTCCGTATTGTATTGCGACGAGGCGGGGGCTAAGAGGTTGCGCCAATAGCGTATCTGACTGACTCGACTGACTCGGCTGAGTCGGTGGTCAAGCAGGCACGGATGTTCGCATCATTCGGGTGTCATCACCAACCGATGAAGGACACCCATGCCTGCGCTCCAATCATTCCTCATCCAGCCCCGGTGGCACCAGTTCTCAGCGCTGCTGCCACCGCAGAGGCCAGCCCGCCCGCTGGTCGGCCATCGGCGGCGGATCGATGACCGCGTCATCTTCGACAGACTGATCGAGGTCCTCGTCTTCGGCGCGGTGTACTGGCGCATCGCCGATCGAACCTGTTCGGCCACCACGCTGCGGCGCCGTCGCGACGAGTGGATCGCGTTGGGTCTGGGGGATCAGCTGCGCACCATCACCCTCGCCGCCTATGACCGGATGATCGGCCTCGAACTCACCGACGTGGCTGTCGACGGATGCATCACCAAGGCGCCCTGCGGCGGGGAGATGGCCGGGCCGAGCCCGGTGGATCGGGCCAAGCAGGGCACCAAGCGCTCGAATCTGGTCGATGCCAACGGCATCCCGTTGGCGGTGATCGCAGCTCGCGCCAACGCCAACGATTCGCCGCTGCTCGGCCCCACGCTCGACGCCATGAACCCCGACCACTCGATGCCGCCTGGGGAGATGACGGTCCACCTCGATCGCGGCTACGACTCCGCCAAGACCCGAGCCGCCCTCACCCAGCGGCGCCTCAACGGCTACATCGCGAAGCGCGGCCAGCCGGCGCCACTGATGGCCTCCAGTCGCTGGGTGGTGGAGCGGACGAACTCGTGGCAGAACGCCTTCAAGAAGCTCGTCTGGTGCACCGAGCGGCAGGCTCGGGTGATTGCCTTCTATCACGCCCTCGCCAACGCCGTCATCGTCCTCCGTCGCCTCATCCGCGAGGGCTGGAAGCGCTACCGCTGGGAGGGTCGCCCGGCACGATGCCCGTGAACGCGCCGAACACCTATTGGCGCGAAGGTCTTAGAGCTTGCGCCAATAGGTGATTGAGTCGGAGACGCCTGCGGCGGCGAGTGTCCGGACGGTCCGCACCAGCGCTGAAGCCCCTCCCTCAGCCTTGAGCTCGAAATTGGTGAACCGAAGAAAGCCGTGGTCAAAGCCGTCCCGCACGCCCCCGTCCACCTCTGCTCGCCGCACCCACTCGCGGACCGCGGTCTCCGTCAGGTCGAGGTCGCAGCTGATCTGCTCGATGCTCTTCCCGGCCGAACGCACCAAGGCGACCACCCCAGCCTTGAACTCGTCGGTGAACTTCCGACGCTCCCGTCGAGCCATCTGGGCCTCCTTCGTGGGGTTGTCCCCTACATCATGGTGGTCCGTCGTATCGGGTCAGGCCCAGTCAGCCGGATCTCGAGATGACAGCGAGGCGCCCTGGCAGCGCTCTCAAGATTGGGGCAATGAGCGCTCACCGGCTCAGATCTCGTGCCCGCGCCGATCTTCCACGCCAGGACCCCACAGCTCGCTGCGCCACTGGGCACCCGCCGCCTTCGCCACAGCCTAGAGTTCGCGAAAGTCGGATCGGTCCGCTCCCATCAGCCGTTCGCGGCGATCCCGTGGACGGCGACGTCACCACATCGGATCCCTCATAGAGAGTGAACCAGCAGACGGTGACCGGTCAGCGCCATGGGCGGTTGGCGCGGGTCAGATCCAGCAGCCGGCCGACACCACGGGCCGGTCCCTCTGCATGTCGGAACACCGCGGTTCCTGCGACCAGAACACTGGCACCCGCTGCGGCGCAAGCGGCGGCGTTGTCCGCGTCGACGCCCCCGTCGACCTCCACCTCGACGGTGACCCCCTGGGTCGTGATCTCTCGGCGGAGCTGGCGCACCTTAGTAAGGGTACGACTGATCAGTGTCTGTCCGCCGAAGCCGGGGTCGATGGTCATAACCAGTGCAAGGTCCATGGCGTCGAGGACGTCATAGAGGGCCGTGGCCGGAGTGCTTGGGTTGATTGCGCCGCCCGCGCGGCAGCCCAGGGCGCGGATGCTCGTGAGGGTTCGGTGGAGGTGGGGGCAGGCCTCCCAGTGAACGGTCATCGCGTCGGCCCCGGCCTCAGCGAATCTCTGCAGATGCCGGTCCGGCTCACGGATCATCAAGTGGACCTCGAACGGGAGGTCCGTCTCACGGCGAAGCGCTCGGAGAGTGTCGATTCCGAAGCCGAAATTGGGCACGAATTCGCCATCCATGACGTCGATGTGCAGCCTGTCGGCACCGCTTCCATCGAGGGTGTGGACGGCCTCGGCGAGCCGGCCGGCGGAGGCAGCGAACAGAGAGGGTGCGATGGCGACGCCGTCGAGGCATCGCGGCCAACTACGCGCCATGGGCGAAGAGTACGCGAACTGGCGTCGGCTTGCCACTCATCCGGTCTCGGAACAGCCGATTGCCATTCATTTCACGACGATGCCGCCTTGATCTGCTTGCCCACCTGGTGTGGCCGACTCGGGACGACATCCCGCGCAGTGCCCCTCTCCCTGCGAATGCCTTCCGTGGTGCGCACGGTACTCGCCACTCTCGCGATCACCCAATACCGCGCCGAAGGACCACACGGAGCGCGGGCAGGGGGATGTCGGTGAGCCACTGGGGCTCGGCACGTTCCTGACGGCCCATGCGCTCGTGCGCGTGGCGGACGATGTCTAACACGCCCTTGTGCCGTAACACCTGGCTAGTCCGCCGGGAGCGCGATCCACCAGCCTCTACTTGAAGGTCCGCAAATACCGTTCAGGACCTTCCGGCCGCTGACATTGACCCTTGAACGCCACCCGATAACCCATCATCGTCGCGTAGCACATCGTGTGACTTGCGCATCCCCAGCGCCGGTAGTGACCCTACACGGACCTCGAGACCAGCACGGCGCAAGTCGGCAGCAGCTGAGCGTGGGAGGCCCTCGTCCGTGATGACCCCCAGGAACGTCGCCATCGGTGCGATTAGCATCGGACGGACTACGCCGAACTTGCTTGAGTCTGCCACGACGTAGCATTTAGCCGCAGTCCCAATCATCGCTCGTTTGACCGCCACCTCCATGTCCTCGAAATCCATGGGGCCGTCCGTTGGCACCACGCCAGCGGAGCTTATGAATGCGAGATCGGCTCGCATCTCGCTCAGCATCCGTTGGGCCATCGGCCCGACGAGTACCAGCTCACGATGCTTGAGGCTGCCGCCAGTTGCAATGACACGAATCTGCGGCGATCCTGCGAGCGCGTCCAGAACCCGCAGCGAGTTGGTGATAACCGTAAGCTCCACCCTGCCCGTAAGCTGGCGAGCAATTTCTAGCGTGGTGGTGCCACCATCGAGGACAACGGTATCGCCATCCTTGATTAGAGCAGACGCCGTCCTTCCGATAGCGCGCTTCTCCGATAGCCGCATCCCGAGCCGCTCCCGGAAGCTTCGCTCCGATGGCGAGGAAGGCACCGTAGCCCCACCGGGGATGCGCCGCACAAGACCCCTGTCCTCCAACGTCTGAAGGTCCCGCCGCACCGTCATCTCGGAGACGCCAAAGTGGGCGCTCAGCTCCCGCGTAGTGGCAGCCCCGGTGCTGGCTACCACCTCGAGGATGCTGACCTGGCGCGTGTCGGCGGCATTCTCTGGCATTTTCTCTAAGCTCGCACGTGGATCCCAAGTCCACCGCGTTCGCCCATCTTAACGCCGGCCATGTTCGGTCGCAACCAAGCGCGGTACCGATCGACCCCGCATGGCTCGCGCAAGAGGGAGGGCAGTTGCCGCCAATGGCGGCGGGCCGCCGTTCGTCCTCCCTGGCTTCGGCCAGGGTCTTCGTGGGCCGACCACGCCCCGACCACCCAGCTGACGGCGACTCTCGCGGTCGCTCGCGTCCATCCGGGTGCTCGCCCGACCGCTTCCCTGCGCCGGAAGGGGATCTTGTGGGCACACGGCAATGGAGGAGCTCGTCGATCGGGGAGCCGATGCGGTAGCCAGGTGATCCTCGGCCGAGATGCGTTGCAGTCCCTGCGCCCCCGCCTGCCGGAAAGACGTACGGATGTTCGTAATGTCCGCACGGACACCTTGGACTTGCATATGGACATCCCCGATGGTATAAATTCGGCAACTCGGCGTCCGCCCTCCGAACGGCGTCGGGATCGTGAGAAGCGGAGATAGGAGGGACCGTCGTGGGGGCCAGTCCGGCAGTCTCCGATACGACCTTGGCGCACGGTGCGATCGGGTTGCGAGAGGTCATTTTCCAGTCAGTGGCGTTCATGGGTTGCGGCGCCACCATCGTTTCATCGCTCCCGCTGACCATGGCGTATGCAGGTGGAGCCGCCCTCGACGCCGCTTTCCTCTGTTTGCTCGCCTTACTCACCGTGGCGCTCTCAATCGCTGCTCTGTCCGCTCATCTCCCGAGCGCAGGCTCCTTCTACACCTACGCCTCACGCGCTATCCATCCTAACGTTGGCTTCCTAGTCGGGTGGCTGTATTCCATGCTGACCGTGCTAGTCGTGCCGCTGCTGGTGCTCATTTTGGCCGCGACCCTCGCCGCCACCCATCCACTTACGAGCGCACCAGGCCTGTGGTGGGTCTACGCACTGATAGCCATTGTTATCGTATCGGTGATCTGCTGGCTGGGCGTGCAAACCTCATCAGTCTTCAACGTCATTCTCGGCATCTTCGAACTCGCCGTCTTCCTCGCTGTGTCCATTTGGCTAATCTTCGCAGCTGGCGACCGGAACACGTTTGCGGTATTCGGAACTAAGTTCGCGAACATCCCAGGGCACTTGGGTTTCGGCGGGATCATCGTCGGGATGATATTCACCGTGCTTGCATTCAGCGGGTTCGAGTCAGCCGCCCCACTGGCAGAGGAGTCGCGCGCGCCCCGCCGTACGATCGGACGCGCAGTCGTGATCGCCCTGCTCGTGGTCGCCGGCATCGAGCTGGTAAGTATCTACGCGGCGACGGTCTACTGGGGTCCCAAAAACATGGGCGCTTTCGCATCGTTGAGCGGTGGCATCGGCGCCAACTGGGAACTACTTTCCGGTAAGGTCTGGGGGGCCGGATGGCTCTTGGTCCTGATCGCGGTACTCAACTCGTGTTTGGCGAACTCCAATGCCGGCGCCAACACCATCACGAGAACACTCTACGCATTTGGTCGCATCAGGGTGTTGCCCAGGGCCCTGGGAACTACAGACGCGCGGCGGAAGTCGCCACAAGCGGCGGTGGCTGTCCAGTTCGTCCTGTCGGTTGCCATCACCCTGGGTCTCGGAATCGCCTATGGACCGTCGGTCGCCTTCGGCATCCTTGGCACCATCATCGGTATCGCGTTCGCGGTCCTCTACATGGTCATCAACCTATCGTGCTTCCTTTACTTCTGGAGGCAGCGCCGGCACGAGTTCACGTGGTGGCGGCACGCGCTGATTCCGGCGATCGGCATTGTGGTCCTTATCCCAGTGTTCTTCGCAGGCGCGGGGCTTCCGGTGTTCAGCTTCATCTCTCCGCTCACCGCGCCCTATTCGTACGCGGGCCCGATCCTCCTGATTTGGATGATCATTGGCCTCGGCTATCTGTTCTACATGCGGTCGCACGACCCTCAGCGCATCCAAGATACCTCTAAGGTGTTCCTGATGGAGGAGACCGACGCGGTCGAGGGTATTGCTGCAGCGGTCTCGTCTAACTGACCGTGCGCGAAAGAGTTGGAGCGTAGGACGGAAGAAACAGTGTCGGCCCGCCTCTACTTGGCCATCGATCTGGGGACCAGCGCCATCAAGATCGGCCTGTTTGATACGCGCGGCAGATGCGTAGCAGCTAGCACCACCGAATACTCCCTGATTACCAGCTCACCCCTCTGGGTGGAATGCAACCTCGAGACCTACTGGCAAGCGGTGGTCTCCGGGATGCAGGCGGCGCTGCGTGGCCTCGTGGGGTGGAAGCTCCCCGAGATAGCTGGGTTGGCGGTGTCCTGCCAGGGGGAAACGCTGGTCGCGTTGGACGCGTCCGGACTCCCTGTCAGACCTGCGATCGTGTGGCTCGATAACCGTTCCGTCGTTGAGGCGGCTGCTCTGGAAGCGCGGTTCGGTTTGGATGAGATCTACCAACGCACCGGCCAACTTGAGTCGCTTGCAACCTGGACCGCCTCGAAAATCTTGTGGCTGCGCACCCACGAGCCGGGTGGTTACGAGCGAACCGCCAAGTTTCTCCTCTTAGAGGACTGGCTCATCTATCGCATGTGTGGTGTCTTTGTTGGCGAGCGCAGCCTCTACGTGACCTCCCTCTTGCTGGACTGGCGGGGGCGGGGCGGCTGGTGGGAGCCGATGCTGGCGGAGGTCGGGGTCGATCGTTCGCGGCTGGTGACGCTCGTCGACCCGGGCGCAATTGTCGGTCGGCTCGGCCGGGATCCCGCCTCCGAATTGGGCCTTCCGGCCGGCATCCCGATCGTCGCTGGCGGGTTGGACCAGGTCTTGGGTGCTACGGGTGCCGGCAACATATCGCCAGGCTTTTTGACTGAAAATACGGGGACGGTGCTGGGGCTGACGACCTGCTTGGCGGAGGTGCCGCAGAGCCGCTCTGTGGGCTTGCCGATGTTTCTCCATGTGATACCAGGGCTCTACTGCGCGCAGCCGTGTGGGCAGACTGCAGGACTCGTGCTCCGGTGGCTCCGGGACAACTTCTTCGGCGATGTGCACGCGACGGACCAGTCGACCATTCCTTACGAGTCAGTTACTGCGGAGGCGACTAACATACCAGCGGGCGCCAATGGCGTAACGGTGTTACCGCACCTAGCGGGAACTCAATACCCGGAATACAACCCGGCCGCCACGTGCGCCATCGTTGGTCTATCCCTCTTTGAGGGCCGGGGCAACGTCACTCGCGCTGTGCTTGAGTCCGTTGCATTTATGCTGCGCAAAGCAGTGGAGGCCATGAGGGGGGCCGGCGTGGAGTTTGCCGAAATCGGGTCGCTCGGGAATAGCGCCTCAAGCGATCTCTGGACCCATATCAAAGCCGACGTCTGCCAACTACCGATCAGACGGTTTGAATGTCGTGAGCCCTCACTGTTGGGTGCAGCGATGTTGGTTGCTCAGGCAGTTGGGGACTTCAGCAGCCTTCCCGAGGCCTGCTCAGCAATGGTACGGTCCATCGACGTAACGCAGCCCGACCCTGCAACTAGGCACGTCTACAACCAGGCGTTCAGTAGCTACAACCTGGTCTACGAACTCCTGTATCCTGAGACTGCGAATTGAGGCAGACGGAGATGTCGCTCCCTTACCGAACCTTTGTCATTGGAGATGGCCTGCAACGCGCCGATCTCACTGCCCGCATCCTCACGCAAGAGCTTGCGGGACGTGTGTCGGTGGATGCGGTGGAGTGGGACACCTCAGATCTCGGTGGCATGTCGGACGCCGCAATGGGTGCGGAAAGGGGTTTGAGCTACCCCGTGCCAATGGAATGGCATGATCGCCTGGCACAGTGTCAGATCCTCGTCACTCACTTCTTTCCGATCCGCGCCGAGGTCCTTCGCCTGGCTGAGAGCGTGAAGATCATCGCCTCACTCCGTCACGGTCTAGAGAACGTGGACGAGAAACTGGCCCGCGAGCAGGGAATTGAAGTCATCAACAACCCGGGCCGGACGGCGGAGCCCGTCGCTGATTGGGCTGTCTGCGCAATCATCGACTTGGTGCGTGGTTACTCTCGAGCGAACACGGCTCTGCACGCTCTCCAGTGGCCTCAGCCGTTCGAGGTTGCTCCACGTGCCCGAGATCTGCGCTCCATAACCGTAGGGATTGTTGGGTTCGGCTACGTGGGCCAGGCGGTGTCTAAGCGGTTGGCGGCCTTCGGGTGTCGCCTGCTCGTTCACGATCCATATGCCTCGGAGCGGGTGGTGGCGACTCACGGGGCCGTAACCGTTGGGCTAGACACCTTACTGAGCCAATCGGACGTCGTAACCCTCCATGTACGGTTGACGCCGGAAACGCGTGGCATGATTGGAGCCAGAGAACTCGACCTGCTACAGGCGGGCGGCTTGCTGGTTAACGCCGCTCGGGCGGAGCTGGTGGACGAGCAGGCGTTGATAAGCGCCCTGTCTAGCGGGCGCCTTGGTGGCGCGGCGCTCGACGTCTTCTGGAGCGAGCCGCTAGGTGCCGAGCATCCGCTCAGGAGGCTCGACAACGCGGTGCTCACGCCTCACCTCGCCGGCTCGACGGTCAACTCGGAAGAAACGAGCGCAGTAAGGTTGGCGGCTCGCCTCCAGCCACGATTGGGGTCTTGGGATGGGGGTTGAGGGATGACCGTGAAGCACTTCCTTGCGCTCGATCTAGGAACCAGTGGAATTAAGGCCGCCTTCTTCGACTCGGTCGGGCGCCCTGCTGGCGAGGCTTCGGAGGAGTACGGCTTGCTCGGGGATTCTGAGCGCGTCGAGTGCGACGTGAGTACTTACTGGGAATGCCTGAAGGTCGCAGTCCACAAGGCAAATGCGCTTCGCCTGGAAAGAGGCTCCGGTGGTGAGGTGGCCGGGATATCCATCTCGTGTCAGGGAGAAACCTTCGTGTGCCTCGATGCTGATCTGCGCCCGCTGCGTCCAGCTATCGTGTGGCTCGATAACCGAGCGGTCGCGGAGGCGGAGGAGCTGGGCTCCATATTTAGCCCCGATGAGATCTACGCGCACAGCGGGCAGGTGGAGTGTGTGGCGACGTGGACGGCGAGCAAGCTCCTTTGGCTGAGGCGGCACGAGCCGCTGACTTTCGCATCCACGCGGAAGTTCCTCCTACTTGAGGACTGGCTCGTCTACCGGCTTACGGGAGCCTTGGTTGGGGAACACTCGTTATACCCAACCAGTTTGCTGATGGATATTCGGACCCTAGAGTGGTGGCCGGAGATGCTCTCGGCCTTGCAGCTTGATCCCGGACGACTGCCAGAGCTGGTGCCTTCAGGCACCGTGGTTGGGGGCTTGGCTGAGGCCGCTGCGAGTGAGCTTGGCTTGGCGACCGGGACACCTGTGATCACGGGCGGACTGGACCAGGTGCTCGCGACCATGGCCGGGGGGAACCTTGGGCCAGGAACGGTGACTGAGTTGACTGGGACGCTCTTGGCGCTTGCGGCTTCGGTGACGGAGGTGCCCGCCAGGGAACACATGCTCCCACTGTACTTGCACGTGGTCTCGGGTCTCTACTGTGTTCTTCCATACGGGCAGACGGGCGGAGTGATGCTGCGGTGGGTGCGCGATAACTGCTACGGCCTTCCCGGACCGGGTACCGGTCATCCGACATATGAGCAGATGACCGAAGAGGCCACTCAGGTTGAGCCAGGTGCCGGCGGCGTTGTGTGCCTTCCGCACCTCGCCGGTGCCTACTATCCAGAATTCGACATGGCGTGCAGAGGGGTGATCGCCGGACTTCGGGTGGGTCACTCTCGAGCTCACATTGTTCGTGCGGTCCTGGAGGCTATTGGTTACATGTTGAACAGATGCGTTGCCGGCATGCGCGCGGCAGGGATCGCGGTGAACGAGATTACGTCCCTGGGCCCTGCGAGCGGTAGTCGCACTTGGCGACAGATCAAGGCCGATATCTGCGAGCTGCCCGTCTATCGCATCACCTATGATGAGGCGTCGCTTCTCGGAGCGGGCATGGTTGCTGCGGTCGCGACGGACCAGTTCTCCAGTCTTGCAGAGGCTGCCGGCGCTATGGCCACGCGAGTCGATCCTGTAGTTCCAAACCTAGACTTCCACGCTGTCTATGAGCAGCGGATGGTCGAGTACGCATTGCTCTACAGCCGGCTACGATCGCATTTCAACTCCAGCGTGTACGCGGAACTGTCGCAGAGAGCTGGAGCCGTCGGAGGGACCGCATGACTCAGAGGGTGGTTGTCATCGGAGACCTCGCTCAACCCGCGGCACTGACGGCGGACATCCTGAGAGACAGGATTGGAGCTCAGGTCGAGGTTGAGGCTTTCGAGTGGGCTTTCGCTGACGCTGCGCTTTTCGCGGAAGCCGCAGCCAGGGTGGAGCGCGGGGCTGATGCGGACGTTCCAACGGAGTGGTCATCAGCCTTGCGCGAGGCAGACATGGTAGTCACCCATTTCTTCCCGATCAGGGGGCATCTTCTCGACGTCGCCGCAAGACTGCGAACAATTGGGACCCTGCGGCACGGGGTGGAGAACATCGATACCTCAGCGGCTCGCGAGCGCTCGATCGAGATTGTGAATAACCCGGGGCGGGAAGCAGAGGCAGTTTCAGACTTCACGGTCTGCTTGATGATCGATCTCATTCGAGGAACTACGCGCGCATCTGACTTGGTACGTGCGGGTGAATGGCCTGGAGCCGGGACGGCTGCGCCCCACTCGCGGAGTTTGAAGGATGCGACGATTGGCCTGGTTGGCTTTGGGTACGTTGGACGGCTGGTGCATCGCAAGCTACGAGGATTTGGCAGCAAAGTCCTGGTCTACGATCCGCATGTCCCGCCTGAAACGATCGCCAGCGAGGGAGCGGGCGCTAGCGAGTTTCATTCACTCCTCGGTGAGAGCGACGTTGTCAGCCTGCACGTGCGCCTGGAGGCGGGCACGCGCGGGCTTATAGGGGCGGGTGAGTTGGCTCTCATGAGGAACAGCGCTTACCTAGTGAACACTGCGAGAGCCGACCTGGTTGATGAGGGGGCGCTGGTTAGCGCCCTGGAGGAGAGGAGAATTGGTGGCGCAGCCCTGGACGTGTTCTGGGAGGAGCCATTGCCTCGTGACAGCAGATTAAGAGGCGTTCCTAACCTAATGATGACGCCGCACCTGGCGGGGTCGACAGCTGACGCTCAGAGAAACAGTGTGGTCCTCTTGGTGCAGCGGCTGGCAGCGCGACTCGATCGTGAGGGTGGACCTAGGGAATGAGCGAGCCGCGGTCGGTGGATGGTCACTGCGCACTTCGGGAGGCGGCGCCGGATTTGAGGGCGAAAGGACGGCGGAGCAGTGAGGGGCGCCGTTGTCGACGGAGGGACGTGGGTGTGGGTATGTGGAGTGTTGGATCCGATGCGATGCCGCCGGGAGTACGGGCAGACGCGGAGATAGCGCGAAGGTGCGAGTTCTAAGTCGGTCGAGTTTTAAGGCTAAAGGAGGTATCCAGGATGACTGTCTACCACGACGCGTTCAAGATTCAGTCGGACAGGCGTGTAACATTCCACGACGTCACGGCTGAGGCCCAGGCGGCGCTGGCGAAGTCTGGGATCAAGAGTGGCATGCTCACGGTGTACTCGCAGCACACCACGTGCAGCGTCCTGATCCAGGAGGTCTCGGATGACGTCGACTACTGGGGTAATGAGCTCCTCATGGTGGATCTTGAGACGATTCTCGAGGGCCTCATCCCCAGGATCAGAACCCAGGGACAGGGACAGTACCGTCACCCCGGGCCGAAGCACGTCGAGACTGCTGTGGCGAGTTGGCATGAGGAGCCGTACTGGGCGTTGAACACTGACGCTCATCTGAGGTCCGTGATCCTTGGCCGCTCGCAGTCCGCGCCGGTGATCGATGGTGCGATTGCGCTTGGCCTCTTCGGGCGATTCTGGTTTGTGGACTTCGACCAAGTGCGGGCCCGTGAACGGACCGTGCGCGTTACCATCATTGGAGAGTGAGCGCGACGTTCGCGCTGGGTGGATTGCCGGGTGCTTTGTGCTCGATGTCGGAAGCTGACGGTCAGAGGAGATCGCGGTGGATCGCGTGGTTGAGATAGGGGTACCCTTCTTCGAGGTGGGCCCCAAAGCGTATATGTTTGGGAGTGACGCACTCCACGTAGCGATGCACGCGGATGCGGCTGGGCTGAAGTACGACGTGCAGGTCATCGTGGATCCTCAGTACGTTGACATTCCACGCATCGCGCCGTACATGAAGAGGGCGCTCGTTTTTGCTCAGCACATGGACCCGGTTGTTCAGGGGAGGGGCCAGGGCTCAGTGCTGGCGGAGGCGCTGAAGGCGGCTGGGGCTGCCGGCGCAATTTTGAATCACGTCGAACGGCGGCAGAGCACGGAGGAGTTGGCCAGGGCAGTAGGTCGCGCGGAGGCGGCCGGTCTTGCCAGTATGGTGTGCACGGACGACTTGGAACAGGCGGTGGCGGCTGCGGCCCTGGAACCGACGATCATAGTTGTGGAGTCGCCCGATCTCATTGGAAGTGGGGGCGGGACAGCGGCGGGGGATCGTCGGGGTGCGATCGCGGAGTGCAACCGGGCTATTTGGAAGATCAATCCCGGTATTCGGGTTCTCCACGGCGCGGCGATCGGCGGTGCGGAGGATGTGTATAAGGTCATCGCCGCGGGCGCCCAGGGAACCGGATCCAGTAGCGCGATCTTCACTGCCACGGACCCTGCGGCCATGGTGGAATCCATGGTCAAGGCGGTGAGAGAGGCTTGGGACGCAACCCATTGAGGGGCGGTTACCCGAGCTCGGCCCGCCAGAGCGCACTCACGCGCGGTCGAGCGCCGGACCTGTCAGCATGCCAGCGCAGGCGAGCTCAGGCCGCTTGGGGCTGCGGAGTGCGAGCGTCCAGGCCGGCCGCGGCCATTACGTCGGATCTGGCACGGGGTCATGGGGCGAACAGTCGGGTAGTGTGCGAAGAGTTACGGACCAACGCTAATGGGAGACGGAAGGTGGCCACATTTGAGCTGAGTCCACGGTCGTCGATGCGTCTTGGGAGGCTCTTCCTCCCTGAGGGCAAAGCGGTCATCGTGGCGTGCGATCATGGAGAGTTCGACGGTCCTCAGGCGGGTCTTGAAGACCCGCTGAACCTGATAAGAGTCTTGGGTAATTGGCCAGACGGGATCCTGATGAGCCCCGGGGCACTCTGGCGAAGCAGTGACTGCTTCGGAAGCCGGGGGGCGCCGCTCGCGATTGTCCGTCTCAACTGGAACAGCGTCTACGCGTTCGGGTGGGATCCAACTGAGTCCGTCTCGGCGGATGTTCTTGAGCCGGAGGACGCGTTGCGTTTGGGTGCGGATATCGCCCTCATCGGATTGACTCTGCACACCGGCTCCGAGAGGACGGACGCAGCCAATGTGTCGAATTTCGCCAGGTTGGTTGCACGCTGCCAGCGGTTGGGACTTCCCGTGATCGGTGAGTACTTCCCGAACGCTGAAGCCACCAAGGATCCGGTGGTTCTCCATGAAGAGGTGCTCCGAGGGACACGTATCCTCTACGAGTTGGGCGCCGAGTGCGTGAAGAGTTTCTTCCAGAGCGGTTGGGGCGATGTTGCCGAGAACTGCCCGATCCCCATTCTGGCTCTGGGCGCGGAGCGCCAACCCACCGACCTAGACGCGCTGAGGCTTGCGGAAGATCAGGTCGGATCGGGCGCGCGGGGCGTCGTTTTCGGACGTAACGTGTTCCAGTCGGGTGACCCTGCCCGATTCGTTCGGGCTTTGGTTGAGGTCGTCAAGCGAGGCGTACCCGCCAGGGCTGCACACGAGGCGTTCATGGGAGCTGCTACCGATGGACGGAGTGGGCCCCAGTAGGTGCATGTTACGTGAGTGAGTTTCCCGTCATCGGTCCACGGCCATGGGTGGACGTTGGAGTTGAGATCACAAGAGTCCTGAGGCGAGTGGATCCAGGCCAGGCGAATCGTCTTAGAGCTAAGCTCGAGAATCCGCGCGGCAGGTGCTTCTTCACGGGCCAGGGACGCTCCGGATTCGTGGCGCAGATGGCGGCCATGCGGCTCATGCACCTGGGGAGAGGAGCTCACGTGGTTGGAGAAGCCACTGCTCCGGCGTTTTCCACAGAGGATACCCTAGTTGTTGTATCCGGGTCAGGGGGTACGCCTACATCGGTCCTGCGTGCCCAACAGGCTCAGGATCTTGGTGGTGCGGTATGCTGCTTAACGGCCACTCCGGGAAGTCCTATCGCTCTCCTCTCCGACCCCTGCCTGATCGTGCCGAGCGCGGGTTCCATGCAGTTCGCGCAAGTTCTTTTCTCGCAGGTCGCCCTCCTTGTGCTCGACGGACTAGCGCTTGCAATCTCTGGAGGCGATACCGCTATTTCGAGACGCAATCACGCGAATTTGGAATAGCAATGGGGAGCAGCCGATGTCAAGTGAGGTCGATGTTCGCCCAAGTGATTCATGACGGCCGCCTGCTTGCCGCACCGATGCGGTCCATGTCCTCGCGGCTGAAGGACGGGAGCGGCACGTCGAGCCTAGCGGGAGATACGGCGCGTTGGCAGTGCTGATGATGAGCGTGGCTGGCGTCGTCGGATCGGTCCAGATGTTCCTGAGCGTGTCCCAAAGCTGGCCGGGGCGGAGCAGGACGAGGGTGTCTCTTGGGGCGGCGGAGGGAAAGGGTCGGAGCGGGGCAACTCGGTGCGCCGGTGGCGGACCGGGCCGTCACGTCGTAGCGCCGGTGCACCCGGCGGGGTACCGGTGAATGGCGACAGCAGTTGAGATGCCCAAGCTGGGCAACACGGTTGAGGAGTGCTTACTGGCGGCTTGGCGCAAGCAAAGGGGCGATACGGTTACTGAGGGAGACGTGCTTGCAGAGATTGAGACCGACAAGACGACCTTCGAGTTGACGGCCCCCACGGACGGAGTTCTATTGGAGACCTTTTTCGAGGCAGGTGCTTTGATCCCAGTGTTCACCACCGTATGTGTGATCGGAGCAGCCGAGGAGGGTGTCGAGCAGTTTCGCCCTCAGTTCAGCACCTCAACGATGGTCCGCGGGGTGCAGCCCGGCTTGACGCCACGAACCGAGGCGAGTTCCACCGGCCCTTCGACAGGCGCGGCGCCGACGCTCGGCGCGGACCTTACAGGGGGCGTGTCCGATTCGTCACCGCGGCCGCCACTGAGCCCTCGAGCGCGGCGATTCAGCCGTGAGCACGATTTGCAGCCGCCTCGAGTGGCCGGGAGCGGCCCCCGGGGGAGGGTGCTGGAATCCGACCTCCGGGACCTTCTGCATGCCTCCCTGGGGGCCAACCCCGCTGGATCGCAGGCAGCTCTAGAGTTGCCGGAACAAACTGGCCGAGTTGGGTCCGACGACGCCTCCGGGGGAGGCGGGGGAGCTCCTTCGGGCAGCCGTCTCTCGCTGTTTCGGCAGACCATCGCTCGCCGCTTGCGGGAGGGCTTGGGCGCAACCGCGCAGTTCACACTTCAGAGCTCGGCCAATGCCGGGCCCTTGCTGACCCTGCGTCGGCAGCTTAAGGCAGCAGCGGACACGTCGGACATCACCATCAACGACTTGGTCGTGTACTGCACGATCCGAGCGCTGCTGGAGATGCCGGCGCTCAACGCGGAGTTTGTCGATGGTGTGCTCTACGCACACGCCGAGGTTCATATGGCATTCGCTTGCGACACACCGCGGGGGCTGGTCGTCCCTGTCGTCCGTGAGAGCCAGGATCTTTCGCTGCGCGGACTATCCCGCAGGATGCGAGAGTTGGCCACCAAGGCGGTCGGGGGTGTGATCGGGGTGGACGAGCTCAGTGGAGGAACATTCACGGTCAGCAACCTGGGGAGTCTCGGGGTCGAATCCTTCACCCCGGTGGTCAACCCTCCCCAGGTAGCCATCCTCGGTGTGGACTCGATTGAACTCAAGGCGGTGCGTAAGCCGGATGGCAACATCGAGTTCATAGACGCCATCGGCCTCTCACTAACGGTGGATCACCAAGTCATCGACGGAGCGCCGGCTGCGCGATTCCTGCGGGTGGTCAAAGAGAAGATCGAGAAAGTGGAGACGCTGTGCACGATCTGATCGTGATTGGAGCCGGTCCGGGGGGGTACGAGGCCGCCGCTCACGCCGGCGAGATGGGCAAGAAGGTGGTCCTGGTCGAGGCGGGCAGCCTCGGTGGTGCCTGCCTCAACGTGGGCTGCATCCCGGCCAAGGTGTTTCTGCGCTCCTCCCGCCTCTACCGCGAGTGCAAGGAGGCGGGACCGTTCGGGATCCGCGTCGAGGGGATCAGCTTCGACGCGCCTGTCGTGGTGGAGCGCAAGAACCGGATCGTCGCGGGGCTCCGCCGGGGAGTGGGGGCGAAGCTCAAGGGCGCCGGCGTCGAGGTGGTCACTGGCCAGGCTGGGCTGGTGGGACGCCACCTCGTCCAGGTCGGCGAGGATCAGCTGGAGGCGGACAACATCCTTGTCGCGACCGGCTCGCGCCCGGCGGTCCCGCCCATCCCCGGCATCGGGGCCGAGCACGTGCTGGACTCGGATCGCGTATTCGACCTCGCCGAGGTACCTCGGAGCATCGCCATCATCGGCGGCGGCTATATCGGACTCGAGCTGGCCACTTACTTCTGTGAGGCCGGTGCCGACGTGGCGGTCTTCGAGATGCTCCCGCAGATCGCCGCCAACTGTGACGGCGACGTTTCGGCGAGGCTCCTCCAGGCGCTCCAGCGGAGCGGGATTGACTTCCACCTCTCGTGCCGGGTGCTCTCCATCGAGGAGGACGCGCTTCGCTACGACGACGGATCGGGGACGGAGAAGACCCATGGTGCGGAGCGCATCCTCAACGCCACCGGCAGGGCCCCGGTCGTCGCTGGACTGGGCCTCGAAGAGGTTGGCGTTGACTTCAGCCGCTCGGGCATCCGGATCAGCGACCAGGGACAGACCAACGTTTCGGGGGTCTGGGCGTGTGGCGACGTGACCGGTCAGCATATGCTCGCCCACGCCGCCACCCGCGAAGGCATCGTCGCCGTTAACTCGATGTTCGGGATCCCGGACAGGATCCGCTACGAGGCCGTCCCCGCGGTCATCTACACACACCCTGAGGCGGCCATGGCAGGCTGCACCGAGGAGGAGCTGACCCGCGCGGGGATCCCGTTCCGCAAGGCGAGCGTGCCCATGGGCGTCGCCGGCCGGTTTCTGATCGAGAACGAGGAGGGCAGCGGCTTCGTCAAGGTGCTGGTCGGGGGAAGAGGGGGGGAGATCCTCGGTGTCCACGCCGTAGGAGACTCCTCCAGCGAGTTTATCGTCGCAGCCTCCGTCCTGATCGAGACAGCGCTCACCGCCCGTCGGGCCGCGGAGGTCGTCTTCCCGCATCCGACAGTGTCCGAGGCGCTCCGGGAAGCCATCCTCAAGGCCGTTTAGGAGGACTCGCCTGTGACCAAGCTGCTGGAGATCAAACCGGAGCAGGAGCTCTTCCCCGATGTCATCCACTTCGATGACATCCCGGTCAACGCCTACCGGCGGACGCCGGCCGAGGAGCTATCTCGATACGCAGTCGCCGACTTCCTAGAAATCTGGCGAAACATGTGCGCGATCCGGGAGTTCGAGACGATCCTCAACGAGATCAAGCTAAAAGGCGCCTACCGCGGCGTCACCTACGATCACGCCGGCCCGGCTCATCTCTCCATCGGCCAGGAGGCGGCCGCGGTGGGGATGGCCTTCTCGCTGACCCCCGACGACCACATCTTCGGGTCACACAGGAGCCACGGGGAGATCCTCGCCAAGGGCTTTTCGGCGATCCGGCAGGTCGGCGAAGAGCAGCTGATGGCGATCATGCGCGCCTACCGCGAAGGCGCTGTGCTGGGCCCTGTGGAAGAGCGATACAGCGGATCGGTTCGGGATCTGGCGACGCGCTTCTTCATCTACGGCGCGTATAGCGAGCTCTTCGCTCGGGAAACCGGATTCAACCGGGGCCTGGGCGGCTCCATGCACGCCTTCTTCGCTCCGTTCGGGATCTACCCCAACAACGCCATCGTGGGCGGATCGGGGTCGATCGCACCCGGTGCGGCACTGTACAAGCGGGTTAACCGACGACCGGGGATTGTCGTCGCCAACATCGGGGACGCTTCGTTCGGCTGTGGCCCGGTCTGGGAGGGGATCACCTTCGCCAGCATGGACCAGTACCGCAAGCTCTGGGACCCGGCCCTGGGCGGGGGATTGCCGATCATCTTCAACTGCATGGACAACTTTTACGGGATGGGTGGCCAGCCCCAGGGCGAGACCATGGGCTGCGAGTTCATCGCCCGGATTGGAGCGGGGGTGAACCCCGAGCAGATGCACGCCGAGCGGGTCAATGGCTACGACCCCCTGGCAGTGATCGACGCCTTCCGGCGCAAGAAGGAGATCCTGCTACAGGGTGGGGGTCCGGTGCTGCTGGACACGATCACCTACCGCTACAGCGGGCACTCGCCGTCGGACGCTTCGAGCTACCGCTCTAAGGAGGAGCTGGAGAGGTGGCAGGCGGTCGACTCAATTCGCTCTTATCGGGAGCGGATGGTGGCGTCGGGGGCGGTCGACGGCGACGCTCTCGACCAGGTGGAGCACGAGATTCAGGAGCTGGTCTTCTCCATGTTCCAGCTGGCCGCCGATCTCGAGGTGAGCCCCCGGCTGTCGCTCAGCTCAGAGTTGGTCGGCGAGGTGATGTTCTCCAACCGGCGGGTCGAGAAGTTCGACGAAAGGAAGCCGGAGCTGCTCCAGGACCTGGCCGAGAATCCCCGGGTCAAGCAGATCCGAGACAAGGTTCGCACCGCGCTCGACCAGGACGGCAAGCCGGTGCCGAAGATGAAGGTCTTCAACATCCGGGACGCGATCTTCGAGGCCCTGCTCCACCGCTTCGCGATCGATCCCACGATGATTGCCTTCGGGGAGGAGAACCGGGATTGGGGGGGTGCATTTGCCGTCTACAGGGGGCTCACGGAGACGCTTCCCTACCACAGGCTGTTCAACGCGCCGATCTCGGAGGCGGGAATCATTGGGGCGGCGGTGGGCTACGGGATGGAGGGCGGCCGGGTGGTCGCCGAGCTCATGTACGCCGACTTCATGGGTCGGGCCGGTGACGAGCTCTTCAACCAGCTGTCGAAGTGGCAGGCGATGTCCGCCGGGCAACTGACCATGCCGGTGGTGGTGCGCATCTCGGTGGGCGCCAAGTACGGAGCCCAGCACTCCCAGGACTTCACCGCGCTCACCGCCCACATTCCGGGCCTCAAGGTGGTGTTCCCGGTGACCCCCTACGACGCCAAGGGGATGATGAACGCCGCGCTCGCGGGCACCGATCCGGTGGTGTTCTTCGAAAGCCAGAAGCTCTATGACATCGGCGAGATGTTCCAGACCGCCGGAGTCCCCGAGGGTTACTACGAGATCGATCTTTCCCTGCCCTCGGTCAAGCGCACCGGGTCCGACCTGACCGTGATCAGCTTCGGACCAGCCCTCTACACGGCCATCGCCGCCGCCGACCAGCTCGCGGAGCGTTTCGGTCTCTCGACAGAGGTCATCGATCTGCGTTCGGCCAACCCTCTGGACTACGGGCTGCTGGTGGACTCAGTGCGTAAGACCGGAAAGGTCCTCCTCATCTCGGAGGCAGTGGAGCGGGGCGGCGTCATGCAGACCGTGGCCTCCACGCTCACCCAGGTTTGTTTTGATGATCTAGACGGACCACCGGTCGTGGTCGGTTCGCGCAACTGGATCACCCCCGCTCCGGAGCTGGAGACGATGTTCTTTCCTCAGGCCACGTGGCTCCTCGACGCCATCCACGAGCAGATCCTGCCGCTCAAGGGATACCGGCCCGGCGGCAACCGCACTGGGGGAGAGCTGATCCGACGCGCCCATCTTGGAGTTTAGGGAGCGCAGTCTGCCATCCTTATACCGTCAAGGGTGCAACGCGTGATCGCCACGCCCGGCCGATGACGGTGCTCCGCGGCGCGACCGTGATCGGCCGAGACTGCGAGATC
>OBLU010001549.1_pt1 | contig 21384 bp, 20 predicted proteins | sample 1518681 | NCBI WGS metagenome assembly OBLU01 (sample SAMEA3539304, study PRJEB22396) | soil metagenome | biome: tundra; feature: field; material: soil | place: USA | collected 2010-05 | depth 0.15 m
ATGACAACCCAAAAATGCTGCGGGATGACAACCCAAAAATGCTGCGGGATGACAACCCAAAAATGCTGCGGGATGACAAGCAGGGGGCGCTGCGGGATGACAAGCAAAGGGGCGTTCATCTGCTGGATGATGGGTTTCAGCGCCGGGGGCTGGGGCGGGCGCTGGATGTGGTGCTGGTGACGGCGGCGGATCTGGACGATGTGCTGCTGCCGGCTGGGAATCTGCGCGAGCCGTTGGCGACGTTGTGGCAGGCCGACGCGGTGGTGGTGCGGGAGGAGGAGCGGGAGAGGGTCGAGCCCCGGTTGCGGCGGCTGATGCGCCAGAATGCCGCGGTATGGACGGTGCGGCGGACGGTGGATCTTCGCGGGGCGGCGGACGGGCCGGATCGGCCTGAGGGGTTGGTAGCCTTTTGTGCCATTGCGCGGCCGGAGGATTTCTTTCAGACTCTCCGCAGCGAAGGGGTGCGGGTGGTCCGCTCGACGGCGTTCCCCGACCACCATTCGTATACGGCCAAGGATATGCGTCGATTGACGGAGGCGTGTCGTTCGCTGGGAGGAGACGGGTTCATCACCACGGAGAAGGACGGGGTGAAGTTGACGACGGAGTTGCGCGCGCAGTTGGAGGCGACGGCGCCGTTGCTGGTGGCGCGGCTGCAGGCTGCGTTTCTCGATCCGGATGAGGTGATGCGCGAGTTGGAGGCTCGGATCTCGTGAGAGTGCTGATTGTGCGGATCGGGGCGATGGGCGACGTGCTGCATGCGATGCCGGCAGTGGCGGCGCTGCGGGCGGCGCATCCGGACTGGTTCCTCGGATGGGCGCTGGAGCCGAGGTGGAGCGATTTGCTGCAAATTGTGGGCGATCCGGATGATCTTTCGCTGGGGATCCGGATTGGGTCGAAGGCGATGGTGGACCGGTGGTACAGCATTCCGACGCGGGCGTGGAAGCGGCGGCCGCTCTCGACGAATACGTTGCGCGAGATCCGCGCGCTGCGCAAGGTGCTGCGCGACGAGAAGTTCGATCTGTGCGTGGACATGCAGGGGGCGATCAAGTCGGCGGCGGTGGGACTGCTGGCCGAGGCGAAGATGTTTGCGGGGTCGGCGGAGCCTCGCGAACGTGCGGCGCGGATATTTTACGACAAGAAGCTGGAGGTGACTGCGGCCCACGTGGTGGAGCAGGGTTGCGAGTTGCTGGGCGGGGCGCTGGGCGAGGTGCTGCAGCCGGCGCGGGTTCCGCTACCGATGAATGAGGAGGCGGAAAACTGGGCCGATGGGGTGGTGGGGCGCGAGCGGTTTTGCCTGATCTCGCCCGGCGCGGGCTGGGGTGCGAAGGTGTGGCCGGCGGACCGGATGGGGCGCGTAGCGGCGGAGGTGGGCCGGGCGGGAGTGCGGACGGTGGTGAATGCTTCGGTGAATGGATCGCCTGAGGCGGATGAGGTGGTTGCGAAGAGCGAGGGATTCGCGCGGGCGGTGCCGTGCTCGGTGGCGCAGTTGATTGCGCTGGTACGGCGCGCGGCGGTGGTGATTGCGGGGGATACCGGGCCGCTGCACCTGGCGGCAGCGCTGGAGCGGCCGGTGGTGGCGATCTTCGGGCCGACTGATCCGGCGCGCAATGGGCCCTATGGGACGCGCTCGCGGGTATTCCGCGATGCGACCAGCGAGACCAGCCACAAGCGCCGGAGCCAGACCGAGGCGGGGATGCTGCAGATTGGGGCGGATGAGGTGGCGGCGGCTGCGCTGGAGTTGCTGGGGTAGTTTGGGTTGCGATTCTGGTTGATGCGTGTAGCATAACGCGCTACACTTCTCCCCAGTGATCCGGTCATTCAAGCACGCGGGGCTGGAGAAGTTTTTCAGGACGGGATCGAAGGCGGGGATACAGCCGAATCATGCCAAGAAATTGCGCGTGCTGCTAACGGCTTTGGACGCAGCTTCGAATCCGCTGCAAATGGACGGTTCCGGTTGGGGTTTTCACGCGCTGAGTGGTGTGCTGAAAGGCCACTGGGCGGTTTCGGTGAACGGCAATTGGCGGATCACGTTCACTTTTCGAGGCGAAGACGCTGAAGTTGTCGATTATCTGGACTATCACTGAGGAGATGGCAATGTCGATGCACAACCCTGCACACCCCGGAGAAGTGCTCCGCGATTATCTTGGCGAGCCGGATGTTACTTCCCTCGCTCGACGGCTGAAGGTGGCTCGCACGACATTGTCGCGGATTCTGAACGGTCATTCGGGCATCTCTGCATCGATGGCGATCCGACTAGCTGAGGTGCTGCCCAATACGAACCCCGAGTTCTGGCTGCGGATGCAGATGAACTACGATTTGTGGCAGGCACGCAAGGAGATGGGGCGGCCGCCGAAAAGGGCTGCTCGATCGACACAAGCCGCAGCTTGAACTACGCAAGTCAGGCATCCTGACTCTACCCAACATGGCCGGAGCCTTGGGGTGCGTCCAAAGCCCCGCAGGTGAGAAAATTGTCTAGTTGGTACGTGGAGAGGTTTGCGGGCGAGAGTGAGCGGACGGACGGGTTGGCAGAAGATCGCGCGGCGGATACGGGTGCCGATGGGGTTTGCGTTTGCGGCGGTGTTTCTGTGGCTGGCGCGGCCGACCTGGGGGACGATGGCGGCGAGCCTGGTGCTGGTGGTTCCGGGGCTGTGGCTGCGGGGGTATGCGTCGGGCTACGTGAAGAAGAATGCGGAGTTGGCGACCACCGGGCCGTATGCGTATACGCGCAATCCGCTGTACCTGGGGTCGATGCTGATCGCGTTCGGATTTGCGGCCGCGGCGTGGAATCTGCTGATTCTGCTGGTGTTGGCTGGGTTGTTTGCGGCGATTTATATTCCGACGATCCTGGGCGAAGAGGCGTATCTGCGCGAACATTTCGCGGGTTTCGAAGCGTATTCGCGCGTCGTGCCGAGGCTGCTGCCGAGGCTGACCGCGGCGCAGGTCGCGGGCGCAGCGGCGGAGGGAGAGCGGGGCGGGTTTTCGCCGGCACTCTACCGGAAACACCGCGAGTACAATGCTCTGATGGGGGCTGGCGCGATCTATGCGGCGCTGGTCCTGAGGTTCATGTTCGAGCATCACATGGGCCTTACCGGTGCCGGCCGACCGTCCTGGTGGCCTTGAGCCGCCCTAAACCCAACTCCCGGGGAGTCCTTTTGCCCACAGTTCGACGTCTGTTCCGCCGTTCTCTCCTCGTTCTGAGCCTCCTCGTCGCCGCGGTTGGCATGGCTCTCACGGGCCAGGCGCAGATATTGGGAATCGGGAGCAAGCCGGCGGCGCCGGTGGTGATTCCGACGCTGCAGCCTCCCATTCCGGGCTATGTTTTTCCGGCGAACGAGACGCTGACCTTCACGGTGGACTGGCGAGTGTTTACCGGGGGGACCGCGGTGTTTCACCTGGAGCAGCAGGGCGATCAGTTGAAGGTGTCGGCGACGGCGGACACGGTGGGCGTGGTGAACATGATGTTTCCGGTGGTCGACCGGTTCCAGTCGGTTTTGGATACGAAGACGGGTTGCTCGTCGGGCTTCTGGAAGCAGATCCAGGAGGGGCGGCGGAAGGTCTCGAGCGACCTGACGATTGACTCGGCGAACGGCAAGCAGACGCAGTTGGAGCGGAACCTGGTGAAGGGGACGCAGAAGACGCAGACGACGTCGATCCCGGCGTGCGTGACGGATTCGCTTTCGGGCATCTTTTATGCGGCTTCGCAGCGTCTGGTGGTGGGTCAGGACGTTGGGTTTCCACTGGCCGACGCCATGCGCACAGTGACGGTGACGATGAAGGTGGAGGGGAAGGAAGAGATCAAGACGCCGGCGGGCACGTTCCAGACGATCCGGGTGCAGCCGACCGCGGACGAGGGCGTGGTGAAGAACCGCGGCAACATCTGGATCTGGTACACGGACGATGCGCGGCATATGCCGGTGCAGATTCGGGCGCGGCTGTTCTGGGGGACGATTACGTTCCACCTGCAGAGCGTGGAAACGAAGTAACGAAGCGAGTTGAGGGTTGAAGACTGGAGCTGAACGATGCTGTTTGAAGGCGATCCGGAGCCTACGCCCCCTGAGGGAATGGTGACCGTGGGGCGATTTGAGAGTCCGCTGGAGGCGCAGATGGCCAAAGGCATGCTGGAGTCGGCCGGGGTGGAGTGCATGCTGGTCGGCGAAAACGCGAACAGCCTGATGCAGGGGGCGTTCGGGGTGCGGTTGCAGGTGAAGGCGGAGGACGAGGCGGCGTCGCGCGAGTTGCTGGCGCAACCGGCGGGCGAGGATGTCCTGGAAGGCGAGAGTGCGGGGGAGATTGAGGGCTGAGGGCGAGGGGATTTTGGCGATTCTGCGCCGGAAGGATGCGGCAGGGAGTTGAATTGGGCGCACCGTTGCATGTAAGTTGATCATGCTGCCAGTAGAGTGGCGGCCTGGGGCGCGGGCGAGAGAAGGTTCGGCGGTCCAGGCGTCTGGCGGTGCGTTTGCCGCAAGGCTGTGACCGCCGATACAGCGGGATGACGGGTATGTCGCGTGGAATTGGCGTAAGGCCGTTCCGTAAGCGAAGAGATGGGTTCGACGAGGGTTACGCGCAGCGGAAACGCGTGCGACGAGAGGGTTCAGGAGAGAGCGATGAAGATTTTCGGGATGCGGATTGCGGGCGTAGTGGCGGCGGGTTTTCTGGGTTTGGTAACGATGGCGCAGCCGGGGCAGTTGCTGGCGCAGACCAATGCCAGCGTTCACGGGCATGTGCTGAATCCGGCGGGCGTGCCGCAAACGAACGGCGAAGTGCGGCTGACCGCGGACAGGAATCCGACCGCCACGTCGAAGTTTGACTATACGTTCCCCCTGGATGGGAGCGGCAACTTCAAGGGCGAGGTTAAGGCGGGTAGCTATGTTGGGGTTGTCTTTCAACAGGGGCACACGATCGACTTCCTGCCAGTCACGATTGCAGCGGGAGAAGATAAGACCTTCGATTTCGACATGACCCGCAAGGATTACATCGAAAAGATGAGCGCGGCGGATAAGGCGGCGCTGGAGGAGTACAAGAAGAAGAACGCGGAAGTCTCGGCGGCAAATGCCAAGATCGGAAACCTGAACAACCTGCTGAAGACAGCGCGCACGGACACTGCGGCAGGCAACTACGACTCGGCCGTCAAGGCGATGACGGACGCGACCACGGCCAAGCCGGATGAGCCGATTCTGTGGGAGACGCTGGGCGACGCGCAGCTTGGCCTGGCCAATGCAGCCGCGAAGACGGCGCGGGACGCGAAGACGACCGATCCCACCCTGAACGACAAGTACGCAGCGGCGGGGGCCTCGTACCAGAAGGCACTGAGCCTGAATGCGGCGTTGGCGAAGCCCAGCCCGGACCTGACTGCGGCGGCGGACAACCAGCTTGGACAGGTGTTGAGCAAGACCGGCAAGATGACGGATGCGTCGGCGGCGTACGAAGCGGCGGCGAAGGCCGACCCGACCAAAGCGGCCATGTACTACTTCAATGAGGCTGCGACGTTGTTCAACGCGAACGACACGGACGGTGCAGCGGCTGCCGCGGACAAGGCGATCGCCGCCGATCCGACCAAGGTGGAAGCGTACTACATCAAGGGCCAGGCGCTGATCCAGAAGGCGACGGTCGACCCGAAGACGAACAAGATTGTCGCTCCTCCGGACTGCATCGCGGCGTATCAGAAGTATCTGGAGCTTGCGCCAACCGGTTCGCACGCCGAAGAGATCAAGGGCATCTTGCAGGGAATTGGGGCGACGGTGCAGGAGAACTACAAAGCCGCTCCGGCCAAGAAGAAGTAGTAGAAGTTTGAAGATGAAAACGGCCCTGGGCGACGTGAGCCTGGGGCCTTTTTTTTGGCAGCAGCGGGGTTGCGGGGTGGGTGAGGAGTTGCGATGAGCGGCGCGGCGGCGGAAGGGCGAGTGGTGGGGTTTGTGGAGGCGCTCGAACTTGTGCTGCGGCATGCGGCGGGGATAAGCGTGCCGGGAAGTGAGCGCGTGGCGCTGCTGGCGTCGGCGGGGCGCGTGCTGGCCGAGGATGTGGCGGCGGACCGGGACCAGCCGCCGTTCGACCGCGCGACTCGGGATGGCTTTGCGGTGCGGGCGCAGGAGTGGTCGGCCGGCAAGCGGCTTCGGGTGGTGGGGCAGGTCCGGGCGGGCGGGACTTGGGCCGGAGGAGAGTTGGCGAGCGGCGACGCGATCGAGATCATGACTGGGGCGGCGGTTCCGGCGGGCGCGGACGCGGTGGGGATGATCGAGCACGTGGAGCAGGGTGAGGGCGTGGTTTGGGCTGCGGCGGGGCGCTTGCTGCGTGGGGGCGAGAACGTTGTGCCGCGGGGGAGCGAGGCTCGGCGGGGCGATGTGGTGGTTGCGCCGGGGACTGTGATGGGCGCGGCAGAGATTGCAGTGGCTGCGGCGTGCGGTCGCGCGGAGATTGCGGTGCACAAGCGGCCGGTGGTGGCGATTGTGGCGACCGGCGATGAATTGGTGGAGGTGGAGCAGACGCCGGAGAGCCAGCAGATTCGTAACTCGAACGGTTACGCGCTGGCGGCGATGGTGGAGGCGGCGGGTGGGGAGGCGCGGCGGCTGGCGATTGCGCGGGATACGCTCGCGGATGTGACCGCGAGGGTCGCGGAGGGGCGGAAGAGCGATCTGCTGCTGCTGTCGGGCGGGGTTTCGGCGGGGAAGTACGACCTGGTGGAAGAGGTGTTGGCGAAGCTGCGCGCAGAATTTCTGTTTACCGGGGTGAGGATGCAGCCGGGGAGGCCGGTCGTGTTTGGGCGATTGCCCAGCGAGTCAGCGGGTCAGCGAGTCGGCGAGTCAGCGGGTGCTCCGGCGTGGACGTACTTTTTCGGGCTGCCTGGAAATCCGGTGTCGACGCAAGTGACGTTTCATTGCTTCGTCGAGCCGTTGCTGCGGGCGATGTGTGGTGCGGGTGTCGGTGGGCCGAGGTTTGTGCAGGCAACGCTGGTGGAGGACGTTGGCGGGAAGGCTGGACTGACGCGGTTTCTTCCGGCAACGCTGAAGCATGATCTGACTCGGCCGGAGGTGCGGTTGGTGGGGTGGCAGGGGTCAGGCGACCTGGCGGCGAATGCGCGGGCGAACTGCTATGCGGTGCTGCCGGATGGGCAGGATCTGCGGGCGGCGGATGTGATTCCGGTGCTGCTGCGGTAGGCTTCCAATCATGAGTGAAAAGCTGAGCCACTATGACGAGGCGGGGCGGGCGCAGATGGTGGATGTGAGCGCGAAGGCGGCGACGCGGCGCGAGGCGGTGGCGGAGGCGTTTGTTGAGTTGTCGGAGGCGGTGCTGAAAGCGCTGCCGGAAAATCCTAAAGGGAACCCGCTGGAGGTGGCGCGGTTTGCGGGGATTCAGGCGGCGAAGCAAACGGCGTCGTTGATTCCGATGTGCCATCCGATTGCGCTGAGCTTTGTGGATGTGGAGGCGACGGTGGTTGCAGGCGGTGTGCAGATTCGCGCGACGGCCGCGACGGTGGCGGGGACGGGCGTCGAAATGGAGGCAATGGTGGCGGCTTCCGTTGCGGCGCTGACGGTGTACGACATGACCAAGGCGCTGGATAAGGGGATACGGATTCGCGAGGTGGCGCTGGTGTCGAAGAGCGGGGGGAAGAGCGGGGATTACAAGCGGGGTTAGGCTGGCTCTTCCGATTTGCCCGTTGCGGAGGCGAAGAGCGAAATACGGAGATTCTGACTCTGCGAGTCAGAATGACGAGCTTTTTTTGGGTGACGAGCTTTTGGCGGGTGGCGAGCTTTGGGGAGTCAGGCTTCCACGAGGCCGTAGCGGCGCTGCCATTGGTGTTTGAGGCGGTCCCAGACGGCGGCGATTTCGGCGGGCGGGAGGTTGGGATCGGGGGCGGCGGCGAAGCGTTCGGCTTCGGCTTTGGCGAGTTCGAGGATGGCGCGGTCGCGGAGGAGGTTGGCGACGCGGAACTCGGGGAGGCCGGTCTGGCGCGTGCCGAAGAACTCGCCGGGGCCGCGCTGCTGGAGGTCGAGCTCGGCGAGTTCGAAGCCGTTCTGCGTGGCGACCATGGCATTGAGGCGGACGTCGGCCTGTTCGGTGATCTTGTCGCCGGTCATCAGAATGCAGTAGCTTTTGGCTGCTCCGCGGCCGACGCGTCCGCGGAGCTGGTGGAGTTGCGCGAGGCCGAAGCGTTCGGCGTGATCGATGACCATGACGCTGGCGTTGGCGACGTCGACGCCGACCTCGATGACGGTGGTCGAGACGAGGACGTCGATGTCGCCGCGCTTGAAGCGGGCCATGGTGACTTCCTTGTCGTCGGCGCTGAGTCGGCCGTGGAGGAGGCCGAGGCGCAGGCCGGCGAGGGGGCCGGTGCGGAGCTCGTCGTACATCTCGGTGGCGGAACGGAGTTTGGTTTTTTCGGCGAAGAGTTTTTCGGGGTTGGCGCGCTTGGAGGATTTGGCGGCGGTGGAGCGCGGGCCTACAGCCCGCGAGTTGGTTTTGGCGCTCAACCTGGGGCTGCGCCCCAGGCTAGAGTAGAGCGCGCCTTCAGCGCGCGGGTTAGTGTCAGCGCCTGATGTTACGGGCGGGTTGGAAGAAGGCATGCCCTCAGCGGCTAAAGCCGCAGTCCCCTTCGGGGCACGTTTCGGCACGGCTGAAGCCGTGCCCTTAAGAGAAACAGTGCCCGAGTTTGAGAGATCGGAGTCGTCCGAAGCGGCTGGATCTTCCGGGTCGTCGTGGGCGAAGTCGAGTTCGGGTTGATCGTCGCGGGAGCCCTCGATGACGGGGTAGACGAGATAGGCCTGACGGTCCTGGGCGACTTGTTTGCGGACGAAGTCCCAGACGTCGGCGGCGCGCTCATCGCTGGTGCGGCGGGTGACGATGGGGGTTCGGCCGGGCGGCATCTCGTCGATGACGCTGACGTCGAGGTCGCCGTAGAGAGTGAGGGCGAGAGTTCGCGGGATGGGGGTTGCCGTCATGGCGAGGACGTCGGGGTCGGTGACCTTGCCGTCGGCGCCGGGTTTGCGCATGAGCTTGAAGCGTTGCTGCACGCCGAAGCGGTGTTGCTCGTCGACGATGACCAGGCCGAGGTTGGCGAAGTCGGCCTTATCCTCCTGCAGGGCGTGGGTGCCGATGATGAACTGCACGTCGCCGCGCATGACTCGGCCCTGCGTCTGGCGTTTGGTGGCGGGGTCGAGCGAGCCGGTGAGGAGGGCGACCTTGTAGGGGCGGCCGGTGGAGGGCGAGATGGCTTCGGCGAGCAGCTTGCGCGCGGAGAGGTAGTGCTGCGTGGCGAGGATTTCGGTGGGGGCCATCAGGGCGACCTGCGCGCCGTTTTCGATGGCGACGAGCGCGGCCTGCATGGCGACGATGGTCTTGCCGGAGCCGACGTCGCCCTGCAGCAGGCGGCGCATGGGCTGCGGCTTGCGCATGTCGGCGACGATCTCGCCGAGGACGCGTTTCTGCGCGGCGGTGGGGTGGAAGGGCAGCACCTGCTTGATGGCCTCACGCACGGCCGGCCCGGTGGTGAAGGCGGTGCCGATGCGTTCGCGCATGCGGCGGCGCTTGAGTTCGAGGCCGAGTTCGAGATAGAAGAGCTCTTCGAAGATGAGGCGCTTGTGGGCGGGCGTGGTGGAGGACAGGAGCTCGAGCATGGGCGTGCCGGCTTCGGGGAAGTGGACGGCCTTCAACGCCTCCATGCGGGAGGGTAAGTTGAGACGCTGAAGCATCGCGGAGGGGAGGGTCTCCGTGACCGGTGCGGGGTTCGTCGATCCCACCCATGACGGTGAAGCTGTCATGGATGGGGCACCCGATTTCTCCAATTCGTCGAAGATGGACCAGACTACCTGGCGCATCCACTTGGAGGTGAGTTTCGCGCCCCAGGGAGTGGTGCCGCCGAGCGACTCGTAAACGGGGACGATGCGGCCCATCTCGAGCATGGCGAAGTCGGCGTCGGGGCCGGTGGCGCCGGGCTCGGGGAGGATCTCGAACTGCGGCTGGATCATCTTGAAGCGGCCGGCGGATGCGCCGAGCGTGCCGGCGGCTGCGGCGGCCATGGCGGAGCGCGAGGGCTCGAGCTTGCCGTAGACGGCGACCATCTGGCCCAGCTTGAACTTGTCTTTGAGGTACGAACCGTGGAACCACATGCACTTGACGGTGCCCAGGCCCTGGCCGAGGGTCATCTCGAAGATGGGGCCGGAGCGGGTGCGGAGCAGGACGGTGCCGCGGACCTCGCCGATGATCGAAGCCATGGCGCCGGGGATGAGGGAGGCGATGGGCTGCGGGTTCAGGCGGTCTTCGTAGCGGAAGGGCAGGTGGTAGAGCAAGTCTTCGACGGTTTCGACGCCACGGGTCGCGAGGGCGGAAGCGATGCGTTCGCCAATGCGCTTTACGTATTTGACGGGGGTGGAGAGTTCCAGCATCAGGGATGATGCTACCAAGGCAACCACTTTGTCGGGTGCAGGAGCCAGGATCCGGGCGGGATGCAGCGAAAGAAAAGAGGCGAATTCGTTTCACGGAGGGCCGATTCGGCATCGAAACAAGAGTCGCGAGTAAGAATCGTTTCGTTTCGCATCAGGAGGAAGTCAATGAAGATCGTATTCACCACCATCGCGGCAACAGCAGCTTTGGCCATGGCGTTGACCGCGATGCCAGCGTCTGTCGCGGGAGCACAGGAGCAGCGACGGGACGACAGCGCCCAGCAGCGGCAGACCACGCAGGTCCAGCATCCGGACTATTCGAAGAACAAGTTCTACGCGCTCGGCAACCGTGAAGGCTACCAGGACTACCAGAAGAAGACGCAGCGAACGACGCACAACCACAGCTACCGCAATGACGATGACCGCAAGGCCCATGATTATGGCTATCAGCAGGGCCTGCAGGGTCAGCGCGGCTATCGCCCCGACACCACGGACCGGCACTAATCCGCCGAATTCCCGCTCGCGGATCAGTACGCGGCGGTGCCCAGATCAGCCGCCCCTCCTCAATGAGGGGGCGGCTGTTCTGTTTGGCCCGTGGCTGGTGTTAAGCTGTTAATCGGTTGCTCAGGGGGTTCGGCCATGCGGCGGATCGTCTTGCTGAGTCTGTTTGTACTGCTGGTGGGGAATGCGGGCGCCCAGCGCCGTGGCGGATTCGCACCTGCATTGGGCCGAGGCGGAGTTGCACTTTCATCGGGCCGCGGCGGACTCAGGCCTGCGTTGGGTCGGCGCGGCTCGGGTTTCGGTCGCGGGCGAATGGAATACCCCGGCGGTTACGGCTACGGCTACGGCTACGGCGACCTACCCTACTCCGACAGTGAATCCTTCGTAGACTCGCCGCCACCGGTCTTCCTCGTTCAGCCTCCACCTCCTCCGCCTGTTGTCGAACCACCGCCGCGCGAAGCGCATCCAGCAACCACGAACTACACGTGGCCGGGGTCTGCCTCTTCCGCGCCCCCTGAGAGCGCACCGCAGACCTTCGGAATTGTCCTGAAGGACGGCTCGACGTTGTCGGCTACGACCGTTATGGCTGCGGACGATGTGCTGCATTATGTCGATCCGGACGAGAGGCACATGCGGATTTCCATGAGGGACGTGGATCGCGGAGCGACCATGAAGCTCAATCGCGAGAGAAAACTGAATCTGTATCTGCCGGCGGCTCCGCAGTAAAGCGTAGCGGATGCGGCTGGCTTTATTTCCTTTGCATCGCTATCTTGGTTCTGGGCCTTGAACGACAAGCCAGAATGAATCTAACCGAATACCTGCATAGGACCATCCCGAAACCATGCTATGAGAGGCCATTCGTCTGTGATGGACTCCTTGAGTCATGCACTGTTGTCGTCATTGGGGAGAACCCGGCCACAGAGATGAGGACTGATTGGTGGTCATTCTGGAATGACAAGAATGGATTCGATCTACGGAAATTCGAATCTGAGTATCAAGAACTACGGCTAGCTTCTGGGAAACGGCCGATATCTAATACGCGGATAAGACTGAATCGATTGAGGTCGAATGGGCTGCGTCGTCTTGAAACAAACGTCCACAAAAACGAACGTCCGGGCGGCCGGGGAATTGGGAGCCCGAACACGGATTTACTTCCTGTGCTCCTCGCCAGCCTCCCTTCTCTTAGAGGGGTGATCGCGCATGGATCAGTAGCGACGCGATACTTAGCCTCACTGGCTTTGCCACTTGGCGTCCAGTCTTATCGAATGCGGCACTTCAGAAGTGAAAGCTACTCCAGCATAGACGAAGTTGCTGAACAGCTTCGATGAAGCCAAGAACCTACTTCCCGGAACTCATCCGGCCCCCTTGCCATTGTCACCGAGTCGCGATGCGTCTATCGTCATTCCTTGTGATTTAAGAACGGGAGTGGGGCTCGGTAAAGTGATTTGCCAGCGCACGACCATCAGGTAATAAGGCCAAGACAACTACGGAGATTCTGGCTGCGCCAGAATGACGCCGTGGGGGTTGAAGCATGAGGAGAGCGCATGGCAATTCGTTTGCATTTCTGGGGGGCGGACCAGACCGTCACCGGGTCGAGCCACCATATCGAGTGCGCGGGGCAGAATGTTTTGCTGGACTGCGGGCTGTTTCAGGGGCGGCGGCAGGATGCGGCGGAGATCAATTCGCACCTGGCGTTGTCGCCCGAGCAGCTTGCGGCAGGCGGCCTGGATGGGGTGGTGCTGTCGCACGCGCACATCGACCATAGCGGCGATCTGCCGTTGCTGGCGAAGCAGGGGTATCGCGGGCCGATCTACACGACGCCGTCGACGATTGATCTCTGTGCGCCGATGCTGAAGGACAGCGCGCATATCCAGGAAGGCGACGCGGAGTTCATGAACCGGCGTCGCGGCCGGCGCAAATCCATCGGCGTGCCGCCGGGCGCGGCGCCTGTCGAGCCGCTGTATGACCAGGAGGACGCGGAGCAGGTGAACCAGCTCTTCCGGCCGGTGAAGCTGCATGAGCCGCAGGTGCTGGCGGGTTCGACCAAGGACGCCGGGTTCACCATGACCTCGTGGAATGCGGGGCATATGCTGGGGTCGACCTGCGTGCTGATGGATGCGGTGGAGAAGGGACAGAAGGTGCGGCTGCTGTTCTCCGGCGACGTCGGGCGGAAGAATCTGCCGATCATCAAGGACCCCGATCCGGCGCCGGCGGCGGATTATCTGATCATGGAGAGCACCTACGGCGATCGGCTGCATTCTCCGGTCTCGGATGTAAAGGCGAAGGTGGCAGGGCTGGTGAAGACCGTGCTGGGGCGGGGTGGGCACATCATCGTGCCGGCGTTTGCGGTGGAGCGCACGCAGCAGTTGGTGCTGATGCTCCACGAGATGATCGAGGCGAAGGAGATTCCGGAGTTCCCCATCTTTGTGGACAGCCCGCTAGCGTCCGCTGTGACGGACGTCTTCAAGAAGCATACGGAGGATTGGGATGCGGAGGCGTGCGCCTTTTACAGTAAGGGCGTGGATGCATTCGGCTGGAAGCGCCTGCGCTACACCGCGACGGTGGAGGAGAGCAAGGGGCTGAACGATCTGCACGTGCCGTACATGGTGATCTCGGCGTCGGGCATGTGCGAGGCCGGGCGCATTCTGCATCATCTGAAGAACGGGATCGAGGACCCGCGCAACCTGATCCTGATCACCGGCTACCAGGCGGAGAACACGCTGGGCAGCAAACTGGTGGCGAAGCTGCCGGAGGTGAACATCTTCGGCGAGCCGATGCGGGTGCGGGCGCAGGTGGAGTCGATCGACTCGCTGAGTGGCCATGCGGACCAGCAGGAGTTGCTGGACTGGATGGCGCCGGTTGCTCCGACGCTGAAGAAGGTCTTCCTGGTGCACGGCGAACTGCCGGCGCAGCAGGTGTTGAAGGCAAAGATCGTCGAACGGTACAAACTGGATGTGGAGATTCCCAAGCGCGGCGACCGATTTGAGGTGAGTTAGGGTGTGTCGCGGTTAGCTTTTTGTGCCGGGCCTTCAGCCCTTGGATGTTTTTAGCGCAACGTACCTAGGCCTTCGGCCTAGGCTAATATGTGCCGCGCCTTTGGCGCTTGTGTTTGCGGCGACGCAAAAGGGTATGCTTTCCGTGGGACTTTGTTTTGGAGGCGACACATGAAGATCGCTGGAAGCGTGCTTGAGCTGATCGGCAACACTCCGCTGGTGCAGTTGAACCGGGTGACGGAGGGCTGCGGCGCGCGGGTGGTATGCAAGATGGAGAGCGCGAACCCGGTGGCCAGCGTGAAGGACCGCATTGGGTGCGCCATGATCGAAGCGGCCGAGCGCGAGGGCAAGATTACGCCGGGCAAGACCGTGCTGATCGAGCCGACCAGCGGCAACACCGGCATCGGGCTGGCGTTTGTGGCGGCGGTGAAGGGCTACGACATCATCCTGACCATGCCGGAGACGATGAGCGTGGAGCGGCGCATTCTGCTGCTGGCGTTCGGCGCGAAGATTGTGCTGACGCCCGGGCCGAATGGGATGAAGGGCGCGATCGCCAAGGCCGAGGAACTGGTGCGCGGCACGCCGAACAGTTACATGCTGCAGCAGTTCAACAATCCCGCGAACCCGGCGATTCACCTGGCGACGACCGGGCCGGAGATCTGGAACGATACGGACGGCACCGCGGACATCCTGGTGTCGGGCGTGGGCACGGGCGGCACGCTGACCGGCGTGAGCGAGTACATCAAGGCGCGCAAGCCGAGCTTCTGGACGGTGGCGGTCGAACCGACGGATAGCCCGGTGCTTTCGGGTGGCGCGCCCGGGCCGCATAAGATTCAAGGGATCGGTGCGGGGTTTGTGCCGCAGGTGCTGCGGACCGACCTGATCGACGAGATTATCCAGGTGTCGAACGACGAGGCCTTCGCGATGGCGCGGCGGTTGCCGAAGGAGGAGGGGCTGCTGGTCGGCATCTCGTCCGGCGCGGCGGTGCATGCGGCTCTGAAGGTGGCGCAGGAGCCGAGGCACGCGGGCAAGCTGATCGTCGTGATCATTCCCAGCTTCGGCGAACGGTATCTGTCCACGCTGCTGTTCGACGAGCTGCGGCAGCAGGCTTTGAGTACGCCGACGTCCCCCATCGCTCCATGAACCTGTTTGACTCGATTCGCGAGGATATACGGTGCACGTTCGAGCGCGACCCTGCGGCGACGTCGCGGGCGATGGTGCTGTTCTGCTACCCGGGGCTGCAGGCGTTGTGGGCGCATCACCTTCAGCATTGGCTGTGGTGCAAGGACCTGAAGTTCCCGGCGCGCTTTCTGTCGCAGGTCACGCGCTTCTGGACCGGCGTTGAGATTCATCCGGGCGCGCGCATCGGACGGCGGGTGTTTATCGATCACGGCATGGGCGTGGTGATCGGCGAGACCGCAATCGTCGGCGACGACGTCACGCTGTACCAGGGCGTGACGCTGGGCGGCACGGGAAAAGACGTTGGCAAGCGTCACCCCACGCTGCGCAACGGCGTCTTTGTGGGGAATAACGCGAACATCCTGGGCAACATCACGATTGGCGAGCACTCGCGGGTGGGCGCGGGATCGGTAGTGGTGCGCGATGTGCCGCCGGATTCGACGGTCGTCGGCGTGCCTGCACATATCGTCTACCAGGGCGGCAAGCGCGTGCTGATCACCGATCCGCACGATGTCAGCGACCCGCTGTCGGACGTGATCATCGCGCTGGCGGATGAGGTGAAGCGGCTGAAGGGGCGGCTGGAGAAGCTCGACGGCGAGTTCCAGCAGACGCGACTAGAGCCGGCGACTCCGTTCACGGTGGAGGAAGAAGAGCGCGCCCAGTACCGGACCGAGCAGGCTGCGCGGGTGGATAGTGTAAGCGGGGGCGAAGGAATCTAAGTTCCAGTTGTCAGTTGTCAGTTGTCAGTTGTCAGTTGTCAGTTGCCAGGGGTCAGCGGGTGACGCGGCCTGTGACGTCCGTGCCGCCGGCGAGCGGTTTCTCGACTACGTGCCAGACGTCGCCGTCCTCGACGATCACAGACAGCACCGGAACCTCGATGCGCGTGCCGGTGCGGGAGACGGCCTCCAGCACGCCCACATCGCCCGCGGTGAACCGCGTGTTATCGAGCGTCATGCGCCAGCGCACCGCGCCGCTTTCGCGTGACTCCAGACGGATGTCGGTGACGACGGCGTTGAACTCTGAAGCTTCGCTCATTTCGCCCGCCCGTCCAGCAGCGCTTCGATCTCCCGCTTGCTGCCTACCATGAAGGGTGTGCGCTGGTGAATGGTCTCGGGCTTGATGTCGAGGATGCGGCTCTTGCCGGTGGACGCCATGCCGCCGGCCTGCTCCGCGATGAACGCGAGCGGGTTGGCTTCGTAGAGCAACCGCAGCTTGCCGCCCGGCTGGTCTTTGGTCGGCGGATAGAGGAAGATGCCGCCCTTCAGCAGCGTGCGGTGGAAGTCGGCCACCAGGCTGCCGATGTAGCGCGAGCTATACTGCCGGCCCAGCGCGCCGGAGCGCAGCTTGCCGACATAGGCGCGATACTCATCCGGCCAGGTTGCGGCGTTGGCCTCGTTGACGCTGTAGTAGTTGCCCTGTGCGGGCATCTTCATGTTCTCGTTGGTCAGCACGAAGGCGCCAATGGTCGGGTCCAGCGTGAACCCATGCACGCCGTTGCCGGTGGTGTAGACCAGCACCGTCGACGGCCCGTAGACCACGTAGCCGGCTGCAACCTGCGTGTATCCCGGCTGCAGGATCGATGCCTGCAGGTCGCTGCTATGGTCGTCGGGCAGCCGGCGCAGCACGCTGAAGATGGTGCCGACATTCACGTTGACGTCGATGTTGGACGAGCCATCGAGCGGATCGAAGACGATGATGTACTTGCCCGACTCGACCGAGCGATTGAAGGTGACCGGCTCCTCGTCCTCTTCGCTCACCAGCGCGGCGACCGAGTCGCGCAGGCCGAGGCAGTGCAGCAGCGCCTGGTTGGCGAAGACGTCGAGCTTCTGCTGCTGCTCGCCCTGCACGTTAGTCTGGCCGAACGCGCCCAGCACGTCGCTCAGCCCCGCGGTGCGAATCTTTGCTTCGACCATCTTGGTCGCCAGCGTGATGCCGCTGAGCAGCCAGCTAAAGCGTCCGCTGGCTTCGCTGATCTCCGCCTGCTGTTGCAGGATGTGTTGCTGCACCGTTGTAATCATTCGTTACGATCCCCTCCGCGCGTAAGCCCTATCGATCATAGCTGCGCGAAGGCAACTCCGGCGCGCGAGTGGGGCGATAATCGGCTAGCCTATCCGTGCGGTGTCTACGTCAGATCGTCCGTGTCGAAGGGCGGGACCTTGCGGCCGAGCGCCGTGAGGTCGCGCTGCCCGCGGACAAGGCCTTCCACGACGGCGTTCAGTTCTTCCTCGGATCCCGCGTCGGCCGTCGCTGCCAGATGGGCCAGCTCGCCGGATGAGTCCAGGCTTTCGAGCAGCACGGTGCAGTGGGCCTGTGCGACGTGGTCGAGGTTCAGGCCCTCGGGCGTCTTGGCCTTGATGCCAACCTCGCCGGGCTTGATGCCGAGCAGGTCGGCGACGCGTTCGCGGAGCTCGCCCGCGATGGGGACGATCTTCGGCTTGGCCATGACCAGCACGGTGTCGATGTTGACGATCTTGTATCCGGCGGTTGCGACCTCTTCCAGCGCGGTCTGCAGGAAGACGCTCGACGCCGCGCCCTTCCAGCGTGGATCGCTGGGCGGGAAGAACGTGCCGATATCGCCGGCCGACACCGCGCCCAGCAGGGCATCGGTGATCGCGTGCAACAGCACGTCGCCGTCCGAGTGGCCGGCGAGGCCTTCGGGGTGATCGATGGTCAGGCCGCCAATCACCAACGGCACGCCGGCCTTGAACGCGTGCGAGTCAAACCCGTAACCGATTCTCATGCTCACCGATTTGACCCCTCTAAAGAACCAACCGCGGATGAACGCGGATAAACGCGGATTTTCTTATTTTCCTTCTCGAGCACAAGGCGCTTGAACTGAGGCTTTGGTCCAAAATTAAGCAAAAGGCCAGTTTCGAAGTTCGTCGCTCGCAGATAGTTGAGTATTTGGCCTTCGTGCACTCTATCCAACGTCGACACAGCCTTCAGTTCTAGTAGGACGCATTCGTTCACCGTGAGGTCCGCTCGGAAATCTCCTACGACCGCGCCACGAAAATATACGGGTACTGCAACCTCAACCGAGACAGCAAGACCGGCCTGCCGAAGCGCAATTGCGAACGCTTTATGATAAACGCTCTCAAGAAAACCGCCGCCCAATTCGTTATAGACCTCGTAAAACACCCTCAACACGATGTCGGTCACGTCAGCATTGAGTCCGCCAAAGCGTCTGGTCTGAGGCCCATGTCCCACTTGCGTTGTTGCTTGCTCTAAATCCGTGTTCATCCGTGTTGATCCGTGGTCGGCTTGCTTAGATAAAACTCCGCCAACTCTAAGTCTCCCGGTTGGGTGATTTTGAAGTTCTTTGCCGATCCCGGCACGACCGCGACGACGATGCCTGCGCGCTCCAGCAGGCTGGCCTCGTCGGTGCCGGCGAATTCGTCGGCCACCGCCTCTGCGAAGGCCCGTTGCAGCAGTCCGCAGCGTGCGCCCTGGGGCGTCTGCGCCTGAACAATTCTCTCGCGCGGAATGGTCGCGGTGATGATCGCTCCGTGCGCGGTGCGCTCCACCTGCTTGATGGTATCCACTGCGGGCAGGGCGACGATCGCTGCGCCAAACTCGGCGACAGCGTCGATCGTCCGCTCGATGGTGGCGGGATCGATCAGGGGCCGCGCCGCGTCGTGCACCAGCACCACATCGTCCGCTCCGCATCCGTTCGTGACCAGCTTCGCCAGCGCGTTGCTCACCGACTGCTGGCGAATGTCTCCGCCCGCGACGACATGGACTTTGCCGCTCAGGCCGAACTCGGCGACCTGGGCCTTGACGCGCTCGATCTCGGGCTTGCGCACGGCGACGTAAATCGCCTCGACCCGCGGCACCGCAAGAAACGCGCGCAGGCAATGGACCAGCACGGGAACGCCCGCGATCGAAAGAAACTGCTTCGGCGTGGGCGCACCGCTGCCTACTCCAGTGCCCACGGACATCCTCGTCCCAATCCCTGCTGCCGGAAGAATCACATACACACGCATAGCCAACGAAGTATACAAGATAGCCGCTTGCGGGACGGCTTAAACGGCGGGATCGTCGAATTCCGACTCCGTCGCAGGCCGCGCAGTAGGATGGAACTCGATGCCTGCCGCCATCCCCATGCTGAATCGCGAACACATCCGGCCGGGAGACCGCATCTGCGCGGCGGTCTCCGGAGGCGCGGATTCGGTGGCGCTGCTGTTGCTGCTGCACACGGCGAACAGCCTGCCGCGGAACTCGCTCGGCGTCGGGCTGTCCGCGGTGCATGTGCATCACGGCCTGCGCGGCGCGGAGGCGGATGGCGATCTCGCGTTCGTGCAGGAACTCTGCCTGAGGCTTGAGGTCCCGCTGCACGTTCACCACGCCAGCGTGCCCGCCCGCGTCGCCCGCGCCCGCGAAGCCGGCCAGCCGGAGACGATCGAGGAGGCTGCGCGAGCCCTGCGCTACGAGGTCTTTGGCGCCCTGATCGCCCAGGGCCACGCTGACTCCGTGCTCACGTCACACACCCTGGACGACCAGGCCGAGACTGTCCTGATGAAGCTGCTGCGCGGGGCCTGGACCGAGGGTCTCAGTGGCATTCACCCGGTCGTTGTGGTGGGAAATGCAGCCCGCTCGGGCAGGATCCTCCGTCCGCTGCTCTCGGTCCGGCGCGCCGAGCTTGAAGACTACCTGCGCGAACGTGGCGAGATCTGGCGTACCGACTCCTCGAACGCGGATGAAGCCTTCACCCGTAACCGCATTCGGCACAATCTTTTACCGGCGCTCCGCGCGTACAACCCGTCGCTCGACCAGGCGTTGGCCAACCTTGCCGAACTGGCCCGCGACGACGAGGCCCACTGGCAGGGGGAAGTCAGCCGCATCCTGCCGCAGGTCCTGCTGCCGGGCAAACCGGTGCGTGGGGGTGGTCGTGCGGTGGCCACCACGGGCGGGGAGACGGGTGCGGTCGCCGTGGAGATCGAGCGTCTGCGGAGCATGGATCCCGCGCTGCGTCGCCGGGTCGTTCGAGCGGCCGCCCGTCAGCTCGGCACGCGTCTCAGCTTCGACGACACGGCCCGGCTGCTGGCGCTCGCCGGCTTCGGGAGCGATCCGACGGTCGCCGCGCGCCCCGGCTCCCGCCTCGACCTCGCCGGCCAGTTGCGGGCGGAGCGTTCTGCGCGGGAACTTCGGCTATCCCGTGCCGAACCTCCAGGCACCGTCTAAGAGAGCGGAGACCGTGGAAACGAATCCAAGCCGCCCGGCGCTTGAGAGATAATTGCCAGGGTCTGGAAGGTGAGGATGAGGAGGGGCGCATGCAGAGAGCAGCAAAGCGTCTTCTGATCTGGGGTGCGATCGTCGCCGGTGCGGTCGTTCTCAGCCTGGTTCTCGGCAAGAGCATTGGCGGCGGCAAGGGGCAACTGGTCAGCTACGCCGACATGCTCAGTAAGGTCCAGACTGGCAGCGTCAAGGACGTGACCATCGAAGGAACGAACATTACCGGGCACTATGCCGGCGGCAGCCAGTTCCGCACGACTATTCCGGCCAACGCTGCCGGGATGTTTTCAATGTTGCACGAACACAGGGTGAATATCACGGTCCGGGACCAGCAGCCCAAGCGCTGGGTTTCCATGCTGACCTCGCTTGCGCCGTTCCCACTGTTGCTGGGGCTGCCCTTTTTGGTGGTTTTGCTGTTTCTGCTCCTGGCCCGCCGACCGCGGCCCGGCCCTCCTGCAAACGCCTGACGCAGCTTGCCTTGTCCCCCAAAAGGTGAAGATGGAAACCGTTCTGTCTGGGAGATAATCAGCGCAGGTTGCTTGCGTTTGTTTCCCACTCTGCCCATTTTGCGCCGGGCAGAGTAGAATTTGAGTACCCTGGGGTGCGCCGACCTGGAACCGGGATGGCTAATGTTGTCGATAGATCCGGAACCTTTCCGCAAGTGTGGCGCGTCTAATGATTTGAAGTGGAGCAGCATCCGGGCGAATGTGTCTGGCAGCCGTCTCTCGAATGACAGACTGTCTAGTGGCTACATCTTTGCTTCAGGCCGGAAAATGAGGAAACGCGATTGAACTCGACCGTTAAGCAACTTCTGATGTGGGTGTTGGTGATCTGTGGGGTCATCGGCCTGTTTACGTATGTCAGCAAGAATATGGGTGGCGTCAAGGAGCCGAACCCGAGCTACACCGAGGTGCTCAATAAGGCGCAGGCCGGCCAGGTCAAGGACGTCACAATTGACGACCGCACGGTGGTGGGACATTACTCGACTGGCGAGCAGTTCCACACCACGATTCCGGTCAACGACCCGGAGATGTACACCATCTTCCGTGCGCATGGCGTGAACATCACCAATAAGGACCAGAACTCCAACTACTGGCTGTCGATGC
>OBLU010001550.1_pt1 | contig 21378 bp, 13 predicted proteins | sample 1518681 | NCBI WGS metagenome assembly OBLU01 (sample SAMEA3539304, study PRJEB22396) | soil metagenome | biome: tundra; feature: field; material: soil | place: USA | collected 2010-05 | depth 0.15 m
GGCATATTCGGCCTCGAAGCCAGACTCATGCCAGAGGGGAACTCGGGACGCTTACGGAGATCCTGCTGGATGAGGCTTTTCGCATTCCCGGCACAAGGGTCCGCTTTGGGATAGACGGAATCATCGGGCTGGTTCCGGGGCTTGGCGACGTGCTGGCGGGGTTGCTGTCGCTGATTATTCCCCTGGCCGCGTGGGTGCGCGGAGTGCCTTATGTGACGCTGGTGCGCATGGCTGTGAACCTGGGGATCGGCGTGCTGGTGGGCTCAATTCCCTTCTTCGGCGACATCTTCGACATCGTGTGGAAGGCTAACCGCCGCAATTACCTGCTGCTCTGCTTACATCTAGACGAACCCCGCCGGCACACCGGACGCGACTGGGCATTTCTGCTGATACTGGGCGCGGGGCTTGCTGTGGTTTTCGCCATCCCCGTCGTGCTGGTGGTGTGGCTGATTGTCTGGCTTGGCCAGACCCTGTCGGCGCCGACCGGGCTGCAGCTTTGAGAACAATTCGCGATACAATCAGTGAGGAACGTCGGGGCGTAGCGCAGCCTGGTAGCGCATCTGCTTTGGGAGCAGAGGGTCGGGGGTTCGAATCCCTCCGCCCCGACCAGCATAACTTATTGATAATACAAGCGATATTGACGATTCCGGCCACGCATCTGCTTTTTACCACTACAGCACTGTAGTCGATTTTGTAGCTGTCGCCGCTTTCAAGATTATTCAACGGAGTTCCAATCGATTTTCCAACAGTCAAATTTCTGGCTTTCCTTACGGGCTTCCATGTTTTGACAGGCAGAAAACTACACCTTGAAAAGGGGCTTCCGGTCCCGAAATGGGTGCAAGCTCAGACTACAGGTGAAGAAGTCCTCGGCTCCGCTGCCAAACGCATACGGGAAAAGAGTTGTCCGGTACAGACACAAAAGGCAGAGTTGGGTATTGTCTTAAATCTGCGTTGATGGCTTTGGGCGAGATTTTGGTCGGTGTCCTATTTTGGTTTAGGACGCTGCTTCTGCTTTTGACGCTCAATCTTGTGATGCCTGTCGTACCTGCCACTGCTGAACGGCACCCACATGCCGCCAGTGGCTCCTTCCCCCGCATGTCTGGAATTTGGAACCCAGACTCGATCAATCTCCAATATCCATTCATCGCCAAAAATATCCCGGTACAGAATGTCCCCATCCACATACACCGTGACATTGTGCTTATGAACGAGATCGGCTTTGCCCGGATCGGTATCCACGTCCGGCCAGCCGCTATTTTTCCGAATCAGAGTGTAATCGTCAAAAGGACTCATTTCGGGAGTAAAATTTCGCGGAACTCCCATATTTATCGAAGGGCTCTTTTGCTCTCTTGCCGTGCGTCCCATGTAGGCAAGGATGGAGCTTTGCAGCACATAGGCCCGCGTGGTTCCGTCCAAAGTGACTTGGAAGCGAACGGGGTATCCACTCAATTCTTCATTGAATGTCAATTCGGGCTCCCCAAGTTCAATCCTGAGTTGCGCCCGTTGAGTGCTCTTTGCCGCCTCAACTTGGGCGAGCGCGGCATCGGCGCTCTTTTGAGCGGCAGCAACGGAATCCTCCAAAGCCTTGGTTTGGCGCTCCATGTGTCCGGCCTGAGTCTGAATCGCTTTCAAGGTCCGGTACAAAAACAAAACCTGCGATCCGCCAACTATGACGAGGAGTCCGCCGAATCCCCAGTACGACCAATCCGCCCAGTCCTTGCCTACAGACACGGTGGGAAGTTCGCGGATCGTTATGGAATTGCTTGCATCTTTGGCGCTTGGCTTGTGTGCATCGGGCTTGGCTGGCCCTGCGCTGCTCTCTGGCATAGCGGACACCGGAGTCTGTGCATTGGGCTTGCCGCCTTCGGGCTGCTTTTGAACATTGCCGCCACCGCCAGCGGGATTATTGGCTGTTTGCCCTGGGACTGGCACAGGTGCCTGTGTGATCGTCAGCAACAAACCGAGTATCGCCAGACGCTTCAGCATGATGGCGGAAATGTACCACAATTGCCTCTCGACGTGGCGAGGTGCCTAGTGAGAGCATTTCCGGTATGGCAGCGTCCAGAAAGCACCCAGTATGGAACCGGGTTTTCTTGGTTCTGGAACTCGCATGTATTCCGCTCGCTCTGTGGTGGATTCCATATTCACATCTGCCCGAGCCAGGATGGGCTGTGGCGTTTATCGCTGGGGCGGCGGCTGCCATGAGCGTTCACGATGAAATGAAGGGGTGGCAGAAATGCATTTGGCTGTTGGTTATCGGGGCGTTCTTGATAACCGAACTTCGGGCGATTCACAAAGACTATATCGACAATGACGCGAAGGCGTTAGCAGATCGCAATGCGCAGGATATTGCGTTTAAGAGCGTTCGGGATGCCCAAGACCTCGAATTCAAAGCCACAGCAGAAGGGCTGAAGAGTGATTATGAACTAAACCAAAAACACTTCGACGCCACTATGAACAGGAGTGATGCGCTCTATAAGGCTGAATCGAGAACAACTAATTTGGCGCTGCAAACGCTCGAACAAACCGAAGGTGGAGACGGCTACTGCTGGTTGACCCCCTTATCACCCCAACCCTCGCAGACCGCTACTAATCCTCCGTGGTCGGTGATCGTGGGTTGCCAAGATAAGAAGAAACTTCCGATTGTGGATGTATTTGTAATGATTCAGGAAGCTCTTAGTGCTCATCCCACGCCGGAAGAAATCGATGCTAAAGCGTGGCATGGACCGCACTATCAGCTAGGAACCTTACCGTCCGGCGGCTGGGAGCCAACTCAAATCGAACTGAAGCCCGGCAAGTACAACATTTCTATCTTTTCGCGCAAGAACGCTGTTCTCGAACAGATATCATTTGGTGATTTTGACCCTAAGACGCAGACGGCGCATGAGACATTTTGCGTTTATCAATATCAGACAGGTCATCTTTTAACCGGCAGCAAGGAGTGCCCGAATCCTCGTTGAGGGAATCCCTATGCAGCCGTAAGTTTCTTGTACTCCAACACGGACGCTTTCCTAGCTGCATCAGGCAATCAATTCCGCAATCGTCCAGATGTGATTTTCGATTCTGGCTTCCATGCAGGGCGTCACTCTCAGGCTGGAATGGACACGACACCAGTTGTAATACGCAAACCATAGAGAATACGCGGCTTCAAGGTTTTCCCACTTCTTGCTAAAGGAGAGAGAGTGGTCTTCAATCAAGCAGCGCCTTAGCACGATTTCCGGTATTGCAAAAAAACCAAACGCTGACACCGTTGCTCTTCAGCAGGCTGAGGCTGAATTTCGCCATGTAACAAATCAATTGACAGCACGACTAAAGTTGAAAATGACAGGGGTTCGAGTGAGCACAGCTAATCTGAACGCTGATGACACAAAGAAGATTCTCCTGGAGTGCGGCATTGAGACCGGATTGGTCAGCCGCATATCAATGGCGCTAAAGACTATAGACGACGCACATCACACGCCTGCTTCGTACTCGGTAAACAGAGAGAAGATAAGACAGTATGAGGGGTGGACTATGACTCTTCTTGATAAAGTTGAAAAGGCTATACCTCCCAAGACGACTTGCGCGTAATAGGTTTTGCAAATAATGTGGAGGAAGCCTCACCCTTCGGCAGCTCAGTACAGAACGGTTCACGATTTATGTGCGGAAGAGGAATCTGCCCGCGCTCCGGAAACGTGCGATTTAGCGTGGCCGAACGGCAGCGGTTCCCATCACGTCCGATCAGATGAGTTGGCTGATAGCAGGAAACTCCTGAAGGAGGACCGCATCTTGATTATTTATGGACTTGATGATCCTGGCAGCATCTTCGGCGCGCTGTCGTGGGATGCTGTCGAGTTCAATCGCGAGGCTGTTCTCTTCCTGCCCATGCCAGGAGCCCCGCGCACGATAGAGAGTGAAGTCCAAGCCAAGGCCGGTGAGCGCGGCCTTTACCTGTTCGACATTCTTCTCCTCGGTGAGAATGCGATACATGGACTTGTCCTTCTCCTGCTGCGGCAATTGAATGCGGCCGTTAGTATTGACAGTGCCTAAACTCCACACTGGCTTTTAGCCGGTATACAACGATGTTGCTGTCGGTCGTCTCCGATATAAGAATCCGGTGCGGGTCCAAAGTCAGTCCCGTCTCGCTAAAGGCTTTCGTCATTTGCTCGCGGATTCTCTGGATGTGAACTTTGATGGACGCACGGTTTGGTTGAACCAATTTCCTCCTGCCTCCATCCGCATTCGCTCCGTGACGCACATAAAAGGGGTCCGACGCTAGAATCTGAGCGATGCGGGAGGCGGTGAGCGACACTTGGCGATAGTGGGCCAAGCAGTCAACGATTAACAAACCTGTGGGGGAGAGGTGCAATGGGAATTCATTCCAGCAGCAAACCATGCTCACCTGTCCCACGGTCTCGCCAGGCAGGCACAGTGTGCCGTGCTCATGGTTCCCATGGGTCACGATGAAGTGCGGCCCCTCTGCGGCAAGCAGTCTCCGTTCAGCCAGCAGATACTCGACTTCCTCGATAACGGGTCTGAGCGGCTCACTTGTTCTCATAGATCACCCTCATCCCGTGTCGCGTTCCATACAGCCTTTCGCTTGGCCCTTGATAGGGTCCGCGTAGTACGCATACAAACTGCGGGGTATCCTGTAAATGGCTTACGGCGTAGCGCAACCACTTCGCACTCGACTTCCAATCAGTGGCGGAATCGGATACCAGAATCGCGATATCGACCTGCTGTTTTCTCAAAATGTCGCACGCCTGTTGCCTCTCTGAGCACACAGTCGTCCGGCAGGAAGCCGCCTGAAGCCGATGCGCCAGTTCGGCAGCGTGAGCAGAATCAGAATCGAGGATGAGGACGTGGCCCATGGAATTCCTTTCCCGCAGCGAGAGCATTCGAGCTGCGCGCGCAGATCGCCGCGCCTGAAGAGGATTTTCCTGGACACAAGGAGAAGGATGGCCACACGCACCGGGATGGGCGTCTCCGGACAATAGGAGAGCCTCAGCCTTGACACCGCCGCTATCCCGTGGAGAATAAGGGATATACCGCACAGCAGCACTCTTGCGGCAGCAGCAGTGGTGGCGCGTTTGGCGTTCGTCTGGTTGGTCCAGGTGATCGCCTACCGCGGTTCATTGCGGTACCCGGGGTGGTGTGCAACCACCACCTCGGGAATTCTTCGACAAGGAACATTTCAGTTCATTTGTTTCCTGTCTCGTATGAAGCATAGGGCATTTTCCCTTTCTGACTCTTTGCCATCGCTGAAATGTAACTGAATTCAGCCACGGGGTTTGATTGTTATGTCCGGCAACTCCGCAAGCCTTCCGGGCGACGCCAGATTCCAAATTGATCTGAAACACAACTGTCTTTACTACGAGGGAAACCTCATAGACCTTGATCTGCAAGATTTCAAGGTTTTTCGCGCTCTCTTTGAATCCGGTCCCGTATTCGTACAGATTCCAGAAATCATCGCGACTGCCTGGATGGGGACATCCGTTGGCCCTAACAGCGTACACCAATCAATCACCAAGATTCGTGAGGCGCTCAGCGGGTGTGGTAACGGAAAAGTCCTATGGGTCAAGAGTAAACGTCATCGCGGGTATCGATTGGCATGGCAAGGCAAAGATACTGAGCGGGACCAACACATCTCCGCAAAGAACATCGGTGAGGTGGTTCCGACTTTCCTGCAGAACAGAATCCTGTCCAGAGTCGAACTGACCGATACGCACCTCATTGCTCTAGATTTACTCAAGTCACCACTCTGGACGTATGAGTTCCCTTCGCCGCTGCGCCTCATTGAACCTGGAAGGGATGAATGGCGATCCCAACGCATTGATATGCATGGCAACGGGGATCGGGGCGTACTTATCACTGCTCGATTTGTTGATCGCCGCATACCCGATTCGATCTTCTATTTCTCGTCCAATGGGAATCTGCAGTGGACGGTAGACGCCGAGCCAACTCTGCTGGATCACGACGGACAATCGCTGCCGAGGGCATGGGCATTCAAGCACGTCATAGTGTCTTCCACGTCTGGAGGGAGCACTGTCTGGGCTGCTTTAGCCAACGAAGCCGGTTGGTCTGGCTGTGTTCTACGCATAAATGCGCAAGGCAGGGCGACAGTTCAGTTCGCTAATGCGGGTTATGTGGAGTGGCTTTGCCACACAGATTTGGAGGGAGATGACTGTCTCATCCTATGCGGCGAGAACAATGCCTACGATCTTCCTTTTGTGGCACTGATTGGAATCGATGATCCGCCATGCCGCTCGGCACCTGGGGGACGTTCACGCTACCGCTATGCGAACGGCCCCGATGGAAACACGCGGAAGTACATTCTCTTTCCCAAAACGGAGTTGATAGACATTCTTGATCGTCCATACGGACACGCCGACAGGATCGAGCAGTCAGTGGACAACATTCTTGTGACAGTACAAGCGGCGGAATCCGGCGCTCATTTTCGGTATCATTTCACGCTTGATCTGGAGCCGAAGAATGTGTTCCCGAGCGGGGGCTATGAGTTTCAGCACCGGGAAATGGAACGAGCAGGAAAAGTGAATCATCTATGGCCAAATTGCCCGGAGTTTGCCGAACCCCTTCCATTGAAGATCTGGACTCCGCAGGCTGGTTGGACAAATGGAACCATACGATGGAGAGACAATCCGTGGAAGGACGATCCCGCTGTTTGAAGGTCGCGCGGAAACGCCATTTCGTCGGCCTCTCTCATAATGCACTCCACCGCAGATTTCCCCACAAATCCAGTACATTTCCAGATGCAATCCACAGTACTTTGCGCAATTCCTCTTGAATTGCGCGGTCTGTCGGGTTTGCGTTTTGTATAAGACGCTCCGGTGCCTGGAAAACCGTGCATGGGATGCATTTTTGTTTACCTATTACACGCCGTGTGGGTTGTTACACTTATGGCAAAGGCCGACAAATAAATTGATCTTTGACAACATGTCCTATTCAAGTCTTGCGAGCTATCTTCGTTATCATCGGAAGCGATCCGGTCTAAGCCAGCGGGAAATCGCTCAACTCCTGGGATACCCCGACCAAGAGCCGGTCTCCCGCCACGAACGATCACGCAGTGTGCCGCCGCTCATCATCGCACTGAGTTATCAAGCGATCTTCCGCGTCCCTGTCGCCGATCTCTTTCCTGGGCATTATGAAACCACAAAGCAGAGAATCGAAGAGCGTCTCGCAAAGATGGAGCACGATCTCCAGCAGCGCAGTGCTAAAGATCGCGACGCCGCAATGATTGCCCGCAAACTCGAATGGATGTGGGAGCGGAACAATCCGCAGCAATCGGACTCAATACATGGATCAGAACTTGCTTGACAGGAGAATACTCGCCATCGCTCTGCGCTCACGACGATTTGCCTTCGCGGTTTTTGAAGGACCGGACAGGCTGCTGGACTGGGGTATGGTGTTCTACCCGTTGAACAGCGGTGCACAACGCGCAGCGGCAAGCAAGCGGATAGCATCTCTGTTCACGCAATTTGTCCCTTCGGAAGTCGTTGTGGGAAAAGCGCGCTTGCTAAACACTCGCAAAGACTCTGGCGTTCGCCCGATTCTCAGATCGCTCAGGCGCGAGGCGTCATCCCGTTTAATTCCGGTGTGCTTCATGAAGAAGCCGGAATTGGAAGAGGTGTTCTGTCGGTTCCACATCAAATCCAAGCACGAGATTTCTTCGATGCTCGCCCAAGTCTTTCCGGAACTCATTTGGGAACTACCACCCAAACGCAAGATATGGGAAAGCGAACGCCCCCGTATGGCCATGTTTGACGCCATTGCCTTGGGCTTTGCATATTGGCAGCAATACGGAGCGCAAGAACCAATGGCAGACTGACGGCCCCTCAGACTAAGAATAGGTTGGGCTCTTTCGCCGGCCTCTCGGTGACGTATAGACGAATGATTCGTCCGTCATGCCGTGAGAGGCCGACGAAAGGACCTCTAAACCACTGTTGACTCGCGCTCTTCTCCGAGACTATGGACTATGTCCGAGCAATGCTTTCTTCAAGTGCGGGCCATTAACAAATGCATTGCCCAATATGCTAGACTAGCATCGTATATAAACATAAACATCTAATTCCACTTATATGGAATACACAACGAGAACGCCGGAAGAAATCAATCCCGGTTTGAACTCAGTAGCTGACCCCGCGCCATATAAAGAGATCATCCAGGTGGCATCAATATTCGACATGCATAACTTATGAAGAAGTACCTTTTTATAGCCATAGCCCTCGGACTGGTCTGCTTTGGGTTTCAGGCGAAACAGGCACAGGCGGCGGCGACCAACGTCTACTATTCCGTCGGCCAGACAACCTCCACCCACATGACGGGAAGCCCTACCCTTACGATCAGTGGGGGGGTTGGAACTTTCTCCGTTCCCCAGACTGCGACCAATACGGGGATAGGCGATGCCGTTACCTATAACACGAACCAGGTGGCCTATATCTCGGGCAAACAGTCCACAAGTGTGTGGACGCTTGTCACCGCCACGGGTACAACGCCTACCAACATCACGAGTTCTACGGTGGTATCCATCACCCATGCGTTCGCATCATTGGCTGCTGCCACTCAAAACGTTTCCGGCACGAACTATATGGCGACCTCTTCCCTCGTTGGCGGAAACTACATTCTTAATCTCCCGTGTTATTACGATTCGGGACCTGATACGTCGGCAGTTACTATATCGAGTGCTTACGTTACAGGGCCGTCAAACTATATCTCAATCTATACTCCAACCAGCACCGCGAGCCAGGTTAACCAGTCTCAGCGGCACGGAGGCGTGTGGACATCGAACGCATATCAGCTTGAGGTAACGAACGCGAACGCGCTCACGCTCGAAACGAACTACGTGGCAGTTGACGGATTGCAGATTGAGCTTGTTAATACGTCTGGATCATCCTATCACGGAGCAGTATATATATATCCATCGGCTGCAACATCCAGCGTGAGCGTTTCAAATTCATTCCTAGTCGGCGCAATATCGGGCGGCACCGCGGTGTACGCTGGCATCTATGGCGATTATGTTAATTCAGTCCCCGGATCGGCCAAGATATGGGACAACGTCATTTACGGTTTCAATGCGAGCAGCAGCGATTATGGGTTGTATTTGCGCACGGGAATACCTTGGGATGTTTACAGTAATACGATTGCCACATCGACGACGGGCATCAAGGTAAGCTTGGCACTGGGGGGTTCTATAATCGCGAAAGATAACCTTATTATCTCCGCTGCCACGGTGGCATCCGGCACTTTTGCGAGTGGCACCGATTACAATGCGACCGATCAAAGTTCGATGGGCTATACGGTGACCGGCAGCGGGAACACGCATGACCGAACCAGCCAAACATTCAGTTTTGTGAACGCAGGCGCAAGCGATTACATGCTTACCGCATCGGATACGGGTTCACTCGGCCACGGAGAAGACCTGTCCGCTGACCCGAATCTCGCGTTTGGCACTGATGCGAACGGCCTGCCGCGTACCGATCCATGGGACATGGGAGCATACGCCCTCGATACGACAGCCCCCGTCGTCACTGCGTTTGCAATGCCCACAAGTTCGCTCTCACTGACGGTGCCGGTGACGACTCTTACCGCCGCCGATCCGGCAGGCGTCACCGAATATTTGATTACCACGTTCTCGTCGACTCCAAGTTCCACCAACCCGAATTGGACGGCTACTGCACCTGCCACGTTCACCTTTTCGGATTTCGGCACCAGCACCGCCTATGCGTGGGCGGAGGATGCGTCCGGCAATATCAGCGCGCAAACCGCAAGTTCGACCGCAACGGTTTCCATCATTGCTCCCGCGCCCACCATCTCCTCCTTCTCTACCTCTCCCACCGCCATCCTTGAGGGCGCAACTTCAACCCTCTCTTGGACCGTCTCCGGCGCGACCTCGGTGTCGATCAATCAGGGAATCGGTGCGGTTGCCACCTCGACGGGCACGGCAACCATATCTCCCACCTCGACGACTGTTTACACCCTCACGGCAAGCAACGCGAACGGCACGACGACCGCTACGACGAGTGTCGCTGTAGTGGCGGCCATCTCGCTCGTGCAGGCGAATTCCACGTCGATCAATGGCGGTACGACGACGATCCTCGCCTTCGCCTCGAGCACGAGGAGCGGTGACCTCATCCTGGTCTCGATCGTGGGCCAGGGCGTGGCGGCGACGGGTACGATCTCCGACACGGCGGGGGACACCTTCACACTCGCGACCTCCACCCCCTGCAGCGGAGGGGCCTGCGGCTACGCGAGCATGGAGAGCCTGCTCTACTCCGCGACGAATATCACGGGGGTACCAACCGACACGGTGACCTTCAATTGGTCCTCCTCCGAGAGCCAGAACTCCATGGCCATCCTTGAATATTCGGGCGTGGCCGCCGCGAGCCCTCTCGACCAAATGAACAGCAGCAGCTCGGCGACCAACGCGGTCGGCACGGGGGCGGTGACGACCACGATGCCTCGCGAACTACTTTTCTCGTTCGTGATCGACTATGGCTGCGCCACAAGCACATGGACGGTGAGTCCCGGGTGGAACGTGGAGACCAAATCCTATCGGAGCGGCGGCCGCATTTGCATTGCCGCCGCGGACCAGGTGGCTTCCACCTCCGGCAGCTTCTCGAATACCTTCACGAGCGGGGCGGCGACCTCGACGGGGCTCGGCGCGGTCATTGCGACCTTCGAACCCGCAGCGGTTTCTGTCCCTGGCGCGCCCACTGGCGTCACGGCGGCTGCAGGCAATGCGCAGGCAATCGTTTCATTCACCGCACCGAATTCAACGGGCAATTCGCCGATCATGTATTATACGGCGACCGCGAGCCCCGGCGGAGCAATCGCGACCTCAACCAGAAGCCCCATCACGGTCACCGGTCTCACAAACGGCCAAGGCTATACCTTCACCGTGACCGCAACGAACGCAGTCGGGACTTCTGCGGCGAGCGCGGCATCGGGAAGTGTCACGCCAAACCCCCCGCAGCCACCGTCAGTGCCACAAAATCTCACGGTTACAACAACCACCATAAGCTCAATCGCAATTTCATGGTCCGCATCAACCGGGTCGGTGGCGGGATATGACGTATATCGCTGTTCTGGTACATGTGTCCCGACCTCTACAATCGCAACAACTACCGGCTTATCCTACACCGATACGAATGTTACGCCTTCGTTGACCCCCTCCTCATTCACGTATTCCGTGGCTTCGTTTGACGCGTCGAATAATACATCGGCACAATCCACATCCACGACCGCGACGCCACAGGCATTGCCTTCTTCCACGGTCTTTGCTGCTTCGTGTTCTGCTTCCGATATCCAGGCTGCTATCAACTCTGCGTCCTCCGGCGAGACAGTGTTTATTCCGGCATGTGCCACGACGATCATTTCAACCCAAATAAACATCGGGACAGCGGGCACCCCAGATACCCGAGACTTGACTATTGAAGGAGCGGGAGAAGGTCAAACAAATCTTGCTGATGGAACAGCGAGCCCCAGCCTTTCATTGTTTTCAGCCTTTGTCCCCAATGGATATTCCATCCGTTTTTCAAATATGACTTTATCCATTAATGGGTCAAAGACTAATGATACCGGAAGCATGGATATTCAAGGAGGTTCAACGCAAGCACGCTTTGATCATATGGAATTTAATATGACAGGTTGTGCTGGGGGAACCATGCTTAAATTCGGAGGCTACAACGACCCTGCGCCGAATTATGCAACCTATGGTCTTGTTGACGATAATTACTTTCATGGAACGGGCGTTAATGGGTGCAATGGAGTACAGATTTTCGCCGATAGGACGACAGAACAATGGGGAATGCCCTTATCGTTTGGAAGCGCAGATGCAGTATACATTGAACATAACACGATGAATTTTTCTAGCGTTGGCGATGGCGCATTTGACACAACTTCGGCTAATCGATTGGTTTTTCGTGATAACACGGTATGGAACACTAATTTTGGCAACCATGGTAACGATTCCGGGACTCGCTCGGGGATAAGCATGGAAATTTATAACAATACATTTAATCCTATATCTCCCAATAACTACAATGGAACTTTGCTTTCTGAATGGTTAGGTACTCGTGGCGGCACTGCCCTTGTGTTTAACAATACAATAACCCAAGGATATTCATCAAAAGGCTTCTTCGATCTCAAAAGTTATCGTTCTTGCGTATCCAGCGGGAACGGCGGAGCGACGGGAAACGTAACCAGTGCCGATAATGCGGGGATAACGGTCACGGATTCGGGGGCTAATTTTGGAGCGGACGGTACAATTCTGACCACGAACTACACCCTTTTCAATCTCACGGATCAATCTTCTTGCGTTTTAAAACCAGGGGATACCAATACAACGACGACGCTGACTTGTAACAGCGGACTTTCGGGCGGCACGCGTAATAATTGGCAAGTCGGAGATGTTTATCTTGTCGGGCATAATCTTGTTAATAATTATGGTATAGGTTATCCGCCTTCAAATGGCTCCAGCAATGTGGATGGCAATCGGCCCGGGCAATATGGCTATCCGCTTGGCGATCAGGTTGGTTGGGCTCCGGGAGCAACGAGCACGGGCTATGCCGATAGCTTTATTTCTCAGGGGCACCCGGAGGTTCTTGCTCCCGATTATCAATGGAATAATAATTTTCTTGGAAATACGAACAACACGTCAACTCCTTATACGTGGAGTATCTCGGGTCAGAATAATAACGGGTACGGCGGCAATCCCGGGTGTCCAAATTTAACCAACTATATTATCAAACCAAACAGGGAATATTATGATCTGGCAAATTCGAACACTCATTTCACTCAAGGGCTTTCAACCGCCAAGCCTTCTTCAGCTTCGCAGAACGATGGTTATTGGGCGACCGACAATAATACGCTTTACCAATACGGTGCTAATAACACATGGAATCCATATTACTCACTAGCCCCGGACCCCTACACTTTGACCGCAGCAGGTATGCCGAATGACCCCACGCTTACCGCGACTACGTCGCCCGCGAATGCCGGATCGATCGCGCAGTTTCCTCAGGGTACAAACTTTGTAGCTGGCACGCAAGTAACTCTCACCGCAACCCCCTCATCCGGCTATGCCTTTTCCTCGTGGTCCGGCAGTATCAGTACGACGACGAATCCGCTGACGGTGACGGTGAATAGCAATATGACCCTCACCGCCAATTTCACGGGCACTGCCACGCCTTCCATCACCGCCTTCACCGCATCGCCCGGCGTCGTCGCCCTGAACGGCACCTCGACCCTCTCCTGGAACATCACGAACGCAAGCTCGGTCGCGATCACGCCAGGGAGTTTCAGCACGAGCACGCTCTTCGGATCGACGACCGTGAATCCGACCTCGACGATCACTTACACGCTCACCGCAACGAACGCGATCGGAACATCGACCGCGACGACCTCGGTGCAAGTGGCGACCGCGCCCACATCACCCGGAGCCTTCACGGTCTCGTCTCCTTCGACATCGACCCTTTCCCTCGCATGGGCGTCGAGTACCCCGAACAACGGCGCGAGCATTGTTTTCTATGCCGTGTATCGCGGCTCCTCATCGACCACCATCAGCACCTTCGTCGCCACGACGACGAGCCTCAGCTATCTGGACACGAACCTTGCGACTTCCACTACTTACTGGTATGACGTAACGGCGCAGGACAGCGTCGGCAACGTCTCCGCTTCCTCGACCAATGCTTCGGCGACGACGCTCTCCGGCATCACGCCTTCCATCATCGCCTTCAGCGCCTCGCCGAACCCCGTCGCCCTGAATGGCACCTCGACCTTGAGCTGGACGGTCTCCGGCGCGACATCGCTCTCGATCAGTCCCATAATCGGCACGGTCTCGGGGACGAGCACGGTGACCGGACCTCTCTCCACCTCGACCGTCTTCACCCTCACGGCAACGAATGCGAACGGCACGAGCACGGCGACGACCTCCGTCCAGGTGGCGACCGCACCGACCGCACCCGGATCATTCACCGTCGGCAGTCCCACGACCTCGACGCTCTCCCTTGCGTGGGCAAGCTCCACGCCGAACAACGGCGCGACCATCTCTTGGTATTCCCTTTATCGCGGCCTCTCATCGACCACCATCTCTACCTTCATTGCCACAACGACGAGTCTCGGCTATCTGAACACGGGGCTCTCTACTTCCACCACTTACTGGTATGACGTGACGGCAAATGACTCCGTGGGCAACGTCTCCGCATCCTCGACCAACGCGTCGGCGACGACGACGAGCGGTAGCTTGCCCTCCATCTCCTCCTTCTCGGCATCGCCCACAATCGTCGCCTTGGCGGGGACGAGCACGCTCTCCTGGAATATCACAAATGCCTCTTCGATTGCGATCACTCCGGGAAGCTTCTCGACATCGATCCTCATCGGATCGACCACGGTGAACCAGACAAGCACTACCATCTACACGATCACTGCGACAAACAGTAACGGTACAAGCACGGCAACGACCTCGGTTTCGGTTGCCACTGCGCCCACCGTACCGGGATCTTTCTCAATAGCTTCCGTCGGTACGAGTACCGCATCTCTTTCCTGGGCATCATCAACGCCGAACAACGGCGCGACCATCTCCTTCTACTCAATTCATCGTGGAATCTCTACCTCCACCATGCCACTCATCGCGACAACAACTCTCCTCACATATTCCGATTCCGGTCTTGCCACTTCCACGACATATTTCTGGTATGTCGATGCGCATGATAGCGTGGGGAATATCTCCGCATCATCGACCAACGCGTCAGCGACCACGCTCTCCGGCATCACACCCTCTATCACCGCATTCACTGCCTCGCCGGGGGTCGTCGCCTCAGCCGGGACGAGCACACTTTCCTGGAACATCACGAACGCCTCTTCGGTCACCGTCAGTCCTGGCTCTTTCAGCACATCGACCCTCATCGGATCGACTTCCGTAAACCCGACCTCGACGACCGTCTTCACTCTCACGGCCACGAACGCGAACGGCACGAGTACGGCGACGACGAGCGTGCAGGTGGCGACCGCGCCCACGGCACCCGGATCGTTCACCGTCTCATCTCCTTCGACCTCGACGCTCTCGCTTGCGTGGGCAAGCTCGACCCCGAACAACGGCGCAACCATCTCTTGGTACTCCCTGTATCGCGGTCTCTCCTCGACCACGATCTCGACCTTCGTCGCCACGACGACGAGTCTTAGTTATCTGAACACTGGCCTCTCGACCTCCACGACCTATTTCTATTACGTGACCGCGACTGATAGCGTGGGCAACGTCTCCGCGTCCTCGACCAATGCTTCGGCGACGACACTCTCCGGCATCACGCCTTCCATCACCGCCTTTTCCGCTTCGCCGAACCCCGTCGCCCTGAACGGCACCTCGACCTTGAGCTGGACGGTCTCCGGCGCAACGTCGCTCTCGATCAGCCCAACCATCGGCGCGGTCTCGGGGACGAGCACGACGACGCCCGCGCTCTCCACCTCGACCGTCTTCACCCTCACCGCCACGGACGCGAATGGCACTTCGACCGCCACAACCTCGATCAGTGTGGCGACCGCGCCGACGGCACCCGGATCGTTCACGGTCGGCAGTCCTTCGACCTCGACGCTCTCTCTCGCGTGGGCGAGCTCGACCCCGAACAACGGCGCGACCATCTCTTGGTATTCCATCTATCGCGGCATCTCCTCGACCACCACCTCCACTTTCGTCGCCACGACGACGAGCCTTAGTTATCTGAACACAGGACTCTCTACTTCCACCACCTACTGGTATGACGTGGTGGCCCAAGACAGCGTGGGCAACGTCTCCGCATCCTCGACCAACGCGTCAGCGACCACACTCTCCGGCATCACGCCCCCTCCGTCCACTCCCGCGAACACCGTTGCCATGGGAGGCGGCAGTTCCGAATACGATATTTCCATCGACAACGGCGTGGCGACCGCAACTTTTTCGAGCGTGATCCTTTCCCTTTATGGCACTGGTGCGTACACAATGGAACTCTCGAACAGTTCCAGCTTTGCAAGCTCAATATGGATTCCCTATGTCACCTCTCTCCCGTGGACGCTTACTCCGGACTTGGGTGAGCAAACCGTCTTCGTCCAATATCGCTCCGTTTCGGGAAGCATCGTGGGCAGTGCCCAAACAAGCATTGATCTCACGAACCCTTCCGTTCCGACGATAGTCTCAGCGACTTCCACTGCAGGCATGACCGTCTCAGAGATGCAGGCTCTCCTTGCATCCCTTGAATCCGAACTGCAGGCCCTCGATGCGGAAGGGGGGAATCAGGCATCTTCTGCGACCCACTCGTTCACCTTCACGCGCAATCTCTCCTTTGGCATGACGGGTACGGACGTGCGTCAATTGCAACTCTTCCTCGTCCGAGATAACGCAGGTCCCGTCGCCCGGAGGCTTGCCGCCCATGGAACGACCCAATACTTCGGAACGCTCACCAAGGCCGCCCTGACCGAGTTCCAAAAAAGTGTCGGCATCACGCCCGACTCGGGATATTTCGGACCCATCACGAGGACGTGGGTGAACTCCCATTAGCCACAGAATCTCCTGGAACCAATTCGATGGCACAAAACAAAGGCCCTAACGAATTGCCCGTCCACAGCACCATTGACAAGATGGAGAAGCTCCGTGATTTGATACCGCCTGAAGATCGGTGTACGGCCTGTTATGGCTTTGGCCTTGTAACGGCCGGAAACTTGGCGACCCGCCAAATCTGTCAACAATGCCAAGGCACTGGAAGGGATGGTGGCCCTCGGACCCAAATTCACTCAGGTGGGTGAATGGGTACAGATCAGATCGTCTAAAGACTCTCTGGCTGAATCCGAAAAGAAGTATTAGGCTTACAGTATGGAGAATAAGAGGAAGCATCTCGAAATGATCCAAGGGATCATCAACCGGATGGCTAGCAATCTGTTTTACTTGAAAGGCTGGACAATCACATTGATTGCCGCGCTCTTCGCTTTGGCCGCCAAGGATGCGAATCCGAAGTACATCTTTGTCGCTTATTTCCCCGTGATCATCTTTTGGGTTCTCGATGGATATTTTCTCTCACAGGAACGGCGGTTTCGGGCCTTGTATGACGACGTAAGGATGCTTGACGAGAAGGACATCAACTTTTCAATGGATACAAGAAAGTATAGGAGGAATAAGCGTAACTCTTGGTTCCGCTCGATGTTGTCCCATACGCTTCTTTGGTTCTATCCGCTCCTGATCGTGATGATGTTATTGATCCAGTACGGGGTCACTCACTGATATGGCAAGACAAGTATTCTTCAGTTTTCATTACGACGATGTAAAGACATTTCGCGCAAATGTTGTCAGGAATCACGGTTTCACGAAGGCAAACGGCCAGGAGGCCGGGTTCTTCGACGCCTCGATTTGGGAAGATGCTAAGAGGCACGGCACTGATTCCATAAAGCGGTTGATCAACGCGAATCTTGACGGAACATCTGCAACCTGCGTTCTCATTGGCACTGAGACGTGGAACAGGAGATGGGTGCGTTACGAAATTCTAAAAAGCTATGATCGGGGCAACGCGCTTTTCGGCGTTCACATCAATTCGGTTCCCGACAAAAACAGACAAACATTTCTGCAAGGAACAAATCCCTTTGATTACGTCGGATTCGTAGTCAGCGACGACGGGAAAAAGCATACCTATTACGAACATGATGGGGTAGCTTGGAAGATCTACCAGGACTTGCCCGCGAAAGCTACGAATTACGGCCAGGAGCATTGGGGTAAGGGATTCAAGCTATCGACTTGGGTTCAATGCTACGACTGGACAAGCGGAAATGGATATAACAATTTTGCTACCTGGCTAGAGAATGCCAAATAGGCATCAGCTACAGGAAGAGCGCAAGGCTGCCGTTCTTAAACTCCATTCCGGCGGCGCACGTCAGCACTGTTTGTCACGCATGGCGTCTTGACATTTTGTGCAGCAGAGACATACTTAGATCAAATTAACGAACCCTGAATGAATACCCCGCAGCAACTATCGATGGAAGAATGGAAAGCGATCATGCAGATACCCGCTATCCGGGAAGCATGGGGCATTGAGGAAGGCGAAACCCCCGAGCAATTTGCCGACATGGTGTATGGGGTGAAGTTCAGCTTCTCACCGACCTTGATGCCGGGTTATATTGGGGACCTGTACCTCCTGCAAGGAGATGCTTTGGGAGAGCCGATGACCGTAATCAGAAAGAACGGCGAGTTGGCGCTGCTTGACTGACAGCAAGCGCCACCTTTTGATTTTCCGTCCCGTCGGTAGCATGGAGGTCAGATCGGTAATGACGGATCATCTTCAGATGCGTCATCCATAATCATGCGGATATTTTCCAGCATTCCTTGACACTCGACACTGTTTTCTTCGCAATGGGTGCGAATATCCCTCACGAAGGCGCACAAGTCAGAAGTTTTGATGGGTTCTGCCCATCGACGAAACGGTTTACGTGCGTCAATGTTGAGTTTTTTGTTCTCTAGGACAAGGTTCGAACCGACCGTTGAGAGGATTATCCGCTTTCGCTGTAGATTTCCTTTCATATAGCGATCAACCAAGCAATTATTGAATGAAACGATCCGTTCCGAAGGTTCGAACCGTGCATCAACCTTTGCGAGCGCATCCAGCTTTTGCATGAAGCCAATCTGGGCCCGCTCAAGCTCTTGTCGTTCCTTCATGTACTCCCCGTCAGAGAGCAAATCACGAATCCTTAACTTGGTGAGGTTTTGCAATTCTCTGGCGTTTGCCGCCTGAGCCCTTTGGAGGGATTCCTTCTGCGCCGCATGATCCTGCCGCTTTTGATTTAGCGTCCGCTCCAGGCGTTGCTGCGCCCACCGGTGAAACCGATCCGGCAGTCTGATCTCTCCGAGGAATGCCGCGATCTGGGCTTCTATGTCATTGAGCGATAGATACGGCTGATTGCAATGACGGTCCAGGCGTCGTTTGCTGCAATGGTAGTAGGTGTAATGGGTTCCGAAGCGATTGATCTTCTCTTCGCCCGTGACCATGAAGCCGCATTCACCGCACCTAATCATGCCTGTGTACGAGAATGATCTTGTTTTCCTTGGTTTCCCAGGTCGTCCCAAGAGCCTTTGAACGTGATCGAATTCCTCAAAGGTGATCATGGCCTTATGCTTACCCGGATATGTCTTTCCTTCCAGTTGAAGGATGCCCGCATAAAAAGGATTCGTAAGGATGCAGTAGACGGCGCTCAGAGAGGGTGGCTTCCCGCCGATACGTTTGCGTTTGACCGTGCGGAGTCCCCAGTCTTGCGTGGCCATTTCCCAAAGGCGCCGTGGGGAATAGTTTCCCGTTCCCATGAGCTTCCACATCCTTTCAATCAGGGGAAAGCGCTCGGGATCGGAGACTATCGTCTTGGTGTCTCTATTATTCAAATATCCAATGGGGGCAATGCTGGGAAGCCATCCCTGTTGGACTTTCGCGCGATTCCCCCGACGGACGTTTTCGCTCAGCGAATCAACGTAGTACTTGGAATACCCAAAAATGATCGAGAGCATGAACTTGCCTTGGGAATTGTTCTCGAAACTGAACGTGGCAAACCGAAGATCCTTGAGGGCCCCGGTATCCAAGAGGTAAATAATCCGGCCGCCGTCTACGGAATTCCGTGCTAGTCGGTCAGGATGCCAGGTGATGATGCCGTCCGCCTCTCCCTTTTGAATCTTTTGAAGCATCAGATTGAACACGGGGCGTCCTGGAGCCTTGGCGCTGAATGATTCCTCGAAAACTTCGACAATCTCTACGCCAGTCCATCCAATCGAAAGACGCTCCATTTCTTCCCGCTGGGAGCCAATCGAGAGGACCTGCCGGTCGTCATCTTCACTTGATTTTCGGCAATACAGAAAATATCTCATTGGGCGGGTGCATGATTTATGAATCCTCCTCTCCAAGAGCGAGCCACGCATAGAGTTCCAAGAGCGCGGTTGTGGAGCGTTTTGCATCGTCCAACGTTATCGTTTCGTGAAACTCCTCGTTCCAGATTTCCATGAACTCCTGAAGATCGGCTTCCGTGATGGGCATCCTGTCCACGGTACTGGAGCAGTTCAATAAGGAATAGGTGTATAAAATTGCGCGGGATGTCGGGTAAACGCATAGTGAAGTGGATGTATGTTCTTACCATTAACCATACAAAATCACAGTAAGATGTCAATGTCCCGCGCGCTGGAGGATAGTGTCTCAGTTTGAGTTAAAAGGTTCCGGGAGATGCTTCGAGGTATCCATGACGATGATTCCTGCCTTGCAATACCGCTCCCAGCCGTACCCACTGTCGAATTTGCGTAGGTGCGTGGCCTCGTCAACCGTTACGACGCAACCTATGGCATTTTTCAAGATTCCGTCCACCGCCTCCGGGTCTGCGTTTACCAGTGCATCGATCATTCTTGAACGCTGATAAACATGTTCATGCCGAAGTCGGGATTTGTCGGTACAGTTGAGCGCGCCGTTACTCTTATACCGGGTGTTGTATTTGCCATCAGCTTCGGTAATCCTCCAGAGCAAGGTATCAATTAGGTCTTGGACATGCTCCGATACTGCCGAAGTATTGTTCGCGAGCAGCATTTTGATAAGCGTTGCTGCGCTATCTCTTCGGCTGTCAGCTTGCGGGTGTGGTTCAAAGCTCATCCCTCAAGTATGCCACGCCCCGATTACATCTCATGGCGTGCATTTTACTTCACCTAGCATCGGCGATCATCGAGCGTATTGTGAAGCCAGGCCGTTCGACGGGTGTCAGCCATTCGAGGAGCGAAGATGACTGATACGCAACTTTTCTCCTTCGGTTGCGGGCGGTTACCCCGTGCTCGGGAAGGACGAACGGCCTCCCTTTCCATCGTGGCCTTGGCGCGACCAGGCTTGCGGCGCATTTTTCTTCACCTATTTTTCCTTCGTCAGTCGCGTAAGATTATTCCACGCTTCGATGCATAAAGGTCGAGTCGAGGCACCCTTCAACAAATCGAGAGAGTCCATCCATACAACTCAATGCGAGGTCCACTGGCCTACATCGGCGGCAAGCGCGCGATTGCGAAGCAGATCATCGACGTTTTTCCAGAGCACGTTACGTTTTGTGAAGCGTTTGCGGGTGGCGCGCAGGTGTTCTTCAAGAAGGAACCGTCTAAGGTCGAGGTATTGAACGACCTCGACGGCGAGATGGTGAATTTCTTCCGCGTTTGCCAGCAGCATTACGAGGAACTGATCCGCTACCTGCGCTTCGTTGTCGTGAGCCGGAAGTGGTTTGAACTGCTTCGGGATACCGACCCGGCAACTTTGACTGACATTCAGCGCGCCGCCCGGCAGTTGTATCTCCTGAAGAACAGTTATGCGGCCCTCGTCCGCAATCCCAACTATCGATATAGCGTGACGCAGCGGTCGGGATTCAACCCTG
>OBLU010001551.1_pt1 | contig 21372 bp, 13 predicted proteins | sample 1518681 | NCBI WGS metagenome assembly OBLU01 (sample SAMEA3539304, study PRJEB22396) | soil metagenome | biome: tundra; feature: field; material: soil | place: USA | collected 2010-05 | depth 0.15 m
AGGGGTGAAACAGATTTTTTCGTACGCTCCATCCCAATAGGATCCTTATTAAATGACCAGGCCCCGGAAAGTAAGGCGAATCAACCGACGCCGGAATCAAATAAAAAAGCAGACATACAGTTTTTCCCGGAAGGAGGTAGACTGGTGACCGGTATCAATACAAAGGTGGCTTTTAAAGCAATCGGTACTAACGGACTATCAACCTATGTTCATGGAGTAGTACTTGATAATGAGAACCAGGAGGTTTGTTCATTTGCATCTGCCCACCTCGGTATGGGGTATTTTTTTCTAAATCCCGCCTATGGCCAAACTTATAGGGCAAACGTAACTTTTGCTGACAGCAGCAGGGCTACAGTTGATTTACCAAAGCAGCAAATATCCGGAATTTCTTTGTCGGTAAATAATGATCAAAGCTCTGTAGTCTCATTCATCATAGAAGCAAATGCTGCTTATTACAATGTTAACAAGAACAAGGATTTTTTACTCGTCATTTATTCAGGAGGGAAGGCAATTACCTATCCTTTTAATCAAGATGTTCATATAATTACCTTTGACCTGGAAAGACGGCTGCTTCAAACAGGCGTTGTTACGGTCACATTATTTTCAACTGAAGGAGAGCCTTTGTGTGAACGGTTGTTTTTCGTGCAAAATAATGACCAGCTTGGTTTGCACATTGATGCAGATACAACACGCCATAAAAAAAGAGAAGGAATGAAGCTGATTTTCGATGCAAAAGACAGGGCTGATTCTTCCGTTACCGGCCATTTTTCAGTCTCAGTAACAGATGAAAGCAATGTACCGGAAGAAGAAAATAATGAACGAAATATTCTCACCGATCTGCTGCTTTCGTCCAGCCTTACCGGTTATGTAGAACGGCCCAATTATTATTTTAATAATCCCGGTGCAGATGTCTTCAAAAATCTTGATATACTCATGCTTACGCAGGGATATCGAAGTTTTGAATGGAAAGAGGTTTTGGATACTAACCATGCACCTTTGGCATACCAGCATGAAGCAGGACTGGAAATCAATGGGAAGGTAACTAACCTTTTCGGGAAACCGGTATCAAATGGAACGGTTACTCTCTTACCTTCCAATAGAGGCCTCGTGCTAAGTACCATATCGGATAGCAAAGGCTTGTTTCATTTTTCAAACCTGATTTTCACAGATACAACTCATTTTGTTTTGAGTGCGGTCAATTCAAACGGGCGCAACACGACTAAGCTCACTTATTTCCGGGATAGCAACACACCGGAAATAATTAATGATCCTTTGTATGCCCGGCAGTTACCAAAAGACTACTTCATAACTGTATATCTTAAGAACGAGAGAAAAGTACAGGATGATTATTTGATCTATGGCCCCGGAAAAGGAAAAATGTTAAAGCCAGTGATTGTAAGAGGAATTAAGCGTGATGATCAATACCGAACCCAAAGCCTTGCCGGGGCTGGGTTTGCAGACCAGGTGATGCACGCTGATGAAATTGGCAGGATAGGCGGGCAATTAACAACAAGTTTAGACGGGAGATTATATGGAGTTTCGTTTTCTGACGGCGCTCCCTACTTAAGGGCACCAATGGGTAACGGGCCTATGATGGTAATTATAGACGGGGCACCAGGAAATATGAAAAATGATACTGCCGGTCAATACCAACCTTTTGATATTAATTCTATCCCTCCATCCCAGGTAGAAACAATTGAAGTGCTAAAATTTACCAGTGCCAGTATTTATGGCATGGACGGCGCAAACGGTGTACTGGTTATTACAACCAAACAAGGCGAGGAAAGAGGCAAAGGTGTTTCATCCCTTGGCGTTTTACCCATTGCTCCCATGGGATTTTACATGGCAAGAACATTTTATTCCCCAAAATATGATCATACCAACGTACATTCACAACCAGCTGATCTGCGATCTACCATTTATTGGAACCCGGAAATAGAAACCGGCAAAGATGGTAAGGCTTCCTTTGACTATTTCAATGCCGACGGTACCGGAATCTACAAGGTAACGATTGAAGGGATTGATACTAACGGTAACATAGGAAGGCTTGTGTACAGGTATAAGGTCGAATAATTACGGACATTCTATCTCAGCCTTTTTCAAAGGGGCCCAGGTGATACTTCTCTAAGTTTAGTTTAATAAATTTATCATACTTTGGTGATAGCTTGTAATTTCAACATTGTTATCATTCATAAATCATAGTCTCCGGTAAATGCTCAATGTACAGGACTTACATATTGAAGAAGAGATAAAACCTTTATTTGATTTTACGTTTAATATTTATTCAGGAAATGAAGTAAAGGATATACTCTCCAAACCGCTTAGTTCAAAAGAAGAAATACTTCAGCGACAGCAGTTGCTAAAAGGTTTTTTGGCCAACAGGGAAGTTTTAAAAGATTATTCTTTTTACCGGTTTAATTTGTCAGAGACCTATGATTTTCTTGAAAATATTTTTGTAGGTTCAGTTTCCGCCAAAAAGCTGAGATGGAAGTTTATGTTTTCCGATAAGGAAAGAGAGCAAAAAAGGGGAAGACTGATATTATTGGTTCGACTCTTTTACGCAATTAATAAAAATTATTTATGCCGGATCGATACCAGTTTATTCCCCGCATTATACTTATCAGAACTGGAAGAGATGAAAAACTTCTTTGCCGGCTTTAACCTGGATCGTTACGAAACTGCTTTCATTAAAAATAAATTCCGCATCAGGCACATGGTTGAGCTGATGATGATCATTACCGAAAAAACCGCTGCAGGTGAAGTTGCGGCATTCTGGAAACGCTGGTTTTTATTTGAGGCTTATCAATCAGTAAGTACTGGTATAGCCAATCATGACTTTGTCTTTCCCGTTTATGCAGATGAACAATTTTCATTGCAGGATTTTTATCACCCCGTATTAAAAAATCCCGTTAAAAACGATCTTGTTGCCCGACACCAGGTGATTCTTTTAACAGGACCGAATATGTCCGGAAAATCTACCATGCTGAAAGCAGTAAGCCTCTGCGTTTATCTGGCGCATACCGGGCTTGCTGTGCCCGCTAGAAAAGCAGTGATGCCTTTTTTTAGCACAATTTCCGTTGCCATTAATCTTACCGACAGCATTGTAAGTGGTTACAGTCATTTTATGTCGGAGATCATTACGCTGAAAAATGTGCTTACAGAAGCCAGGAGCGGCGCTAAGTGTTTTGCTGTTTTTGACGAATTGTTCAGGGGAACCAACATTGAAGATTCCCTTGAAATAAGCACGACAACCTTAAAGGGGCTGACCCACTTCCCAAATTGCATTTTCATTATTTCAACCCATCTGCACCAGTTGAAGAATTTGGAAGAAATAAAAACCGGTAAAATATATACCTGTTATATTGATTGCAGGATGACGGATAATATTCCGGCGTTTACCTACACCTTAAAAGAAGGCTGGAGTGATCTGAAACTGGGCAGAATCCTGTTTGAGAAAGAAGGGCTGAATAAAATGCTTGATAAGTAAGCTTTAGCGTAATGAAAAATCACCTGCCGGCTGGTTTTATTTCTTTTTCTCTTCGTTTAGCCAAATCACTTTTTGTTCTGATTTGTGTTTTCGCCCAATGATGTCCCGGTACAATTCCGGGCGCCTTGCTTTTATATACCGGTGGCCGCCGGCCTGAACAAGTTTTTCGGGCGTTATGGTAGCTGTTACAAAACTGTCTTCAAAGGAACGGCATTCAGCGATAATATCTCCAAAAGGATCAATGATCATAGAACAACCGTTTTTTAACTGGTCATCATCCATCCCGATTGGGTTTGAAAATACCGAATAAACTGCATTATCGTAAGACCTCGCCGGCAGCCATTTCATTAACCAATCCCTACCCTTCATACCATCAAACTCCAATCGAAGTGAAGTAGGGTCTGTTTCCCGGTTTGCCCAGAGTTTAGGATCCACAAAACCTGCGCCGGGCCGTGGGGAAGGCGTGCACATGGTGACGTGAGGCATGAAAATAATATTTGCACCTAAAAGAGTTGTGGCCCTTACATTCTCAATTATGTTGTTATCATAGCAAATTAAGATCCCGCATTTCCATCCATTTATTTTGAATATGCAATAACTGTCTCCCGGTATCAGATATGGGTTAATGAAAGGATGAAGTTTTCGGTATTTTGCTACCAGCCCGTTCTTATCCACACAAACATATGCTTTGAATAAATTATCATTTGTATCCTTTTCAAATAGCCCGGCCAATATGGTAATGTTATCCTTTTTTGCGATTTCGGTAAGTCTCAAAATGCTTTTGCCACCGGGGATAAATTCTGCCAGCGCCAGCATTTGCTTTTTTGAAAGACGCCTGGCAAATGAATAACCGGTAATGGAGCATTCGTGAAAAGCAATTGCATGAGAACCCTCAGCTGAAGCTCTTTGCGAAAGCTTTTCAATTACGGAAAGATTATAGTTTATGTCACCGCTCCGGTGCTCAAATTGCGCTGTAGATATTTTTATGTTTTTCACGTGGAAAGTTCTGTTTTAAAATTGCCCCCTGCTGCAATCTGTTAAAATCTTTGAATTGCTAACTATAAATCTAAAACAAAAATTCAATTTCTACCGGGCTGCTTTTTCTTACATCATAATAGTTCGACAAGGAATTAAATATTGTTGTAAGAACATATTGCTAAATTACCAGGCTCTTGCCTGCAAAACTTTTTTTAACCCTGACCTAATGTGAAAAGACCTCCGGCCTGTCAGAAATATTTAATTCCCTGCTTTTTGGCTACTGCTTTTGCCCTTTAAGCGATTTACTCAAGGTTTTGCTAAAATTCAGATGTATCTTTGGATTAGAAATGATATGGTTCTTATCTTCAAATCAAAACGATTAAAATTTTTAAAAATGAAAAAGTTATTAGTGTTGTCAGCAGCCTTATTCATATTTGCCTCAACAATAAATGCACGGAACGTCATGGCGCCGGAAAAAAAAGAAATTAATACCGGGAATGCGCTAATCATGGTTAATCATCTTCATGTAAACCAATTGATGAATGATTCAAATTATCTGCCTGGAAATAGCGCCTACGCTTCCCTTCCGGTATATGAATCCTTTATCCCAAAAGATGTGGTTGATAAGTTAGTCAGCAAGTACGGGGCCAAACTTTATGATATTACTGCAATAAAGGAAGCGGATAACCAGGTTGGATATGTAGTGAGATTATTGCAGGATGGAGGACAATATGCTTTCTTGAAAGTTACAGACCTGTGATAATCATTTTCTTTTCAAAGCAATGCCTCCCCTTAGGGGCGTTGCCGTTTAGCTGGTTATTGTTCCCATTCATTTTGCCACATCATCTTCTCTTTCCACAGCTATAGTACACTCTCCTATCAATGCGGCCAAAGCGCCGATAGCAGCAAGTACCGGCGCCAACACTGCTCCCACCACGCCAAAGGTTAAGGGAAAGGTCATCAGTTCTTTTCCCGATTTATCTTTAATGGTAATTCTGCGGACATTTCCTTCTTCTATAAGTTCTTTTACCTTTTGAAGTAAATGTTCGCCGTTAATGGTAAAACTTTCCTTTGCTCCCATAGTATATCTTTTATATTACAAAGTTAATTTCTTTGATCTGTTAATACCGCTATTTCAATATAAAATACAGCTAGTATTTTCTTAAAAAAACACTGCAAACTTCAATTTGGCAAAGAAAGGCATACCTGGTGTAAAGCTGATGTCATCTACCGGCGCCGGTTCATTTTTCAATCGCGATTCCACTTCATATTGTGCATCCCGCCACTTCACATTGAACAGGTTTTGTATTTCAAGGCCTATTTCATATTTCTTTCTTGTAAAGTTAGCCGTAAGGTCGTTTAGGAAATAACCTTTTGCAACGAGAGAATTATCGCTGGTAGCAGGCCGGCCCTTCATATACCGGGCAGTCCATCCGCCATTCATGCCATTAGGGAGCTTCACGTACAAACCACCAGTACTGTATAATGGCACTGCCAGGGGAAGGTAATTGTCGCCTTTAGGCGATGTAGCATCTCTTGCTTTGCAAAAGTTAATATCGAAATTAGCATACAGCCAGCGGCTGAATTCATAGCGGACCGATAAGTCAATACCTTGCCTTCTTGTAGGATCCCCGGGACTAAAGGTTCCTTCATCGCCATCATAGGTAAATTCCTGTTTAAGGTACAGGTACCATACAGCAGCATTGAGGTATAATTGGGGAACGGGCTTCCAGTTAATTCCTAAATCACCTCCATAGGCTGCCGGCAACACTTCATGGCCTGCATTTTCTGAAACTATTTTCGCATCATTTGAATGAAATCCTTTTCCCAACTTTCCGTAAAACTGGATTCCGTCAGTGAAGGTATATTCAACATTGAGCTTCGGACTAACAATTGATTTTCCGATAGCCTGTTTCACGGGATTGAGAAAATCCATGTAATAAAAATTCAGGTAATCCATTCTCAGCCCGGCATCGAACAACCATTTGCCGGTGCGGTATTGCTCATCCACGAAACCGTTCAACGTCCATTCCCGTACATCGCCATGCTGAAGGTATTCCAACACTTCATTGTAATTCTTCGTATGGCTGAGTTCACTGCCGTGGATGTAATTCATCTGGAAGCCAAGGCCGGCGGAAGAGGATAAAACACCATTATTCAGATAAGCATGATGGGAAAGTTTCCCGTTATAACCATACAGGTCCCTGGATTCTCTTTGCCTCAGTTGATCGCCGTTAATGCTGTCATCAACGAAAAAAGTTTCATCATAATTCAGATTAAAGAAATAATGAGTATAATAAAACTGGTTTTCCAAGGTGAGCCTGTCAGATAAGGCCGTGGTAAGACGGGCAATAGCGGTTGTCCGTGAGGTATTGCCTCCCTGCGCACTGTCAATATATCCCCGCCTGCTGATAAGTCCTCCGCTTACTGCCCGTAAAGGTATTTCACCGGAAGACCGCCAAAGGCTGCTGAAAGCAGAAAAGGTAACTTTCAATTGGGTTTTGGGAGAAATTTTGGTAATGAATTTTCCAAAAATATTTCCGCGGTTAAAATGTTCTGCATAATCAAACGGCCCATCGGTATAAAAACCCTCGGCTGCAATATAAGCGCTTTCTCCTTTTTGCTTTGCTCTATCACTTAGCAGGTTAACGGCGGCAACAAGCCTGCCGGTATTAAATTCTCCGCCCTCAAGTTTTACCTCGCTCTTATCCAGTACATCTGCCGTCTTAAAAGCGAGATAAGAAGAGGTATTAAAATCACCATGATCAGCGTAATACGGGCCCTTACCATATTCCAGGCCGGAGACCAATTCAGGTATTACAAAATGCAGGTCCGAAAAACCCTGCCCGTGTATCTGCGATACAAGGTTCAGCGGCATATCGTCAACGGATACACTAACGTCTGTTCCATGGTCTGCATCAAACCCGCGGAAAAAGATATGATCGGCAATGCCTCCCCCCTGGTGCTGCATCAAAGAAAGACCCGGTACCAGCCGCATCAGGTCCTGCGCAGAATTAAGCGCATGCATATTAAGATCTATATTACTGATGGTAGTAAACAAGGCATTGTTAGGCATTGGCTGAATGGTTATTCCTTTTAAATCCACATTCCCGCGATTCATTTCTACCCGGTAAAAATGGTCCGTACCTCTAATGGCAATCGATCCGGGCTGAAACCCTACAAAAGATATGTGGATTGAATCTGTGGTATTTTTAGCCTTCAATTCAAAATTGCCCTGTTGATCGGTTATGGCATTTTGGCCATTTGTACCAGTAGTTATCACTGCGTAGATTAATGGTTCCTGTGTGGTTTTATCAATGACTCTTCCTTTAATAACCTGTTGTGCAAATCCCGGAGATGCTAAAGACAGCAATACAAGGATCAATATATTGCTGGTCATATTTGTATTAATATTATATAATTAAAAAGTATTTGGCGGCGCCGGTATCGGGTAGCCTTAACTGTATCGTTATATCACCTTACCAGAAAAAGAGTTTTTGATAATACTTCTGCATAGCACAAGCCCCCGCAATTTTTGTGATACGGTTGCTGTGCCAAACAAATTTTATTTTGAAAAATGGTAACCCTGAAAAATCAGCAGGCCTGTGGCGGATGGAAAATATCAAAAGACCGGTCAATAATATTGCCTGCTGAATAGGGAGTTTTTTTTGCAAAAGCGATGATTTCAGATCCGGGAATAGTAATGGAAGGAAAAAATGAACTGGAAGACAGGGTAATTTCATTTTTATTTTCTCCTCTTCTTTCCGGGTTTTCCTGGTCCTTCTTTTCTTCAGCCTTTAATTTTTTCATCATCTGGCATTTACCATTACAATGCATCATTGGTTTATCCTTATTGATACAAGCCGCTGCATATTTGGCTGCATGGGTATAATAATCCAATGCAATTAAATTTCCATTCATGGTTTGGACAAGGAAGGCTGCAAGGAAAAAAAAAGCAGCCGGTTGTTTATATGTATTTTTTGCAGCCAAAATCGAGGTAAAAGTATGATACAATGATCAATAACAGGTAATGAAGTTTACAAATACCTGAAGGAAGTTTTCGAATAGTTAAAACCCAATTAACAGGATGCATGCAGCAGGATAAAGCCGGAAAAGCGGGTTTTAAGCAGGAAAAAGCCTACCTTGTATACATGAGGGAAAATTTAAAGGTGCAATTTGTTTGTTTCGAAACAAAGCTTGCCAAAGAGCCGTTTATTAAAAGATGGGAACAATTTAACAGGTCCGCAAAAAGTGATGCAGATGTTACCTTACAGCAATCCGAAAAAAACGGGACTTACCTGTATATTGCGCAGCACCGCTTCGTGAATGATGAAACCCAATTTGTTTTTTCCAAGGAAAACAGGTCTTCACGGGTTGCCCGGGAGCGCATCACGACAAATCATGCAGGAGGATACGCTGTTATACAAGCAGAAAAATTGCAGGAAGCGTCATATAATGAAAGCAAGGTTTTTGTTTTCCTTACAGATCATGCATCAGATCTTGATTTATACAAAAGACTTTCTGAGGGCGGAAAATTAAATATTTACCAGGCATATTATGAAAATTGCAAGTATGCTTACATCCTGGAATATTTTATTAAAACGAAGCTAGCAGAAGCGCTGTTGGGCCAATTGCAAGATTATGACATTACAGAAACTGGAATTTACAAAGAATGGTCCCTCCCTAAAAATGCTAACCCTAAGAAAAAGGAAGGCAACTACGTTTGGCCAACTTTTTAGAATCCAATAATTTCCATGAGCTCTTTTATCAATATATGGAACTTACAAATTCGGACTTTGAAAACCAAGATTCGTCATTCCTCTCTTAACCTCGGGGCAGCTCATAAATAAGTTCCAAAGAAGGCCGCTTCGGTAGTTTTCTATCATTACAATTTCAGGCCCCTGGTCAATAGCAAGGCAATCGGTATCAAACCAAAGACTATTCAGATTAAATGCATCAATAAATCCATATTGCCCCCAGATCTTATCTCCTAACTGGTAGTAAAAAAATCTAATAGCATTCATGGAATGCACTGGTGTGTAAGGCAATGAAGAAACTGCCGCGGTAGGGGCAATTACCCCAACGTCATTGGTGGGGGAACTGGCAGTATACCCGTTTTGAATATCGCTCGCTGTAAGACCCCAGCACAAAGGACTGTATCCGTAATATTTTTGCGGATTGGCAACACAATACAAATAATTGATAGTGGCCTGTGCGGTATCCTGCTGCCAGTAATTGGCATAAGTATCTGTGAGGCCCTCCGGATTAATACCGAGGAAGGAATAATGCGCAAAGAAAAGCGGGCCGCCATAGTCAGGCCCAAGGGGTAACTGGACTCCAAAAAATGATTTCCCGTTTTTCATAGCTCCGTTATTTGCCCAACCATTATCATATACCATTTTAGGAATCGTGTTAGAGTCTACATTGGAAGACGCTGCCAGCGCGTAAGTAATTAGTGCCTCATTCCATCCTCTCACCGGCACGTTGATTGCCCAGTTATAGTTGGGGCTCCAGTTCCAGTACAATACATTTTGATTGTTTTGCCGGTACCAGTTCCACTCAACGCCATCGTAAAGGCTGTTAATGCTGGCACGAAGGTTTATCTCGTTGGAGTCTGTAGTGCTGTTAAAAAACTGCCTGGCACAAAGCAAGCCTTGCATCATGTAGGATGTTTCCACAATATCGCCACCGTTATCCTGTGCGCCAAAAGGAACGGTAGCGCCGGTAGCGCCATTGATCCAGTGCGGAAAGGCGCCGTGATAGCGTGTAACCTTATTAGCTAAAAAGTTTACAATCGTGTCAATGCGCGTTAATGCGTCTGCACGTGCAATAAAATTCCGCTGCACACCTACCAGCATGGACATAATGCCAAAGCCGCTGCCACCGGTGGTTACAATATCCCCGGAGGAAGTTCGCTCCCTTGCCATACCTGAAACAGGATGGCCGAAATCCCAGAAATAGGCAAAGGTCTGCTGTTCTACCAGGGTTAACAAAGCGCTGTCGGAGATTTGCGGAAACTTATAGGATGAATCCATTTGGGTAATGAACGTCAATCTCACTATATTTTTCAGGGATGAATCTGCTGCAGATTTTACGGCAGTTAATACACTGAGTGTATAGCTGGTTAATTCCGTTAAAGCAGCGGTTGGCTGAATAACCAAAGCGCTGTCATTATTATCAAAGGAATAATTTATGGGTACCGCGGCGCTGCCGGAGACGAGGGCAATATTTCCCGGAACGGAGAAAATATTGATAGGCGCCGAAAAATAGATCTTGACTATAGTATTGGTGGCCGGTATATTTTGAGTATTCGCTGCGTTAATCAAAGTACCGTTAATCGTTGCTTTCACAAATGTAAAAGAGCTTGCTACAACCGGCTTTACAGCAGTTTGCTTTTTGCAGGAGACCAGGAAAAGGCCTATTAATACCAATCCTGAAAATCCGAATGTCTTGGTTATAGTTTTCATATTACAGGTTATTTTTTATCATTGTCTTCATTTGCAATTTCCAGGAAAAGCGGCTTATCGTTATTTTTGGCTATGATCAGGCAGGGCTTTTTATTGATATTTATGTATCTGATATCACGTACCTCTCCGGAATTCAACAGGGGCCCGGAATGCTGTATCAAATTATTAAAATTTCCTTTGCCATCACCTAATGAAAGTGAAAGAGCCATGGCATCATACCTTCCTTCATACGGTTTTACACCAAAAAAATTTCCGCCTGTCAAGATATCTGTTTTTCCATCATGATTGTAATCATAAGCCGCAAAAGCAAAAATGGGAGACCATTGCTGTGTAAAGGGTAAGTCATGCGCAGTAAAATGACCCTTTCCGTCATTGATCAGCACTTTTGAGGCCATGGTAGTTACATCAAATTCCAGAGCATTCTTTAACCTGTCTCCAAAAATTTCCTGAACAGTCTTGCCAGCCATTTTTTGATAACTTAAATATTCACTTTTAATAAACGGTAATGGTTTTTCCATATCTTCCTTTGATAGAAATGCATAATATTTTCCTTGTTTGGCAACAGCTAAAATCTGGTTGGCATTAGGGTTTACGCCGGCCCCCTGCAACACATACATTTTTACCGGGTACTGCGGGGTGGCAATAAGTTTACTGTTGAGACCATAATTACCCAATAAAATGTCATCATAACCATCACTATTTACGTCAACAGCCGTCATGGCAAACCACCATCCCTTTAATGATCCGTCATTTTCTGTCAGATTTTCCTGTTTGAATTTACCATGATCATTCCGGAATAAAACGGGCGGCATCCATTCCCCGGCCACTATCAAATCAGGCCATCCATCTTTGTCTACATCAGTCCACACTGCAGATGTAACCATTCCTATGTGAGATAGCCCCGGAACTATTTGGTCAGTGCAAACACTGAAATTTCCTTTGCCATCATTTTGCAAAAGATATGAAACCGGAATACTTCCATACTTTTCACCGGAGCGACCACCAACAAAAATATCCATGTCACCATCTTTGTCGAAATCTGCCACACAAACTATTGATTTATTTCCCGGAAGTGCAGGCAATCCCTTTGACCTGCTGAAATGGCCTTTACCATCGTTCAGGTACAAACGATCCTGCAAGCGTGGATCATTATCGGCATATTCATTACCACCACTTACCACATATAAATCAGGATGTCCATCTCCGTTAGCATCAAAAAATACAGCATCAACATCCTCGTAATCCTTATCTGCCAGAAAAGCCGATGAATCCGGTGACTTCATAAAACTACCATCCGCCTTCTGAAGAAAGACAGCTCCGGCCTGCCCCTTCGCTCCACAGATATAAAAATCCTGCAAACCATCTCCATTCACATCTCCAACAGCTATCTTAGGTCCCTGGGTTGACAATTCATGAGGAATAAAAGGCTGATTGTTGAAATCGATAAATGAAAGGTCCTCGGCATGTTTGAAATCCACCCCTTCTTTGCCCGTAATATCAGTAAAGAAGGAATCTGCCGGAGGATGAAGCAACCTGCTGATAAAATCACCATAATTGATTATGGTATCCGTATTTTTTCTTTGATATGCGATTATTAATTGTTGATTGGCCGAAACATCTTGTAATCTTTGAAACGTATTATTGGGCCACACAATAATGATGCTGTCCACTGAAGTATTTTTTCCTAACCCAAAATGGAAAACCGGCTCGCTGCTGCTCATGAAGCCGTGCGTAGTTTGCAATTCGCGGTATTGCAAATGATCTTTACAATACAGGAATATTTTTGTGCCAATACCAAAAGTGTTTTTTCCGGGGCCTTTCACTTTCACCGATAAATAGCCGGGAGCAGGATTAAGTTGCCTGGTGTTATTTTGATAAATGCCGGCTGGTTCATTCATTTTGTTTACCACAAGGTCAAGATCGCCATCTCCATCCAGGTCAGCATAGGCAGCTCCCTGTGAAAGGGATGGTTTTTCAAATCCCCAATCGACAGACATGTCCTTATATTTAATATCCTCCTCTCCCTCAAAAATATAACTATGCCAGGCACCGGAAGGGGCCATACTTAAAAAATCTTTATCAAATTGCCGGTCACCTTTTACCCTTGGGTGATTGGCATTGATGGCTGAAAAGAAGTGCAGATAGTCAAGGTCATTTTGCCTGGTTTTGATACCGGTAGATACAAAGATGTCGTTGATACCATCCAGGTTATAATCCGCGATCAACGGGCTCCAGCTCCAGTCTGTTGCGGCCACACCGCTGTACAAAGAGATATCCGCAAACTTATACCCCCTGCCGATATTTAATTGAAGGCAGTTTTTGGAATACTGATAGGTGTAACCAATTTTGCTAAAAAAATTATAGGTATCAAAGGAGTATTCTCCCTGCGATGATTTAAGCGCCTTCTCATCTTCAGGAAGCATATCCAAAGTCATAATATCCGGCCATCCATCGTTGTTAATATCGGCTATATCATTGCCCATTGAAAATTTAGACTCATGACCAAAAGCCTGCTTATTAATTTCTTTGAAAGTACCGTTACCCTGGTTTAGATAATAATAATCATTTTCATTAAAATCGTTACTTACATAGATATCTTCATAACCATCATGATTCATGTCGGCTACCCCAACGCCCAATCCATAGCCTAATGGGCTGCTGATAATTCCGGAGGATTTTGTAACATCCGTAAAATGATCCCCATCATTGCGGAATAGTTTACCACCGCTTACGGCGCTATAATTTTTTCTTCCGGAAGTGTCGCCGTAGGTGGCTGTTTGGTGCACGGAATGCTGGAGCAGAAACATATCCAGATCGCCATCATTATCGTAATCAAAAAAAACAGCCTGAGTATTATATCCCGGCACATCGAGACCCCATTTTTTTGACTCTTCCGTGAAGGTATTATTGCCATTATTGATGAAGAGGCGGTTTCTCGAATTTTTGAAAAACGTATGTGCGTTAGGGTTAAACTCTTTATCGGGCGTATGATTGGAAACTGCACAGACATATATATCCAAATACCCGTCTCCATTTACATCTGCCATGGTAACGCCTGTTGTCCAGTCATTTACTCCTGCAACCCCTGCCTTATCAGTAATATCTTCAAAATGCATGTTGCCTTTATTGAGATACAGTTTATTTCCTCCCCTGTTGGAAGTAAAGAAAATATCAGGAAGGCCGTCATTATTGATATCACCTATTGCCACACCGCCGCCATTATAATAATACAGGTAATCAAGAATGCTCAGTGAATCAGCATCGGTGTTTTTATTAATAAAATTAATACCGGTTTGTTCCGGGGTGAGTTGGGTAAACAGGCTTTTTTTTCCTGAACAGGAAAAAAGCAGGATTACTAAAGGGATCGCTATAAGGCGAAACGGAAAATTACTATTAAGAATATGGCTTTTATTAAATCCCATAAAATGGAAGCGAATATCAGGGGCCTCAGCAAAGATCAATAATTCCACTATTAATCAGGGTCAAAATATTGCACTACCTGAACTTACCCAATCAATGATAAAGTTATTAAACATAATTGCATCATGAAATGTATGAACTTCGGAATACCCCACAATATAAGAGGTTGCCTTTATTAAAAGGCAACCTCTATAAGATTTATTAGTTTGTTATTATCTGCCTGCTTGTCCATTCAGGTATAAACCCACTACTTCCGCTTGGGTCAATGCCCTGTTGAAAACTCTCAATTCATCCATTGCACCTAAAAAAGCTCCATTAGCTCCAAGCGTAGGCGACACACCATACAAACCCGGAGGCCATGTACCAATGTACAGAGTAGTTGTTGGAGCCGCGGTGAAACTAAGATTTCCCATCAATGTTGTCGGCGGAGTTCCGGAACCTAACGGAAGCGGTCCGTTATAAATGATTGTGGAAGTCTGAACTCCATAGGCTGAACTAACAGCTACAGGCTGCCCGTTTTCATAATAAGTATAAGTGGAGGAAGGACCATCATAAGTCATTACGACATGAACCCACTTAGAGGTAGCTGTATCATAAGAAACCATTGTAAAACCCTGCCAAGTCCCGGCAGCTCCTCCAACATTGTTAAAGCCATGATGTAGGGATACTGAATCTGCTGTAAACTGAGTGGGAGAGGGATTATCCGCTTCCAATATGATTTCATTGCCATTAGCTCCGGGGTTAGATCCCGATGCAAAGAATATACCTTGTGCATTTTGAGCCCCGCCTGTCGGAACCTGGGGCTTTGTTGAACTTGTGTAGCTATACCAAACGGAAACAGAAAAACTTTGCAAAGCAGCAAAAGCTGAACTTGCAGGCACCGTTGCATAAGCCCCGGTAGCGCCCTGGTATGCCATTCCTCTAAGGCCCGTAGTATAAGTTACTCCTACTCCGGTGCCTGTTTGAGCACCTTTAATATCGTTCACATTGTTATCAAAGGAAAAATAAGATATCAAATTTGCAGTAGCTACAGAATCCGAAGAAATATACCCTCCTAATGGAACTGGAGCTGGAGTAGTCGAGGAGCTTTTGCTACATGACCCCAAACCAAATAGAGCTATTGATGAAATCATGATAGCTAACAAAGACCAATTACCTTTTACAGTTTTCATACACGTTATTTTTTTTTGATTTTATAAAGATGATTTTTAAAGATGTAAAAAAAGTCATTCAAAACTCTAACATTTTTTACATAATCAATACAACTAAACGAAATATATTTTGTTAAAGTTTAATAATTTCTGATCTAGTACCCTGGGTTTTGAACAAGCCTTCCTCCACTTACTGCAATCTCTGAAGATGGTATTGGTAATAACTCGTTCTTCCCGGCCTGGAAACTTGTTTTCCCAGAAGCTATCATCACTGAGGCGGCTCTTCCCTGCCTTACCAAATCCCAGAACCGGTCATGCTCCATAGCCAATTCTACATGACGCTCATTCCATATTGCCAATCTTACATCAGATTGAGAAGCTGCATTTGTGGCTGGGAGACCCGCCCTGTTTCTTACTATATTCAAATAGCCAATAGCAGTACCGGTATTATTCAATTCATTAGCTGCTTCAGCTTTGAGCAACAACACTTCAGCATACCTTAATATATGAAGATTTTTTTGGCAAAGACCACGGTTGCCATCAAACACTTCAATTTGCGGACGTGTTCCACCCGGCAAAATTTTACTGTGGTAAGCTTTATAATTATAGGTTGCATTGATGCCAATCATGGTAGGAACTACAAAACCATCAAATAAAGTATCCGGAGGAGATGATGCAGGCAGATCGATTATGGTTGCTGCCTTCCTTTTATCTCCGGGTTCATATGAAGCGAGAAGAGTAGCAGATGGTTGATCAAATCCAAATCCGTCATCGCCGGCGGGCTGATTGAAGCCGGGATTATTCCATGGGGTAAATGGAGTGCCCATACCATTATCCTGCCGGGCGCCCTGGAATTCAACATATCCGGGAATTCCATAATCTGCATTACCATAAATTCCTGTCTCCACTTCAAAAACCGATTCTGCGCAATTATCGCCGGCTTGGCGCCATAGAATAGAATAATCGGGCATGAGTTGATATTGACCGGAATTGATGACATCGGTTGTAAGGCTATCGGCCTGTTTCCAGTTTTTTAAATATATGTCCACTTTTGCCAGTAATGTTTCTGCAGCTCCCCTCGTGGCGCGGCCAACATCTGTTGCAGATTTTAATGGCAAATTAGCAACAGCAAATTGCAGATCCGGAATAATCGCTTTATTATAAACGTCGGTGGCGGCAGCGCGGAAATAGAAAGAACTATCCTGGTTTTGAGGACTAGTAGGCACCTTCAATACAAGAGGTACGCCCCCAAACATGCGAACCATATTAAAATAAAAATATGCACGCAAAAAACGCATTTCTGCAGTAAGCCTCATTACCTGCGCGGCAGGAAGCGCTGACTGGGCAAGACCGGTGATCGCAATATTTGTTCTGGATATTCCTGCGTAATAACCACGCCATAGTCCTGCTACATAGGTATTATCTGATGTCAGGGTAAAATTATCAATAGATGCAGCCAATGACTGATCACCTGCATAACTACCTTTATCTGCATCATCAGACATGATATTGGTAACCGTTATGAAGTATATTCCATGTATGTCGTACTGCCCGAATTCGGACTGAGTCGGGTCAGGCGTTATAAGCGCATTATAAGCTCCCGTGACATTATTTAAAGCAACCTGCGGATCAGTGGTAGGAGTACCCTGACCCTGGATGGGCACATCCAAAAAGTTTTTTTTGCACCCCAGATTAATCAAAACAAAGCAACAAAAAATAAGCAACCTGTTTTTCATCTCGTAAAGATTAATTTCTTTTTTTTTAATATTTCAAATCCTGTCATATACCAAGGTTAATTCCAAAAGCAAAAGTTCTTGTTGTTGGATAAGTTCCCAATTCAATACCTGCGTTGGTAGGTGACGAGCCTGGTAATTCAGAAGAAAAGCCACTATATTTTTTTAGTGTTATTGGATTTTGAGCATTGATAAAAATCCTGCAATCTGTAATAATTCTTTGCTTCTTTATGATCCTGTCAGGCAATGTATAACCAATCATAACATTATTTATGCGTACAAAGGTGCCGGAAGCAAGAAAATAAGAAGATGCCGGAAGATTTCCTCCGTTAGCGGATGGCTGTGAATTCGATTTATTTGTAGGTGTCCAGTAGCTGGTTGCGACCGATCTTTCTAAATTGTCTTTTGTGGCCACCCTTGCCTGTTGCTTACCATTGTAAACCTGGTTCCCGATATTGGAATAAATATCAATGGTAAAATCAAAAGCTTTGTAATTTATTCCCCCTGAAAGACCAACATAGACCTTTGGCTGGTAAGATCCAAGGTAGGCCGTGTCTAGTTGTCCATTTGAATTATATTGATATTTGAAATCTCCGGGCTGTGCGCCTGGCTGAAGCTTATTACCATTCTTATCTGTATATGCATCAATCTCCGCCTGGCTTTGGAAAACACCTAAAACTTTCCGCATAAAAAATGCGCCGATCGGATAGCCTGCTTTTGTTTCAGTAGTAAAATATCCGTTAATATTACCATCAAAGAAAGGAAGTCCTCCATTTAAGCTTACCACCCTGTTTTTATTTAGCGACATATTGCCTCCGATAAAATAGGAAAAGTTCTTGCTGATATTATCCTTCCAGCGGGCAGAAAACTCAAGCCCTTTATTATCGATGGTCGCTGCATTGGTCAGCACATCCCCCGGCGTAATATTACTGTTGGGATTAGCCTGGCTCCCAAAGGTCCCCGGCACCTGCACATAAATCAATGCATTATTTACCCTTTTTTGATAAACATCAAGTTCCCCGCTAAGTCTTCCTTTCAGGACTGAATATTCGAGACCCAGATCAGCTTCTTTGGTTATTTCCCATTTCAGATTCAGATCCTTTATCTGCGGCACAATTGATCCTGTTGTAGCGCCAGTTCCTGTATTCCCGCTATTATAGAAATAAGGGATATTTGATAATACCGTTTGAACAGAAGCATCAGAAGGAATGTTTGAATTACCCAGTTCGCCCCAGCTTCCTCTCAATTTTAAATATTGAAATATTTGCTGATGCTGCATAAAATTTTCTTTTGAGATTATCCACCCGGCGCTTACACCCGGAAAATATCCCCAACGGTTCTGCGCAGAAAATACAGAACTGCCATCCGCACGAAAGTTCCCGGTAAATTCATAACGGTCCATGTAACTGTAAAATATCCTGCCGAAGTATGAATTGGTAGTATATTTTGTAACTGAACTATTATTAAACTGGAAAGCGGCATCCCCATTCTGCAGATACCATTCGCTCGGAATTGGAGGAACGCTATACCTTGAAGCAGAAGAACCAATGTTATAATATTCCTGAGCCTCCGTTCCTGCCAGTACAGTCAGCCGGCTGTTTCCAAAATTCTTATCATAATTAATAGTGTTGCTCCAAACCCAATGATAATATTTGGCATTGGAAATATTTAAGGTACTTCTTGTAGCTCCCTGACTGCCGCCATTTACATTAAAAAAAGAAGTGTCATTAGGATGGGCGTATGTATATGCCCGGTCGTCATTAAATACCAATTCATCGCCAAACGTTGACCTCAATGCCAGGGAGCGGATTGGTTTTATCTCCGCATAAACATTTCCTTGCAAGGTATTCGTATGACTTAAATCATTGGTGTTTTGAGCATCAAGCACCGGATTACCCACATTCTGAAACTGGGATGTATTACCAAATTTTCCATGGACCATTGCAGGCACAAGCGGCGATGAACGGTATGCATCTTCGGTAACCGTTCCTGTAGGTACATTTTGAGAAGCCTGGTTGGCAAAAGAGCCTGTTGTACCTATTTTGAGAAATGAAGTAGGTGTAAATTCATTATTCAACCGGATCGTGTACCGGGAATAATCATTAAAAATAATAATCCCCTGGTTGGTAAGATATCCGACACTTAATGAATACTTATTATGTTCACCGCTGCCGGATATAGAAACATTATGATTTTGGTAAAAGGCATTTCTTAAAACCTGGTTATACCAATTGGTATTAAATCCTGTTGAAGGAACCGGCAACCCATATGTAGCTGCTTCAACGTAATTAATATATTGAGATGCATTTGCCATAGGTACCAAATAAGCCGCCTGCTGCATGCCGGCAGTGCCCGTATAATTAACTTTCATTTTTCCAGAACCCTGTTTGGTAGTAATCAATATTACCCCGTTGGCGCCCCTTACCCCATAAATGGAACACGACGAGGCATCCTTCAGCACGTCGACTGATAATATATCAGCCGTATTGATATTGGTGATATCATCCGTCCATATTCCATCAACTATATATAGCGGATCTGCTCCTCCTAATATGGATCCTGTGCCACGGATGATAACCTGGGGGGAACTTCCCGGCTGGCCGCTGCTGGTTATTTGCACACCCGGTATTTGACCCTGCAGAGCCTGTGTAACTGTTAACACCGGTTGCTTGGCAAGCAGTTCGCCATTCACATGAGATACCGCACCGGTTACATCAACTTTGCGCTGAACACCATAACCAACAACCACTACCTGTTGTAATTCGCTAGGACCGGAATTTTCAAGCTGCACCGTGATTTCTGAGCTACCCTCAAGGTCAACTGTTTTAGACTTATAACCTACAGAAGATACAACCAAAGTACTATTGGAATCCGGGACACTTAGTGAAAAATTTCCAGAGGCATCTGTCGCTGTCCCATTCTTCGCACCTTTTACAATAATACTCACGTCAGAAATGGGCATGCGGGCCATATCTATGACCTTACCGGAAATAGTTTTTGCCTGTGCAAAACTGTGAGAAGGAAGTAAAAAGAAGCCCCATAGTAAGAGAGATAAAAGGCGCCATAAAAACTTCTTACCTGAACAATATGTTTTGATACTCATACAAGCAATCAATAAATGGTTAAAAGAAAAAGAACAAACGGTTATTTGGAAACTGGTAGGATAAATAAGACAAGTAAAGTTAGGAAAAAGCTGTTTAGGATTGTCATTTTTATTTAAATAATTTTTTCTCTTTTTTTAATAATTATTCCAAAGAGTTATTGAAAACATATATCATATTTTCTTCAGATGAAGTATTAAGTCATCCACCGGGGTCTCCTCTTTATAGGATATTACCAATTTCCCCCGTTTATCATATAATGCCGTAAAAGGTGTGTGAACCAAGTTGAAAAGGCTTTTAAAATAGAAAGTCGGGGTTTCCGTGCCGCATAAAAAATTGGGATATTTCTTTAGATTAAATTCTTTTTCGAAACTAATGATCATGCTCAAGGGCTCAAAGCTTACCAGTATTATCTGCGCTTTTTTAAAATCACTATTCTTTTTTAAGACAGCCTTTATCAAAGCCCTGCAATGCTCGCAATCCGGAGCAAAATAAATGATGATAACGGGTTTTGTTTTAGATACATTCTGAGCTGTGAAATTTTTCCCATTGGTTAGCTGCATCCTGAAGGGGGGAATGGTTTGTGCCACAGCATTCTTAGAATGAGTTAACAATAGTAAGAATGCTAATAAAAAAGCAAAATGACCGGATAATTTTATCTTAATCATATTATTAAACAAGAGGCATTCCTATTGAAATTTATTTATTTTCATTCTTTCCTAAAATCTTAAACCTACGCCGATTGGTGAGTTTATTATTTCTTTATTCACTGGAAATGATAATAGGTCCATTGGGCATTTGTCTGGCAATTAGGTGCACTTTAATCCTGGGTGTTAACTTCGTCAATTCGATATACCGATTTATTTTTGCCGATAAAACAAACACCGTTAGTGAAAATTTTAAAAAGTTTTGTTGGTGCTGCAGGTTTTTATCGTAAATCAAAAGAGCATCGAAAGAATTGTCCAGCATAAGCCTTAACAATTCCCCATTTTTGATACCATTCCATTTATTGTCGCTAACTGTAAATATTTCGTG
>OBLU010001552.1_pt1 | contig 21355 bp, 19 predicted proteins | sample 1518681 | NCBI WGS metagenome assembly OBLU01 (sample SAMEA3539304, study PRJEB22396) | soil metagenome | biome: tundra; feature: field; material: soil | place: USA | collected 2010-05 | depth 0.15 m
GCCCGACCAGTTCCGTGAGAGCTAAATCGTAGGCTCCCCGCACGCGCGGTCCGGTGCCCATGGAGGTGCAAAAGCAAGTTGGTGCCGCTTGCGTGCAATTCACCGCCACGATGAAGATTCCCTCGCGGCGTGCGGCATAGATGGGGTCTCGATAGCGATCGCCCTGCAGCACGCGATCCTGCACGGCAATGGCGGCCAGTTCGCATGCTCGAACCCCCAGGAACGCCCGGCGGGGCGGAGCCGGTTCCTGGTTCAAGATGCGAAAGGTCTGCGCGCTACGCTCCGCGCTCAGCAGACGGACTTCGGCGGGGTGCAGGTATTTCTTCCAGCTTTGAGGACCGATCACATAGCCGAACAGCGCCTCGTCATGATTATTGCGGCGCCGCACGCGGTAGCGTCCGGCTTCCTGTTCATCCGTCCAGCCGACCGGGAGATCGGACAGGCTCTCCACGACGTCATAGACGATGGCGCCATCGCGCAGCGTGGGTCCCAGTACCTGGTAACCCCTCTTGATCAACACGTCCAGGAGTCGCTGGAAATCTCGGCTTTCGAGCACGTATGGGTTGACTGTTTCTCGCATCACAGTCTCAGTTCTAAAATCCTGGGCGACCTGCATGGCCAACCAATCCTCGCCTAACTCTTGCTCCCCTGAGCTTAATCACTACTTTTCCTCTTTGCCATAGCCCCCGAGCCCTTCGTAAGGGGCCGGCAGCGCCATAACGACCCATCTTCCCGGAACGACAACGCGAACGTGATGGTTCGGGCGAACTGCCAGCCTTATGTGCTTTTCTCTCGCGTAACCGAGTTCTTGAAGCTTTTCGCAAATCATCTGCCGCCTGTCATTTCGATTTGTCATGGCAGACCTCGCGTGCGGTTCGCTCCTTCGACTCTCGAAGTCCTGCGGCAGTGGAGGCTAAGTGGATGGACTCACCGCCGCTGCCTGCGGGCGGTGCAGCCATTTGGTCTTTTCGCAATATTCGTAGAGTTCTTCGCGGAAGCTTGGATGCGCGATCTCGATCAGTGCTTGCGCCCGCTCCCGGATGGACTTTCCATGCAAGTAAGCGACGCCGTACTCCGTCACCACGTAGCGAATGAGACCACGCGAGGTGACCACTCCCGCGCCCGGGCTCAGCATCGGGACAATCCGTGAAATCGTGCCATTCTTGGCGGTCGAGGGGATCGCAATGATCGGTTTGCCGCCCTTCGAGCGCGACGCTCCGCGAATGAAGTCCACCTGCCCGCCAATCCCGCTGTAGAACTGGTTTCCGATGGAGTCCGAGCAAACCTGGCCGGTCAAGTCGATCTGCAGGGCCGAGTTAATGGCCACCATGTTGTCGTTACGGGCAATGAACGCGGGATCGTTGGTATAGGCCGTGGGATGGAACTCGAAAATCGGATTGTTGTCGACGAAGTCGAACAACTTTTTCGTCCCCAACGCGAAACCGAGAATGATCTTGCGTGGTTTGAAGGTCTTGCGCGCGCCCGTGATCACGCCCGCCTCAATGAGAGGTATCACACCATCCGACACCAGTTCGCTGTGAACCGCGAGATCCTTGCGATCCATGAGAAACGGCAGCACCGCATCCGGGATGCCGCCGATGCCCGTCTGCAGCACGGCCCCGTCCTTAATCAAATCTGCGACGTTGCGGGCGATAGCCTTGTGCATTTCGCTGATGTGCGGTTGCTTCATGGCGCAGAGCGGCCGTGACGATTCCACCACCACGTCCAGGTCACTCACATGGATGAAGCTGTCGCCATAAGTTCGCGGCATGTGGCCGTTGACCTGGGCCACAACGTAGCGAGCACACTTGGCTGCTGTAAGCGTGGTATCCACGCCCACGCCAAAGCTGCAAAAACCGTGCGAATCCGGCGGAGATACCTCGATGAGCGCGACATCAATCGGCATCGCGCCGCTTTCGAACAGGGCTTCGATCTCGCTGAGGTAGATCGGCGTGTAGTCGGCCCGGCCTTCGTTGATGGCCTCGCGCACATTGCCGCCGATAAACATGGCGTTGTGCCGGAAGTTCCCTTCCATTTCCGGAGCCACGTAATCCGCGCCCCCCATGGTCATCATGTGGACGATTTCCACATCATGAACACAAGGGCCGCGCCGGATCAGGGCTTCGACCAGGGTTTCCGGCTCCGCGCACCCCGGCTGGATATACACCCGCATTCCCGACTCGACGCAACGCAACGCTTCGTCCGGTGTTTGCACCTTTCTTGCGTATTCGATTTCCCACGACATCTCTTCCGGTCCCCTTATTATTCTTTTTCGGCTGGAGCGCCAGTTTCCTTTAGAAGTTGGTCCGCGACCGCCAGTTCGTAACCGACTGCGGCATAGTAAATTGCTCGATCAAAGAACTGCTCCAGTAGCTGCAGCATTTCCAGTTCACCGAACACTTCTACCGGGCGTTCCAAAACCGCTTCCTTCTTGATGAAATCCCACAGGTTCTCCTTCGTCAAAACGATCACCCAAATTACCTCGCTCAGAGGCACCCGCTGGCTCGCCCGCCGCGCCCCAATCTGCAAGTAGCGTTGCTCAAGGTGGGTTTCATCCTTGCCGATGAGCCACTCCCCCAGATGACGGTAGATCTCGTACACCCGTTCTTGCAGTTCTTCACTAGGGACGTTTTGGTAGGTCTGGGCCAACCCGGATTTGTGGACTCGATCGAGAAGGCAAGCGGCCAGCGATTGGGAGTGGGTCTCGATCAGCCGAACGAGACGATATAACATCATCATGACAGCCTCCCATCCCCAACTTACCACTCAGTTTCAATGCCCGCAACCTCTGCAGCCATGATCGGCGGTACCGTCGTGTGTGATGAGAATCACAGCACTCGGACGTTGCCGCGAGCTGTTCCTGGCGCCGTAACCCCAAGGCGCGTAATGCTTTGCGATAACCCTCACGCATTTGCGGCCAAGCAGAATTGAGATCGGTTCCAGGAGCCATCCGGCGCGCAGCATCTCGACCGCGAAAGTGTTCCGAAACATATGCGGATGAAGGCGTTTGCACGTCGGTATTGGGTGCAGATTTCTCGGAAGGGGAGGACTATTCCTGGGGCCGAGCCATTGGGGGCCATTATTGCCAACCATGGATAGCCATGCTGAGAGGCACGGACAAAATAGGGACAATCCGTCTGCAGTCAAGCGTTAACTATTTGATAACAGTATTGTTAAGTATGGTGGAGGCGGCGGGAGTCGTTCTTTTCCACAGCCTTTAGAATGTGTAAGTTGCTGATTTTACAAGGGCACAAAATGCCAAAAGTGCCACTCTGCCGGGTTCATCGTACACCTATCGTACACGGCGTAAGCGAACATAAGACGAATCTAAGACCTGATCCTTCCAACTCTCAGCGATAGCCCTGAGTTGCCTATTAAAGGATAAGCGCGTATCCTTTAATAGCGATATTCGTATTAAAGAATGAGCATGGCACAGTCGAAATCAAAGCACCGGCTTGGAACCTACACCACCAGTTCCGTTACCGGGGAGGCCGTCCGCGCATTCATCCCTCCTCCGTTGCCACCAGTTCCCGAACTGCAGCTGAACGGATTGCACCAGCAACTTGACCGCGCCAATCAGGAACTCGGTCGCCTGAACGGAATGACCAAGCTTCTGCCCGACATCCGGTTCCTGCTTTATTTATACACTCGCAAGGAAGCTCTGGTCTCATCCCAGATCGAAGGAACTCAGTCCTCATTTGCCGACCTGCTCTTGTTTGAAAACGACGAGGTTCCTCATGTCCCGGTCGAGGATGTTGAAGAAGTCTCGAATTACGTGGCCGCCATGCAACATGGCCTAAAGCGAATGGCCGGAGGCTTTCCCCTGTCCCTGCGTCTGATTCGAGAGATTCACGCAATTCTTCTGAGAGGCGGACGAGGCGCCAACAAGATGCCGGGCGAATTTCGCCGGACGCAGAATTGGATCGGCGGCAGCCGGCCCGGAAACGCCTCGTTTGTTCCACCGCCGCCCGAGCGATTGATGGAGTGTCTGGACAGCTTTGAGCGATTTCTCCATGACGACAAGCATAGACTTCCCGTTCTAGTGGAGGCTGGCCTAGTGCATGTTCAGTTCGAGTCTATCCACCCATTTCTCGACGGCAATGGTCGGCTCGGGAGATTGCTCATTACGCTTCTTTTGTGCGCAAAGGGCTCTTTGACAGAACCACTTCTGTATCCCAGCCTTTATCTGAAGAGCAATCGTGATCAATACTACGATCTGTTGCAGCGCGTTCGCACTGAGGGCGCATGGGAAGACTGGCTGGCATTCTTCATCGAGGGAGTTGCGGTTGCCGCACAGGAGGCAGCAGACACTGCCGAGCGGACCTTGAAGCTGTTTGCGAAAGACAAAGACAAAATCCAGAAACTCGGCAGGGCTGCTCCCTCCGCGTTGCGGCTTCATGAATTCATGCAAACCAACCCCTACGTTCGCATTCGAACGGCAGCTAAAGCCCTGGAGCTTACCGTCCCAACCGTTACCAGTTCGCTGAACCATCTTGTAAGCCTAGGCATCGTCAAGGAAGTCTCGGGAAAGCACCGCAATCGGCTCTTCGCCTATACCCGCTATGTCAACATAGTGAGCGAGGGAACCAACCCGCTTTCCACCGCATAGACGATCCATTCGGCCTCCACATTACGGTTCAGACAAATCCGAGATTGACGCAATCTAATCCGGAATGGGCGACGCTGAAATTGTGGTGCGAGCAGCGCCACTACTAGGTGGCGAAAATACCGTCTCGCCTTATTTTCGTAACCAACGAAAATCGAAAATAGAGATATCTGTTACCGATCTCAACCGACCATTCTTCAGCCGAGAATTGTTGCTACTACTCCCCGTTATGAGCCGCAGGCATAACGTTCTACTGAAGAGTCATTGGACGAGAGCCTCATCGACCCGCTAGGGTGACCAAACCATCAGCCCAATTTGATGGTTACTCCCGGAGGTTCGCATGTCGCATTTGCTTCCTAAATCGGCTCGGTCTACCAAACAGACTGATCGACCGATTCGCTTTCCATTCCCGAAGCTGTCGATGCTTGGATTTCTTCTGCTCGCGCCCCTCGCAGCACATGCTCAGGGGAGTCCCTTCGACACCGGTTTCACTTCCTTACAAACACTCTTCACTGGAACTGTGGCCAAGGTCGCGAGCCTGATCGCCATCGTGATCGGCGGCTACGGCTTCGCGCACGGTGAACCTGGCGCGAAGAAGGCGCTCGCCGGAGTCGCCGCGGGAACTGGCATTGCCGTCATGGCAGCGAATGTCCTGAGTTGGCTCTGGGGCGTATAGCTGGTCGCGCCACATTTGACCCTCTGGCCCGTCATCCCTAGACGAGGAACTATGTCGGACAAACCGCAGCAAACGCATCGCACAAATCGTGTCTTCAAGAGCCTGCACAAGCCGCTCACGTACTTGGGCGTGGAGCGAACACTGTTCTACTTCGTCTGCGTCGGCGCGGTAGGAGCATTCAATCTCTTCAATTCCATCCTCGCCGGCATCGCCGTCTTCGTCGGCGGATTCGCCTTCGGCCACTGGGTAACGAACAGCGACCCGGCATTCCTGAGCATCCTCGCAAAGTCCGAACGCTACAGACTGCGCTACGACGCCGCCAAACAACAAGTTCCCCATGTGGAGGTGGTCTAAATGCTGCGTCTAGACAAGATCATCAAGCCGTGGAAAGAGAGCGCTGCTCTCAATGACCACATCAATCTATACGGTTTCTTGAACGAGACGACGTTCCTGACCAAGAGCGGCGATGTTGGCATGGTTCTCAGTGTTCCAGGCGTGGACTACGAGAGCCTTGACCGCTCGGAACAGGAGTATGCGGTGAAGCGGCTGGAGGCGGCACTAAAGGCGTTTGGTCCAGGCTTCCATGTCTACCAATACCTCTTCAAATCTAACTGTCCCGACATTCCGTTTGCCGAGTACGACGACCCTGTTGTGGCAGCGGCAATCGATCAGCGAAGGAAGTTCTTTGACGCGAAGCGCGAGCATCTTTATCAAGTCGAGATCTTCTACTGCATTCTGCTCGAAGGCAGCCGGTCAAAGACAGGAGTCGGTGCGGCACTCACTCGTCTCTTCCATGATCCCGCTGGCGCGGTGGAGGAACTGAGAACGCAGTTTACAAACAACGGCATGAAGACGCTGCTGCGTGCTCATATCGAGCGCGACGTTCGGCGGCTCGAACAACAGGTACAAGCGTTTGCTCGCCAGCTCGCAGACTTCATGCAGATCGAGATTCTGAATCAACAAAGGCAGTTCACGTTTTTCCGTCGCCTTCTGAATTACGACGACTGGCGAGGTGCGGGCAGACCGCAGTCCACGCAGTTTCTCGACTATCAGGTCGTCAACTCCGACATCGAAGCGGAACGCGATCATCTGCGCGTAGGCGATCACATCGTCCGTGTGCTGACGATGAAAGAGGCGATCACGGAGACGAAGCCACTCGTGCTCGACGCACTGCTGAAGATTCCGGCCAACTTCTACGTCGTCACGGAGTGGACGCCGCTGCCCGCGGACAAGGCCCGTAAAGAAGTAAACAAGCGCCGTCGCCACTTCAACATGTCGAAAACAGGGTTGGTCTCCCAGATGGGCAACGACGCCACCAAGACAAACCCCCGCGATGTGTTGGTGGACGAGTCAAAACAAGCGGACATCGAGAATCTAGGCGACTGCCTGCGCGCCCTGGGCGACGGCCAATCGTTGGGCGAATTCTCGGTGACAATCGTGCTTTATGGCCAGTCGCAGACGGAACTCGATCCGCTCGTCGCCGAGTTCACTGGCGTCTTCACCAACGCGGACGGCAACCTGTTTGCGGAAACCTACAACCAGCTGAACGCGTATTTCGCCACCGTGCCGGGCAACTATACACTGAATCTCCGCAAGCTGTATCTGCTGAACACGAACTATGCGGACCTGTCGTTTTTGTTTACGATCCTTCCCGGCGAGAAGACGAACGCGCATCTTGGTACGGAGTACTTGGCAGCGCTCGAAACCGACAACCAGACCCCATACTTTCTCAACCTGCATAACGGCGAAGTCGCCCACACCCTGATTCTCGGGATGACGGGCAGTGGAAAGTCCTATTTTTGCAATTTTCTGCTGCAAAATGCCCAGAAGTACGCCCCCTTGACCTTCATTTTCGACATTGGCGGCAGCTTCCAGTCGCTGACGACAATCTTCGGCGGATCATACCTCAATGTCGGCCAGGAGGCGCGAGATTTTACGATCAATCCCTTCTCACTTCCCCGAACAAAAGAGAACATGCAATTTCTCTTCAGCTTTTTCCGCGTGCTCATTGAGGGCAACGAGCAGCGCTACCGAATTGACTTCAAAGAAGAACGCCGCCTATGGGATGCAATCGAGCGCATGTATGTGCTCGAACCGAATCAGCGCACGATCTCAAACTTTGGCAACATCATCGGCGAGCTGAAAGAACGGCTGCACCGCTGGACCCGCGGCGGACAATACGGCTTCCTGTTCGACAATGCCGAGGATACGCTTTCGTTCTCGCGCTTTCAGACCTTCAACTTCCACGGCTGGAATGATGCGCCCGAGGTCCTAGAACCACTGCTGTTTTATGTTCTGCACCGGGCATCGAATGAGATTTCCGATCCGAAAAGACTCGCCACCTTCAAGACCTTTTTGCTCGACGAGGCGTGGCTCTTCATCAAAAACGAGACCATCCGCAATTATGTCGTGCAGGCGCAGAAGACCTGGCGCAAGCACAACGCGGCCATGATCCTAGCCACACAGTCTATTAAAGAGCTTGAGGAATCTGGAATGTTGGCGATTGTGGACGAAAGCTGCCCGACCAAGATCTTTCTGGCCAACCCGGAGATGAACCGTGAAGTGTATCGAGAGGCATTTCATCTCAATGACACAGAACTGGACATCATTGGCGGCCTAGTCCCGCCCGGTCAGATGCTCATTCGGAAAGCACAGACCTCAAAGAAAGTGCATTTGAACGTCGATTCAGTCTCGCACTGGATGGCAACCAACAATGCCCGCGACAACTTGAAGAAGCGCGACTACTTCGAGCGCTTCGGTATTGCCGACGGGCTTCGCCGTCTGGCGGAAGATCATCCATTCCAGCCGCGTGCGCTGGCCATATCCACGTCCCCTACGAATCGGTAAGGAGAAAATGCTATGCGCCACCTGAAATCCGTCTTCCAGTGTCTTTTGCTCGCCTCTTCTGTCGTAGGCTCTTCAGCGCAAGACTCCGCACGTACGGTGCAGTATCACTCGCAAGACATCGTTCCGATCCGCGCCAAGGTGAAATACACAACCCTAATCGAGCTGCCCACGACGGAGAAGATCATGGAAGCCGCCACCGGCGATAAGGATTTCTGGATCGTGGATGTCGTCGGCAACTTTTGCTTTGTGCATCCAGCGAAACAAGGCATCAGCTCCAACCTGAATCTCATTACAGACAAGGGGAACATCTATAGTTTCACGCTCCAGGACATCTCCTCTTTATCGACGACTCCAGATTTGAAGGTGATCGTCGTGCCCGCGGACCGCTCCGCCATTGTGGCCGCAAGCGGCCCTCCGCAGTTCGTGCCCGCAGCCCAACTCGAACAGTCACGAGAGCAGCTTGCCGCTCTTCAGTCGCATGTTGCGCAGGCAGTGGATGAATACAAGAGCGCTTATCCGACACAGCTCAAGTTTGATTATGTCTACAAGGCGAACGAAGCTCCCTTCAATATTCAGTCGATCTACCACGACGACAAGTTCACCTACATCAAGACGAATGCGCCGGAGAAGTTCAGCGTCTATGAAATGAAAGACGGCAAACCCAACCTCATCACCTACGACCTCCGGGAGGGAACGTACATCATTCCCAAAGTCATGGACAGCGGATATGTGGAACTGGGCAAAAAGAAAATGGAATTCGCACGCAAGAGATAGCTGCCATGACCGAGAACATCCTTACTCCAAACACCGCCGCACAGACCGAGCCGCAAACCGAGCCGACATTGCGTCGCTACCTGGGTCAGCCAAACGGGGTTTTGCAGAAAAATCTCAAGACGCTGGTTTATCTCGGCGCCGTGTCGCTCGTCATTGTGGCGGCGCTGTTCAGTTCGTCCGGTAAGAAGACGCCCGCGCAACAGGCCGCCGCCAAAGGACTGCCACCGCAACCATCCTTGCAGGACAACACCGACAATAACGTGCAAGAGTTGAAGAACCAACTTCAGGCCGAACGTCAGAAAGAGCAGCAAGCGACAGCGGCCGCAGCTGCGATGGGAGATCCCGCGCATACGTCTGCGACGACCGCGCAGCAGGCCGCCGTCGCCGCCTATGGCCCAACCGGCGTTGCCGTTCCGAACGTTCCCTGCGTTCCGGGCCGGCCCTGCCCGCAAATGCAGCAAGGCAACATGCAGCTGCAACTCACGCCTGAGCAACAGCAGGCACAGATGATTGCCGCAAAAGAACGCGACCGGGTTGACAACTCCCGCTTCGCCTCCAACCTTGTATTCGCCCGTCCCCCTGAGCAAGCGCAGCAACCGGGACAGATGACACCCACCCAGGTTGGGCCTGCCGACCGGCAGGCAAACAGTAGTCTCGTCGCACCCCAAGCCGAACGAAAACCAGAGGACGCCCCCGGAGCGTACAAGCGCCCCGTAGAGGCGAATATCGATTTAGCCACTGGCCAGCCATACCTTATCTACGAAGGATCGGTTCTCGACACTGTTCTTATGAATCGGCTGGACGGAGACGCCGTAGGGCCAGTCAAAGTCCTTGTCTCAAACCCGATGTATTCGCACGATCATCAGCACGTCATCATTCCCGAAGGAACGGTTGTTTTGGGTGAAGCAAAGAAGATTGGAGCCGCAGGCTTCGGCCAACAGCGTCGGATGGCCGTTGTTTTTCATCGATTAATCATGCCGGATGGTTATTCCGTCGATCTCGATCAGTTCCACGGGCTCGACCAAATCGGAGAGGAAGGGCTCAAGGACAAGGTCAACAACCACTACCTTCAGATCTTCGGCACCTCGATCGCTTTGGGTGTGGTCGCCGGAGCCAGTCAGATCACCCAGGGAGGCGGGACCATTACAACGAGTGGCTCCCAGGCATTCACGACCGGCGCGGCAGCCAGTGTTTCGCAGTCCGCCGCGACGATTCTTGACCGCTTCATTCAGATTCCGCCCACTATCACGATTCGGGAGGGACACCGCGTGAAAGTGTATTTCACGCAGGACATGCTCCTTCCGGCTTATTCCAACCACACCATTCCACAGAGTTTCTAAGGAGGATTCCGTGAAGAACCTATTTTTCGCTGCCCTTGCCCTCGGACTTGCCATCGCATTACAGCCTGCCGCGCACGCCCAATTCGGTTCCGGCATCGTCTACGATCCTACTCAATCCGCCCACGCCTACACGCAAATTCTCAATGAAGGAAAGTCGATTGAAAATCAGGCAAAACAGATCGAGAACGGAACTCAAATCTTCACCAACACGGTCAAAATCGCGACGACTGCCCTGCAAGCCTACAACGTCGCCAAGCAGCAATATGAACTAGCGCACCAGATGATCCTCGCGCCCCGGATGCTCTATGCGCGGTTTCTGTCTCCCACCTCAGACCTAGTGATGTTGCAACAAATCTCGAACACTTACGGCAACTCGATGGGCTGGCTCAATTCGGCAAATACGGGAAAAGGAGCGGCAGCCGCCTACCAGCAGGTGAGTGTGCCCCATACCGCGAATGTAGTTCCCGGTTACGCAACCGCGAGCTTCGCTGGTCAGCAACAGATTGCCGCGCAGGGAGCCACGGTTGATATCGGCGATTCAGTCATGACCAACAACCTGCAAGCGCTCGGCACCATTCGCGCCAATCAGACCGCAAGGCAAACCGACATCACCAACTTTGAGGCCGCGACCCAAAGCCAGGACGCATCGCAGCAAACAGTCATGGCCGAACTACAGCGCATCAATCAGGCCCTGCTTTTGGAACTGCGCACCCAGCAGGATGCGAACCAGATCAATGCCAATCTTGCGCTGCAGCAGATCATTGCCCAAAAGCAGCAACAGGACGCGATGAAGTCGGCATTCCGTGACTCGGCGGGGTACGAAAGCTACTACAACGCCAACATCACTACGACCAGCGGAGGGGCTTCGAGTCTGCTCACGCAATCGTTCTGAGTACGGCGCAAAAGAAGAATAAGAGGCCAAGGAAATGGGAACCGGTTTCTTCAATTACATCGCGCAGGCCTGCCAGTCGCTGGCAGCCACGGCAGCACCCTCGATTACCGCGATGGGCATTCACATCGTCATCGCGCTGGCGACCATCATGCTGGTTTGGTTTGGGGTGCAGGAAGCTCTGGCATCGGCACACGGCGGGCCGGGCTTCAGCATGGCGAAATTCCTCAATCTCTTCATGCTGATGACCTTCGCCTATGCGATGGTGAACTACTACGACAGTTCGATCCCCGGACTTGGCTTCTCCATCAAGAGCTTCATTGACGGTGGCACGACCAATCTCGTTGCCCTGATCGGAGCGGATGGTTCCACCACGATGCTGAACGAGATCCACGCGGCATCGTCGAAGACCGGGCCATCGATGCTGACCAGCATGATGTCTCCGTATTACTCACTTGTATTCTTCGCCGTGCAATTTCTTTTGGCACTGCTTGCAGCAATAGTTTCGGCGATCCTCGCTTACGGCGCAATCGCGGCGACGATCATCGGATTGCTCGGGCCGATCTTCATCCCATTTCTCGTCTTTGACAAACTCGATTGGCTGTTCTGGAGTTGGCTCAAGGCATATCTCGGATTCAGCTTCTACAAAGTCGTTGCCGCAGCCACGATGAACGTTCTGTCGCATGTCCTGACGAACTACTACCTGCAACTCGGTCAGAGCGTTTCAGACCCATCATTGATGGTCCAGACATTGCCGCTTCTCGTTCTTCTTGTACTTGTCAACGTCTATATTCTCTTCAAAATTCCGACCATGACACACAGCCTCTTCACTGGCGGCACAGGCGGCCACGGCGGGGGCTTGGGCGCGGCCATGATGGTGCTACGGGCCGCGATGTAGCGGCACCGAAAGACGCAGGAAACGAGGCCTGAAATGAGCACAAAAACGATGAGCGCAGAAACGACGAGCATCGAAGAGAAATCCACAACGCAAATCACTCGCGCTGCGGAGCGTTACCTGGAACAGTATGGCGATCCGCTGGTCATGAATACTTACCTCAAAGTGACCATTCTCGTGCTCGCCTTCGTTTGTTTCGTGCTGGCGATTCTCACCTTTAAGAGCCAGCAGGCGCTCGCCAACATGCACCCGATGATCGTGCGAATCAACGACGTGGGCCACGCGGAAGCGATTGACTATCGAAACTTTCAGTACCGCCCTCAGGAAGCGGAGAACAAGTATTACCTCACCCGCTGGGCGGAACTCTATTTCAGCCGCAATCGCTTCACCATCGAGCGCGATCAGACGAACTCTCTTTACTTCCTCAATAGCGACGTGCAGCGTGCCGTGATCGACCAAGAACGTAAGGACAACAGCATACAGAACTACATCAAAGACGGCAGTCTTCCTTATGTCGATGTCGAAATCAAGAGCGTCATCCTCGACGACCTGCGACAGTCGCCGTATTCGGCGCGCATCGAGTTCGAGAAGGTGTACACCAATCCGGCGGACCACTCCGAACTCAAGCGGGAGCGATGGACGGCCAGCGTCACCTATGTCTTCCGCGAGAACGTGAAGAACAATGAGCTTGCCGTGAACCCCCTCGGTCTGACCATCGTGCGTTTCCGGGCCGACCAGGCGTTCAGCTAAGGATACTTAGAGAATCCCCGAGACTAAACGATGTCCATTTCTGCTGCCAATCCGGCTGGCCTGCCCCACGTGTCCCTGAGCATGTTGGAGCGGGCGAACAAGAGGCTTCCGAGATTCAACGGAGGTGGCGAACTGCACCCTTCTTGCGACGGACATGCCAGCTCGAATCGAGCGGTAATCGCGGTGGCCTTCCGCAGCCAGTGTGCCGATGAAAACTTTGCTCTGAAGAGTGTCTGCCGTTATGTATCCCGCCTTTGTTCGGGCACCGCTTCGGGGCTTTTCATGCGCCCTGCGGCAGCTCGCTCTTCTGCTTCGGCTGCGCCGCCCTGCGGGTTACGGTTTCCCTCCAAATCTTGTTCGGAAAAAGCGCCCGAAAAGATTTCTCCGGACCCTCCGTAAATGCAGAGCTTCGGCACTGGGGAGCATGGCCCACTCGCACAACTGGTGCCCCGACCAAGATCGGGAGATTCCACAAACGGAGACACTCATGTACCAGAACAAAGTAACCCTCATTGGCTTCCTCGGCAGTAACGCAGAAGTTCGCACAACCAGCAATGGCAGCTTTACCACTCTCTCGCTGGCAACCAAGTCCTCCTATAAGAAGGACGACAAGTACATCTCGCACACCGAATGGCACCGTTGCGTGGTCTTCGGCAAGCTTTCGGAGTTCGCCAAGACGCTGACCAAGGGCGCGCATATCCAGGTGGAAGGCGAACTGCGCAGCCGAGAGTATGCCAGCAAAAAGTCGGACACGAAGCAGCGGGTTTGGGAAATCCGTGTCGCTTCAATCCTGAAGCTGGACCGCGCCGAAAAGGCCGCGCCGGAAGATCAGGATCGCGATGACACGCCGCAGGAGGAAGCGGCCGCTTAATGCTTTCTTCTTTCACTCACGGAAGCCTGGCTAAGCGCTGGGCTTCCAACGCTGTGAGGTTCCCATTATGAGCTTTGAATTGATCCTGCCATTTCTGAGACCCATCGAGCCGCTGTTGCTTGACGAAAGCATCAGCGAAATCATGGGCAATCCGGATGCTTCATGGTGGTACGAGCGCGACGGCATCATGCGCCGGGAAGAAACCATTTCCTTCGACGCCGCCAAGTTGCGTACCGGCCTCGAAGTCATTGCCAATCAGCTAGGCAAGAAGCTCGATGAAGACAACCCAGTCCTGAACGCGCAGCTCCCCGATGGGAGCCGTCTTGCCGCGGTGATCCCTCCGGTTGTGCGCCCCTCGCCAGCGCTAACAATCAGGAAGTTCACCAGCCGCCATTACACCGTCGATGATCTTATCGCTCGCGGCACGTTAACGCGCCCGCTTGCCGACTTCTTAGCGGAGCAAATCCGCAGCGGAAAGACGCTGCTTATTAGTGGCGGAACAGGCACGGGCAAGACGACGCTCTTGCGGATATTGGCTGACTTCATTCCCGAACAGGATCGCATCGTCGTCATCGAAGACACTTCGGAACTTCATATCCAGAAGCCGAACATTCTGGCCGTTGAATGCCAGACCGACACATTCAAGGCCAACATCTCTTTCGACGACCTTCTGAAGTCTGCTCTCCGCTGGAGACCAGACCGGATCATCCTGGGCGAAGTGCGTGGAATCGAAGCGCGAACCCTTCTCGATTCCTTTAACACTGGACACGCCGGGTCGCTGGCCACGATCCACGCCAATTCGGCAGAGAAGGCACTGCGTCGGTTCGCCACTCTGGTCATGCGAAACCACGCGCAGACCACCTTCTCAGACACCGAGGCAGAGATCGGAGAAGCAGTCGATTTCGTCGTGCATGTCGAACGGCAACCAGGGCGCCGTGTCATCCGGGAAGTGCTGGCGCTCCGCGGGTACGACCGCGACTCGAAGCGCTTTATGATCGAACCGGTATTCGACGTGAAACACGCGAAATCATAGAGAAGGATAGCGTCCGGGATTTGGCCGCGATCCCCCCTTGCTTTGCAAATACGAATTGCTTGATTCACAACCACAGATAAGGAGAATAAAATGCCGCTAATCGAAGTCAATCAAATCCGCCATGTCAGTGCCTCGATTCGCCTGGACGAGGTCACCGCAGCCCAGGTCGATCAGTACGCCGCCTTCATCCACGCCTCTGCCGATGATGTCATCGACAAGGCGCTCAACTATGTATTCTCGAAGGACCGCGACTTTCAGGAGTTCTTGAAGACGCCGCAGGCGAAGCAGGTTTCATCCACGTTGCGGGTGCGGAAGGTGCCGAGTAATGGTGCGACGATGCAGCCTTCGAAGAAGCCTGCATCCGGGGCAGAATCGACGACTTCTGTGCGGGCAGTGAAGGCGTGATTCGGCTCCTAATTTCGTGGTGGTGTGGAAACGGTGCTTCGCACCGGAAGTATTTCGACACTCCACCCCTGGAAGGGCTGACGTTCGCTAGCGATTGTTTGCAATCGCTAGCGCATTGAAACCGTGGCTGTTACGGAATCGTTGTTCATAAGCGTTAGCGAACGCTAGCGCATTGAAATTGTTCGAGGTGAAACATGGGTACCAGTGCTTCAGCGCACACAGTCGAAGGAACAAAACGACGTGCTCCGAGGACACGAACTATTGGAGTTCGAGTCACAGAACCCGAATACCTCGCGCTTGAGAACGCGGCTTGGAAAACGGGGAAGACAATCGCCGATTGGGTACGCGATCAGATATTAGGGCGGGCAGTGGTTCACAGTGGCGGGCCTCTTCATGAGCACATATTCACGGAATTGATCGGCGTGGAACTGATGCTGATGAATGCGCTCGGCCCGCTGCTGCGCGGCGAGCAGGTCACGCAGGAACAACTTGAAGCCCTCTGGAAACAGGTCCAAACGACCAAGGGAAGGAAAGCACGGGAACTACTGTCCAAGCGGGCAAACACCGAGGAGAAACAGTCATGACAGCCATACAGCAATGGGGTCGCAAAGAGTCGTTGATCTGGCCGCCGCGCGGCTTCTACTACACCTACGGCTCGATATTTCTGGCCATCGTGGCCACCGGATTTCTAATTTATGTTCATTACTGTTTCGCGCTCTCTCCAGTGGAGCAGTATTACCTGCCGTACTATTTCCGGACAGAAACGGCGGGCTACATGCACTCGACGAGCGCGTACCAGCTCGTCTATATCACCGATGGAAAATGCCGGTCACGGATCGCGCTGGACGCCGATGTCCAACCGGGCGAGACACCGCAACTGTCGGGCAAGCCTCTGCCCTTTGCGCTGTCGAAACAGGCGGCGATGGATCGCTTCCGCTACGTCATGCGAGAACCGCCGCGCCCCTATCAAAACAAGGCGCTGCACGCCTGGATTGCTCACTGGATCTACGCAGACGTAACGCCGTCTAGCCTCTTCACCACACCGTTCTATTGGGGCATTCTGGTGCTGGCTTTGCAACTTCCGTTTTCCATCCGCAAGGATATCCAGAGGCGTAAAGAACTGCGGTATGGAAGACGGCTGAAAGGACCAATCCTTGTCAGTCCACGCCAGTTCACGAAAGCCGTTGCCGGGGACGGCATTGGGATCACGACAATCGATTCCAAGCGCCCGCTGCGCATCCCGCGTAACGCCGAGAACAAACACTTCCTAGTCGTCGGCGACACTGGCTCGGGCAAGTCGAGCATCATCCGGCAGGTGCTGTATCAGGTGGCTGCCAGAGGCGACAGCGCCATCGTCTACGACCCAGCCTGTGAGTTTGTGAAGCAGTTTTACGACGAGCGCCGGGGCGACATCGTGCTCAATCCGCTCGACGCCCGGATGCCTTACTGGAATCCATCAGCGGAACTGCGCCGCAAAGCCGAAGCCAAGGCCCTGGCCGTCTCCCTCTATCAGCCGGAGGGCGTGACAAACAGGTTTTTTGTAGATGCGCCGCAGAAGATTTTCGCGCACCTGATGACTTACCTACCGACTCCGGCCCAACTCGTCGCGTGGATGTCCGACCCCGACGAGATCGACCGCCGCGTCAAGGGAACTGAGTATTGGATGCTGATTGATCCGAAAGCTCCGCACCAGCGCACGGGCGTGCTCGGTTCGCTCAACATGAGCGCAGACAGCTTCCGCCTGCTGCCTAGCCAGGCCGATGTCGCTTCCACCTGGACCGCTACGAATTGGTCCGAGACTCGGCAGGGCTGGATCTTCATTGCCTCACGCCCAACCATGCGCGAAGCCCTCCGTCCGCTCATCAGTTTGTGGATTGACCTGCTCGTCTTGCGGCTCCTCAATGAGCCGATGCCGCAACAGAAGCCAGTGTGGTTTGTGATCGACGAACTGGCCAGTTTGCAACGGCTGCCGCAGCTCCACACCGCCATCACCGAGAACCGCAAATCGCAGAATCCGGTGATCCTCGGTTTCCAGGGACGAAGCCAGATGGAAGCCCGTTATGGCGAAGATGCCGAGGCCATGCTCTCACAGCCGGCCACGAAATGACGTGAACAGGCGATAGCACTCAAAACCCCCATCGCTGGGGCCAATGAGTGTAATGGCGATGTTTCGCCAACAGTCTTTTTGAGATCATCGTCGACCCCATGACTTTAGAAGCTGGGCGACTGGGAAATGGGTGCGGTTCATATGCCAGGCCCGCTAAACGAGTGCAACAACCGCCGAACATAACATTTGGCACGTTTTGGGCACGTCCCCCCTTCCTCTGTTGCCCGGAACCTCATATTCCGTACCGGCTTTTTACGTAAGCGCTCGGCCCCATGCTGGAACCAAGGCTGGATTGTCGCGAAAATCTGGAGTGTGCCATGAAAGACTAGAAGATAAAGAAATGTGGACCTTTTCTCTTGGTTTTTTCGCGTTACTAGATAGGGGCCGAGTCCGGATCAGAACACGGTCAGGAAAAAGGGCCTTAGGCTCCATGCCTGTCAAATTTCAACTCAAGGAGTGACATATGAATCTTCTCAGCAGAATCCACGAAAATAGGATGCGGCGCACAACTGGGGCGCTATCTTTCTTCGTCTCGATGTTTTTCGGACTATTGTGCGTTGGTTCGGCCGGAGCGCAAGATGCCGTGTCACGCTTCGCCTATGTGTCCAATACCAATGGAACCGTTTCCACGTACACAGTAAACCTCAAGACGGGCCAACTCCGAAATAGCGGATACGTATTGGCGGGATCGTTCCCATTAGCAACGACGGTGGACCCTTCGGGAAAATTCGCCTACGTAGTGGATGGCGGGTCCAATTCCATCTTGGCATATACGGTGAATGCCAGCACCGGCAGCTTAGCCCCAATCGCGGGCTCGTACGCGACGGGATCGGGTCCCGTGTCGGCAACCATAGACCCCTCGGGCCAGTTTCTCTACATCGCGAACCAGAATTCCAACAACATTTCGGCGTACACCATTAATAGCGATAACGGCGCCCTCACTCCCGTGAGGGGCTCACCGTTCGCGTCGGGGCAGGGTCCCGCTTCGGTGGCAATAGATCCCTCGGACAAGTTTGCCTATGTCGGCAATGAGAACGACAGTCCCGGTGGGGACGTCTCGGGCTACACGATTGACCTCACTACCGGCGCCCTGACTCCGATCGCCGGTTCACCTTTCCTGTCGCGGTCCGGCGGTTTCGGATTGACGGTGGCGCCTTCGGGCAAATTTGGCTACGTCGGATCCGGCGGGGGCGCACAAATCGTTGCCTTCAGCATCAACCCCACTACCGGCGTCCCTACTGCTGTAGCCGGTTCGCCCTTCATTGGACCGGGGGCCGGTTCCAATTCAATCGTGGTGACTCCGTCGAGCAAATTTGTCTACGCGGCGGGCGGCAATAACATCTCCGCTTTCCTTGTGAATGCCACTACCGGCAAGCTTACTTCGGTCAAAGGTTCGCCCTTTGCTGCGGGCGACAACGCTTACTTCGCGACTATGGATCTCGGAGGAACCCGCCTCTATGTGAGGAATGTTAGTTCCAATGACGTTTGGACTTACAAGATCGCCAGCAGCGGGGCTCTGACTGTCTTAAACGAGGTACGCACTCCGCCGGGATTTGGTCCCGTGGCGGTGCTTAGTGGAAGCGCCGCTGTCACCTACACGCCCAAGTTCGCCTACGTGGCCAATCAAGGTTCCGAAACCGTTGCCAGCAGCATCTCGGCGTACGCCATCAATGCCAAGAACGGGCACATCACTGCAGTCAGCGGCTCTCCATTCCCGGACGGCGCGGCGGGAATATATGCGTTTGCGAACTCCGTGACGGTAGACCCTTCGGGCAGATTTGGGTACGTGGCGAACGAGTTTACCAATGATATTGCGGCCTATACCATTAACGCCAGCACTGGCGCCCTGACCGTCGTCAGCGGCTCTCCATTTACGGCAGGGACCGCTCCGTTTTCGGTCGCGGTGGACCCTACAGGCCGATTTGTCTATGTGGCGAATTCCCAATCGTATAACATCTCGGCCTTCGCCATTAATACGAGCAATGGCGCCCTCACCCCGCTCAGCGACTCACCCTTCCCGACCGGAACGACCGATGCGGTACCTGTCTCCGTGACGGTGGACCCTACAGGACAATTTGTCTACGTCGCGAACAGCGCCGTTACAAACGGCAGCATCTCCGCATTTACCATCGATCCCGGCAGTGGCGGACTGACAGCGGTCGCCAAATCGCCGTTTGCGGACGGAGATAACCCAGTCTCGGTGGCAGTGGAAGCATCAGGTCGATTCGCGTTGGTGACAAACGGGGATGCGGTGCCCAACTCTGGTGGTCAGTACGAAATGTCGTCGTTCGCGATTAACGCCACTACCGGTGCCCTGACACCCGGAAATTACAGCCGGGACTTGGGCGCGGGCACTTACGCGCTGGCGACCGATCCGTTGGGCCAATTCCTTTACACGACCCAAGACGTGGTCGGGGACTTCCTGTCGCTCAGCTTTAATTCCACCACAGACGAGTTTTCCTTGCCGATCGGATCCCCCAACCAGTGCATTCCAGACACCGAACCTGTGTCGCTAACAGTGGATCCTTCCGGCAAATTCTTGTACGTGGCGAATAGCGTCTCGAATGACATCACTGCCTGCGCCATTGACCAAACCACCGGTGACCTAAGCAACGTCTCTGGCGAACGCCAAGTTGCGGCGGGTACAAATCCAGCATCGGTGGTCACCACGGGAACAATACAATAATCCACTAAGGGAGACCCCTCACTCTACCGGGGAAGCATTAGAAGTTTGACAACTCCAGGAGTCCATCGCGGAGACTCCCAGACGTGAGCCGCCAAAGCACATGAAAGGGAGTTCGCGATGGACGAGATGGAAAGCCAAAGCCATACCGAGTCGGGAATACAAATATGCGGCGTGAATTGATGATCACAGCGGCTGTGACGAACGGAACTGAGGTGCGCTAGAGAAGCGGCAGCAAACGGAAAAGCACAGAAACGCCGCTCGGTCTCGGGCGGTTTTTTTGGCGATCAAAGAATACACCTACATGGACCAGGCGCCGGTGCAAAATGTCGATATCGTGAAAAGCCTGGAAACCACGCTCACCATTTTGAACCACAAGCTCAAACGCGGAGTCGCCGTGCAGCGCGACTACCAGCGTATCCCGCTTCTCGTGAATCCCTTCGGCAGCGAACTCAATCAGGTCTGGACCAACCTCATTGATAATGCTATCGACGCGATGGAGGGAAAGGGCGAGCTTCGAGTGCGAACCTATCGCGACGACGGTTGCGTTGTGGTTGAGATCGGGGATAACGGCCCAGGGATTTCGCCCGAAATTAAGCCGCACATCTTTGAGCCATTCTTCACCACCAAGGGAGTAGGGGAGGGAACGGGCCTGGGTTTGGACACGGTTCAGCGCATCGTGAAGAAACACAGGGGCAATATTCAGGTCACCTCAAAGCCTGGCGACACGCGCGTTCAAGTATGGCTCCCGTTAGCGGAGGCTCCCGCGTAGCAACGGTGCGCTCTCGTTTGTGTCGCAGTCATGCTAATCACGCAGCCGAACAGCGACCAAGGCAATTGTGGCCAGAACGACCATTAATTCCCGTTATTGATTACCATTTTACTGCGTCAAGAAGTGAGCCTGCGCGCTTCATAACGAAAGCGAGTTGATTTCTTTTCAATTATTTGCAACATGGCAGCTCCAACGGAAGTGTTCAGGCTCTCAGATTCTCAATCTTCAAACCCGGGTTCGATTCCCGGTAGCGCTACCAAACAGTCTGAACGGCAGAGAAATCTGCCTGCATTGCCCTGAAAATCGCAGGAAATGGCCGCAATTCCGCAGTCCTTGCTTTCCAACCGGAGCGGAGAAAGTCGTGCTCGCAACTCCTCAGGCGAGCTTTTTCTGAGGGCAGACACTGCGGTCCGGTTTCAGCGGTTCCACCAGGCGAATGCATTGCGATCACAAATCGATGATGTGGCGAAAGCATCTACAAGCGCGTTTCCCAGTACCGATCTGCTGAAACTTCCCACAAGCCGACGCATTATAAAAGGGCACCCCTTTGAGGTAGGTTTTGAGCGTGACGCAAAGCTCTACCGAAAGGAGCACCCATATGGACATTAAGTATATCGGCATGGACGTGCACAAAGAAGCGATTGCAATCGCCGTGATGAACGGCGAGGGAAAACTGGTAATGGAATCGATCATCGAAACCAAGGCGA
>OBLU010001553.1_pt1 | contig 21346 bp, 18 predicted proteins | sample 1518681 | NCBI WGS metagenome assembly OBLU01 (sample SAMEA3539304, study PRJEB22396) | soil metagenome | biome: tundra; feature: field; material: soil | place: USA | collected 2010-05 | depth 0.15 m
TGCCCTGGCGGCCTTAACGCGCATAACAGGACTCCGCGAAAGACCCCCGGTCCCCGTAAAGGATCTCCCGTCATGGTACAATTCAGTCTCAAAACTCTCATGCAGCCGCAGGGATTACAGGCGACAGTCCAGCAACCGCACGCGGCCATAACTTGGAATGGCGATCTGCTTTATCTTGTGGAAAGCCTGATCCTGAAAGACTTTCGAATCCGTTACCGGAACATGTCCCTGGGGCTTCTGTGGTCGCTCATGAACCCGCTCATTATGATGGGTGTACTGACCTTCGTTTTTACGAAGGTCTTCCCCAGCCCGAGCAAGCAGTTTCCGGCCTTTGTGCTTTGCGGGCTGGTGCCGTACAACTTTTTTACGATTGCGTGGATCACCGGCACCAGCTCGATCGTCGATAATGCCAGCCTGGTGAAGCGGATCCCTATACCGCGCGAGGTCGTGCCCATCGCAGCCGTGCTCTCCAACTGCATCCATCTGCTAATTCAGATTGCCCTGCTGCTGGTGTGCGCGCTGGCATTCGGCGGCAGGGTAAATATCCAGTGGCTCTGGCTGCCGTTGCTGTGGCTTCTCGAAATCGTCTTTGTGTGCGGGCTGGCGCTCATGACATCTTCGATTAACGTGTACGTTCGCGATACGCGCTATATCGTCGAATCCATCAACACAGTGATGTTCTGGCTGGTTCCCATTTTTTACGGATTCGAAGCCATTCCCCGACGATTTGTGCAGTTTTACGAGTTCAACCCGGTCGCGGCGTTGGTCCTATGCTTGAGACACATTCTCCTCCAGGCTACGCCGCCGCCCTTTGCGACCATACTGAAACTCAGTGTTGTCGCATGCGCCACATTTGCTTTTGGAACCTTGGTATTCCGGAAAGGCAAGGATGCCTTTTACGAGCACATATAGAACATGTCAGTTGTAGTTTTTGAGGGTGTTTCGAAACACTTCTACCGGCACGGCGGCCAGATGTTGATCCGTGATCGTCTGCGGCACCTGCTGCGGCCCGAGCCTCGTGAGCTTTTTTTCGCTCTGCGCGATGTCTCGTTCGCCGTCGGGCGCGGCGAGAGCCTGGCGATAGTCGGCCAGAACGGCGCAGGCAAGAGCACCCTGCTGAATATCGCAACCCAACTCTGTTCGCCGAGCGAAGGCATTGTACGGATTAACGGCAGCGTGGCGGCCCTGCTCGAACTGGGCGCGGGATTTCATGGAGACCTGACGGGCGCCGAAAACGTGCGGATCAACGCCGCGCTTCTGGGGCTTACGCGGCGACAAGTGAACCAGCGGTTCGACAGCATTGTGGAGTTCTCCGGCGTCGGCGACTTCATCGATGAGCCGCTGCGCACTTACTCCTCGGGCATGCGCATGCGGCTGGCCTTCTCGGTTGCCGTCAACGTGGATCCCGACATCCTGATCATCGACGAGATTCTCGGTGTCGGAGACCAGGAGTTCTTCGGCAAGTGCTTCGAGAGGATTATGGAGTTCCGGCGCGCCGGCAAGGCGCTGCTTTGCGTGTCCCATGCGCTCGAGGCCATGGAGATCCTGTGTGATCGCGCGTTGTGGCTGGACCATGGCCGCGTGAAGCTGACCGGCCCGGTACGGCAGGTGATTCAGGCTTACGCGGAATCTTCGAGCAGGCCGGCCCAAGCGGCCACGCCGCTGGAAAGATCCAGGCAGAGATAGCCTCGACATCATCGCGGCCGATAGCTACGTGAGACGGAAGGACATCGGGCGGCCCTCAGCGAAGCCGCCGTCCTTCGGCCCTCCCGTATTTGAAAAAGTGTTCTCTGGCGGAATGGAAATGACCCTGCAGAACAGCCTGGGCCACATCCGGGTTGAGAGCAAGGTAGAATTCCTCGTCGAAGTCGGAATCTGTGGCATTCAGTTCCTCATCCCCGCCGATTCCGTCGCCGGCGGGGCCCAGGGGAGAACGCGGCGCGAAGTGGCCCTTTTGCCAAAACACACCAGTCCAGTCGATGCGGACCACCGGCTCCGTAATCCCGCAGGCAGAGCGAAAATCCTCGATGGCAGCGCGGCAATTCGGCAGGGCCCCATAATCGTCCACGACGATAAAGCCTCCGTCCGAAACTCTGGGATACAGGTATTCCAGCGCTTCCATAGTGGATTCATACATGTCGCCATCGAGCCGCAAGACACTGATCTGCGCGATCGGCGCGGAAGGGAGGGTGTCCTTAAACCAACCGGGCAGGAAGCAGACCTGTTCGTCGAGCAGGCCGTACCGCCGGAAGTTCGCCTGGACTTCCTCCAGTGGGATAGCCAAATAGCCGCTGAGTTGATGATGGCCGTCGCCGGCATCTTGCGGGTACCGGGCGGGATCGGGAAGAGGAAGTCCCTGGAAGGAATCGGCAAGCCAGACGCGCCGGTCGCAATCGCCATAAGCTTTCAGGACGGCGCGCATCAATATGGAAGCTCCGCCGCGCCAGACACCGGTCTCGACAAAGTCACCCGGCACGCCGTTTTCCAATGCGTTCACCATACATGCCTCGAGTTGATCGAGGCGGCGGATGCCCACCATGGTTTCTGCTTCCGTCGGCCAATCTTTCCCTTCCAGGCGATCGGCGAGCACCACCGGGCTGGTTGTGACCAGATCGTGATCGAGGCCCCGATCAGGGAACAGGACGCGCGTCAGGCAGTTCTTGAGCAGGTCAAGATACAACCCCGCCGGGCGGCGGACGGCAACAGGGAATTCGCTCATAACTTACGCAAAATGGCTATATACTCAATCGCATCGCCGGTGGCGCCCCGGCGGCACTCAATCAGATCGGCCGAAAATCTCACAGCCGCCTGCTCCATCAACTCCGCAAACGTGTCCCGGGTGAAAGTATGGAAATGGATGGCATAGTCTTTAGATAGCAGTTCGGCTTCCACCTCAGCCCGCTGGTCATTAGTCAGATCCGGGCGGGTACTGGCGACCCACTCACCGTAATGCGCGCGATCGAGATCCTGGCGGTGTTTTCGCTTCTCAAAGTCGGCAATCAGGTGATCCGGCGGAGTAATCGGCCTCAGGCGGTCGAGAAGGTTGGCGTGATCCGGAACCGCGACATATAAATAACCGCCCGGGCGCACAACCCGCAGCCACTCCTTAAGCCCACCCAGCGGGTCTTTCAAGTGCTCGAGAACATGATTCGCGATCACGAAATCGACGCTCTGGTCGGCCGCCGGCGCCAGGGCGCCGGCATCGCAAATGATCGCCGGCGTGACGAGCGTCACTTGATCCAGTTCCGGGTAGTGCGAGCGCGCTTCCCCCACGGTCAGGCGATCCGCGTACCGGATATGCGTGTCCTGTCTCAATTCCAGCGGGTTCTGGAGGGCTCCGATTTCGATGCCCGATCCGCGAAGATAGCGATACGACAGTTCCGTGCGGAGCGGCAGAAGGAACAACGCGTCGCGGATCTGGGCGCTATCCACCAGATCCCGATGCGCGAAACCGGCGAGCGTGATGGTGAATTCGCCGGGTGCGTTTAGCGGATCGAGCCGCACGGCATCGAGCTTCTCCCGATGCCACCAGAGATAGTTCAGGGCGCCGGGATCCGCGCCGGCATGCAGGTCCAGGATGTACGTATGAAGTTTTCCGTCCGGCAGGACCGGGAACCGGAGCGAGAAGCTCTCGCTGAAACCGGGCCGGCCCGGGCCGCTCCAAAACAATTGGGCGTAGGGTTGCGGCGCCGCGCAGGAGCAGGACATGACCAGAACAAAGAAGCGGAACTCGGACCCGCACACGCGGGCTGGCCACACGATCCAGGGATCGTGCGTGGCGGCCCGACAGGTATTCGGGCTCCACTCACACGGGTCGCAGTCATTTCGATGCGCGGCAGGATCGCCGGGAGATAGTTCCATAAAGCGGCGTTCCGCATCCGGGTCCGGTGGGGTTGTCAGCGCGCGCACTACCTCGCGCGCGGGATCCGTGGAAACGACATGGCCCGATTCTTTTGCCTCTTGAGCGTCCGCTCTTCGGTCCAGGCGATCGACGCATAAGGCGTAATAGCGCCGGATTGGCTCCGCGTTTTCGGGCACAAAAAGGTAATCGAGAATTCCCCCGTGCTCCGCCCGCCCGCCCGGTTTCCGGACGACGCCGAGGCCGTGATAGTGGTGAAACTCGAAGCTCTCGTATGTTCGCGCGATCTCGTCCCAGAGTTTCCAGACGCCGAAGTCGGCGTGCCGGGCGCCGATATCGTGCAACAGCACGATCCCCCCGGGCGCAACCTTGGGAAACCAGGCGTCCCAATCGTGCTTGACGGCCGCATACGTGTGCAGGCCGTCGATGTGCAGCAGATCGATGGATTCCACGGAAAATCCGGCGAGGGCATCATCAAAAGTGGTACGCAGCAGATGCGAAGACTCGCCGTACCGCTCGGAATTATACTGCTTCACATCCTCAAACACTTCGCTGCCATAGGCGAGGGAATGCGAGTCTCCAAGCCACGTGTCCACGGCGTAGCATGCGCAGGCACATCCGGTTTCCACTACCGACTGGCAAAAGCCGAAATAGGATTCGCCGTATTGCGTCCCGAGTTCGACCAGCAGGCGGGGCCGCAACGACGCAACCAGGTCGCGCGCGAAGGGTAGGTGTCCCGACCACGTTCGCTGCCTCCCCGCCCGGTAGCGGAGAGGGATGAAAGTCGAGGAATCGAGCACGGGGAAAACGGTGGGGTCCTGGGCGGGCGACGCGGAACCGTCGCGGCCCGTCTCCGTCATCGGAATGCCTCGCGCGACTTGATATCCACCGGCTCTCATTGTGGTGAGCGAAAGCCAGACACTCTTAATGGTTTCCGCGTTGGCGGCGATGGTGTTCGCACTCACGACGGCCGGGCATGCCTGGCGAAGCCGCTCCCACAAGTGCGCGTCCGCCGCCCGCTCGAGCGCGTCCCGCCAGGAATCGGGATCGTTGGCGATCAGCAGCCCCGTTTCCTCGTGGCGGACGGCATCGCGATAGACCGGCATGTCCGAGCAGATGGACGGAACACCGAGTGCCGCGTACTCCAAAAACTTCAGGGCGCTCTTCGAGCGATTGAAGGATGTGTCCAGCAGAGGCGCGACGCCCCAATGCCAGCAGTTCTGCGCCCGGATCCACTCCACAAATCGCGGATACGAGCGCGCGATTTCGGGAGGGACGGGTATGGTGTGAAACCAGTCCGCGCCGGGCGCTCCATCGGCCACGCCCACTACGTCGAGGTGGATCCTGTCCCGATACTCCGGGCTCAGCTTTCGAATGGCGCGGCCCAGCAACTCCAGATCCTCCCGATGGCTCATCGTGCCTGCATACACAATCCGTATGTCCGCGGGGTTGAACTGCGGCGATGCCGCTGGCGGCCTCCACAGCCGGTCATCAAGATAATTCGGCAGGACTATGGTCTCGGCATTGAACGCCAGCATCTGCCGGCGTAAGGTCTCGGTGGAAACGAGGACCACATCCGCCGAACGTGCCAACCGCTTCGCGGCTTCGAGCCGGCCGGCGTACGCCTGACTCTCGGGATGCTCCTCGGGGAGATGGAACAGGTCGTCATCGATTTCGAAGAGGAGCCGGGACCCGCGGCGGCGGCACGCATCCACGATCCGGTCGGCCATTTCCATGTCCTGCACGGCCATACGTTGAACGAGAACCAGGTCGGTTTCGGATGTGGCGAGGCGCCTGGCGGATGTAACGGTGAGTCGGATGGTATCCGCCAGAGCCGGATGGGTCAGAGGCTGGATGAGCCGCACGTAGCCGCACGCTTGAATTTGACCCCGGTCATCATTCGCTACCGCGGCCGCAAGCCGGATTGTCCGCGGCACGCCGCGTGGTCTTGGGCGCCGGCTGGCAGCCGCGGCCTTGGCGTCCGCAAGATAACCTTCAACGTAAAACCCCTGTTGGGCCTGCGGCTGCGGTGGTGGAGGGACCGGCCCGATCGCGGGGAGGAAGTGATTCTGCCGGATTTGCAGAAAAAAATCGGTCCAGTCGGCGGCGGAAAACCCATCATAAGGGAGTATCCAGGACCAGGGCCTGCTCGCCAGACGCTCGGGAAACGCACCCAGGCCATGCGCGGCTACCGGCAGCCCCAGGGCAAGACAAGTGCTCAGGGTGTAACTGAAGGTCTCCGGTATTCTGGCGGGGAACCAAACGATATGCGGCGCGACCCGCTCCAACAGCGCCGGCAGATCGGCTTGTTGATATCGCCCGGTCTGGGTAAAAGCGGCTGCTGCGTGGGTGGAACCCTCTACGCTTCCAATCAGGGAAAACTCGAGCGGCAAACTGGAGCGCGCGGCCATAGCGGCGCACTCTTCGAGCAACTCGAGTCCCTTATGAATGGTCATTACACCCAGAACGGCCACGCGCAGGCGCTCGCCCTCCGCCAGTGGCGTTGGCTTGAGGGTCGCCGGCGCGGGCAGCATCGGATGCGCCGCCGCGAGGACTCGGGCTTCCGGGAAGTACCTTTTCATCCGTTCCGCGGCGTCCACGGACGGCGCAATCACGCGGTCCGCCTGGAGCAGCCATGCATGCATCGCGCGCCACGACGAGATGTCCAGCGCCGCAGCCACGGGCCGCCTCGAAAGACAGCGATTGCAGCCGGCTTCATCCGGTTCACCGCAGTACCTTCCGTGTTCGTCGCTGAGGGTGATTTGCGGGCAGATCGCATAGTAGTCGTGCACCGTAAAATCGCAGGGCAGATCGAGATCCTGCGACAGACGATCGATAGCGGCGGCATGTCCCCCCAAATGGTGGATGTGCATCCGCTCGACTCCACAGGCGTTCACGACCGCTGCCAGGAGGGCATGTTCCGCAGGCGCTTCCAGCATCAGCGAAAACGGATATTCGCTCCGAGAACACTCCAGGATACAGGCGGAGGAGGAGACCGGTCTGAGGGTCAGCCAGATCACCGCGGCGGCCGTAACCTCCGTTAACTCGTCGACGTACTGAGCCACACCGCCGCCGAGATGATGTGTGACGGACAGGAAGACCCGCTTGCCGCTGTTGCGGATCCGGTGCGCGGTAACGGCGATGCGGTAGGCCTTGGCGGGGTCCGCTTCCACGTGCTTGCGCACCATGTCCGCATACTGGGGATGCTTTGCGAGTAATACCCGCATGGCGGCTTGTTGGCGGGCGGAGGCTTCTCCAAAACTTACGCTGCCCGCATGGTAGACGAAAACGTCGCACGCCAGCTTGTGTTTCCAGCCTCTTGCCGTGGCCCGCAAACAAAAGTCATTTTCCTCGCCGTATCCTTTACCGAATGCCTCCGCGTCGAAAAGTCCGGTTTCTTCCAGGCACTGGCGGCGGATGTACATACAGAACCCGACGGCCGTCGGGATTTCGACCGAACGGCCGGAGTTCACCATGGCAAAGGCGGAATCGAGTTCCGCGAAGCCGGAGAACGACCGGAAGTCGTTATCTACACAGAAGTGCGGATAGCTACAAATGGTGGCGTTATTGGAGAACGGCGTGACGGTGCCGGTTCGGGCCTTGGCGTAGGCGCAGGCCCAGAGCCGGTCCAGCCAGCCGTCGAACACCTGCGTATCGCTGTTCAGCAGGACGACGTCGCGGGTGCTCGCCTGCATAGCGGCATTCACCGAGAGCACAAATCCCACGTTGGAAGCGTTCTCGATCAGCGTGATCTTGCCCTCGCCGGACAGGCGACGGAGGTACTCCGTCAAGTCCGGTTCCGGGCTGCAATCGTTCACCACGACGACCCGGAAGGTTGCCGCACAACCACTGGAGAGCACGCTTGCTATGCAGGTCTCCGTCTCACGAATCCCTTTGTAGACGGGAATGATCACATCGATCTCACGATCCGGGACCGGCCGCCGCTTCGGACTGCGAACTGGCAGAAACGATGCGAGTGGCAGGTTGGATTCGCGACTGAAGCAGGCCATCCTTCCCTCAGCCGCACCATGCCTCGCAAAGTGCCAGACGGGGTCCGATTCGGCGGCCGCCACATCGGGATAAGCCGCGAGATAAAACGCGGGATCGAAATCCGGATGCGGCAGCCTTCCCTCGTCCGCGCCATATTTCAAAAAATGCAGCAGCGGACTCATCCTCTGCGCGGCCACGTCCGGATTGCTTGCCAGGTAAAATGCCGCATCGAACGCCGGGTGCGGATTGCGGCCTTCCAGGCCGCCAAATCGCAGAAAGTGCAGAAATGGGTTATGGCCCGAACGGGCGACATCCGGGTACTGACGCAGGTAATAGCCCGTGTCGAACAGCGGGTGTGGGTTGCGGCACTCCTTGACCCCGTAGCAAAGGAAATGGAACAAAGGATCTATTCCGTCGTCGGCCACATCGTGGTAAGTGGAAAGATAATACTTCGTGTCAAAAAGTTCCCTGGGATTGACGCGCCAGGCCGCTACGACAAGGCGCGTGTAGCAGCGGTCAAGAAACCGGCGCAACGCCAGCAGAATCGATGTGGAATGCAGTCGCGACGAGTCCATTACCGTTCTTGGCCGCGGCAATCGGGCGGCAAGATCAAAATACGTTTCCTGCTACAAGTAACCTTAGCATACCGGCTCCATCGCAAACCTCGGCCCGTCGGCGGGAAAACCCCAAGCCGGACCGACTACTTATGCAGTGAGAAGAATCGGAAATGCGACAACATATCGGGCAGAGCCGGGCCAGTCATCTTACGCAACTGTTCGTAAAGCTCGATAGCCCTTTCGCGCAGTTCCTTGTGGCGAATGCCGTATACATCCATGAAATGGCCCATCCAGTCGTTGTAGAATGCGGGCTCGTCGAGGTTTTTGAATCGTACGGTGCGATAACCAATGTTCGACGCTATATCAACAAGGCGATCAATTCGGAAGTAGTGTTTGTCGGTGAGGTGATCGAGCAGAGAAGGGTCTTCCGAGTGCGTCACGCGGTATGCTGTGTCCTCGATGATCAACCTGCACATTCCGAGTTCAGGGGCGTCCAGCCGGGACAGCTTCAGATCAGTTACAGCGATGCGGAGAAGCAGGCACGGCCAGAGGTAGCCCTCAACAAACGGTTCGGCGAATATCACGGTACCGCCTGGCTTCAGGAGCGCATACAGGCTTCGCAGAAACCCCGGGTAATCGGTGATGTGATGCAGAACGGCCGACCCTGCGATAAGGTCGAAACTTTCCGGCTCGAAGAATAAACGGCTCGCATCTTGGGTGGAGAAATGCACGCAATTTCCAGAGGACGGCTGCACGGCGCGTTGTGCCATGCGAACACTCTCGATGGAGTGATCGAATGCATATATATTGGATGAGCGAACACGCGGGGAAATTGCGAGACCCTCGGTAAGGTCACCCAGTCCACAGCCAACATCGAGAATCCTGGCATTCTCCAGAGCCTCGATTCCGGCGGCCCCAAGCATCCCTTCCGCGCGCTTAAGATCCAGAGGAACTGGCGAGCTGGTTACCTGCCGGTCGAAGGCGGTTCGGTCCTCGCGATGAACGATGTCCAGCAACCATATCCCTTCCTTTATTGGAAATGGCCGTGGACACTGAGGGCAGATGCCCGATATGCCGTCATTCGTGAGGCGCTGGTGATGGAGAGGGCAAACGTACTCCGGTGCAGCCGGAGCCGTCAGCATTGCGGTTGGCCCGCTAACGTGACGGCAGGTGTCCCAAGAACGATGCTCATGAATGCTGAAGTTTGAGTATATCTCACTTTGGCCGGCGCCTCTATGTGGTTGGCACGGCGGACATTTCTACTTTGCCGCCGCCACTGTGATATATTCGAGCAGAAAGCCCTCCCGCAGAGGTGCGCGGCGGGCAGTCCGGCCGGGCTCGCGAGTATGCCATGAGGCTTGAGTTCTTGACCAGCCGGTTCCGATGCCCTTCTCTGCGAACATCCCGGGCGGCGGGAAGTGCCGGAGCTTTACAGCGCCGCAAAGGTTGTAGTCTGGCCGAGCCTGCACGAAGGTTTTGGACTGCCCTCATCAGTGCAGGCAATGGCGCGCCAGGAGAAAGGCAGGGCCATGGGCGATCGCCTGATAATCGATTGTCGTAATCTCATCGGCGACACCATCTATCTCATCAAACCGCTGCGGCAGTTCTTGGCTTCGCGGCGGCTTGGACAAGTGGCGCTTGGAGTCAGTGGCGGCCTGCCCGGCGAGATTGTAGAGCGCAGTTTTCCAGGCGTTCGGGTGGGGCCAATGGAGGTCCTGGAAGCTGCCTGGCCCGGTGCCGATGGTATAGCGCTGAGTGCCCGTTCAGCGTGGGAGAAAACGCGAAGCGATAACGGTCACATCTCGCAGGGGTATGGGCGCATCCTCGGAATGGAGCTCACCGGGTCGATTGAGCCGGATGTGGCTTGGCTGCCAACGCCGGAGCCAGCGCTGCGGCGAGAGCATGTCGCCTTAGCGCCGTTTTCCGTTTCCTGTGCCCGGCACAGGGGAGAACCGCCCAATAAGACTATTAGCGAACCGGACTGGGTGCCCTTGCTGGAGATATTGCGTGGATACGGTTGGCCCCTGCGCGTCATTGGCGGCCCTACGGAGCGCTTCTCCATGCACGAGCTTGGCTTCTCGGAAGCGGACTACTTTTCAGCCGGCGGGATCGACGATCTGGTTTCGTGTTTACGCCAGAGCTGGCTGGTCATCGGCGTGGATACCGGAATATGCCACGTATCCAGTTGCGCCGGGATACCGACTGTTGTGCTGTGGTCGTCTGCCGCTAGTCTGCAATTCATCGGAGAGACGTGGGCTCCGCGCACCCGCCTTGTGCATATTGGATCTCCGGCGGGGTTGGACGGATACCGCGTGGGGGGGTTGCTGGCCGATGCCGTAAAATACTTGCTCGGCTGGGAGGCGCGGACTACCAGCACGCCCCCCAGCGATCCCGTCGTCCCGGCCAACGAGCGCGCAGTTTTTCCCGTGCTCGACTCCTCAATATTTATTCCCATGCGCTACGGATCGCGCGGTCTGCGTCACTGGTCAGGGCATCTGCCGTTTGCGCGTGATTTGGTGGCTTCCTTGCGGCCCCGCTTGCTCGTTGAACTCGGAACACACGATGGCGAATCCTACTTCGGCTTCTGCCAGTCGGTGGCGGAAACCGGAGGTCCTTGTGCGTGCTACGCGGTGGACACCTGGTCAGGAGACCCACATGCGGCGGCCAACGGCGAGGACGTCTATGGGAATGTGCAGCGGTACAACTCCGAGCGGTACGCGTCCTTTTCGTACCTATTGCGAACCAGTTTCGATGACGCTCTCGAGTGGTTTTCGGAAGGATCCATCGATCTGCTGCATATTGACGAGTTGCACACGTATGAGGCGGCCAAACACTCTTTCGATACGTGGTATCCCAAGGTTGCCCCTGGTGGGATTGTGCTCGTGCATGGCATCGCGGAACGCCACGGCAGCTTCGGCGTTGGGCGCTTTTGGCAGGAGATTTCGCAAGCACACAATACCTTTGAGTTTCACCAATGTTACGGCCTCGGGGTGATCCGGAAGCCGGGAGCGCGGCAGGCGCACGGGGGCATTCTCGACTGCCTTTTCCCGGCGGGGAACGCGGATAGAATCCGGCGTTATTACGTGTCGTGCGGCGAACGCCTCGACCGAAGAGCGGATGCCGCGGCAGGAACGCGGCCGAGCCAGGGCCCGGTGTTGACTGATCCCCCCGCCGATTTAGTCAGCGCGCTGACTGGGCCAGTTGGAACGGGCGAAAAACGCTGTTGGATCGAGCTGCCGCTCGCGGAGCCTGCTCTGTTGCGAAACGACTCCCTGTTATGGGACCAGAAGCCAAATACCTGGCGCGCCAGTACGCCGGATCCCTGGATTGTATGTTCCGCTGATTTGGATTGCTCGTGTTTCCGCTTCTTTGTCCTGGTAATGTCCTGCTCGTGCGAGGCGCCGCAACCCTATGCGCAATTGTTCTGGAGCGGCCCGCTGCGACCGGGGTTCGACGAGCGCTTTTCTGTGCGCTTCCCGGCGATCCCGGACGGGCAGTCTCACACCTACGTCGTGGATCTTCATGCCGGTGCGGAATCTGGCGCCTTGAACTACCTCTGGTGGCATCGCGGAAAAATCGATACCATGCGGCTTGACCCGCTGGACACGCCTGGAGAATTCACTATCACTCTGGCCGGCTTCGCCCATCAGGATTGGGCGGAATCCGACTACGTTCGCGATGGGTTGTACCTGCTGCCGCTGCGCACCGAGTTGTCGTACCGCTATCTTTGCGGCTCGGGCATCGAAATTGGGGCGCTACAGGGCCCGCTTGAACTGAGGCCCGGCACGCACATCCGTTACGCCGATCGCCTCACGGTAGAGGACACCCGCGCGCAGCATCCGGAACTGAATCAATTCCCGCTGGTCACACCGACCATTATTTGCGATCCCGCCGGGCTGACTCCGGTAGCCGAACAGAGCGTCGACTTCGTAATTGCGAATCTCGTCCTGGAGGACGTCCCCGACCCGCTGGCGGCAGTCGGGGAGTGGCTGCGGGTCGTGCGCCCGGGCGGCTACGTATACGTGGCGGTTCCGGATCATACGCGGTTAGATTGCCTGAATGCCGACCTCGATCAGCGTGAGGGGCGAAAGGACCTTGACCGGCTGCCAGACTGCGAGTGCGGCGCCAGCATGCGGCCGAATCTGCCTCAGGGGGAACAGGCCAGTCCGGAGACTCAGCCCGAATCCAGTAATTACGCCATCCCCGTCCATATGTTCAGCCAGAAGACGTTCGCGGATTTTATGGGCGACGTGGTCACGCAATTCCCGGCCGACCTGATTGAGCTTCGGCGCGCCTCTGCCGGCGATGCGATGGAATACATTGCGATTCTGCGTAAGCTATGAGCTAAATCCCTATTGAGGTCCGCGGCGTACGAGCGCGCTGCAGGAGAGAGTTGCCCGACGGATGCGTATCATCGTTTCGCATGAAGCCGCCGAAAACGGAAAAGGAGTAGAAGAAAAAACATGGGATCCATTTCGCGCATTTCACCCGATGCGAGCGTTAGTACACACGAGCGGTACCCCATCTTCGAAGGCATCATGCCGTTGCCTCCCGACGCACTGCTGTGGAGCGTCGGAGGTTCCAGCCTGGAAGTGTTTCTGCTGGTTGCGGACGCGTGGGACCAGGCCATCGCCCCGTACCTTCAACCGGAATCAACCGTCCTGGAGATCGGATGCGGTTGCGGGAGAAACGCGCGAAGCCTTCTTCGCCACCCCTTTGTCTCGCGATACACCGGTTTTGATGTAATCGCGCAAAATATCGCCTGGTGCAACCGTTTCCTGGTGCCCCTGGCGAAGGCACAAGCGAGTTTTCTGCACTACGATGTCTTCTCGGCCGAGTACAATCCCGGTGCCCGGATGCACGGCGTGGAAGTAGTCTTCCCGTGTGGAGACGGAAGCGCCGATCTAGTGATCGCAATTTCGGTCTTTACGCACCTGCTCGAACCGGATGCGCGGCATTACCTGTCTGAGATCGCGAGGGTCCTCAGCCGAAAAGGACACGCGTTGCTGAGTATCCACACGAACGTACCGGAGGGCAGGCGCTTCGCTGGAACGGAGACGCGAATCGATATCGATCCGGACTATTTTGTCGAGCTCGCGGAGGCTGCGAACCTGATCTGTCAACGCAGAATCAACGAGTTTTGTGGTCAGTCGCTGTTTGTTCTCGCGGCAGGGTCTCGGACCAAGCACACCTGAGACACGCCGGGGTCGGAAAGCGACCTAACTTAAACGCCGCCCAAGGCCAAAGTAGACCTGTGTTCGGCTTCGCGCAACCAATACGGCGGCCGGCCGTAGTGAAGGTGCAGCCGGTTTTCATACTCTCGAGTGATCGGCGTGGAGTCGGCGTACTCCGGGGCGTTCTTGATGGCTTCCCGGGAAAGGCCGACGAAGACTTTAGAATCCGTCCAGCTCACCCGTTCAACCCACGCGGGCGAAACCAGTACCTTGTTACCAGGCCACCAATTCCGCGTTGCCACCTCGATGTAGCGGATAGCCCAAGCTTCATCGTCCACCACAAAGCCCTCCACATGGCCGATTTCACCATCGGCCGCCTCAATGTCGTAGCCAGTGACGGCTTCGGTACTACGCAGATGCGAGTCCGTCGATTCTTTCCGGATCCTGTCTGCCATCGTTTCCGCAGAAGCACTTGGTGGACTAGCCAAGCCCGCCGGGTAGAACGCCGGACCCCACATATAGGGACCAGCCCAATAGTAGGGATAGCCATAATACCCGAGATATGTGGCCTCGTGCTGCCGTGAGATGGGCAGGTGCGTGTTGATGTCGGGGCTTTTCTCAACCTGCTTTTTCGTCAGCGCCACATCCAGTCGCTTGTCCAGCAAGTCCGCACGGACTACGGAGAATGGCGAGATCAGCACTAGCCTGCCGCCAAGCCAGCCGCCGGTTTCTACCGTGAGGTAGCGGATGGCCCATGTCTCGTCGTCGAAATAGAACTGATCTACGGTTCCGAGCTCGCCGTCCGTAGCTCGGATCACAAGACCTTTCAAATGCGTAGCATTCGTTAACATTGTCATTGCCCTCCTGGGCATTTGTTGTCTGCGTTTTCGGTATCAACGACCCACGGATCAGGGGCGCTATCTTACGGCCGCTCCTACTACTTCGGCCGAGTGCAGGATCAGATCACATTGATAGGCCATGTGTTCATCATCCAGTGCACGCGCAGCACCAATCTCTTCTTATGAGGAAAGTTCTTTCGTACCGCTGGGTCACTGCTTTTGTGCCTTTCGTCGAGCCGAGATGCCGTGAAGGTGCGTGCAGAGTTTGTCATTAATGCGTGCAAAGTCGCGTGGAGGCCGCGGTCAGGCTCAGCTGCGTATGCGATTCGCATGCACTGCAGTGCTTCCATAGCGACGGCCCTTGGCGTGCTCCGACAACCTGCACACAAATCCGCAAAGGAGGATCTTAGTGCCATATATTACTGTTGGGAAGGAAAACTCCGGCAATATTGATGTCTACTATGAGGACCATGGCTCGGGCAAGCCGGTTGTCCTTATCCACGGATATCCGTTGAGCGGTGCTTCCTGGGAAAAGCAGATCGCGGTGCTTCTGGCTGAGGGTCACCGCGTCATCACCTATGACCGCAGAGGATTCGGCAAGTCCAGCCAGCCAACAACCGGCTACAACTACGACACCTTCGCCGAGGACCTACACAAATTGGTCACACAGCTCGAGCTAAGTGATTTCGCGCTAGCCGGTTTCTCCATGGGAGGCGGCGAAGTGGCGCGCTACTTTGGGAAATTTGGATCGAAGGGCGTGAGCAAGGCGGTATTCATCTCGGCGGTTCCGCCCTTCCTGCTGAAAACGCCGGAAAACCCGGAGGGTGTGGACGGCAGTGTCTTCGAGGGGATACAGAAGGCCGTCGCGGCAGATCGTTACGCCTTCTTCGCCGAGTTTTTCAAGAATTTCTACAACACGGATCTTCTGCTGGGGAAGCGTGTCAGCGAACAGACCGTCCAGGCGAGCTGGAACGTCGCAGCCGGCGCCTCTGCTACGGCGTGCCTCGCTTGCGTGCCGACCTGGTATGAGGACTTCCGCAAGGACCTGACCCGCGTCGACGTTCCCACATTGGTCATTCAAGGGGACGCGGACCGGATTTTGCCCATCAGTGCCTCGGGACTCCGGACCGCCAGACTGATCAAGGACGCCCGCTTATTGGTGGTGAAGGATGGGCCGCACTGCATCACCTGGACCCACGCGGACGAAGTGAACCGCGAGCTGGTGAACTTCCTTGGAGCAGGATTCGGGAAGAATGCAGCTTCCGCGCACCGGACCGGAGCAGTTGCCTAACGAACGGCTCTTCGAGTTCCACTTCATTGGGGCGCCGTCTGAGACCGGCACCCCAACCCTCATTCCACCCCGCTGAATGGCTCTTACCGCGACGAGGTGGCCCTTTGCCCTTTAACCTGCAGTTCGTTCACCACCTGCTGCACGTTGGGAACCGCAGACGCGACCTGCTCTGCGCGCGCGCGTTTCGATTGAGAGTTGACCTCACCAGTCAGCGTGACGACGCTATTCTTGACAGCGTACTTTACGCTCTTGTGAAGCTTCTCCACAATGAGAGCCGCATGCAGGTTGCTCTCGATACCCTTGTCCAGGTCCGAATTCACCAGTTTTGCATCACCCTCGGTGCCTGGTGGGAGCACTGCAATCTGGTTCGACACAACTTGGGGCCCCGCGATAGACCTCGCGATGGATTCGGCTCGTGACTTGTCACCGTCTGTTCCCACATGTCCGCCCAAGGTCACCACGCCCTTGTCACGGTCCTGAGTTAACGAGACATCTTTGAGGCCGGCCTGATCCAGCGATGTGCGGATGCTCTCAGAAACATCGGCTGTTTTCCTGGACGTTGTTGAGCACCCTACCAGGGTGCCAACGACCGCTATCGCCAGCATGGACAAGCACGGTTTGAACGTCTTCATACTTTCTCCTTTGATTGCCAACTATCAGGGTGAGAAAAAGCACGGTCGGGCCGCGCCCCAGATCTTATCACGACGGATCTTTTCCCCGCGTTGCTTGAACGCCCTTCAGAATCGCAAGGCCCAAGAGTACGATTGCACCCACTACGATCCAGTGGGCGGCGACATGAAGTAGCACGGCTCCATAAATTAACCCGCCGATCAATATCAAGAAGCCGGCGATGTAAATCCCGAATGACATTGCAGTTCCCTCTTCGCTCCTACGTCTCACTTCGCGATTAAGTCACATGGCCCGCGGGTGCTACCGGCGCCAGCGAGAATATCCCCACCCCCCACCACCGAGCAAGAACAAGAGCAACAGAATAATCACCAGAGTCGTCATTTTTACATTTTCCCAATGCGGCGCAGTGCAGGTTGGGGCCCAAATCCGAATCGCCGTAAACACAAGGCAGAATCCCAAGGCTCCGCCTGGTTATGATGTGCAAGTCCTGCCGTCGATCAGGCAAGTGCTGCAGATCGGACGGGCAAAAAGGGCCAAACCCCGGCGCGCTCGATCCGGTCCAAACCAGCCGATTTCGGATGCCTGTCAAAAATGGCCCTCCCGCCGAGGATTGGGTGCCGGATTGCAAGGGCAAGAAGTGATTGACAAACCGAGCGGGAAAGAACAGAGGAGAATATATATGAAACCGAGCACAACGGATCAGATCAAAGGAAACGTCCATGAAGTGAAAGGCAAAGTCAAAGAGAAAGCGGGACAGGTCACGAACAACCCCAAGCTGGAGGCCGAAGGCCAAGACGAAAAGTTCGCCGGCAAGGTCCAAAAGAAAGTCGGCCAGATTGAAAAGGTGCTCGAGAAGTAAATTGAACCGTCACCGGGGAGTGCATAATGTACCGCTGCCTCCCATGGCAGACGCAGTGGTCCTCATGGCGAGGGAATAGCTTCAGCCCAGCCGGCCAAGAGCTAACGTTCAGAAAAAGGGAAGATCCACAATGTTGATACTAATTATCATTTTGGTGTTGGTTTTAGGCGGCGGCGGAGGGTACTATGGCCATAGCCGCTGGGGTTATGGTGGCGGCGCTGGCATCGGCCTAGGCACCATACTGCTGATTCTCCTCATAGCCTACATGCTGGGCCTTTTCCACTAAAGCTGGGCCCGGCACTCCCTATTCTCCTGCGAAAGACCTGCTGACGGTCAATCGCCTGATATGAAAAGGAAGGCGGGCAAGGGGCCAGGTAGCGAGTTCCGCGCAAGTCAGCAGCGTGAAATGCGGACTTCAGAGGATGCACTACCAGAAGGAGATCCCATGGCCACTACCACAACCGTGCCCGTCACTCTGTCCAAACTTGTGAGTAGGCATGAAGTAGCGGAACGCACAACCGCGTTCCGCTTTGAAAAGCCGTCGAACTGGACATTCAAGGCGGGCCAGTTTCTCGACATGACTTTGCTCAATCCTTCGGACACGGATGCCGAAGGAAATACGCGGTCCTTTTCCATCGCGAGCGCTCCCCACGAAGAAACCCTGATGGTGGCTACCCGCATGCGTGATACGGCATTCAAGCGAGTGCTAGGCACGATGCCGCTGGGCTCCGCGGTCAAGCTCGAAGGACCGTCCGGCGACCTGACGCTTCATAACGATGTAGGGCGAGCAGCCGTGTTTCTGGCGGGCGGTATCGGCATCACGCCGTTTCGAAGTATCGTATTCGGTGCGGCGAAAGAGAAGATTCCTCAACAAATCTTCCTCTTCTACTCGAACCGCCGGCCGGAGGACGCTCCGTTTCTGGATGAGCTGCGGGCTCTGGAGAAAGAGAATCCGAACTACAAGCTCGTCGCCAGCATGACTGAAATGGCCAAATCGCACCGGGCCTGGCAGGGCGAAAGCGGCCAGATCCATCAAGCCATGCTTTCAAGGTATCTGAAGGATGCCGTCTCGCCGATCTACTACATAGCTGGGCCGCCGGAGATGGTGAAGGGCCTCCACACGATGATCAATGAGGCTGGAGTCGATGATGACAACATTCGCGCGGAAGAGTTTGCCGGGTACTGATCTTACATTCGAAGAAGAGAAGAAGAGAAGAAGACAATGAACACGAAACCTGCAAAAGAAGAACATCGGCCATTCGTGACAGACATTCAGGATCTCCGCCGGCGTGCCGTAGAGCACATGGAGATGGGTGCGGTCACTAGCAGCTACGGTGCGGACCGGGAAACGGTTATCCGCATCCTGAATGAAGTTCTGGCGACGGAAATTGTCTGTGTGCTGCGATATAAGCGGCATTACTACATGGCCACTGGCATTCACGCACAGGCGGTGGCCCAGGAATTCCTGGAGCACGCGAACGAGGAGCAAGGTCATGCCGACATTGCCGCCGAGCGGATCACTCAATTGGGGGGCGAGCCGAACTTCAATCCGGAAGGGCTGGCAACCCGGAGCCATTCGCAGTACGTCGAAGGCAAATCACTTCTGGACATGGTTCGGGAGGACCTTGTCGCTGAGCGGATCGCGGTAGAGTCCTATAACGAGATCATCCGCTATCTTGGCAATGACGATCCCACCACCCGCATCGCGATGGAGCAGATCCTGGCCAAGGAGGAAGAGCACGCCGACGATATGAAAAAACTACTCGACACGCTCAGCAAGGACGAGCGGTTTGCCGAGCACTCTTAATCCTCTACTCGACTTGCCAAACCGGGTATAGGTGAACTGACTCTTCGTTGCGTCATGCCATATATGCTGTCACGATCATAATGACAGTCGCAATCAGCATGACCGCGGCACAAATCCACCCAAGCCAGCGAAGCAAGGTCCCGTTACGGTGTTCGCCCATTACGTCGGCCCGGCTGGTGAGCAGCACCACAAGAACTAGCAGGGGTGGGGCCAGTGCTCCGTTGAGCACCGCTGACCAGAAGAGCATCTTGACGGCGTTCAAACCTGCGTAATCCAAACCGAGGCCGAGGGCCATCGCAACAGCGATGACACCATAGAAGCCGTGCGCGAGGGGAGGGTGTACCTCCAGCGAGCCAACCCAGTCGGCCGCTTCTGCGATGGCGTAAGCGCAAGATCCGGCCAATACCGGGACACCGAGCATGCCGGCCCCGAGCAAACCCAGGCTGAAGAGCCAGTACGCGCCATTACCGGCCAAAGGACGCAACGCCTCGGCGGCATCGCGCGCGGTGGCGATGGTCGTTTTGCCGTGAGCGTGCAGCGTGGCGGCCGTCGTGAGAATGATGAAGTACATCACCAGGTTCGAAAAGAACATGCCGGTGAGGACGTCGGTCCGGGAACGTCGCAGTTCCCGATTGGATGCGCCTTCACGTTGTTCAACGGTCGACTTGCCCAGAGCGATGTCCTCCTCTACTTCCTGCGCGGCCTGCCAAAAGAAGAGGTATGGCGAGATGGTAGTTCCCAGGATGCCGACCAGCGTGGCCCAATACGCGGCGGTCCACTGCACATGGGGAATCAGGGTGGCCCGCAGAACCGCGAGCCAGTCCGGGTGCGCCAGAAATGCAGCGGCGATGTAGGCGAACAAGGCGAGAGTAAGCCACTTAAAGATCCGGGCGATGAGGCGATAACTCGTCCAGAACAAGAGGCACACAATGAGGATCGCGTATGCGGCTCTCCAGTAGTACGATCTGACACCAGTCAGAAGCTGGGTGACTTCAGCCATGCCGCCAAGATCCGCGGCGATGTTGACGATGTTGGCGATGACCAGTAGCGCACAGGCGCTCCATAGGATCCACCGTGAATAGCGCACCCGAATCACGCCTGCCAGCCCGAGTCCGGTGACCATGCCAAGGCGGGCACACATGATTTGTACAGCCGCCATCAAGGGGAAAGAGAAGACCGCGGTCCACAACGGTGCGTAGCCGAACGCGGCGCCGGTGACCGAATACGTGGCGATGCCGGACGGGTCGTCATCCGCGGCGCCGGTAATCAATCCGGGGCCAAGATTCGAAAAGAATCTACGGAAGCGGCCCTGTAGGACAAACGCACGTCTGGCCACCTTGGCGCCCGTAGAGTTGTGGCTTATCGGCCCCTGATCCATGACTCCTGATTCTACAGCACTCCGGCTCAATGGACCGGCTCAATCCGTGTGACGGGGTTCAATGCCGGGATCGCAGTGCTTCCGCGGCGCGAAACCAATCTACGTCCGGTGATCCTTCCGGACAGCGCCTGCCCTGCCAAAGTCGATAAGCGAGTGCGGCGATATCCTGCTCTTTGGCTTCGTGAGCGATTCCGTTGGCGCCATGCTCGGTCCCGGTCTTCTGATGCTCCTTTTGTGGGTACCGGTAAGCCTGATTGGAGTGCTCAAGGGCTTGTCTGGAGCTTTCATGTCCGGTCTGGTGATCTTCTTTTCCGTGGTGCTCGGCGCCGGTACGATGGGCGTGGGCAGCCAGGTCATGGTGCTCGGCAGCTATCTGTTGTGATTCGTGCATAACCATCTCTACCATCTCTAATGCACGCGTGGCACCGTCTGGCGCGCCGGAGCAGACAAGGGCCGGGCCAATCGCCTATCCTGGGCGGAATGGAGTACTTCTTCGCGTGCCCATATTGCTGGGAGCAGATATCGATGGTGTTGGACACCTCGGTAAAAGGCCAGATCTATGTGGAAGACTGCGAGGTTTGCTGCCATCCGATCGAGGTGCGTTACACGGTAGAGGATGACGCGGTGAGCAACTTTGAAGCCAGACCGGTTGGGTAATCCACTCCGTAACCGTGACCGCCCGCCCTAGCCAGTCGCCAGCAAAACATGCACTTTCAGTGACAGGCATTGCATCTGTCCGTGAGATCGACCCTTCGAATATCGCAGGGTTTCACCTCCAGGCGATCCGACGGCGGGGTTGGCCTACCGCGTTGCGGGCGGATTGCCTGCACGGATCTCGTCAAAGAACGGGGTACGCTGCTGCTGCACACATTCAGCGGCGTAAAGGTACATGGCAGCCGACCAGGTCTGCCAGTCCCGCCCGCTGGGCTGACCGGTCTGCGCCTTAATCCACTCGTTGAAAC
>OBLU010001555.1_pt1 | contig 21335 bp, 14 predicted proteins | sample 1518681 | NCBI WGS metagenome assembly OBLU01 (sample SAMEA3539304, study PRJEB22396) | soil metagenome | biome: tundra; feature: field; material: soil | place: USA | collected 2010-05 | depth 0.15 m
ATTTCCAGGCGAAACAGCGTTCGATCGGAAGCGAGATGGGGATTCAGGCCGAAGGCAGCGCCCAATGACCAGAACGTTGACAATGCATCAGCCCCCCCCGTCGAATCGCAGCAATGGTCGAGCTACAGTGCCACTGTGGATGTGTGTTGACCTGATCGGCGAAATTTGTACCAAGTGGAATGACAGAGAATCCACTTGGAGGAAAAGCAGATGGGCAGGATAAGCAGGGTGGGCTATTCTAGATACTCCTCGATCTGCGGCCACGATTGATCGCAAAACAAATAAGACATTGTTCAGGCTCATTGATGTTCAAGATGGGGTGTGAATTGGGATACAGGATGCCAGGTACACGTGCGGGCTGATTCTTCGGCGACCGACAAGATTCGCTGCAAACGTAGACCGTCGTGCAGGGAGGGACTCGGTTGTCTGCCAGTGCAATTCTTCAGGCCAAGGTAGTATTAACAACCCTAACCGTTGTCTGCTGATTGAATTGCCGGAGTTGAATGGGGATTATACCCGGCGTAGTATACCAGATGTCGAAATCAGTGAGACGCGCATATATGTTGTGAGCTTTGGCGCCAACTTTCGTGTGGTCCGCCAAAAGAATACGGCGCCCTGCCTGTCGCAGCATTATTTCAGTAAGGCGTGCCAGACCAGGATTAACTACCAGGCAGTTTCCCTTGGCGTCAATGGCATCTGTCCCGACGAATACCCTATCGAACCGAAGCCCTTCCAACGTTTGTTCCATCAGGCTCCCGCCCATAAACTGCATCTCGACGTTATATTCTCCTCCGAGGATATACAACCGCACATTGTCGAATCTGCTTAAGACCGAAATGACAGGTAAGGAATTTGTGTATACGGAGAGTTTGCCGGCCCCACTCAAGTGAGGAGCGAGATGGAATGCAGTCGATCCATAGTCGAGCAAAATGACATCGCCACTCTCAACCTCTTTAGCAGCGGCTCGCCCGATCTCCTGTTTGAGCGCAAAATTGAACCCCACCCTCTGATGGTAAGAGGATTCGACCGCGTTCCTCAGTACGCACCCGCCATGTGTCCGTAGAATTGCTCCGTCTCTTTCCAGTTGATCCAGATCCCGCCGGATCGTAAGAGCGGACACGCCGAACTTTTCCACAAGTTCTTCGACGCTCAACTCTGATTGCAATGCGAGCAATTGGGCGACGATTTGTTGTTGGCGTACTTCGGGTTGCACAATCCTCCAATTCAGGATCCACTCAAATAGCTCATGTTGATTATAGGTCCAGACCGAACGCCGCAATATACTACCATACAAAAGGCGATGTACTCGTTCGAGGCGGATTCCATCAACAAAGCCGTGGCGAAGAACATGGGCGCTCCATGTTGCGATCATCCCATGGTCAGTAGGATGATAGACACAATGCTAAATAAGAGCCCGCTGCCCGAGTATTTGGAAAGCCTCTCCTTAAAGAAAATCACCGAGGCTAAAGTGACCGAAATAATGGAGGTACTGTGAATGATGGGCAGGGATGACGCCGTATTGATTGCCAGTGCCTTGATGATGAGCGCCTGGCCTCCCATCATGCCCGCCGCCCCCAAGAGGCTAAGGTTGATCTCCCCTATGCGTGGCCAGGCCAGCCGCCTCCAGCTGTAGACCAGGAGTAAGGATCCGCAGACCATGTAGGTGGTGAGCAGGGCGGAAAAGGTATGCGGAACGGAGGTGTACCTATTGACGGCTCTAAAGCAGAGGAGGAAGGATCCATTCGCCAGAAACATTATGGCGGAAATCACGATCCATTTCAGGGTTACGGCTGTCGAACCGTTGCGTTGCAAGTCTCTTCCAAACAACATCAAGCTCAGTACGAAAAGGCCAATCCCTGCCCACTGGACGTGGCGAATGGGCTCCGCCCAGATGAGGGCCGAAAGCAGAATTGGAACTCCTATGGAAAGATTCGCCAGCACCCAGGTAAACGAAACCGGGCCGCTGGCCATGGCTTGCATAATTGTGAGCAGCGCAATGAAGCCGAAGACCCCGGCCGCCGCACTCCCAAGTAGAACAATGCGATTGGCTAGGTCTTCGTGATTCGCAGCAACTCCAATAGCGGCCAGTACTGCTCCTGTCCAAATCAGGATCAGACGAAATCGATCGCTATCGTATTTAAATGTGGACACTAGCTTATAAGATATTCCTTGGACTCCGATCAAGAGACCAGACAATAGACAAATCAATACGAACACGGATGTACCTCACAGAAGATAACTTGCAAGCTGGCGTCCCTGTAATTCAATTTTGTTGATGAAGTATCATTCGACAGCCTACTGGGGGAAATAACCGATAGCACAAGCTGAGAAAGTAACTTGACCTCGCACTGCCGAGCCACCCCCCTTTCCCCCAGTCACATAAGAGCAAGAACTCTCCCTCGATGGGAAGCCAGATTGGCTTCAATGGTCAATCCTTACGACGGACCTTCGTGCCATAGTCCTTGATCTTCATTGGCTCGCCACCTCGTAGCGCCGATTGATGCGCAATAATCCCTGGATTCGTGAACGCGATCGCTTCGTACACGTTAACCGTCGGCCAGCGATCCTCGACGATAGAGCTGATGAACTCGTGAGTTAGGAATGTATGCGATCCGCCATGCCCCGCGGGTACTCGCATGGACGGCGGCAACAGTTCCCAATGGTTGGGCTCTTCGTAGGCCGCGATTTTCACGTCACCCTCGGGATACCCATTGGCGTCAATCACCGTCTTGCCATCCTTGTTGATAGAGATCACGGTGTTGGGTGAACCCTCCGGACGCTCCATGATGTAAGACATCAAGCTGCCGTATATGCCCCCGCGCTCTGTCTCACCCGCAGCCACATGCCAGAACACAGAAATCCTTGAACAGTGACCTCCCGACGTCTTGAAAAAAGCCGTTGTGTCCCAGAATGGATTCTTGTATTCATTGGTAGCTAGCACCTCGTGCCCATCGCCCCAACCGACCGCTTCCACTTCGACCAGTCGTTCACCGGTAATGGGGATGACAATCCCGGTGCAGTGAGTGGGGTAATGCATTGGCGGGAAGCCATACCGCCAGGTTGGAAACCCCGCAGCATCGTACAACAGCGGAAACGCGCCTTCGTGGTAGTATTCCGCTTCCGTATAGAACATTGTTCCGAACTTTCCCTGCCCTGCCCACTCGCGACACGTGATGACCTCGGGCCGATAGTAACTGGTCTCTGCCATCATATATTTCAGGCCGGTTTTCTCCACCGTCTCAAGCAGCAGTTCCAACTCCTCCACGGACATCCCGGCCGGGACAGCACTGATGACGTGCTTGCCCGCCTTCATCGCCTCCGTCGCCATCCATACATGCAGCGGTGCGGGTGTGAAAATTCCCACCGCATCCAATTCCGGGTGCTTCAGGAATTCGCGGAAGCTCTTGTACTGCTTGGCAGGCCCGTAGGCATGTACCAGATCTTTCAACCGATCGTCCCGCAGATCACATACGGCCGTAACCTTGCAGTTTGGGTCCAGGTGCCATTGGAAGGTCGAACCGAAGTTACCGCCTACAATTCCCATCCGAACTACTGTGCTGCTCGCCAGCCGCGTGGTAATCCCAGCAGCTTGCAAGTCGCTCAGCATGTAGGCCCCGGCCGCTGCCCCGACGCCCGTTAGAAAACCGCGACGACTCAGATGCTGTATTGATTCATTCGACATTTCTCCTCCTTCTCAGAGACGTTACAGAGAATTCTTCTAGAGCGTGCTTCATAAACGATTCTTTGAAAGGGGCCGCCTTCAGCCGGGCCCGCCCCCTCATACCGGCTTATGAAACAAGTCCTAGTTCTCTTGGGCGTACCTCGCTTCGAGGTACTCTTTACAAACCAGCAGCATCCTCGTTTCATCGAATGCGAATGCCCTTCACCGCAGCTTTTTGGCGTCCGGCATATGCAAATTCGTGATCGACCAATGCGATCACACACTACGAGCGCTACGGTCATTTGTCAAGTTGATCTTATCCATTTAAGCCGCCATCATCGCACATGACTCTTTCGCAAAGTCGTAACTCCGACCGCTCCAGACCGCCTGAGTGCGGAAGATCAGCCGAAACAAGCTAAGAAGTTCGCGGAGATGCTATCCGCGCAACTTTTGCGTCTGCACGATCGGGCGGCGCTAAACGGATCCGCCGACACTAGCAGACAATCCCCACGTTCGGTGGTCCCTGAAATTCCCGAGCTGCAAGGATTCGCTGCATCGCTTTCGAAAAGCTCCCCGGAAAGCGAAAAAACTTGCTTTCTTAGTGTCTTGATTATAACGTTCATTGATTATGGGTACTTTGAGTCGTACTTCCGAGATCCATGATCGCTTTAAGACTGGGGTCTTTCCGGGACGGGGCCGCCACATGGCAACGGCGGGTGGCAATCCGTCCGAGACTCCGGACACACAGAGAAAATCGTGACATACCCATTTGAAGTCAAACCAATCGACCATGACTTTTACAGGCTCCAAGTCCAAAGTTTCCTCCCTGGCAAACTGATTGATATTCACACCCACGTGTGGCTGCACCAGTTCCAGGCCAAGGAGAGGGATGAGTCTCTGCGGGCCGTCACCTGGCCCCAACGTGTGGCTCTGGACAATTCGATTGAGGATCTTCAGGAAACCTACCGCCTTATGTTTCCGGACAAGAGCGTCCTGCCACTGATATTTGGTTTAGCCGTCTCACCGATAGACAACCTGGAGGCCGGCAACCGATACGTGCGCGAGTGTGCGGAAAATCGTCGCATATCGGCACTGATCTTCGCGGACCCGACATGGAGTGAAACCGAGTTGGAAGAGAAAATCGCTTCGGGTCATTTCCTGGGAGCCAAGGTTTATCTGACCCGATCCGATCCTAAGATCGCCGAGAATGACATACAGATCTACGACTTCCTGCCAAGTCACCAGTTGAAAGTCCTGGACAAGCGCGGCTGGATTGCCATGCTGCATATCCCGCGCAGGGAGCGATTGCGCGATCGCGTGAATTTGAAGCAACTCGTGGAGATCGAGAAGAACTATCCAAATGTAAAACTGATCATTGCCCATGTGGGGCGGGCTTATTGCCCCGAAGATGTGGGGGATGCCTTCGAGGTCCTTGCCGAGAGCCACAAGATGATGTTTGACATCTCAGCAAACACCTCAGCCGAAAATTTCGAGCGCTTGATTATGGCAGTCGGTCCCCGGCGCATCCTGTTCGGCAGTGATTTACCCATCACTCGCATGCGCATGCGCCGCATTTGTGAGCACGGAGTATACGTCAACGTCGTTCCTAAAGGTCTCTACGGGAATGTTTCCGCCGACCCCCATATGCGTGAGGTGGAGGGAGATGACGCGGCGCGACTCACGTTCTTCATGTACGAAGAAATTATGGCCTTCCGCCAAGCCGCCTTGAAGACTGGCCTGGGAAGCAGCGACATCAACGACGTCTTCTATCGCAATAGCGCGGAGATGCTATGTCAGGCCGGGATGCCGGAATCCTTTTTGGAAATGCAAGGGGGAATATGACGACGAAACCCAAAGTAGGACTCTTACCTTTATATCTCAAGCTCTACGACGATATGTGGCCAGAAATGCGTAAGCGAGTCGACGGCTTCAGACAGCAGATCGCCACCGCGCTCGAAGAACGCGGCCTGGAGGTGAGCGCCGCCCCGGTTTGCAGGCTGGAACCGGAGTTTAATGCTGCTATTGAGAACTTTGAGAAGGCCGGGATGGACGCCATCGTAACACTACATATGGCGTACTCTCCTTCACTTGAATCTTCAGCCGCGCTGGCAGCAACGCGGCTGCCCATCATCGTTTTGGATACGACGCCCACTTACGGCTATGGGCCACGTCAAGACACGGTGGAGCTCCTATACAACCACGGCATTCATGGCGTGCAGGACATGTGCAACGTTCTACTGCGGAACCATAAGCCATTCCAGATCGAAGCCGGCTTCTGGGAAAAAGGCGATGTATTGGACCGCGTGGCGGGTTGGGCTCGCGCGGCCCGGTTGGCCACCACGATTCGGCATGCGCGGATTGGCCGACTCGGGGCCGCCTTCCAGGGCATGGGAGACTTTGCCGTTCCGACCGCAACTCTCGAAAAGACCCTCGGGGTACAAACCGTTGTTGCCGGTCCCGCATTAGTACCCTCACTGGTGGCCAAGGTCACCGAGCAGGCAGTCGAGGCCGAAATGGCCGCAGATCGTGAGCAGTTCGTTGTCGAAAATCTCAATCCTGACATCCACCGGCGCGCAACGAAAGCCGGACTTGCCTTACGACTCTGGATGGAAGAGGAGAAGTTGACGGGTTTCACCATCAACTTCATGGTTGCCGACAAGGCTTCGGGCTTACCCGCCATGCCATTTCTTGAGGCTAGCAAAGCTATGGCGCGCGGGATCGGTTACGCCGGTGAGGGAGACGTGCTCACCGCCAGTCTTGTCGGAACTCTGCTGCAAGCTTACGCGGGGACGACCTTTACGGAGACGTTCTGCCCAGATTGGGAAGGCGGCCAGATTCTCCTCAGCCACATGGGTGAAATGAATGTTCAGTTGACGGCAGCCAAGCCAAGATTGATTGAGATGCCTTTCCTAGCCACCGATCTCGGGAACACCGCAGCGGCATGTGGCTGCTTTCGTGCGGGGGATGCCGTACTCGTGAACCTGGCGCCGGGACCGGACGATACCTACTCGTTAATCGTTGCCCCGATCGTCATGCAAGAAGTGGTGGGCGAAGATAAGATGAGCGACTCAGTCCATGGCTGGTTTAAGCCCCCGATGTCTGTGGCTGATTTTCTGGGCGCCTATAGCCGAGCGGGCGGCACTCACCATTCGGCGCTGGTTTATGGCAAGGTCGTCGATGATATGGTTCGTTGGGGCAAACTTATGCAGTGGAATACCGTGGTCCTGGGCTCGTCCAATTAGAAGATATTGGCTGCTACCTCGCCGGGGGCAAGCGCGACACACCTCACTCAGAATTCCCGGACAGGAGACGTCCATACGACGATGAGACTCAAGGCATATCTAGGTCTGGATATTGGCGGCACCGGCGCCAAGGCAGGCGTAGTCGACTCGGAAGGCCGACTGTTGGCGCTTGCCCGTCGCGGTTATGAACCGACGGCCAGCCCCGAAGGTCATGTCGAGATCCCGATTGAACAAATCTATGAAGCAGCCCGGGAAGCGGCGGCGACGGTTATTCGACAGAGCGGTACAGAGATATTGGCCCTGGCTATCTCGACGCAAGGCCAGACTTTTGTGTCGCTCGACGACCAAGGCAAACCTTTGCACCCAGCCATCATATGGTACGACTCGCGGGCCACCGAGCAGGCAGACCGACTGCAAAAGGCGTTGCAAGCGGCGAATCTCGATGAGCCGTCCCCTTTGGTCCAAACGATCGCCGCAGCCCCAAAGATTATGTGGCTCCGCGAACGCCACCCAGCGCGGATGGCCCGGGCGCGACGTTTCTTGCTCCTACCCGATTACTTTTCTTATCGCCTTACAGGTCGGGCGGCCACCGACCCAATCACCGCCTCGTCCACGGCCGTTTACGCCGACGGATCACTGGACTACTGCCGGGCTGCTTTGGACGCGGCGGAAATCCAAAAGGAACAGCTTGCAGAAATCCTCCCGGCCGGCACCCCCATCGGACGAGTTTGTGCCGAAAGCGCGGCGTCATGGATGCTTTCTCCCGAAACCCTGATGGTTACAGGCAGTAATGATCAGATCCTTGCCGCATTGGGAGCCGGCAACTGTCATCCCCACATGTTGACTGTTATGACCGGTACGTGTTTGGCCCTTGTAACGCTGACCGAGAAGTTGCCCGATTCACTGCCGCCAGGACTCTTCGGTGGCCACTTTTCTATCCTGCCTTACGATTATGCATTGACCTATTCGAAAACCGCTGGGGTGGTGCTGGATTGGTTCAAGCGCGAATTGGGGGCCGCGAGTCTGCGTGAAATGGATGAGTTGGCGGCCGAGGTACCCATCGGCAGTCGTGGCGTCGTCATGTTGCCATATTTCGACGGCATGTTCTCGCCGGTCCCGAATCCTGCAGCTCGAGGCGCGCTTATGAATCTTCAGCTCCATCATACGCGCGCCGATCTTTACCGGGCGGCGTTGGAGGCATTGGGTTACACATTCCGAGAGAACATGGAGATTTTGCAAAATCACGGTTTTGTCATTACCACGATTCGAGCCATGGGCGGCGGCGCAAAGAGCAATTTCTGGATGCAGATGAAGTCTGATATTGCTGGGCGAGCCATCGAAAAGCCTCAAGTGACAGAAGCCGCCGTATTGGGCGCGGCGATGCTGGCCGCCCTCGGCCGTGGTGCTTTCCGTTCGCTCGCAGAGGGATGCGAAGCCTTTGCCAAAGTTGAACGGGTCTTTGAGCCCAATGCGCAGAACCATGCCCGTTACGACGAGCTCTACAAGAGCTACCTGGCACTCTACCGTTTCGTGTATCGATTTCCCGGAAGTTCCTGATGGCAGGAAGAGAGCCAGTCAACGCGGTCTCAATCGCGAGCGTTACTCTTACGCTGCTTGTCGTTTTGTTTGTCGCCATCAGCCTTTGACTGGAGAATCCTAATCCCGTAGGCAATTCTTGCCGGGTTCCCATCGACGATATAAGCTCGTGAAACATTTGAAGCCCACTTACTCGAATTGTGTGGGCCTTCATTACATGCCCGCTACAGAAGGCGAACAGCGGTTTCTGGGTACTGCCGTTAACGTGTTATGCCTTGCCGAAACTTCGTTCACTGCCAGTAAGATGAGGGCGATCATTTCACCGTGGAAATGGACTAAATCATCGACCACATAAAGCGAACCCGCCTCAACCTATTTACACAAGCAGCTTGACGCCACCAAGAGGCGGAAAAAGGTTGACATCCGGCAGAGAACGATTATAATATTCAGTTTTCAAGAATGTTTAGTTCGTTACTTCGCGGGTGTCAGCCGTGATAGTTGGTTTGCTTGGCCTCCTGTAGGCCTTTGCGGGGACCGCGATGTCGCAAGGCGGAGGATTGATCGAGTCGAGGAGGAGGATCGGAATGAGCACAGCCTTTGCCGGAAGTTCGATTGAGTGGGCCAAGGTAGACCTAAAGAAAGTTCCCAACATTGTAAGCAAAGAAGTTCCGGGGCCGCGGTCACGAGAGATGCACGGGCGAGCCGCCGCCATTATGAAGGGCTATTCGGGACAGGTGAAGCTGTTTCCGGTTGTGTTTGAAAAGGGATACGGCTGTACGCTGACAGACGTGGACGGCAATACCTACTTGGATTTCTCCTCTGGGATTTACGTGACCACTTTGGGACATTGTCACCCGAAAGTGACGAAAGCGGTCCAGGACGCGGCGGGGAAGTTAATGAACTGCCACGATTTCACTACGCCCATCAAGCTGCAACTGCTTGAGAAACTGAAGGACTTTCTGCCGTGGGATCTCTCAGGCGTCCAGCTTTACGACAACGGAACAACAGCAGTCGAAGCTGGGCTGCGGGTTTGCCGGGCCGCGACCCACAGGAGTGAATTTCTATCCTGCTTTGGAGATTTTCACGGGAAGACCGGGCACTCTGTGAGTCTTGGCCGCATGAAGACTGTGAACGGATCGACGCGCGCACCGGGGTTTTACATGTTGCCGCGCCCAAACACCTACCGCCCCCTGTTCAAGAAGGCGGACGGAACAATCGATACGGATGCTTACCTCTCCTTCTACGATGAGTTTCTGACTGAAGGGTCAACAGGCCAGATTGCAGGCATTGTTCTGGAGCCGATTCAAGGCTGGGCCGGCTCGATTTTTCCACCGGACGATTTTTTCCCTAAACTTCGAAAATGGTGTGACGCAAAAGGCATCCTGTTGATGGCGGACGAAGTCCTCACCGGGATGGGTAGGACCGGAAAGATTCTCGCTATGGAGCACTGGAACACGATGCCGGACGTGGTAACGCTCGGCAAGGGTTTCGGCAACGGATTCCCGGTGACGGCCATGATTGTGAGAGAACCATATGCGGAGAGCGTGGAGAAGATCAGTGCCTCCACTAGCTATGGGGGCAATCCCATGGCATGCGCTGCGGCGCTGGCTTCCATCCAGGCTATCGAGGAGGAAGGTCTGTTGGAAAATGCGCTGCGACTCGAAAGATATTTCGCCAAGCGCCTGCTCCAGATCAAGGAAGATCACCCCATCGTTGGCGATGTACGCTGCAAGGGATGCCTGATGGGCGTGGAGTTGGTAAAAGATAGAATCAGCAAGGAACCGTTTAACGAAGCCGGCACGCGAGTCTATCAGACGGCTTTCCGTAACGGTCTGGCTTGGGTTCCTGCCGGCCACATCCTTCGCATGAGCCCGCCCATTGTGATGGATTTGGATGCAGCCGCCAAGTGCATGGAGATTATCGACGAGTCTATTGGCGAGGCGGAGTACCACTTCGGCTATTCGCATTAGAGGAAGGCCAAACCTCGCACAGTCGATTTGGCAGATTTTGAAGCGGATCGCCAGTTGTGTGAAAGTGCTAAGTCACCAAGCTGTTACAGCCACGTCGGCGTTGCAGCGGCAACACGGGTCGTCGGTTTAGACGGATTACAGGACCATTATAAGGAGAATATCAACAGTGGAAAACATTCGTTATCAACGACTCTTCAACCGAAACGAACGGGCAGTGATCGTGGCGATGGATCATTGTCTCTTCGAAGGACCACTGGAAGGAATGACTGATCTGGCCGAAACCGCGAGTCGGGTGGCGCCCTGCGTGGATGGGATATTGCTCTCGCCCGGCATGCTCCCTTACTGCCGGCAGGCTTTTAATTACAAAGGTGCACCTCTGGCGGTGGTGCGCCTGAATTGGAGTACAACGTACTGTACCTCGCTGAATTTCCGGGAGGGTGCAACCGTAACGGCATTTTCTCCGGCTGAAGCTCTGCGGCTGGGCGCGGACGTGGCGCTGATTTCGCTGACCCTCCAAACAGGCAGCGAAACGAATGATGCGCACAACGTGGAGGTGTTCCGAGACCTGTGTAGTGCGGCCAAGGAACTTGGCATGCCCGTGGTGGGCGAATACTTTCCGTTGGCCGGCGAGACTCTTCCACCGGATCAACTCCAAGAGAAGGTGTACTGGGGTGCGCGGATCATCGCCGAACTGGGTGCGGATTTGATTAAGACCTTTTACACGTGCAATTTTCGTGCGGTCGTTGAAAGTTGCCCCGTGCCAGTTCTGGGCTTGGGTGCGGCCAAGTTGCCGACGCAGTTGATGGCCTTGCAATTGGCTGCCGCCGAAGTGGCGGCCGGAGCGGGCGGCGTGGTGTTCGGCCGCAATGCTATCCAGGTTCCTGATCCGATCGCATTCCAACAGGCCCTGTGCGACGTCGTTAAGCGCGGCCTCGTCCCTGAGGAAGCTGCTCGCAAGCACGGACTTGTCGACTTCCCCATCAAGGAAGAAATCGCGGCGAGGTGAAATGAAAGGAACTACCCCTCCGAGCAACAGCAATGCGAACCTCTCTCGCCGTGAATTTGTAAAGCAAATCGGTGGAGCAGCGGTGATCGCGGCGCAGAGTGTTAGCCCGCCCTTTTGCTTTGCCGGGTCTGGTGGATCGATCAAGGCCGGGCCCTTGAGTATCGCGGCGAAATCCGGCCGTCCCCTGCGGATCAGCAATGCAGCTACTGGGAGTGAGTACCACCTCGACGAATGGCGCTTTGAAATTCAACTAGACGACGTTTTGCTGAAACTGGAGACCGCGCAGAAGGTCAGCGTGGAGAGCAGCGCGAACTCGGTCCGGGTTCTCTACGACTATCCCAGTCACGAAGTCTTGCACACCGTGCAGAGCGGGCCCATAGCAGGTTTTGCCGAGTCTGTTCTGAAGGTACGACACAAGGCCGGAAAAGGCATTTACGTACGGCGAGTGACTTGCGGGGAGTTTCGATTTAGCAAGTCTTTCGACGAAAGTATCCTTCACACCGACGGATCGATTCTGGAAACGCCTGTCAACCTGTTCCTGCGCGCGCAGGAGGGAGGCGTGATCCTGGGGTTAGCCTATCCTTACCAGGAGTTGCTCCGCCACCAGGATGGCAAAACCTTCCAACTGGGTTACCAGGTTGAAGCTGCGACGCCGGCGGGCACGGAGTTCGATACCGAGCCGCTATTCGTGGGCACATACGCCTGCACGGGACTTGGCATATATAAGCCCTTCGAAAAAGTTGCGTACCGGTTTATCACCCCTGATCCCGAGGAGCGGGACTTGGGTGAGATTTGGACCATGCAGGAATACGTCCGGACCAAGGTGCCCTACCACCCCATTCGAGACACGAATCAATTCCTTACGTTTCTGAACTCCTGGTGGGCCGGTCTATCGCTCGATAAACTTGCTCCGGCGATCGACCTGATGGCAACTCTGGGAGTGCCCGACGTCGGCACTCGTGAAAGTTATTTCGGCATCGTTGACCATATCTCGGCCACGAAAGACCTGGAAAACTTACCTGACGGGTATCGGATCCCCCTGCCGGAAGAAACCAAGCGCATGATTGCCTACGGGCGCACGAAAGGTGTGCGCCTAATAAGTTTCGTGGCTCCGTGCCGTTCGTTCCGAACAGAATGGGAATGGCGCAGCAAAGAGGGTAAACCCTCAATGTACGGGGAAATACGCTCAGTGTGCTTTGCGTGTCGCGAGGCCGCCGAGTTTTCGCTGAATCTGTGGGACCAGATGATTAAGGACAGCGGAACCGATGTACTTGGCTTCGATGGGCGCATTCTGACTTCATTTAATGAAGTTGATCTCGGGGAAGAGCACATTGGCCCGATGCCTTGCTACGCGACTAATCACGGTCACAAGCCAGGCCAGAATTTCTATCAGGACTATAAGAACGGCCAGTACATTATGAGCGAACTGCGCCGACGTAATCCGGGGATATTCCTGGAAGTTTATTGGGGGCTGAAACGGACCTACCCATGCGGTCTGGCGGCACTGAACGGCTGCGAAAACCTATATGAATCAAATGGACACCAGGATGACCGCATGCAGTCCTGGTACAACCAGAATTATCGGTTTCTGCCGAATTATGTGAACTTCGCCCAGATCCGGGGATATAACGATCAGGAACTTCGCAAGGAAATCCTTTCCGGCATCAGCCTAAGCTCGCACCTGCAAATCGGTGTAGGTGTGAAGCTTCTGGACAAACCCGCGAATCAACAATTCTTCCGAAAATGGACGGGCTGGGCAGGCGCGAATTATCGATTCTTGAACGTCAAGAAAGATCTGTTTGGCCAACCATGGGCGGTGCCGCTCGATGGCAGCGCCCACATCATCGAAGATCGCGGTTACCTGTTCCTGTTCAATGAATGTGCAAACGATCAGATCGGTTCTATTCCATTGAACGAATGGATCGGACTCACACGGGGAGATATTTTCGACTTGCAGCAGATTTACCCGGAGGAGAAGTGGGTGGCTCGGGCCGTAAAACGCGGAGAGAAAATCAACCTGCCGGTTGCGGCCTCGGGTGTCTCCATCGTTTCAGTGGCGCCCGCTAGCGTTGCTACTCCAGGTTTGGCCGATATCGTTTGGCACAATGTCGGGAAAGCTGAGCTGCAGCTCAATTCGCAGGAGGTCGACATCTCCGATCTCGAAGGGTATCAGGGGCAGCGCCGCGAAATCGCGGTTCTAACCAATGATTTGGCACCTAAGCGTCTGAGCGTGAACGGACAAGGCGTGCCCTGCCTAGCCAGGAAGAACATGGTTCTGGCAGAGGTCCAATTTGGTGAGCCACCGCTCCTCCAACCGGCGTCTCTCCAAGAACTGTGGCCGGTCCAGGGCGCTACCTCCGATAGCTCCGGCGCGATCGTCATAGAGGGCACCGAACCAGTGAAATCTGTGCGCACAGCTGGCAGTGGGACCTATGAGATCGACATGGTATGTGACTTCAATGAGGGTGGATTCTTTTTCAGGGCCGACCCGGAAGGGGAAAGAGGGTTGATGGCCGCTGCCCTCCTGTCGTCATTTCCTCCCCTTGACGGGAACATCGGTTTTTGGGATGCCAGCTTTCAGCAGTTTCCAATTACGTTGACACTCGGCAAGACCCTGAAGAAGAGCCAGCACTATCGCTTCCGAATTGAATCATACGGCGATCGCCACTCCTTCTCGGTGTTGGAACCGGTGAGTGGCAAAGTCTTGGTTGAGCCGCTTAGTTACAGGGTGGACACTATCGAACCGGACGGAATCTTCGGAATCCATCTGAAAGACGGCAAAGCGCGCATCACCCGATTTGCGTTTGCCCCATCGCAAATTACCCGGCAGATTAGACCTCTCAAGGTGAAGCCAGAAGATTTCCTCCAGGAAGCCTTTACCTCGCGGCAAGTGACTCGTAAGCTTGGGCAGCGTACCCCGGCAGCCGCGAAAAAAGTGGTTGGGCGTGACACGGCTGTACAATTTGACTATCTGAAGGAGCAAGAAAAAATGTGGAGCGCGAAATGAAACCGTAAAGTTTCGAAAGTTCGAAAGAGTGATGCCACTAATTTAGTTGCACAAATCAATGTTGCGCTTAAGGAACGTCTTTTATCTGCAGAACCAACCGCTGCTTCAGTTCTTCCAGTACGCGCACCACCCGCACGCGGCATCGTCGTCGTGGTCTTGGTCAGCTCGGATTTCCCCATCCCTTTGAGCTTCGCTTTCAGAAGAATGGCGAAACCGAGGTCTCCTGTGCCCCGGCTCTGCTCCAGGATCTGGTCGGGCAGTTGGGCCGCCGCTTCCTGGAGGTGTTGGTGGGGGACGCTTTGTATCTGCAAGCCCCCTTCGTCCAGGAAGTGGAACGTCTGACTCTGGTTTGGGCCTTCACCTTGAAAGGAGCACCAGCCCCGAGTTAAACCGGAGTTCACGAGGCGTCGGGCCGGATGATTCGATACTGGCACTTGCCGGAGGTTGATTGACCGGTCGCCGATTACCAGGTGCGGCTCGTCAAGACGACACGCATCGAACAGCAGCGCCGCGTCATGGTCAGCGAAAAAGGCGCTGATCGAACGAAGGCAAGACGGAAATGTCGCCAAAGAAATCGCCAAAGAAAGTGCTTGACAAGAAGGACTCATTGGTCTTAGCCTGTGCTGTCAGTGAACATTATGACCATAAAAACTGGATGAATCGATACACCGAGTCTCGATTTCCTGAGGCTCACCAGTGGCCGCCGACGACGAGGCGGTGGAGAGCTTTTGATGGTGTCCCCCGTCGGCTTTCGAAAAACGGGCATGGCTGATTCGATCAGTATTTTGGAGTGAGTCGGTCTGGAAAAAGGGAAATATGACCAATACGGCAACAAAATTATGTTCCCCAAGGCTCTGGGCTAAAGAATCAAGAGGTACTCGTAAGAAGGTGTTCTCCTGCGACTGAGCCGGAGCTACGAGCTACCCACTAACCGCTCCGCCGATTCCGCTGCCTTTAGGGAATGTGATAAATGTCAGATTTAGGTCGAGTCAACTAGGATTATCGGGAGAGAATTGTATGAAAGAAAAGAACGATGTCCTTGCAAGTTTGAGCCGTGTTATGAGACCGCTGATGATTCCCCTGCTGGCGCTACTGATCCTGGCCCACCCCGATGCGTCGGCGCAAACCGGCAACTCGACTTTGGTCGGAACGGTTATGGATATGTCGGGTGCTGTGGTTCCTGGTGCGAAGGTAACAGTCTTAAACCAAGCCACAGGTGTCGTCAAGACTGTCGACTCCAGCGCGATTGGTGGATACGAATTTCCTTTTCTGGCGGACGGTGTCTATACGATAAGTGTCGAATTCACCGGCTTTGAAAAGGCGGAGGTTCGGAACGTGGAGTTGGATGTCCGGAACGTGGGACGTATCGACTTCAGCATAAAACCCGCCAAGGTTGCACAAGCAGTAACGGTGACTGATGCCGCGCCTTTGCTGACGACGGATAGTGCCAATGTTGGGAGTTTGTTCAAAGTAGACGATGCGCAGGAGCTCCCCATCGGCCGCGACTTTGCCTCCCTTCAACTGCTCACCCCAGGGGTTACTCGTGGGTATGATGCTGGAGGGAGCTGGGGCGTACAAATCTCTCCCGGCTTTGTGTCGGGGGGAGGAGACCTCAATTCAACCGACTTCTCGATTGATGGAGCTGACAACAATCGCTCTTTCACCATGCACAATGCGTACTCCCCATCAATGGATATGATTGCGGAGGTTAAAATAGACACCGGAGGTCTGTCCGCCGAGTACGGGCGCGGCAGTGGAGCGGTGGACATCTCCCTGAAGAGCGGGACTAATCGATTCCACGGAACGCTCTTCGACTATCTGCAGAACAATGCCCTCAATGCCCGTTATTTCCTTGCGACTGCAAAACCGGACCCTCTCCACGTGAATGAATATGGCGCCAGCATTGGCGGGCCGATTATCAAGAACAAGCTGTTTTTCATGTTTGCGTGGACTGCCACGAAAAATAACTCTTCGTCTACCCAAGAAACCTTGATGCCGACGGCTGACGAATGGGCAGGACATTTGTCGGTGCCAGTGGTGGACCCGCTCACCGGCCTGCCGTTTCCAGGCACGGACGGGTATACCATTCCCACTGACCGTATTTCACCATTTGCAACCGCGATTCAGGGTTGTTGTTCTGCTCCGGCCAATAGTGATGGCCTTTGGGTAGGTCCCATCAAGAACATCACCGACCGTAGTAACTTCGACTTCAAGATAGACTACATACTCAGGCCAGCCGATTCGCTAGCTGTTAGCTGGGGTCACCAATCTATCACCTACCTTTTGGGCCAGTTTCCAACTCTGTCGGCAAATAACGATGCTTTCAGGGGGAATAGACTCTCTGGCCATTGGACACATACCTTCAGCCCACGCTTTTTCAATAGTTTGGTGGTTGCTGGCCACAAAGATTGGACAGATGGTGACCAACAGGCCGCCGGTAGTGACTTCATCTCGAAAGTGGGTTTGCAATTGCCCAAGTACATTCCTGGCTTACCCAATGTTTTAATTCCCTCTTTAGGCCGTTTTGGAGGGTGGTTTGGTCCTCTAGCATCGACAGACGCGACCTATCAGCTTACCGAGGGCGCCAATCTAATTAGAGGAAAGCACGCCTTGAGCTTTGGCGGAGAATATCGTCGAATGCACCAGAACCCACAGTTCGACTATTACACACGTGGCATATTTGGCTTCTACGGTGGGTTCTCGGGTTCGGATTTTGGCGACTTCTTGCTAGGTACCCCATCGCTCGTTTACTACGCCCCCCCAGTAGGAAAAGTGAATACGAGCTATTACCAGATCAGCGGTTACTTTCAGGATAATTGGAGGGTAACTCCATCGCTGACGCTTAATCTTGGTCTGCGGTATGAATTTACATCGTGGCCGATTGAAAAGCACAATGTACTTGCCAGCATTATTCCGGAAACGGGACAAGTGGCCCTTGCATCCGACGCAAGTGGAAATATAACTAGCCGCATTGATCCCGTTGCCTGGGCCTCAGCCAAACCGGGGACTTTCGTCTCGTCCGCGTCTGCTGGCCTACCGCGGAGGAGCTTAATCTATCCGGACAAGAGAGATTGGGCGCCGCGAATAGGTTTTGCCTATCAGCCTAGCTTTCTACGGTCGTTGACCGTGCGTGGAAGCTACGGGATATCCTATAACGCAGATCCTCAGTTAGGGTTCACGATGTCCTATATGTTTACGGTGCCTCCATTCACTGCCACACGAAGTTTCAACAATTCTGACCCCACGTTGAGTGTGTTGGATCCATTACGCGATTACGAGTCCCCAACCCCGCCTGACAGGATTCCCGGAGATTACTTCGATCCGCATATGAGACAGGCCTACTACCAAAACTGGGGCCTGAATGTCCAAAAGGCCCTCCCTGGACGGATGGTCTTCGACGTTGGGTACCAGGGGTCACGGGGCGTCCATATTACAATGTTGCGATATAACTACAATCAGTCGCTTACGCTTCCGGACACTTCCGATAGGTTCCCGGGCTTTACCACCATCGCTGGCTTCACCTCCGATGGGAACTCTCGGTACGATGGGCTGCAGGCTAAACTCAGAAAAGATACCTCTCACGGCTTGAGTTTTACAGCTATGTACACTTGGTCTAACGCCATGGATGATGGATCCGCGGAGGACCAAGGACAATTCTATATCTATGATCCAAAGTTGGATTGGGGAAAGTCGGTCTTTGCTCATCGGCACGTCTTCTCCACTGAATTTATCTATCAGTTGCCCTTCGGGAAGGGTAAAGCATGGGGGAACAATATTAACCCAATACTGGACGGGGTGTTGGGTGGCTGGCAACTGAGCAGTGTCCTATACGCAGCCTCGGGCGACTTTCTTTCGGTTACTTCTGAAACAGCCCTAGCAAGCGTAAATACACAAGTATGGCCGCGCGCGGATCGCGTGGCAAGCCCCAGCCTTATCAACCGGAGTACGGCAGAATGGTTTAATACTTCAGCATTTGCCGCACCACCTCCTGGCAGAGGCGGGCTCTCGGCACGAGGGTCTGTGGAGGGTCCCGGCAGCTTCACTCCGGACGTCGCAATCTCCAAGAACTTCGGTGTTTGGAAAGAAGGTTGGCGCTTGCAATTCCGTGCGGAGATGTACAATGCGATCAACCACGTGAATTGGGGAGACCCAGGTACTCTTCTAGAGGGCTCGGACTTCGGACAGATCCATACATTCGGTAATCCACGAACTATGCAACTCGGTCTGAAATTTGCGTTCTAGCGCTAGCATGGGGCCAGGCTCACCTCTTGCAGAGTAGGTTTGCTGCGAGGGATTGAGAACTGGCCCCGGTCAGCTTGCAGCAACGGCTGGTGAAGACAGGTGGACGGTTCGTGAAGCATTCCCGCTACTACTGGCTGATGCTGGCGGAAGGACATCTGAACCGGACGCCGCCACAAATTCCCCAGGTTGTGTGCCAGCAGGCTCAGGGGAACTTGCTGATTCGGCGAAGGATTTTCGAGGCATTCAAGTTTTCAACACCAAAGGGAGGAGGAGCGGTCATCGAGCCTAATCGGCGCTTTGGCCGATAAACCCCAGCGAGAAGGGCGGTCGAGCATCGATCTTTCTCAACGCGTCACGCACAAGCGAGCGCGACCCTGTTCCGATTCTGTCTGCCCGCGTCTCTCCGCAGCGGGAGCAAGGCACCGGCGTTTGAGGCTTCTTGCACCACTCCATCTCTGTAGAAGCTCCCTGCTGGGTCAGTTCCACTCGGCGCTCGAACGCCGAACGAGTTCTCGGTGACTGACCGCGCTATCGCCACCGCTTGAAAGCGCTTTGCTTCTTGCGAATCTACACAGTTAACGCTATCGACCTGGTAGTAGTAGGCGGTTTCCAACCAGAGCTTGCCATGAACAAAGTCAAGATCTTATCGGCTAAAGAGGCGGTAGCCCAGATTCCCGATGGTGCGAATGTTGCCGTTTCCGGCTTTGTCGGTGCAGCTCATCCCGAAGAGTTGACGCGAGCTCTCCAAGATAGCTTTCAACAATGTGGACAGCCCCGCAATCTAACCCTGGTCTATGCCGCCGGGCAGGGTGACGGTGATACGCGAGGGTTGAATCATCTGGCGTCGGAAGGAATGTTAAGGCGGGTAATCGGTGGTCACTGGAATCTAGCCCCGAAGCTTGGCAGACTAGCGCTGGAAAACAGAATTGAGGCGTACAATTTCCCCCAAGGGGTGATTAGCCGTCTGTTCCGTGAGATTGCCGCAGGAAATCCTGGAGTCATCACCCACATCGGGTTGGGAACCGTTCCAGACCCGCGTCAAGGAGGCGGGAAGCTCAACAGCCGCACAACTGCGGACCTGGTGGAACTGATCGAGCTGGGGGGCAAAGAATGGCTATGGTATAAGGCTTTTCCGATTCACATCGGACTCTTGCGAGGGACCGCAAGCGACTCCTTTGGCAACATATCGTTTGAGGACGAAGCAACAATAGGAGAGGTTCTTTCGATCGCACAGGCCGCCAGGAACTCAGGGGGCAAGACGTTCGTGCAGGTGAACCGGTTAGTGGAGGATTTCTCCCGTGACCCCAAGAGTATCGTTGTTCCGGGAATCTTCGTGGACGGCGTGGTGCTCGGACACAAAGAGAACCACACACAGACATTCGGCGAGCAGTTGAATTCGTCCTACATCACCTCAAACGACATTGCGGGGCTCTATCTTCCACCTCTCGAGGATGGTCCCCGACGGTACATCTCCGCACGTGCCCTTTGCGAATGCAAAAGGGGAGACGTGATTAACTTGGGGATTGGGATACCGGAAGGCGTGGCGGCTCTGGCCATGGAAAAGAATCGGCTGGACCAATTCACTCTAACGATTGAAGCCGGTCCGATTGGCGGTGTACCTGCTGGCGGGCTGAGCTTTGGAGCTTCTACTTATCCGTTGGCCATCATTGATCAGCCGTCCATGTTTGATTTTTATGATGGTGGTGGTCTGGATATTGCCATTCTTGGAATGGCCGAGTGCGATGCGGAGGGGAACGTGAACGTCAGTAAGTTCGGAGGGCGGATCGCTGGAATTGGCGGTTTTATTGACATCTCCCAGACGGCGAAGCAGGTCGTGTTTACCGGGACTTTTACGGCCGATGGGCTGAGAACATCTTTTGCGGACGGCAGACTGGGCATCGTAACTGAGGGTAAGAGCAGAAAGTTTGTAAGAACGGTGGAACACTTAACGTTCAGTGCCGCCCAGGCCCGGCTTAGGGGCAAGACACCTCTTTACGTTACCGAGCGGGCAGTTTTTCGTTTGGTCGATTCCGGGCTTGAGCTGACCGAGATCGCACCCGGAATTAACGTGGAGCGAGACATCTTGGCCCTCATGGATTTCAGGCCTGCCATCGCCGAGCCCATAAAGATCATGCCCGTGGATTTGTTTCTCAGTAGTAGCGCGGCCAATTGCAGTGGCTGAACGTGCATGCTCTTCTGAGAACACCAAGTAGTTTTTGATCGGTATCTGTGATGATAGGACGCGCCGCGCGAAGCACATTAGCCAGACAGACATCTGGAATTCTGGGATCTCCGGCAGTCGTGATGAGCGAGTGGCTCAACTGTGGGAACCTCGTTTTCCCAGACATACCGGACGGCGGAGCTTTGTGGTCGCATCAACGCTATTAAGGAGGGTTTTGAATGAGTCGATTGTTTGGAAGGAATTGGTCGAAACAAGATTTGATGGAGCGGGTGGGGGATGCTTCGCAACTTGGTGGAATTCGCAACGTTACCTTAAACGATGGCAATGAGAATGGGGTGCGAGCGGTTGAGGTTTGCACTGGCAGCGGGCTCCGGTTCACGGTTCTGCCCGACCGGGGAATGGATATTCTCGATGCTGAATTCTCCGGGCGCTCACTTTGCTGGCGTTCCAGCACCGGTGCTGTGGCAGCCTCGTTTTTTGAACCAATAG
>OBLU010001556.1_pt1 | contig 21324 bp, 12 predicted proteins | sample 1518681 | NCBI WGS metagenome assembly OBLU01 (sample SAMEA3539304, study PRJEB22396) | soil metagenome | biome: tundra; feature: field; material: soil | place: USA | collected 2010-05 | depth 0.15 m
GCATCGCCGACTACCGCTCGGAAGATAAAGACGATCCGAATTACTACGCACGGCATACCGTCGCGAAAGCCCAAGCGCACCTCCCAATCGAACGGCACAACCGTGGCACGTCCGGGGTTTCCGAATCTCCACATGCCGACAAGGAACCCGATCACTGAAGGTTTTAATCCGATGGAATCTTTCAGAGAAACTCATTTTCTTCACGCTACAAGGAGGCACCATGCTCCCAACTACTCGTCCTATAAGGCCGATTGAAGACAGCAGGACCAACGGCGATGCAGCCACCAGGAGTTCGGCTGCTACAAAAGAGGACTCGTCACCAGCCTTCGTTGCCTGCTTCGTTCTGCCTCCCAAGCAGGCCGAGACTTTGATCTCGATCCTTCAGGAATTTGTGTCCAGCGCAGAGGGTCTCGCCCCGGCGAATTTTTCGACCTTGGCAATTGCCCAAACCGAACATTCTACCGCCGTCTGGTTGACCCATCCCGAAGCCGCAAAATGTCTTGGTATCTCGACCACCACGCTTTACCGCTACGCAGAGCAGGAGAAAATCGAATTTAGAAAGATCGGAAACCGTCTTGAGTACCGCCGTTCCGCCCTCGATCAATTCAAAGAGCAGCACATACGCCCCGCACGGCGAACGCGCCGCCAAGAGGTATAATTGCGGCGGCGCCTAACTCCGGCAAGTCAGAGGAGCGCCATTGGGCCTGTACAAAAGAAAGGCATCACGATTCTGGTGGATGGCTTACACGATGAACGGTGAGCAGTATTGCCAATCGACCAAGGCAGTCAGCAAGGAACTCGCAACGAAAGTATGGAAGAAGCGCGAGAGCGAGATCGTGCTGGGACTGTTCAAGGTCGGGTGGCCAGGGGAGCGGACTACGTTCGAGCACTTATGTGTGGAATTCGAGCGGTCTCATTTCGCTGGCCTTACCGAGAACACCGTGCGAGGTCATCGCACCTATCTCAAACAACTGAAAGCATTCTTCGGCGAGAGCAAGTTGGACAGAATCACCGTCGAAATGATCGAAGAGTATCGCGATCAGCGTCGCCGGCAACCAACAAAACTCAACCCAAATCGGACGATCAAAGGAGCAACGGTAAATCGAGAGCTGGAATGTTTGAAGTGTGTCTTAGACCTCGCCGTTAAGCGGAAGTACGTACCGGAAAATCCCGCTTCGACGGTGAAACACTTCAACGAGCTCCGCGAGAGACCGATTCGAAGAATGCTCACCGTCAAAGAGGAGCAACGCATTTTGGAAGCTGCACCACCTCATCTTCGGGTGGGCATCATCCTGCTCTCTCAGACGGGCGGGCGAACGTATAGCGAGGGGTTCTCGCTGCGTTGGGACCAAGTGGACCTAGCGAACAAGCTAATCCGCTTGGGCAACGACGTGAAGACTCCTGGCTCATCCGAACCTGTTCCCCTTTCCGAATACGCTTGCGATGTTTTGCGGGCGTGGAACAAGGAACAAGCTTCGAAGAGTCCATTTGTCTTCCCGAGCCCGCATCTCCCTGACCGACCGATTTCCACGGTTAAGACCGCTTGGAAGGCCACACTCAGACGGGCAGGCGTACCGCACTTTCCGATCTACAACCTGCGGCACGTTTTCTGCACTCGGTTGAGTGGAGTCGCACCGGATGCCGTTGTGCAGCGCGCGATGCGGCACACGAGTCCAGAAACCAAGCGGCACTACCAGTTGGGAATGGCGGATCAGGTGCGGGAAGCGATGGAGAAATCCAACAAGAAGGCGTACGGGCGAGGCCGATTACTACATTTTTACGACAGTAGCCCGAACGCGAAGAAGGAAGGAGTGAAAGCCGTCTGTAACTAATTGACGAAGAAGGAGAATTTGGCTCCCCGGGCTAGATTCGAACTAGCAACCCTTCGGTTAACAGCCGAATGCTCTACCATTGAGCTACCAGGGATCTGAGGTCCTAACTTCTCGAATTGTAACATGTTACGCGGCATTTTCCTGAATCGGTATGACGCCCTCTTGGGTTGTCCCTCGCCAAAACTCCATCGGCCTTTGAAATCAACATAGTAGCGCGTTGAAATTCACAACGTCTTTGCGATAGCACAGCCCAATGTTTCGCATAATTTGGCTCTTTGTGACAATTACTTCCCTGTCCCTCGCCAAAAGTCTGTCCGTCTGTGATTTCAACAATATAGACCATTGCGATTCACAGCCCGATTGCGATACCACACGTGCATGTTTCGAAACTCGCAGCTTCTCTTAGGCAGCATTCTCCGCGTTTTTCACTTTCGGTCAAGTCTATTACTCGAGAACCTCGTTCTCCGGCAGCAGCTCTCTGTTTTCAAGCGCAAACATCCTAGGCCACAAATTGCTGCGGTTGCTAAGCTTTTCTGGGTTCTCGTGCGAAGGTTTTGGTCTGGCTGGAAACAAGCACTGGTTATCGTGACCCCAGACACGGTGGTCCCCTGGCATTGGGCGGGATTTGCTGCCTATTGGCGTGCGTTCTCGAGAACTCGCAGAGTTTTCGGGAGGAAACGAATCTCGTACGACTAACAGATGGCGCCATCTCCAGTTCTGCGCGCCAGTGGATCGAGAGCGTACGTCGAGAGGATTGTTCTTCGGGAGGAACGGAATGCGAAATTCCAGGCTCGTACTGAGTGCATGTATAGCGGGAAATTTCTTATTTCTGGTCCAGCTACTCTGGGCTGTGCCCATTTTTGCGATGCAGGTACGGGGTGGCACGGAGACGAAGGCAAGCGTGTTGGTTGTTACAAAAATCCACTCTCCATCGTTGGAAGGGAACAAGCTCGGAGATTCTGCCGACCAAGAGGTCGCGATTTACCTCCCGCCTAGCTATCAAAGCAGGGATACCGCTAGATTTCCGAGCGTGTATCTACTTCACGGTTTCAACGGAAATATCCGGCAGTGGACAACGAGCGGGTTTCAAGGATTGAATCTCCGGCGATCCATGAACACGCTCATTCGCGAGGGAAAGATCAAGGAAATGATAATCGTTGTACCCAACGGCGATAACGCATATCAGGGCAGTTTTTATACGAACTCCAGCGTGACCGGGAATTGGGAGGATTCCGTCGTCCGGGATTTGGTTTCTTACGTGGATACTCATTATCGGACTATTCGCTCGGCGGAAAGCCGCGGCATTGCGGGGCATTCGATGGGAGGATACGCGTCGATCGTTATAGGCATGAAGCAGCCGGATGTTTTCGGCACTGTTTATGCCATGAGTCCGTGCTGCATGATCATGGAGGCGGATATGACGGCGGACCAGAACCCGGCTTGGAAAAAGGCGCTCGGCATCAAGGACAGGGGGAAACTCGTCAAGGATCCAGAGACGATTGATGATTTTTATGTTGACGCAATCATTGCTTTACCGGCTGCGTTCTCACCAAATCCGCAGAAGGGCCCTTTGTTCGTCGATTTCCCGTATGCGGATCAGGCCGGGAAGTTGGTCACTAAAGAACCCGGCTGGAGTGAATGGGAACAGAAAATGCCAACTGTTATTGAGCCGGAATTCAAAGACAATTTGAAGAAACTTCACGGACTCTGGATCGAGTGCGGAATTCAGGACGACTTCCCCCACATACCGCTGGGTGTAAGAGCCCTCCCTGCGGAGTTGACTCGAGACGGCGTCCCTCACGTCGTCGCCGTCTACACCGGCGATCACCAAGATCACATACGAGAGAGACTGGAAACGTCGGCTCTTCCTTTTTTTTCGCGAGTCTTGAAAAGCAGCGACGTGCCGGATGCTTCTCATTAGCAGCGTCCGGCGTCTGTTAAAGCTTCCGAAGACTTATTGTGCTGTCGTGTCAATCATTCTGTCCGTCGGCTCCTGGCAGCTATTCGACACGGCGCTCGATCGGATTCATACCTCGGAACCTACTGATTCGCACTCCCAATCGCAGGATCGATCGCCGAGCAGAAAAGAGAGTGACTCACGCCCACATTAAATAGAAGGACTGGTCCAACGCGTCATAGAGGAGTATCGCGTACCCGGGATGGCCGTAGGAATTACCGGAAACGGAAGCCAGACCCACAAGAGCCGGTCAAAGAATCTTACGTGAATGCGATGACCTCGATTGGATCGGTGCAGAACTAAGAGGTGGTATCTTCGTGCAATTATCTCAGCTTGCAGAACAGCGCACGATCGGAAACAATTCCGTAGAGACATGAGTAGCGTTAACATGGTCCCGGCAGCCTACAATTCTCACGTTCATAAGTTCATCAGTTTCATGCAGAACGGACTTTTTGGTAGCGACAGGTGTTGTCGCCCAAGGAGTTCGAAAGGAATTACTTCATGTCTCGCCCTTCTCCTCGCGGATAGGTTTTTGCCGAATCACGGCAGTTCCCGAACGGCAGCTAGAGACAATCACTCATCTAAGTGCGAGCAAAGCGGAGAGAGTTAGGAGGCCCACGACATGCATCGTCGAAGACCAAAGTTAATTCCCGTCGTTGGAATTTTCGTCTTGGTAATCTTCTTCGGAAGCTGCAAGACAATTTCCGGTGACATCCCTCCCGAGACATACCGAATTCTGTTTGTTGGTAACAGTCTGACGGGGGCGAACAACATGCCTCAGATGGTGCAAGAGCTGGTTGACTCGACTCATTTGGTAAGGTTTGAAGTTCACGTTGTAATGCTCTCCGGTGCGAGTCTTGACGATCAGTGGGACTCTGGCGAGGCTGCGCGAACGATCCAGAGTGGCAAGTGGAACATAGTGATTCTCCAGCAAGGACCCTCGGCACTTCCTGAAAGTCGCGTTGTGCTCGTTAACGCAACTCGCAAATTCGCTCCTCTCATCCGCGAATCGGGAGCTAGGCCAGCGTTGTATATGGTGTGGCCCGCCGCAGAACGATTGGCAGATTTTGATGCAGTTCGCGAATCATACGCCCTCGCAGCTCGCTCCGTCGAAGGGATCTTCTTCCCGGCCGGAGAAGCATGGCGTGCGGCTTGGCGGCGGAACTCCAAGCTGGCACTTTACAGCCGGGATGGGTTTCACCCAACGATTGAGGGCTCTTACCTGGCGGCGATTGTGATCGCGAGCATGCTTACTGACCGTTCGGCTCGTGGTCTACCGTCGACGATTCAACTCAAAGATGGTGTCGTCAAGATTGCCCCGTCCGATGCAGCCGTCTTGCAGGACGCCGCTGACGAAGCGATTCGGAACTTCGGCCACAAATGAGTGGAGTAAATGTTGTTGAAGTCGAGTTGTCCCTCGCCAATATTCCGTCCTGTTCCTCGCCATAATTCAGTACCGTTTGAGTTTTGGCGAGGGAGTGCGTCCAGAAAAGGCAGACATGTTCAGTAGGAGGTAGACCTACAGGGGCAAAAGCCAGAAGCCCCTTAGCTTGGGTCGCATCCGTGGAGAAAACGAAGCGGATGAAGCCGACCGACGAAGCCATCTATTATAAGGATGGTGAGCGAGTCACCGGGCCTGTCATTCGCCAAAGCTCTGTCCTGGTAGGGTCGAGGAATGGCGCCATTCCTCGACCCTACCAACCGCCGCCGAGGAGCAAATCGACATAATTCACTTTTGGTTACTTTGTTTTCCTTGACGTCTTTATTGAGGCACTGGTATAGGTCGGTCAGTTTGAGTAGAAACGGCGGCAGGGGTCCGCTGTTTATGAACATCGTTTCTTCCGTTCTGAAGTGGATTGTAAGTTCACGCATAGTTTCAAATACCAAGTCCATGTGGTGTGTCTCTTAGGGGGGACTATGTCTCTACGCCGGTTAGTTTTTTCCGTGGTGGTTTTCATTTTCGCATTCATCGCCTCTGCTCGCGCTCAGACCGGAGCAGGGTCACTTTCCGGACAAGTAACTGATCCAAATAATAAGGCAGTTGACAATGCGAGCGTTCATTTGATCGATGCTTCGACGAAAGGATCCCGGGATACAAAAACTGACTCAAGCGGATCTTATAGTTTTTCCCAGGTACGCCCTGGTATTTACAGACTTCAAGTTGAAGCCGCAAATTTCAAGACGTTTGTGCAGGCAAAAGTGGAAATCCTCATATCGACGCCGACCACTCTTAACGCAAGCCTGGAATTAGGAGCCGTCACGGAGCAGGTGGTGGTGTCCGCCGAAGCCGTGCCCACCATTAATACCGAAGACGCCACAACCGGCGACACGTTCAATGAGAAGCAGGTGAAGAACTTGCCGTTTCTCGCTCGAAACGTAACCGGACTGCTCACTCTGCAGCCGGGTGTTGTTTTCACCGGAGCATCGGATCTGGACAGGCTTTCTGAAGGCACCCTGGCAGGCCTGGATATGCGGGAAGGCGTCGTCAACGGAGTTCGCGGCAACCAAATGAATATGACGCTCGATGGTGGCGATTCCAACGATTGGCAAAATCACGCTGCCTTCACCAGTTCTATGCCGGTGACTCTCGATTCGTTGCAAGAATTTCGCGTCACTACGGCAGGCGCGAATTCCACGGACGGCCAAGCGTCGGGACCGCAAATTTCTTTGGTCACCAAGAGCGGAACCGATCAGTTTCATGGAAACGTGCGTTGGTATTACCGGACCAGCGGAGCTACCGCAAATAATTATTTCGACAATTTGAACGGACTTCCACGTCCCAGGTTGGTACGCAACATCGGAGGCGCTTCGCTCGGCGGCTACCTCATAAAGGATCGGCTTTTCTTTTTTGCGGACTTTGAAGACCGACAAGATCGAAGCCAGATTCTCGCGGGGCCGCAGCAAGTCCCAAGTGACGCGCTACGTGATGGTGCACTTATTTATGCGTGCTCCGATCCGGCGCAATGTCCTGGAGGAACAGTGCAGGGCTTGACCGCTTCGCACATCGTTCCCGCAGGTGCTATGGGATTGACTCCAGCACAGGTCAAAACGATTGATCCGGCCGGCCTGGGAATTGATAGCGCCATGCTGAAGTACATGACGCTGTTCCCGCACGGCAATGCTCCGGGCCAATCAAATGACAACGGGTTGGCGTTCAATGCCTTCTCTTTTAACGCTCCCTCAGACAAGTCAAACAATATTTACACCGCTCGATTGGACTACAACATCACTCGCAACGGACATCACACTCTATTTGTCCGGGGCAGCCTGGCGGGCATTTCGGACGACCTTACGCCGGGACAATTTCCAGGGCAACCAGTGGCGTCAACGTTGTTGAACAACAGCCGCGGAATCACCGCCGGTTACACCGCCGAGCTGACGCCAAATCTAATCAACACCTTGCACTATACGTTCGCGCGTTTGGGAGAAGCGGAGAGTGGCAACACAAGTCCTGCATTCTCGATCCGATTCTTCAGCCCCAATACCGCGTTCAACCGGGGATTTTCCCGAACCGTGCCGACGAACGAAGTGAAGGATGACTTGAGCTGGTCCCACGGCAAGCATACTTTTCAAATGGGCGGCGGGGTCGCGTTCATTCGCAATAACCGAATAGACGACACGAATTCGTTCGCGGCTTTCCAGGCGAATCCGGGCAACTGCAACGACTGCGGAAACCTACAGACGAATTTGCAGAATTCTTTCGGGCTCACAGATGGACAATTGCCTTCCAATGCGAACACCTTTAACGCCTCCTATTTAATGCTCACCGGCTCCATTAATTTCGCCGGTGCAACATTCTTTGCAAATCCTCACACCGACACATTTCTGCCGGCTGGGACTCCTGACGTCCGGCACTTTGCACAGAACAACATCAATGGATATTTCCAGGATAATTTTAAACTGAAACCAAACCTCAACGTCGTTCTTGGTTTGCGTTATGAATATATGTCGCCGCCATGGGAAACCAACGGATTTGAAGTGGCGCCGACCGTAAACATTTACGACTGGTTCCTACAACGCGAGGAGGATGCCGCCTCCGGAATCGGCTCGAACGCTTCTCCGTTACTCAGTTGGAACGTTGCCGGAAAAGCGAATGGCCAATACTCCTGGTATCAGCCGAACCTTGCCAATTTCTCTCCGCATATCGGAATTGCGTATAGTCCCGGTTACTCCGAAGGATTCCTCGCACATCTGTTCGGTGGACCGGGTAAGTCCTCAATCCGCGCGGGAGCCGGCATTTACTACGATCAAATCGGCGAAGCGCTCGCGGTCCAAAGTGATCTGGGTGGATCGCCGGGCACGTCGACAAATCTTTCGGAATCGACGACGGGTTTGGGTTTGGCAACGGCGCCGCGGTTCAGTGGTTCGTGCACCGACACCGGATGCACCGGCCTGCCTTCCCTGAACAGTTATTTTCCCGCTCCAACGTCAGCCACGTTTCCGTTCTTCCCGTCAACGGGAACTTCCACGCAGGCTTTCGCGGTTGACCCGCACCTAAGGACGCCTTACGTCATCAGCTTGACCTTCGACTGGCAGCGGGAACTCGCCAAGGGACTCGTGCTGGACGTCGGCTACGTGGGTACGCTTGGCCGCAGACTTCTAACCAAGTCGGATTTTGCGGAAGCGCTGCCTTTGAAGGATCTGGCGTCGGGTATGGACATAAACCAGGCGTATCAGAAAATAATTGCGCTGGCCGGAACAGGAAAGGGTTTCAATGTTGTCGCCTCTCCCAACATTGATCCGGGCAACCTTACGCAACTGAAAACCATTCAGACAATTCCTTTCTTCAATGACATGATGCCCAACGTGCCCAAGTCCCTGGCGTCATTCATTAATACGCTGGATGGCTTCGGCATCGATCCCGGGATCACGCAAGCACAAGCTCTGACGTTGACTCCGACACAGGCGTTTTACTCGTTCGCGTTTCTGGATCTGCAGACGAGCCTCGGCTCGCCCAGCTGGTCTTGCGCGCTTTTTGCCCTGGATACCGGACCAACCAGCGGGAGCATCCCTGTCAGCAGCCCTTGGAATAGCAAGCTCGATCCGAGTGGCACGGGCAACGTGCTCTATACGCCTCAATTTAACGGCTTGGGCGGCTGGTCAAACTTCGGCTTTTCCGCATACCACAGTCTTCAGATCAGTGTGCGAAAGAGCAGAGGCAATCTAACATTCGCGGCGAATTATGTTTTTTCAAAGTCGCTCGACAACGCGTCTTCGCCGGAAAATGGTGACTTGAATCCCGGAGGGAATGGTACCTTCAACGGTCTGATTTACACGCCGTGGGATTTGCGTCAGAACCGGTCTCTGTCTGACTTCAACGTGAAGCACAACTTCAACGCGTCATTCGGTTACGCATTGCCGTTCGGCCGAGGCCAACGCTTTGGGTCAAGCGCCGGACGCATTACCAACGCCCTGATTGGAAATTGGGAAGTCAGCGGGCTAGTCCGATGGCGCTCTGGTTTCCCATTGAGTCCGTCGGACGGATTCAATTTCCCGACAGACTTTTTTCTGACGGGTCCGGGGCAGCTTTTGCAGAATCTCACGACTCAAGTGACCCGTACAGGACCTGCTGTCAATAACATTCCGAACCTGTTCGCCAATCCTCAGACTGCGTTGAACGCGATTGCCCCCGTATTGCCGGGTTTTTCAGGCTCGCGAAACGTCTTGATCGGTCCTGCATTTGCCGACTTTGACGCAGACATACATAAGTCTTTCGCGATGCCCTGGAGTGAGCGCCAACATCTTCAAATTCGGATTAGCGCGTTCAACGTGTTTAACAGCGTCAACTTCAGCGACGCTATTTCGTTGGACCCGACGATCGCCAATACGTTTGGCCAATTCACAAACACTATTGGTAACCTGCAAGGAGGCGCGCGGCAGATGGAGTTTGCCGCCCGCTTCGAGTTCTAAGCCCATAATCAAACTCCGAGAACACGTCTAGCCCCGCAAGGGGCTAGACGTGTTCTGGGATCATTTTCAGCCGGGTTCTTGTGTGGCCAGCTCATTCGCGAGACACTCAGCACTGACTATGCCGCGTGATTTCAAATTCAATTTCACTCGACGCGAGCTGCTCTCCGCCTCAATTCTGGCGGGCGGCGCGTTCTTCCTCGGCGCCGAATCGCCATATTCGGCGCTACTTCTGGGGCCGTCACGAAAATGGCTGTCTAAGTTTCCCGATCAGATCGAATTCCCCGGTGGCAAACAACTTGGTCTAGCGGAATTCGTCGGCGAACCTCATGTTCCGCTGGATGCGCCTCTTGGTTCGGAACTCGACGGTCGCCTGTACACCGATCTTTCGTCGTCTAAATTTGGCGATCCCGCAACGACTACTGAAAGATTCTTCATCCGGACACGAGCATCGAAATTGCTCGACACAACCACGCCGTGGTCGATTCGTACGGATGCTCCGGGACGACAATCGATCGTCGCGATGCAGGAGATTGTTCGCGATGCGACTCCTAAAGGCATTCATTTAGTGGAGTGTGCTGGCAACACCAAGGATTCTCACTTCGGCATGATCAGTGTGGCCGAATGGTCGGGCGTGCCAATTTCGAAGCTGTCCGAATGGCTGCGTATCGCCGATCCTGTCGCGCGCATCCTGATCTCGGGCTTCGACACTTATTCGGCGCCATCTTCCAGCTCAATTCCCGGTGCGAGCTGGATATTTTCATGGGATGACCTGCTTTCTGCCCGCGCATTTCTCGCCACAAAAATGAATGGTAAACCACTGACGCCCGATCATGGCGCGCCAGTCCGCCTGATTGTGCCCGGCTGGTATGGTTGCGCTTCCATCAAGTGGGTGAACGCGATTTCGATCGTGGATAGTGATGCGGAGGCTACTTCACAAATGCAGGAATACGCGTTCCGAACTCATCAGCGTGGAGTTCCGAAACTAGCCAGTGCCTACGAGCCCGCGAAACTTGACCCCGCTGCGATGCCGATTCGCGTGGAAAAATGGATCGTTAACGATCAAATCAAATATCGCGTCGTCGGAATACTCTGGGGCGGTTCTCAGCCAATCAAATCTGTTCAGATTCGTTTCAATCCTGACGAGGATTTTATTGTGGTCGATCATCTTCAACAGAAATCGACAGGCTCATGGACGTTCTGGACGCATTCATGGTCTCCGCGAAAACCAGACACGTATGTAATTCGCTTGCGCGTTGCCGATCCATCCGTGCGAACTCGGCGGCTTGATATGGGTTTTTATGCCCGGACGGTGAGAATCACGGATGTTTGACGACCGTAGAACGGGTTGACGATTACCGCAGGCTGCCCTTACTTCGTTCCTGCCAATTTGTTCCGAGCCTCAACGAGTGGAAGGAAATCCGGATCCGCGTGAGTCCACGCGTGCTCAGCTTCGGTAAACTCGCGGCGTGCGCCGGTGGCATCGCCTTTGTGCTCCGCGACAATTGCCAGTGCGTAATGCGTGCCACCGTAGTGGAGATCGTGCTCGGCCATTTGCGCCGCCGTGAACTCCGCCAATTCCCAGGCGTCCGACGCGCGTGCAGCCTTGAAAATGTCCTCGAGCCAGAATACAGTCTCCGTCCACTCGTCGGGACCTGAAAGCAGTCGCATCGCAGGCTCAAGCTGCTTCAACATTTCGGTTCCCTGCGCGGCCTCTCCTTGCTTTAGTAGGATTTCGCCGCGCAACCCCTCTACGGAGGGGACAAAAGGCGCTGAATTATTCATTGCTTGCAAAGCTTGTTCCGCAGAAGTCAGTTCGGCCTGTGCCTGCTCCACCCTGCCGAGCGCAAGCGCCACCCGCCCCGCAAGAGCGTGTCCTGCGGCGCGGCCCATCGCAGAGCGGCTTTTCGAGACGTCGTCTGCGGCGGCAGCCGCTTCCGCATTTCGTCCCGACGCGAGGAGAAACTCGGGCCACACTTTGCGATTGAATTCGCCCAGATCCACATATGCCGGAAGCGGGAAAGCTCTCTTTAGGCTGGCTTCAGCCAGCTTCATTTCACCTTCATACTGATACGAAAGTCCGAGCAGGCTTTGATTGTGTGCGTAGTGCCAGTCTAATCCGGGTGCAATATGTTCTGCGGCGATATGCGCATTTTCCATCTGGTCCGCTTTCAGGAATTGTTGAATCGCTTCACCGTTGCGTCCGATGCGGCGCAAAATGTGGCCGACCATGTGATGTGCGTGGGGAACTGCCGGGGCCAGTCGTTCGTATGCTTCCACTTGGATCAACGCTTCTTGCATCCGCCCCAGATTTTCGTACGTGTGCGCCAGATAGTGATGAGCCACGAAGTTATCCGGCGAGCGCGCCAGCACTGCTTCGTACAACGCGATGCTGGTCACTCCGCCGCCCTGCCCGTGCCCGTACGGAGTGCCTTCCTCCACCATTCCTCGGAGGAGCCACAGCACCGGGTCTGCGGGATCAGCGGCAATCGCGTCCTCCACTGACTTTCGCCACGCCCCGTACTTCTGTGCGCTCTGCGGTTGCGCAATGAAATCAAGTTGCCGGGCACGAATTTCAATTCTTCGCCGCTCACGCTCGCTTACTAGATCGGCTAACGCTGCAGCCTTGCCGTGTGCATCCTTTGCGGATTCCAAGTCCTGCAACCCGAAGTACGCGTCACTTAATCCCAGCCAGGCCATCGCCAGTTTTGGATCCAAACGCAGCGCCTGATGAAACGATCGCGCCGCGTCGATCCATTCATAAGACATCACCAGCGCCACGCCCTGATCGTAAAATGCCTGCGCTTCGTTCGACGAGGTCGTCGCAGGATCGTGGAACGTCCCAACTCCCCGCATCAGCGTGGTCGGCCTCTCAACAAGCTCGCGCGGCGCATATCCAACCATCGCGCTTTGATTCCGGGATGGTTGACCACTCCCGGAAAGTTTCACGACGGTCAACACAACAAACAACAGGACCATGACAGTTCTACGGGATGAAGCCAAGGGGATTTCTGCGACAATGGCGCGGTACCGGTATGACTTCCTCATGATCTCACTCGCATACTATCAAAATATGGAGACCCTGTGGATTGACTTGGAAACATAGTTTCTCTTCGCGGCAAGAATTCTTAGAGAAGATGTGCGACGCAATCCACTTGTGCTGTCGAGATCTATGAGATTAGAAGGTCCTTCTTCGCTCGACTCTCTTGAGTCGCGGTTTTCCATCGACATCCAGCAAATCGTAATTGACGTTGTTTTTATTTTTGTAATTACGAAGCGAGCGATCTCAAGTCGTATGACCCAATCATTGAGAGATATTCTCGAACTTGTGCTTTTTCGAGAGAATCAAATCCATGAAACCTTTAGAGTGGTGCGCCCGGAGAGATTCGAACTCCCGACCTTCCGGTTCGTAGCTAGAGCTGTCCCTACCAATAACTCATCCCACGCGAAGGAAGATGTCGGGGACAGCCCGTTCAGGTCTTTTCCTCACTGCTCGCAGAGGGCTTTTGACTTCCGATGGAGTTATTGGTAGAGACAGGTTTATTTTTCTGCGAGAAGGACCTGACGTCTTATTTTTGAGCCCCGTTTTGAATTATGGCGAGGAACAGCACTCATATTTGTAGTTCGATAGTATGACTCGCCGCCGATACCGTCAAGACGCGCATCGCGGTCGCAATAACACGTTGAGAAATTCGATTGATTGGGGAAAGCTACGTTTTTCCGCTCAGTTGATCAGCAGTTATTTCGAGCCAATTCGCATCTTCCAAATTGCCGCTGGCGTCCCTTGAGCGAGAGCGCCATCGTCACCAACTCGATTCCATCCGCTATTCACGATGTAATAGAAGTCATTTCCGACGACAACTCCGTGGGTCGGATCGCCTAACCCCGGCCAGTTCGCTTCGAGCACCTCAAAACCGCCCACACGATTGTCTGCACTCAGTCGAAAATGAACAATCCGCTCCGGTAACGTGCCGTTTTGCGTCGCAATCAATCCCGTCTTTGTCCAATAAAGACCGTCAACGCCTTCAAGCGCTGTAGGACTCGAGCCCTTTACCCACTCAATCGCTCCGTCTTTAAGGTGAATCACCGCGATTCCTTCGACATAATCTGGAACGTAAAGCAGACTCTCATCCCCGTTCAGCGCCGGTGTCTGCGGCGAAACAAAAACGCCCGCGGATACCAGGCTCTCCAGCTTCGTGCCGTTGTGCCGGACCACGTAGACATCGCCTGACTCGCCATCCGAAATATACGCGTCCCCATTCGATGCAACCGTCATGTCTCCCATCGCATGCTCGCGAGTGTCGCCCGGCTCGAATCGGTGAATCAGCCGGTGCGAGCGCAAATCAAACTTCAACACTGCGGATCGCCCCTTGTATTCCGGACGGAAATCGGCCTCGGCATTCAAACCTGTTGTCGTCGCCCAAAGAACTCCTCGCGGCGCATCTACGTGAAGCGCGAGAATCGCGTTCAGTGGCATCTCGGGCAATGCGTGGATCATGTCTTCACATTTTCCCGACGAATCGCACTCCAGAATCTTCTTCTCGTGCACGCTGCTCAGAAAGAAGTGGCGCGTTGCGGGATCGTAGCCAATGTCTTCAGCCACCAAATTCGGGTCGCCGAGTGTGAACACAAGACTTCCCGTGGTCACCACCTCTCCATTCCGTTTGATCTCGGGCACTTTTTCAAGAATGCCCGCATCTGCCATTGACTTGTAGATCGGGCCGCCCTGCTGAAGCGTCGTTCCCATCGCTGCGTACATCCGGAGATGTTTCTCGGCCTGATCTTGTTTGCCAGCCTTCTGCTCCGTCCAGGCAAGATTTCGAAGCGCCCGCGAGTTTTCCGGGAAATCTGCGGTCAGCTGAAGAAATGCTGGCAGCGCGGCGCTGGGATCGTCCTTTTGCCCTGCCTGAACTGCCGCTTGCGCATCTTTCTTCCATAGATCCGCGCGTTTGATGTCGCTGTCGCCGCCGCCCGCAACAACCAGACCTGCCATGGATAAAACTATCAGGCCGAAACGGTTCACTGGTTCACCCCTGGCGCTCGCGGCGCCGCCGGCGCTTCGTGTCGCGCGCCGCAACTCACAATACGCGCGAGAACCTTCAAATTGTTCAGCCGCGCTTCTCGAGCCCGAGCATCCCTAGTCATGCCGATGTGCAGCAACCGTCAAGCTGGGATTTCCGATTTGGACTCCTACCTCGCGCATCCTAATGCCCTTCGACCCGCGACGCAAGAAATTTGAGATTAGAGCAACTTGTCCCTACCAATAACTCATCCCACGCGAAGGAAGATGTCGGGGACAGCCCGTTCAGGTCTTTTCCTCACTGCTCGCAGAGGGCTTTTGACTTCCGATGGAGTTATTGGTAGGGACAATCGAAAGAATTTCGAAGAAACAATGCAACACTTTGAGGTCTAGCATAGTCTATCTATGTTAGGAGGTAGTTTTGAACAGAGACGAGATTCCACCCGGCACGCTGCACTTGCTGGTCCTTCGGACACTGGCCCGCAACGGAAAGATGCACGGGTTTGAAATCGCCAAGTTCATCGAGCGAGTTTCTGCGGACGTGCTACGTGTAGAAGAGGGATCACTGTATCCGGCGTTACAGCGGATGCTCATTAAGGGCTGGGTCTCGGCGGAATGGGGTGTCACGGCCGAAAACCGACGCGCGCGATACTACCATCTGACACCGGCCGGGAAGAAACGATTAGAAGTTGAAGTGTCGGATTTCGAGCGCGTGATGGGCGCAGTTGCACGAGTGATCAAGACGGCGTGAGGGACTGAGGACTGCATGAGTTGGCCCGGCGAGTTCTGGCGGCGAATCACAAACATGTTCCGGCGTGAGCAGTTCGACCGCGAACTGGACGAGGAGATGCGGTTGCACAAAGAGTTGCGTGAGCGCGAGGCGCGAGAATCGGGAGCCGGTCGAGATGAAGCCCGCTATGCGACGCAACTTAGATTTGGGAATACGATGAAGTTGCGAGAGGAGAGCCGGGAGATGTGGGGATGGATTTGGCTTGAAAATCTGGCTCAGGACGCGCGGTACGGCTTGCGCGCGCTGGGAAAGAATCGCCGTTTTGCGGCGATGGCAATTCTGACGCTGGGACTGGGAATCGGAGCGACGACGGCAGTTTTCAGCTTGTTCGATACGATTTACCTTGGGACGCTACCTTTTCGGAACGCAGGACAACTGATCCGGCTGCGTGATTCCACGGTGGCGCCTGACGGGCGGCGCGTAGCATATACCAATCCGGCGCGGACAGTCCTCGAGATCATGCGTGACAGTCAACTCCTATCGGGAGTAGCCGCCTTAGGAGAGCAGGACATGAACATGATGGGCACCCAAAACGCGGAGCGCGTACATGTGGTGGGGGGATCCGCTGGATGGATGCAGGTAATGGGGGTTCAGCCCGCCACGGGGCGAATGTTCAGCCAGGAAGAAGATAGCGAGGGACGCGACAGCGGTGTGGCGATTATCAGCTACGGAATGTGGCAGACGTACTTCGGGGGCGCGCCTGGAATTTTAGGAAGAGCGATCACCTTAAACGACCGGACGTATACGGTGGTCGGGACGATGCCCCAGGGATACCGCTTTCCTTACCTCGCCGAAGTATGGATTCCCGAGCGCCTCGATCCCACAGATTTGGTGCACGACTTTGCCGTGTTTGGACGAATGAAGGACACAGTGACCGCGGGACACGTGCGGGTCGAGATGGAGATGGTTGCGAAGCGAATTCGCCAAAAGTATCCGGACTTACCGGAAGGATATGGCTTGGAAGTAAGAACGCTGCGCCAAAATTTGTTCGAAGATCAGCAGCGAATGTCCCTGGTGCTGGCCGTAGTGGTGGGGTTCCTGCTGGCTGTCGCATCCGCGAATATTGCGAACCTACTATTGGCGCGGTCAGTTGTGAGAGAGAAGGAATTTGCGATACGAAGCGCGTTGGGAGCAAGCGGATCAAGACAGGTGCGACAACTTTTGACGGAGAGCGTTGTGCTATCCGGATTGGGGACAGCTTGGGGACTGCTGTTGAGCCAATGGTTCGGGAAATATCTGGTCCTGTTGATTCCTACAAATATCACCGAGCAGCTTGGAATTCGCGGAGTGGATTTGAACTATCGCGTAATGGGATTTTCGATAGGAATTGCGCTGCTGACTGGAATTCTGGCGGGGCTTTCGCCGGCGCTACGCAGCCGCACGCGTAATTTGCAGGGGTCGCTTCGGGATGGAGGGCGCTCGGGGACGGCAGGACTGCGGCACAAGCGTTTATTGGGAACGCTCGTAATTTCTGAAGTTGCGTTTTCATTGGTCCTATTGGCAGGCGCAGCAATGTTGCTCGAGAACCTTCTGCGGCTTGAGCATCGAAACCTGGGATTGCGGCCAACAGGACTTTTGTCGATGTACATCACTCCTCCGGAGACGCGCTATACCGAAGGAGGACAACGCAGCGAATTGGTACGGCAAATCATCGAGCATGTGAAAGGCGTACCGGGAGTCACCGGTGCCAGCGTGCTTTTGGTGAATCCCTTGGGCGGAGCAGATTGGGTCACCCAAGCGATTGTTGAGAACTCAACGGAGGCGACTGCGGGAATACCATTTCTGGTGAATCACCAACTGGTCGGGGCAGGAGTGTTTGGTTTGATGGGAGTGCCACTACTGGCTGGGCGGGAATTCACGGATCATGACAACGCGCAATCGTCGCAAGTGGCGATTGTTGGAGAATCAATGGCACACAGATTTTGGCCGAGGCAAGATCCGATTGGAAAGAGAGTGAAGCAAGGGCCCGCGAGCGCTGGGCATCCGTGGCGAACCGTGGTTGGAGTGGTGGCGGACGTAAACGGCGAGCACGAACCGGGTTTTCCGATCGAAGCGTGGTATCTGCCGTTTGAGCAAGAGGCGGGATCACGCGCAGCGACAAGCTTTGTATTGATGATCCGCAGTCCGCATGAGACGCCAGACTTCGCGACGGATGTGAAGAATGCGGCATACCTGGCCGACGGAGGTGTGGCAATCGGCGAGGTGTCCTACCTGGATCGCTCTTACTCGGATTCACTGGTTTCAAACCAGACCACGACCGCACTGGTGGAATTGTTCGCATTGGTGGGACTTGCGCTGGCGGCAGTGGGAATCCACGGTGTGATGTCATTTGCGGTATCACAGCGCACGCATGAGATTGGATTGCGAATGGCACTGGGCGCCGGGCGATGGGACGTTTTGAAAATGGTGATGCGGCAAGGAATTGGATTGGCGCTTGGCGGCGTGGCTGCGGGATTGGTGGCATCGTTTGGCGTTACGCGAGTGGTGAGGACTCTGGTATTTGGGATGACGCCCGCGAATCCGATGACGTTTGTGTACGTCTCGATCGCAATGCTTGGAGTGGCGCTGGTTGCGTGTTATTTGCCAGCGTGGCGGGCGACGCGATTGGATCCGGTGGTTGCGCTGAGGCATGAGTGATCTAGACGGCGTGAGGGATTGAGGACTGCATGAGTTGGCCCGGCGAGTTCTGGCGACGAATCACAAACATTTTTCGGCGTGAGCGGTTCGACCGAGAGCTGCAGGAAGAGATGCGGCTGCACAAGGAACTGCGCGAAAGAGAACACCGCCAAGCAGGAGCAAATCGGGATGATGCTCGCTACAAAACGCAGCAGCGATTTGGAAATGAGCTGACACTTCGAGAGGAAAGCCGGGATATGTCGGGATGGAACTGGCTGGAAAATTTCGCGCAGGACGTCCGATTCGGCGCACGAATGCTACGCAAGAATCTAGGGTTTACGGTGGTCGCGATCCTCACGCTGGCGTTGGGCATTGGCGCGAATACCGCGATCTTCAGCGTGGTCAACGCATTGCTCTTCCGGCCTCTCGCCGTTCGAAGTGCGGATCGATTGACAGTCATCGCCGTGCAAACCGGTCCTGATTCGATTCCTGCGGAAGTTTCCTATCCGGATTACCGCGATTACCGCGAGCAGTCTGATGCGTTCACCGACATCAGCGCTTACTCTTTGGATCTGGTCGGGTTGGGCTCCGCGGGACACGCCGACCGCCTGGTCGCCAGTTTCGTCACCAGCAATTATTTCTCAATGCTGGGAATCCGCCCAGCTCTGGGCCGTATGATCTCTCCAGGAGAGGGCGACGCCCCGAAGACAGGCGCCGTCGTCGTCCTGGGCCATCACTATTGGGAGCAACGGTTCAGCAGCGATCCCAGCGTCATCGGGCGCAGAGTAAGTCTGAACGGGCAGGCACTTACCATCATCGGCGTCGTTCCAAAGAACTTTCGCGGTTTGTTTCCCGTCGTGGAAATGGACGCATATGTCCCTATGGGGATGATCGAGGCAGGCTCTAGCAGTTCGGAATTTTTCACAGATCGCAATCGGCACGAGCTCCACGTTTTTGGAATGTTGAAACCCGGTGTGACAACGCAGCACGCTCAGGCATCACTCACCGTTATCGCTCAGCGTCTAGCGCAGCAATTTCCGCAGGCCGATCAGGGCCAAACCATTCGAGTCATTCCCGAGCGCCTTGCCCGCCCTACACCATCGGCTGGCAGATCCATCCCGGTCGCCGCGGGCGCTTTTATGATCCTGGTTGGACTCGTTCTATTGGTTTCCTGCGTCAACGTTGCGAACTTGCTTCTCGCTCGGGCTGCGGCACGCAAAAAAGAATTTGCCATTCGCTCCGCTCTGGGCGCCGGACGCACCCGCATTATCCGCCAATCGCTCACCGAGACAATTCTTCTTGCTCTCGCAGGCGGAGTGGCTGGCGCATTACTGGGAAATTGGGTGTGCCGCGCGCTTCAGACTCTGCGCCCTCTCGGCGATTTTCCCATCCGTTTCAATCTCGCATTTGATTGGCGTGTGTTCAGTTATGTCTTAGGTATCACTCTGATCACCGGAATCATCGCCGGAGTGGTGCCCGCACTGCGCGTCTCGCGCACCGACTTGAATGAAACACTGCGAGAAAGCGGCCGAGGCTCGGCTGGCGACGGAGGCCGTCACCCCATCCGGAATATTCTTGTGATTGCGCAAGTTGCAGGCTCGCTCGTTCTTCTCGTCGCAGCGGGCCTCTTCGTGCGCAGTCTTGCGCAGGTGAGATCCATCGACCTGGGTTTTAACCCGCACAATGTCCTGAATGTTGGATTGGATCCCGGTCTGCAAGGATACGAGCAGCCGCGCGCGGAGGCTTTTTTTCGCGATTTACTCCGCCGCGCAAAATCATTACCTGGCGTGGAGTCAGCAAGCTTCGCTTACACGGTGCCAATGAACTACTACAGTATGGATTCGCAGGTGTATGCAGAAGGACAGGCGAGCTCCGCACCCGGCAGAAGAACTCCGGAGGCCGCGTACAACGTAGTGACCCCGGAGTACTTCACCACGATGCAAATTCCAATTCTCGAAGGGCGAGCATTCACCGACGCCGATACGAGTGCGTCGGGCCATGTAGCCATCGTTAATAAATTGATGGCCGAGCGTCTCTGGCCCAATCAAGATGCTATCGGAAGAAAATTCAGTACTGAAAGCGCTACGGGTCCTTTCATTACGGTCGTCGGCGTTGCGCGAAACTCCAGAAACAGCAATCTTACGGAACCGCCGGATATATACTTCTACGAATCCATGGCTCAGAACTATCATTCCACTCACGTCTTGCAGTTCCGCACTTCCGTGCCGCCAGAATCACTCATTCCGGCCATCGAAGCACAGGTTCGCGACCTCGACCCGCGCCTTCCTGTCTTCGATGTTATGCCGATGGAACGCACGCTCGCGGGAGTGAACGGCTATTTCTTGTTTCATGTCGGCGTGGGTTTTGCCGGAGTGCTTAGTGGCTTGGGGATGCTTCTAGCCATCGTGGGTCTCTACGGCGTGGTGTCTTTCACGGCCAACCAGCGTACGCACGAAATTGGAATTCGTATGGCACTGGGCGCGCAGCCCGTCAATATCGTCGTTCTCGTTCTTCGCCAGGCCGTTGTTCTCGTTGCTGTCGGAATTGGCCTTGGCCTCATCGTTGCGCTGGCTGTAACGCGGCTTCTGTCCACGATGCTGATTGGAGTCGCGCCCCACGACACCATTACGTTCGCGACCGTTGCATCCGTCTTGGTTGTAGTAACCCTGGTCGCTTGTTTCCTGCCGACGCGCCGCGCAGCCCGGCTCGATCCCTCCGTCGCGTTGCGCTATGAGTAGGACGAGGTCGGCCGGCGTTTGCCACGGAGTATGTTGTCGTTCGCTAAAACTCTGATCTAGACAGGGCAACTGAATCCTGCTGGCATGCTTCGTACTCGCGATATGAATTTTGCAGGGTTGTCGAGGAGGATTCGATGAGGCCACAACTCGCCTTGGTTCTCTTGCTGCTTGGAGCGCCGCTTTCTGTCGCGCAGGCTCCTTCGCTGGAGAAGGACGCCGGCCGCAGTGTGCCAGGCCAAATGGGTAACAGCACGGCGTATGTTATTCGCTCCTCGATACTTGGCGAAACCCGTCGAATCGATATTGCAACTCCGGCTTCATTTGAGGTCTCCGGCCCCAATCGTCGTTACCCGATTGTTATAGTCTTCGATGGCGATTGCCTCTTCGCGCCGAAGGTTGTCGCTGCACAGTTGTCCTTCGCCAAAACTCAAAACGGCTCTGAATTCGCAGTTCGATTTGCTCTT
>OBLU010001557.1_pt1 | contig 21319 bp, 16 predicted proteins | sample 1518681 | NCBI WGS metagenome assembly OBLU01 (sample SAMEA3539304, study PRJEB22396) | soil metagenome | biome: tundra; feature: field; material: soil | place: USA | collected 2010-05 | depth 0.15 m
CGAATCTCAACCCAGCAGGGGCGCGTTGGCATCAGGCTGTCCAAGCATCAGTCTACGGCATTACTGGAGACGCGATGCCGCATTCCGATTCTCCGGTAGTGGGTCAGTTTCCGAATTGCCGGTGATTCGGGCGCAATGTGCAAACGACCGTGATGAAGCGGGAGTCCTGAGGGCGATTACCGATCGTTCGTGAAATGCCGCTTCCAGCGCAGATTCAATTACTCTCATTTCAGCGTAGCCAAGATGGACTCAGCCTCCGATTCTTCTTTGATTGATCCAGAACCAAAGAACATCTTCCACGGGGTTTTGGATGAAAAGCAATAAAGGGCAGAAAGTTCCGGGATCGCTCGATCTCTGCCACAGAATATCTTTCCCGCAGGTGCGATGATCACGATAGGAACAACGGTCTGTCTACTTTTTCCATTGAGACCTTTTATCCACCGGCTTTGTACTCTCTCCGCGTCCTCGTCATCTCTGATCGTCGCTTCGGGCCTTAATGGGACTAGATGTAATTCGCTGGGCATGAACGCAAGCCCGCTATCAATTCTCGCGTGTCTCAATGCGATCATCCCGTCCTCGTCCTTTCCGCGCCACCAAAGGAGAGGAAGCGTTAACCGCGCGTTCCCCAGGTTGACATATTTTTCATGGGTACAGTGCCAGAGCACAGCGCGGACAGGATACTGCACCATCGCCCCTCCAACGGCAAGAGTGCCCAGGAGTAAGCAGCCGAAGGCCACGGCTCCAAGTATTCGGAGCCACCTGAAACCTACAAAAACCTGGGAAAGCGCCATCGCAGCTCCTGCAAGCTATTCGCGCACATTATATACAACCTGAAGGTGCGGTCGATTTGTCGCCTACTCGGAAATTGGCCCATTGGCGAATCTCATCGCAACAACGCAAACGCAACCAGGGTCTCGCCCTTCGCGCCAATCTCATCCAGCAGCCCGGCCTCCAGCTCATGCGGAACCGGCATCTCGCAGGCTGCGACCTCGGCCGTGCTAGCGCCCGCAAAGCACAGCTCGCAGTGTCCCAGTGCATTTCCGTCGCCCATCCGCACTGGCGGACCGAAGACCCTGCACGTCATCGGCCTCCACTCGTACACATCGCATCGCCCCGTCGCCGGGTCCAGCGCCGGACACGCGGCCTCATTGGCAAACTCCTCAAAGCGTTCCCGCTCCGCATCGGAGCCGCCCAGCCGCCCCGTCTCCTGATCGCCCGGAAAATCAGCCCCATGCTCGGCAATCCACGCCCGAGCCCGCCGCTCGATCTCCGCCGCCAGTGCAGGCTCCGCGTCCCGCAGTGCATCCATCCCCGCACGCAGCCGCAGCGCGTCGAGCTCGTTGATGGCAAAGGCCCCAAAGCAGCACTGCGTACACCCCAGCCGGCAGACGAGCCACTCCCCCGACCGCCGCGCCGTTTCGGCCAGCGCCGCGTCCACAATCTGCACCAGTTCCCGATCCCCCGCCGGCAAACGCATGACCACAAGAATACCGGGTTGGACCACCATCCCATTGGGATTGGCCGCAGGCTTCCGCGGCTGTGCTTCCTGTGGGCGGGATAACCCAGGCGCAGGCCGCGCCGGCGCAAGACCTCTTCAAGCGGCAACACGAACGCAAACGCCGGGACTAAACATCTGGTATTAGGACGGCAGGCGACCGGCGGGAAATGCAAAATACACGTCCACGCGCCGGACAAAACCAGTACGTCCGAAGATTTTTCCGCTCAGCTCTCGATCCAACTTGCATCCGCTGAAGGTCCGTGTCGAACCGTCTGCGCAGGTAACGACAATTTGCCGTGGCCCCGCAAGATGAGCCACCACCGGCGCCTGGCAATAGGTAAAGGCCAACATGCCCGCATCCAGTTGCAGTTCTTGAGCGTTGCCCTCCGAATCCCGGTAGTTGAAAGTACTTGCCTCATCCACAAACTCATCGCCGGTAATCAATTGACTCGCAAAACATATCTCTCCTGAATCAACCATCAGGCCCATTTCTCCAACGCGGGCGATAAAGTCTTCCTTCACCTGCCCGGTCATTCCCGGTTGCTGGGCGCCGGCAAATCCGGGCGTATGGGAATAGGGGTCGGTGGGAAACGCGCCTTGTTGAGCGGGCGTTTTGTGCATTCCAAGTCCGGATCGAATGCTGTTGTAGCGCGCGCGCAACCGGCTCAGCAAGATCTCATCGGCTCCATCCTTCACCGCCTCCGTAAGCACCTCGCGCACCGCCAACAGCAGCTTGGAGACCATGTGCCAATAGATGCAGTTGTTGCCCTCGTACTTATGCATCGTTCCCGAGCGCCCGGTAAAGTAGCGGTGCTGGAAGACCTCCTCATATAAATCGCAAATCTGAGAAGTTTCCCGCCTGGCAAGCCTTGCCAGCTTCCGATCCTTGATCTCCTCGAGCGCCCGGCGCAACAGGGAGCCGTTGAGATGCGCCGCATTGAAGTGGACGCCGCCCTCCCCATCGCGGACGACAATCCGCCGATCGTCCAGCGCCAGCATCTTCTTCAGCAGCTTTGACTTTTCAACCGATGCTGGAGGAATGTTGTTCTTTACCAGGAACGAAGGAAGCGTCTTGCAGGGGTATAAAATGTAGCTGTTTTGATCCTCGCGATAGAGGGCGCTATTGCGCAGGGCATCCAGCAGAGTTACTGCCTCTTCGGGCGCAAGCGCGCCGGAGCTGAGCACTGCGACCTGTCCCTCCAGCATAAGTGGAAAATGATGAACGTGAATCTCTTCGCCATCCACCTCCATCAGGTTGTATGCGTTGTACAGCCCATCCTCGCGGCGATTTATGCGGATGGAATGATCGATGTGGCGAAGCGCGCTCTTGAAAAAGCCGATGAGTTTGGGAACAGATAGGATGGATCGCTTGCCGGAGACACCGCGAGCATAGAGTCCTTCGCGATATTTTGATCCTGCCTGCCCAAGCTCATCCAGAATTGTCTTGCGCTCTCTGTCAGAAAGAGGCGTTTCAGCGGAAGGAGCATGCCGCTCGAAGGCATCCAGTATGGACTCAAACAAGTCAATCAGCTCTTGCGGCAGCGAAATCTCCTGCAGGCCGCTGCCTGCGAAAAGGCTTTGCAGGAAGACAAGAAAGCGGCGCAGGTAGTAAAGCGTGACCATGGATGTGCCGTTGCCGACCAGCGCATTGTTCGCGTCGTTCCACTCCGGCCGCTGCGTGTTCATCCAGATTCCGGCCTCCGGCACATAATTCGACAGCTTTGCCAGCAGCGGGATCAGCAGCTTTTCCGCCAGGCTTGCGTGAATCAATTCTCCGTTCGCATCGGCCAGCGCCTTCCCGTCGGCTCCCAGCTTTGCCGCGTTGCGCAGGGTTTTTCGATGGGCCGCGTAATCGAAGACAATCGTGTCTTGCGGCGTTCTCAGCAGGTCAGCGTATGGCCGGATCCTATAAGGAACATTCGCAAAGGTGAAGACCTCGCGAGTAAGAAGTTGCGTCAGGACTTCAGGCTCGTAACGCTGGGCTTGTTGCAGAAGACGGAGCAGATAGACGATCTGATGATCGCCCCAGTAGCCGATGAAGGACCAGGGATCGTGCGGGTCCAGAACCTCCCAGTCATATCCATCGCGCGAAATTCGGTATGGGTTGTAACCGTCGATCGTTGAGGAATCGAGAAACTTGAAGATCATGCCGGCGGTAAAGCCGGGATAGGAGTAGCTCAGAGCCTCCCAGTTCTGGAAGATGTCGCGCCAGTTTCCCTGATAGTTGAGAATCTTGCGCCCGTTTTCATCCTTGATGCGGATATTGAAGACGTTCCACGGACGGCTGGGATCGCCATGACGGCGGCTGAAGGTGAAAGGCAAGTATTCGTATGCAATACGTTCAAAATCGGTATCTTCCAGGCCCTCGATCGCGCGCAGCAGTTCTTTTTGCAAGAGTTTTTCCGGAAGTTGCTTGAGAAATCTTTCGTGCCTGGCCGCAACCGGACGATTCATCTCTCCGACAAAAGAGGAAAAATCCGCGCGTGTTATCCAGTAATCGTCATCCGGTATTCCACCGCGCATCACATTGAACAAGGTGCTGGAAAAGTGATACCAGACGCTGGCTTCCTCCTTAGTCTGCTGCAGGCCATCGGACCCGGCCACGATTCGCACCAGGTTCTCGGTTCCAAGGGCTATATCTTCTTCCACCTTCGCCGCCAGATCGTTTTTCCGCCTAAGCGCCTGAATCAGTTTGCGAACGCCAACCGCATCCTTGTTCACATCGGCAACGATCTTCCACTCGCGCATGGCCAAAGCTTCAAGCTCGATAGAAAAGCATACAAAGTACGCGCCCCGGCGGCCATAAATATCCGTCTCCTCTGTTACTCCGAGTCCCTGGCGAAAAGCATCGAGTTGGACTCCGCTGAGGAGCCGGCAGGGATCGTCCAGCCCCACCGACCATGCAACATTTGCGCGCAAGGATTCGCTCGGCTCCGGCCGGTCCACCGGAACCGAGGTCAATTGCAGCATCGCGAGCCCACTCGCGGGTTCCAATTCCGTGGCCTTGTATGCATCCACCAAGGTGCTGAACTCAAGCTGGAACCGCTTGGTAACACCGCTGGGCAATAGATTCTGCAAGCCATCGAGCGCCTCTGCACTTTGCGGGCCAGGCAGCAGATTCTTCAGCCGCGCCGTGCGCACAAATCCATATTGCTCGCTGGTTGCCCATTCGTAGGAGAAACACAGGCCGAGGTTGTTGTTCACTTCCTCGAAAACAACCCTGTTGCCATAGACGCTTTTGTAAAGGTTACGGATAATTCCCGAGCCTTCGCCGTCCCGGTTTTTGGGGCTCCGAATGCTGAACGGCTCCCATAGAACGACCCTCGCCGCTGTTTGCACGCGAAAGATCGTCTTGCTTCCCGTATCCTCGCTTCCATCATGAATGCGATCATCCGTGTAGTAAGGAAAGAGAGCGTGATCCGCGTCCACTCGTCCAGCCGTCAGCCCGCCCCGGCTGGAGAGAAACAGGTAGTGATCGGAGGCGCTGACAATGCTCATAAAGAACGGGGGCAGCGCATCGTAATTTGCGATGCAATAGAATCGCCCGCCGTTCAAATCCAGGAATCGGCCTTCCGCGCGCGTGGGCAAAAAGGCCTTCTTCCCTTCAGTGTTCAGTCCCGCACAATAAGCGCCACTCACGCCTGCAAGCTCCTGCGTTGCTTCAGATCGATCTCGATCTGCTTCATTGTTGTGTCGTCAAGTTTGTAGAAGATTACCGCTCCGGCAGAGAGGAATCCAAGCACGGCCGGAAAGAAACTCATCATGTAGCGAATTCCCGTCTGGACGTTGGGCGACTGCTGGATATTGGCATGGAATCCGATAAAGCCGATCAGCCCAAGGAAGAGCGAACTTCCCAAAGCCCAGCCCAACTTCTGCGAGAAGGATGCGGCGGAGAAGACCAGGCCGGTTGCGCGACGCCCCGATTTCCACTCGGAGTAATCCGCCGTATCGGCATAAAAGGCCCAAAGCAACGGCGACGTGGGAGCGAAGAGCGTTGAGATCGCGATGTGCACCGCAAATACAAGAGGCACATTGCTGAGCGGGACGAAGTAGAAGAGCACGGTAAGGATGCTTGCCGTTGACATCAGAATCATGTAGGCGCGCCGCTTGCCGCCGAGCAACTGACACAAGGGGCGCGCCATGGACGCGCCGAAGATAACGCCCGCGGTTCCCACTGCCATGAACCAGGAGGCCAGCGCCTCGGGCCCCATCGCGCCTGTGAAGCGATGACCCAGCAGCGCATAGTCAAAGCGATACAGTTCGCCGGGGCGCACAATGCAATACTTGAAGTAGTAGAGAATCGCGCCCATGCGGATAGAGATATAGAAGACGGCAAAGACTCCGATAAAGCAGACCATCACCCACGGCACATTCTTGAAGAGATCTTTCAGGTCGTCTTTCAGGACGTTGGCTTTCTGCTGCATGGGCTGAACGCGCTCTTTTGTCAGGGCAAAGGTTGTCAGAAAAAGGATGATGGCCAGCACGCCGAATACGCCCATGGCGTACTCAAAGCCGATTTGATCGTTTCCCTTCCCGAAGAACTTGACCATGGGAATGGTAAGGCCCTGCACCATGAAGAGGCCGAAATAGGCAAGCACAAAGCGATAGCTCGATACGCTGGTGCGCTCGAGCGAATTCGAGGAGATGACTCCCATCAACGCGCCATAGGGGATATTGATGAAGGTATAGGCGAGCATGATCAGGGCGTAGGTAATGTAGGCATAGACCAGCTTTCCCTGAGGTCCATAGGATGGAGTGTGAAACATCGCCACTCCGATGATCGCCATGGGGAAGCAGCCCCACAGCAGATAGGGCCGATAATGCCCCCAGCGCGTTTTCGTTCGATCCGCAATTATGCCCATCACCGGATCGATAAAGGTGTCGGGGATGCGCACGACAAGAAGCATGGTGGCCGCGGCGGCCGCGGTAATGCCGAAAACATCCGTATAGAAGAAGGCAAGAAAATTCAAAAACATCTGCCAGTAGAAGTTTGAGGCTGTATCTCCCAAACCATAGCTCACTTTTTCGCCAAACGTGAGTTTGCTATCGACTTTTTCCATCACCGCACCACTTCCTATCTTCGGCAAGAGAGATTGATCCGTTGCCTGGAGAACAAACAGTTCAAACCAAGGGCGCTTGCGCCGGATTCCGAAGGCGGGTCGCATGAAGCGCTTGGAAAACCCGCCCGAATGCCGCGCAAACGCAAGGACAAATACGCTGAATATCCAGAGCCATTCCGCTCCGGCAACCGGCCCAGCGCCTTCCAACGGAACGGTACCGGCCGGATCATCCAGTTTTGTATATTAGTTTACCGAACGGCTGCCGGCTGAAAGTCGCCAATGCGGCTGAATCCGGCCGAAACGCTTTGCGTTTGGCATCTTCAATCTGCGATGGACTCCGACATCCCCCTGCAAGCCGAACCGCTGGCCCCTTTCTCCTCGTTTACATCCCACAAAACGGGTGCTGAAAGCAAACCGCCTGAAAGGCGGTGGGTTCAGACTTGGAGAAGGAAACCAAGCCGGCCCAAGTCCCGCAACATTTGAAAGTTGCCCGCATACGTTTGTCAAGTTCATTGGTGCGATTTTCATCACCAGATCTAAACGGCCTGCCGCACACCCATCTTCCGCATCCCGGAGAAACCCGTTGGTTGGCGCGATTTTCCTGCCGGTCGCCGGAATTCCATTCAAGCGGTGTTCGCCGTCGTAGATGGTCTTCACGTTGAGGCCGGCTTGCCTGCCACATCGACTGGCGTGCGAGGGGTGCGAGATTCGCGCTTGCCATGATCGGCACAAAAAAGAGATGAACGAAAGGTGGCGAGTCCGCTGAAAAACCAGCCTGCTCGTCACACACTTTAGTCCCCGGCGAGCTGCTCGAGCAGGGTATCGAAGTCTTCCAGGCGGGCGTATTCGATGATGACTTTGCCGCGGCCGTTGTGGTCTTCGATGTGGACCTTGAGGCCGAGGGCGCGCTGGAGCCGGTCCTGGACTTCGCGGACGTTGGGGTCGATGGGGGGCTCGGGCCTGGGGTCTTTTTTCGCGGTCTTTTCGGGGTGCAGGAGACCCTGGACGTAGTTCTCTGTTTGGCGAACAGAAAGCGAAAGTGTAATGATCCGCTGCGCAGCTCTTTCCATTTCCTCGGCGTGCTCGAAGGCCAGGAGTGTGCGGGCGTGGCCGAAGCTGAGTTCGCCGGACTCGACGCGGGCCTGCACCGTGGCCGGCAGCCGCAGCAGGCGGAGAAAGTTGGCTACCGTGGCGCGATCCTTTCCGGTGCGCTGCGCCATCTGCTCCTGGGTCATGTGGAACTCGCGGGAGAGCCGTTCGAAGGCGCGGGCCTGCTCCATGGGGTTGAGGTCGGCGCGCTGCAGGTTTTCGACGATGGTGATCTCCATCGCCTGCTCGTCTGAGACCTGGCGCAGGATGGCCGGGATGGTCTCTTTGCCGGCCAACTGCGAGGCCCGCCAGCGGCGCTCTCCGGCGATGAGCTGGAAGCGGCCGTTGGATAGCGGGCGCACCAGCACCGGCTGCACCACGCCATTGGCGGTGATGGAGGCGGCCAGTTCGGCCAACTGCTCCTCGTTCACGTGCGAGCGCGTCTGGAAGGGATTGTGATCGATCTGATCGAGGGGAATCTCGCGGGGCTTGCCGCTTTCGGCCTCGGCGGCGAGTGCGGCAGCGGGGGCTTGCACCCGCGGAAGAAGAGAGTCCAGGCCCTTGCCCAGGGCGCGGCGTTTTGGGTCGATGGCGGCGATGGTCATGGTTCAAAATCCTCTATCCCGGCAAAACCTGCCGGACCTTCTCGAATCTGCGTTTGCTGGGGGTTTTGGCAATGGGTGCGACGGCCGGAATCGGGGGCGGCTGTCAGGAGTATGGCCAGAATCGGACCTTACTGGGCGGGGCGGCGAGATGCTGAACGGACGCTGCGCCTTTGCGCTCGGCTCTGCGCGGGCTGTCTATGTGGTTGCGCGCGAGGAACTCCCCCGTAAGCTCGAAGTAAGCCTCGGCTCCACGGGAGCGGGGATCGTAGAGGGCCACGGGCTTGCCGTGGCTGGGCGCCTCGGCCAGCCGGACGTTGCGGGGGATTACGGTGCAGTAGAGCCGCTCGCGGAAGTACTCGCGCAGGGTTTCGGTGACCTGCTGGGCGAGGTTGGTACGGTCGTCGTACATGGTGAGCAGAACGCCCTCGATGGTGACGTTCGGATTGAAGGCGGCGCGGACCCGCTCGAGAGTGGAGATCAGTTCTGAGATGCCCTCCAGGGCGAAGTATTCAGCCTGCATGGGAACGATGAGGGTGTCGGCGGCCACGAGGACGTTGAGGGTGAGGAGGTCGAGTGCCGGCGGGCAGTCCAGGATCACCAGGTCGAAGCGGTCCTGGATGGGCTCAAGCGCGTGGCGCAGGCGGAGGGCACGGTCGCTCGCCGCGGCGAGCTCGATGTTGGCGCCGGTAAGGTTCTTTGAGCCCGGCAGGAGAAACAGCAAACCGATCTCGGTGGGCAAGATGACCTGCGCTGCCGGGGAGTCGCCGATGAGCACGTCATAGATGGAGTGGCGGTTATCGTCGCGCTGGAAGCCGAGTCCAGAGGTGGCGTTGGCCTGGGGGTCGCAGTCGACAAGGAGGGTCTTGAGACCTTCGAGAGCGAGGCAGGCAGCAAGGTTGATGGCTGTGGTGGTTTTGCCAACTCCGCCCTTTTGGTTGACAATGCCGAGAATCTTGCCCATGGCAATCAAGAGTAAAGGGAAGGGCGGATTGAGGGTAGGTGGTTGCGCTGTGGAGAACGGGGCCGGGCTGTGGAAAGCGTGCTCGGCGGTGGCCGGCGAAGAGTGGGGAAGCGGTTGAGGGGGAAAGGTTTGCGCACGGGAGATGGGGCGGAGGTTGGAGGGATGCGAAAAGGGGCTTGTGGTGGAAAACTTCCGTGTTCATGGGGCGGGACTGGGCATTTCCGGTTGGCTGTTCCAATTTGGATTTGCGCCCGATTTGGGACAGGATGGCTTTTGTTCCACGTGGAACATTTTCCATTTTGGGCTGGTTCCCAAGATGTTCCACGTGGAACATTCGCCGCTCTCGATCCCTCCCCGTGCTAGAGTGTAGCTGCGCTTTCGCACGACAACGCTCCAGCGAGAGGTGTTCTATGCAGCGGAGATTATTCCTGAAGAGTGCGGGGGCTGTTACCGTCCTCGTTGCCGGTGCTGGCGTCTGGCGCGCCTGCGATCAAGGCATCTTCAGCGCCGGCCAAGGCCCGGCTTACGAACCCTGGAAAGACTGGCGCAAGGACTCTAACACTGGCCCCCTCGCGCTGGTGCGCGCAGCGATTTTAGCCGCAAGCCCGCACAATACACAGCCGTGGCTCTTCAAGGTGACGAAATCTTCCGTTGAGTTATTCATCGACACCACAAGAAATGTTGGAGCGCTCGATCCCTATCTGCGAGAAGAACACATCGGGATGGGCTGCGCTCTTGAGAACCTGATGCTGGCTGCGGCAGCCAACGGCTATCAGGCAACTGTGACGCTGCTTCCAGCAAAGCTCGGACCGATCCCCGCCGATCCTGCGCCGCAACTTCTGGCGCGGATCGACCTCGCGCCGGGCAAGCGCGAGGAGTCCGAACTCTACGACGCCATCCCTCGGCGCCACACGAATCGCAGCGCGTTTCTACCCAACAACCCTCTCCCGTCCCAATTCCTCGACATCCTGAACCGCTTGTCAAGCGATGAACCGGGGGTCAAGATTTTCCTGTTCACAGCGGACGTAGACCGCAAAAAGATCGTGGAAATCAGCTCTGCGGCAAACACTGAGATCTATTCCGACCCGGAGGTAAATCGCGGCAGCAAGCGATGGATTCGGACCAATTGGAGCGCGGTGCAGAAGTATCGCGACGGCCTGACGATCGACGCTGCCGGGCTGCCTCCTATCACGACTGACATTGTCAAGATGATGCCGTTGTGGATGTTGAAGCGGGCTGAGTCGCGAGTGCCAAAGAATGCCTATTCGGACCTAATGCTGAGCGCGCCACTGATTGGCATTCTCGCCGTGCATGACCACTATGACCGGGAAGACTGCCTGCGCACGGGACGCATCTGGCAACGCACGCATCTGCTGGCAACCGCGCATGGCGTGGCCGGACGGCCCTGCAATGAGGCACTGGAGATGATCGACCATGAGCGGGCGCTCGGAAAGGAGCCGCTGCGGGCTCGCCTGCTTGGCGAACTCTTGGGCGACGCCGCGTGGCAGCCAAACTTCGTTTTCTACATGGGATATCCGACATTGACAGCACGAGCCAGCCCGAGGCGACCGATTGAAAATGTAACTCTCTGACGCCAGTTACCCTGCAACAGCCCCACTCCCACGCTCCCCGAGCGCAAGCAATCGGTCGCCGCCGCCGGGCAGTGGAAGCGCTTTTGACCAGGACCAAGCGGGACCGGCTGCGAGCTGGAGCGCGGCCAGGTCCGCTCCGGTGGTCATCAGCGCGAGCCAGCCATTGGGCGCAACCAGGCGGGATGCGGCCTTGACTGCCTGCGGCATGTGGTCGACGGCGCGGAGGGTCACGCAATCGAATTGTGCGGAGAGCGATTCCGCGCGCTGGGCATAGACTTTGGCGGAAATCCCAAGGACTCGGATGGCTTCTTGAAGAAAAGCTGCCTTCTTGCCCTTTGACTCGGCCAGTGTTACGTCGATCTCGGGGCGGCAGAGGGCGATGGGAATTCCTGGAAAGCCGGCGCCGGAACCGAAGTCGAGGAGCGTGACGATGCCGGCGGGAAGGGCGCGGGCGCAGAGAATCGACTCGACAAAGTGGCGGGAGAGAATGCCTTCTTCGTCCCGAATTGCAGTCAGGTTGACGCAGACATTCCAGCGAAGAAGTAGCGAAAGATAGTCTTCGAACTGGCCGCCAAAGGCAGAATCCACCGTGTCCAGCCCAACCGCGGCCAACTGGGCATTGAGCCGGGCTACAACGGCTTGGGGCGCTTCACTCATCCTGGAAGCCTTCGCTTCGGGCAATGCACACCATGAGGCTCACGCAGGGACGACCGAATTCTCGGTCCTGCGCGGCTCCCATGCCTTTGCCGATTCTACAAAGGCCGCGAAGATGGCGCGGGAAAAGGCGCTCTGTTTGTAGGTCCGCTCGGGATGCCACTGCACCGCCAGGACAAAGTGCTCGGGCGAATCCAGCTCTACGCCCTCAATGACCCCGTCTTCCGGAGAGATCGCACTCACCAGGAGATTGTCGCCGGGGAGGCGGATCGCCTGATGGTGGCTGGAGTTGACCGGAGGTTCATCCCGCTCGCCTGGCGGCAGAAGCGAGGCCAGCCTCGACCCCTGCCTGATCCGAACCGGGTGCGCCTCGACGACTTCCCGGCCCGGCCGGTGATTGACTGAGGTCTTCAGGTCCTGAAGCAGCGACCCGTTGCGCCAGACATTCAAGGTCTGGGCACCGTGGCAGATGGCGAGGATGGGCTTGTGGAGGTTGAAGGCGTCCTGCAAGAGGAGCTCGTCGACGGCAGTGCGGGCGGGGTCGGGCTCACCGCACTCAGGGATCGGATCTTCGCCAAATCTTTGTGGGTCCACATCATAGCGGCTGCCCGGCAGCAGTATTCCCTGCACCTCCGCCAGAACCCTGGCCACCCGGTCCTGGCGCTCGTGCAGCGGCACGATGACCGGCGTTGCCCCGGCGGCTTCCAGGGCAGTGAGGTATAGGGGCAGCGACCGCTCGTTGTAGACGGGATCGCTGCCGGTGGGCTCAGGAATGGCAATGTGGACGGTCATGGAGACACCAGTGTAATGAGAGATGCGGCCGGCACGATAGCTAATTCAGGCCGCTTCGAATCAAACTTCAGCGCGAACCGCAGCTTGCTCAACTGAATTCTGGGCGACTGCGCTCTCGGGCCGCCTGAGGCTTTCGATGGCATCGCGGAGTTGCGCGGTGAGCTCATCCGTTTGGCGCGGGGTCATTCCTGTCGTCTCGATCGGCTCGCCCACAGTGAGCGTCAGTTTTCCCGGATAAAAGTGGTGGGCATGAATCGGCAGCAGATCGTAGACCCCACTGAGCGCGATGGGCACCAGCGGCACTTGCGCGCGAATGGCGAGGTAGGCCGCGCCGGACAGGAACGGCCGCAGTTCGCCGGTAGCCGTCCGCCCGCCCTCGGGGAAGACGAAGATCGGCATACCGGAGCGCAAAGCCTTGACGCCGACGCCCAGGCTGGAGATCGTGGCGTGCGGGTTGCGGGTATCGATCGGAATCTGACCGGAACGATCTAAGTACCATCCTATGAATGCGATAGGCCATAATTCCTTCTTGGCGAGAATGCGAAACTGGAAGGGCAGCCCGGCAAAGATCACCGGCGTATCCATGTAGGAGGTATGGTTGGAGGCGTAGACGGCAACGGGATGCTTGCGCAGGTTCTCTGTCCCGCGGACCGTGAGCGAGCAGCCGGTGCCCCATACCAGAACTTGTGCCCAGATCCGCGCGATACGGTGCTGCACGCGCCCGCGCTTATCCACGAAGGAGACCAGCAACGAAATCGAACCGCAAACGGCCGTAACCACAGCCATGACCGGGATGTGGATCAGGTTGGTGCGCCAGCGGTAGAGCCTAGGCAGCGGATTTGGCCGCCGGTTCACGCTTGTACCCCCTTTTCGGCGAGCAGCAGGGTACGCGCCTCGCCGACCAGGTACACCGATCCGGAGACCACGATGACGCCGCCCTCCGCGTGCTCCTCTGCCAGTTGCAGGGCCTGGCCGACCGATTCGGAGGCGACTGCCGGAGTTCCCGTGGCGTAGGCCGCTGCCAAAAGGTCGTCCAGGGCTGCGGCGCGGGCGGTATGGATGGGCGGGATGATTACCTGCTCAAAGAGCGGAAAGAGAATTTGCGCCATCTCCGCGACCGGCTTGTCACGCAGGCAACTGAAGATCAGCGTCCGTGGTCTGCCGGCTCCCAGAGCGCCGGTCAGGCCGGTCCTCAAGCTGGCGTTCAGGCTGGCGCGCAGGGCCCAGGCTCCGGCGGGATTGTGCGCCACGTCAAGAATCCATTCGACGCCGTCTCTCTGGATGCGCTCGAAGCGCGCCGGCCAGCGGGTCTGCCGAATGCCGGACGCGATGGCGGCCGGCGTGATCGGAAAGCCATGATTGCCGGCCAACTCCACGGCCGCTGCGATGGCCAACGCCAGGTTGCGATGCTGATGGGCGCCGGTAAGTGGGGAATCCACCTCGATGGCGGCGCCAAGAGCCTCGACGAAGTAAGGACCAGCCGTGCCGGCGCCGATGGGCGGCATATAGGGCGCCGCGCTCACTCCGCGCACGTCCAGCCCGGCCGCCACCTCGCCGAGAACCTGGTTGGCTTCAGGGTGCTGCGGCAGGGTAATCAGGGTTCCGCGAGGGCGCAGAATGCCGGCCTTTTCCCGTGTAATGGCGGCGATGGTCGAGCCCAGCCACTCGGTGTGATCGAGCGAGATGTCGGTAATGACCGATAGAAGTGGATCGACGATGTTGGTCGCGTCCAGCCGCCCGCCCATGCCAACTTCAAGCACCGCAATGTCGACGCGCGCCTGGGCAAAGTACAAAAGAGCCTGTGCAGTGAGAATCTCGAAGAAGCTTGGCATTTGCGGAAGTTTGCCATCGAGGACGAGTTGCTGCGCGGCATCGTGGACGCGAAAGTAGAGAGCGGCAAAGGCATCGTCGGCGATCTCGACGGGGCCCAGGCGGATGCGCTCGTTGGCGCGCGCCAGATGGGGCGAGGTGTAGAGGCCGGCGCGCAGTCCGGAGGCGGTCAGGATAGAGGCCAGCGTGGCGGCCGTCGAGCCCTTCCCGTTGGTTCCGGCGATCAGCACGGAGGGAAAGCGGCGGTGCGGATCGCCGAGGGCGGAGAGCAGGATGCGAATCTCTTCGAGCGAGAATTTGCGCCGTGGCTGGCCGGAGCGCGTGTAGAGCTCCGGCGCCATTGCATTCAGTTGATCGATGGCCGCGGTATAGGACATGGAAAGATCAGTATAGAAGGCGCATGGCAATTGTTGGGGATGGGCCGGGTTGATCAGTTTCCGGTTTGCCGGTGATACAGCAGAATGGTTGCACGGGGATCCATCGTGGTATTTTGCGAGTATGCCAAGAACAAGACTACACAGGCTCCTTAGACGAATTCTATGGACATTCTGCCGGGCTTGGCTTTTTTGCGGCCTCGCCACAATCGCGGCAGCCTGCGGATTCGGTGCTTACACGTCCGTCTGGTTCTACCGAAGCGCCTCAATTGAAGGAACGATCGTCGGCTTATCTGTTGTCTCGAATCAAGAGGACAGCACAATCAACTACGCTCCTAGCTTCACCTTCAAGGCAGAGGACGGACGCACCTACACCGTGATGTCCAGCGTTGCTACCAACCCTCCCGGCTTTGAAGTCGGGCAAACTGTACGTGTCCTGTACCTCAGAACGGACCCTGCATCTGCAAAGCTGAATTCGTTCTGGCAGATATGGTTCGTCACCGTGCTATGCGCCGGGCTTGGAGCCTTCTTTACTGGAGCTGGCTATCTGCTCTTGCGATATGAGAGAAGACTAAACCGGCGCGAGAATTCGATCCCGTCGGACTCCGCAGTTTTCCCCACAGTGAGTTAATGCTCGACCGTCCTTTCAGAACTGGCTCCCCTTGCCTTGACCGGTGTTCGCAGCGAGCATTGTCCGAATCGTCGCCAATCCAGAAACTGTCCTGTCAGTGGCATGACGGACTCACTGCCGCAGCAGCAGTTGCAGGGCCTGGCGCGCGTTTTGCAGGCAAGCCCGCGCTTCGTCCTCGGAGAGAAGTCCCTGGTGCACGGCCTTCTTGCCGGCGTCGTTCACCTGGTTGGCGACGCGGGGAAAGTCCGCATCGATGCCTGTGAGCTGCAGATTGTTGTTCACCTCGTGCAGCAGGTTGCCCAGGGTGGCGGTGTTGCGGTAGCGGGTGCGGATCAGGCGGATAAGCGTGGGGGGTAGTTTTTGCTTGATGGCCTCTTCGAGCACCGAACGGCACATGACGGCGCAGGCGGTAAAGAGGCCGAAGAAGTAGCAGCGGGTGGCCTCGTCGAGATAGCGGTCGGCCTCCTCTGAGCTGGGCGAGGCTACCACGCACTCGCGCAGGTGGGTGGCCCGCAACACGGCAGGTTCTACCACCTCCAGCAGCTCCATGGCGAAAGCCGCGCGCAGGAGGTCGTTCTGCTGGCCGTCCAGGGCACGCTGTATCTCCTGCCACGCCGGCGTGGGTCCTTCGTACCCGGCATATTGCAACTTCGTCAGCGAGGTCAGCCGCTGCCGCGCGTGCTGCACAAACCCCTGCCGCATCTCCTGCGCCAGCATCCGCCATCCAGCCACAAAGGCCGCGGGGTCCTGCTGGTAGCGCGCCCAAAGCTCGTCGTACACGATGCCGGGCAGCACGTCTCGCAATTGCGCAAAGCGCCCGGTTCTTGCCAGCTCAGAGATTGCCTCGCAAAACTCCCTGCCCGGCGCATCGTCCGCGGACATCTGCAGGAGTTGATCTTCCAAACGCCCAACATCGATGGTCATGACCAGAGCTCTTCCTTCCAGCCAAGTCTACGAGCCATGGACTTCTATTTCCTTTGTCACAACAAATTTCGGGACCGGTCCGGTGCTGGAATGGGAAGCCGTCGATCCGACAACTTAGACGGGAATCCAGCAGCCTGCAGCGAGATCATCTTTCTCATCGCCCTACTTCGTATAGGGTGTGGAAGACGGCTTACCTGTGGAGGGCGAGGCTTCTCCAACCTCTTGTTCCCTACGGCCTTGGACGCACTTTTCACACAAATCATCGGCTTTACACAGGCCTTTTGGGGTTGCCTGTGGGAGGCGTGGGAAACAGAGGACTCCTTATGCAGCTCCGATTCTGAATTTCCAGAACTCCTGAATTCCACAGCGTCGATTTAGAAAACCTGACAGCCTGTCAAGTTGCTGCCCTATCGTCATTTCGGATGAATTTCCACTTTTCCAGCCTGAACTACGGGTACTACTGTCTTTTCTTTTAATCTCCTACTGTTTTCCCCACTCCCCGTCGCACCAAACGGACAAACGCTCAAAAACCAATCCTTCGCCGCACGTTGTTCATAAGCAAACACCCGTTGAGCGATTCAGCAGGAGCGGTTTTCGGTATACAGAGAAACAACCCTGTTTTCCACGCATACTTTAATGCGGAGGTGAATACAATCAAGAAGAAGAAAAGACAGCCATATCCACTTGGCCACTATGTGTTGTAGAGTGTGGCCAGTGCAGAAATTTGGCTTCTGAAGCGAGGGTGGGCCTATGCCGATCGTGGAAACAGATGCAGAGAAGCCGGCCGCACAGGGGGCAGCGATGGAGATTATCGTAAGCCGCGAGAACCTGGTGAAGGAGCTTACCGCGACACAGAGCGTGGTAGAGCGCAAGACTACCATTCCGATTCTGTCGAACTTTCTTATCGAGGCGGAGGGTGACCGGTTGAACATCACCGCTACCGACCTCGATCAGGCGATCAGGACCAGCGCCGAGGTGAAGGTGAAGAAGCCGGGCGCCTGCACCATTCCCGCGCGCAAACTATACGACTACATCAAGCTGCTGCCCGAGGGCGACATCTCGATCAAGCTGCTTGAGAACCACTGGGTACAGATTCGATCGGGTCGGTCGAATACAAAGATGGTGGGCATGGCGCGGGCCAACTATCCGCAGGTGCCGGAGTTCCCCGCCGTAGCGGCGACCAGCATCTCGCTATTGGCGTTAAAGACGCTCATCGCGCGCACCATCTTCGCCATCTCGAACGAGGAGTCGCGCTATACGCTGAACGGCGCGCTGCTGGTGATCAAGGCGGAGTCGCTGGCCATGGTGGCTACCGACGGCCACCGGCTCTCGTTTGTCGAAAAGCCGAACGAGGTTCTGGAGGGCATCAGCGGCGAGAAGCGCGTGCTCATTCCGCGCAAGGCCTTGCAGGAGTTGCAGCAATTGTTGTCGGCCACCGACGCCGAAAAGGTGGAGTTTGCCGACGACGAGCACACCCTGTTCTTCCGCGTGGGCCATCGCGTCCTGAGCACGCGCAAGCTCTCCGGGCAATTCCCGAACTTCGAGGCGGTGATGCCGCGCGACAACACCAAGTTCGCCGTGGTCCGGTCCAGCGAGCTTTCGGCGGCCATCCAGCGCGTGGCCCAATTCGCCGACGAACGCTCGGGCGCCATCCGTCTGCGCCTGGAGAGCAACGAGCTTAAAATCAGCGCCAACTCCACGGAATCCGGCGAGAGCGAAGACACCATCGATACGCCGTACGCGGGGGATCCCATCGTGGTGGGCTTCAACTCCGGCTACATTCTGGACTTCCTGAAGGCCCTGGGCAACGAGGGCGAGGTGCGGCTGGAGTTCAAGGACTCGCAATCCGCGGGGCAGATGCGGCCCGAGGACCCGGATGCGGAGTACAAGTACCGCTATGTGCTGATGCCGATGCGCATCTGAGGTCCGTCACACAGAGGAGCTATTGGGCGTCTGCGTCTCTGCCGCTGGCGCTCAGCGGCTCTCCACATTGGCGGAATACTCTCGCGGGTGGTTGACAGCGCTGACCGCAAGCAGTCGTTCCAGACTTAATCCGCGCCGGTACATGATCGTTCGGCAGTCCTTCTCAAGGCTGGCATGAGCTTATTCTCGACCCATCATTCCCCTTGTCCAAGGATTACATTTGGATGACATCTTCTTGCGTGGATTGTCTAAGGATGGTTCTGGAGAGCAGGGGGCTGGAATGACGACCGCATACATCAACCGCATTGCGACCGCAGTTCCACCACACGATGTTCATCGGGCATTCATCGATTTTGCTGCCTCCATGCTCGCCGAAGGCACTGTGCGCAACCTCTTTCGCCGCATGGCGCGCCTCTCAGCCATTGAACACCGGTACTCCTTCCTGCAACCCTTCGCCTCTCCAGACGGCTCATGGAAGGATACGGAACATCTCTATGAGAGGGGCAACTTTCCCCCAACGGCGCGCCGCATGCAGTTGTTCGAGCGCTTTGCTCCACAACTTGCGCAATGCGCTCTCGACAAACTTGCGCTAACTGAAGAAGAGCGGCGCGGCATTACGCATGTGATTGTAACCTCGTGCACGGGACTCTACGCGCCGGGCCTGGACTTCGAGGTAGTGAACCATTTAGGGCTCAACCCCTCGGTCGAACGCACGATGATCGGCTTCATGGGCTGCTACGCCGCCATTGACGCTCTGAAGTCAGCCCATCACATTATTCGCTCTGAGCCTGAGGCCAAAGTTCTGGTATTGAACCTGGAACTTTGCACGCTGCATTTTCAGGAGACGCAGGATATAGAGCAAGTGCTCTCATTCTTGCTTTTTGCCGACGGCTGCGCGGCGAGCGTTGTAAGTGCGCGCCCGGAGGGACTGGCCATCGACAGCTTTCTTGCGGTTACTATCCCCAAGACAAGCCATCTGATCACATGGCGCATTGGCGACCTCGGCTTCGATATGCACTTATCTGGACAGGTGCCAAGCGAGATTGGTCACGCACTCAATGAGATGGGCCGGCAAGTAACGCGCGGGAAAGATCCGCTGTCGATCGGTCTATGGGCGGTGCATCCAGGAGGCCGCTCCATTCTCGACTCAGTCGAGAAGAGCTTAGGACTGGATGCGGATGCGCTCTCCTGCTCACGTGATGTTCTCGCAAGATATGGCAACATGTCTTCTGCAACAGTGATATTCGTATTGGAGCAGGTGATGCGGCGTTCACAGCCGGGACAACAAGGTTGCGCCATGTCGTTCGGGCCGGGGCTGACGGCGGAGACGATGCTCTTCCATGCCGCATAACATGCCGGATTTTAGCCGCCGCTCCGAACTCACCGAGCGAATGGATGAGCCTTGCAGCCGCGAGCAATTGCGTGCCTGCCTGCGCGACCTTGCAAAGACAAACCGCTGGCTGATTGCCTATCGCCCGGGGCTGTATTGGCTCGACCGTCTTGAATTGGAGTCTCTCGCCGGTCCACTTCGCATTCTCGATGTGGGCTGCGGCTATGGAGACGGCCTGCGGCGGATTGAACGATGGGCCAGGGAGCGAAAAGTCGCAGTGGAACTGACAGGACTTGATCTGAATCCCGATGCCGCCGCAATTGCAGCGGGGGCCAGTGGCGCGGAGAGCAAGATCGAGTGGGTCGCAGCGGATGTATTCTCCTACACGCCAGAGAAGCCGTTTCACGTTGTGGTCAGCTCGCTATTCACACACCATTTGCCCGAAGGCGATGTGATTCGATTCCTGCAATGGATGGAGCAGCACGCCGAGTTAGGATGGTTTATCAACGATCTATCACGTGTCGCCATTCCCTATTATGTCTTCCATATCCTTTCTAAGTTAGCCGGTCTTCATCCATTTGTGCAGCATGACGGCCCTATCTCGATTGCGCGGTCCTTTGTGGCGGAAGATTGGCGAAGGATGTGTACTGTAGCAGGACTGGGCGATGACGATGTAGTTATCAAAGGATTCAAACCTGCAAGGTTATGTGTGGGACGGAGAAAACCACGGTGAATGCTCCAGGCCAAACAATAGATCATCTGGTGATCGGCGGAGGTCCTGCGGGATCGATGGTTGCAATACGCCTTGCATTCGCCGGATGCGACGTAATGCTGCTGGAGAAAGAGCGCACGGCCCATCACAAGGTCTGCGGCGAGTTCCTGAGCGGCGAAGCAGTCGAGTATCTGAACCTTGCCGGAGTCAATCCATTGGATCTCGGCGCAGCCACGATTCGCTCCATTCGGCTGTGCTCGAAGCATGGGATTGCCGAAGCTGTTCTGCCCTTCACGGCGCTCTCGCTTTCGCGCGTTGCCCTGGATGCTGCCATGATTGCGCGCGCGGCAGAAAGCGGAGGCAGAGTACGGCTCGGAGCGCTCGTTGAAAGGCTCACCCGGCGCGACGCTGATTGGCTCGTCGAACTCCAGAACGGAGAACTATTAAGCGCGCGCACGGTCTTCCTTGCGAATGGCAAGCACGATCTTCGCGGATGGGAGCGCGGGCGTGGCGTACAGGGCAACCTGATCGGTTTCAAAATGCACTGGCAATTGAAGCCGCTGCAGATAGAGGCTTTGAGGGGGTCTTTGGAGATGTTTCTCTTCCCCAGCGGATATGGAGCACTCTCGCTGGTAGAAGGCGATGCGGCCAATTTGTGCCTAGTGGTCGGACGCAGCGAGTTGCGCAGGATAGGCGGATGGACTGAGCTGCTGGCTAACTTGCTTGATGACAACCAGCAGCTTCGCCAGCGCCTGCGAGGCGCGAAGACATTGTGGGAGCGGCCGTTGGCCATCTCTCCCATTCCGTACGGGTATCTTGTTGAAGGCGGCTCCGGCCTGTGGCGTGTAGGCGATCAGGCCGCGGTGATTCCTTCTTTCACCGGAGATGGCATGTCCATCGCACTGCACAGCGGAACGCTCGCCGCGGAGATGTTCCTGGCTGGCGCCGGCGAGGAAGAGTTTCACCGCAAGCTACACAAGCAACTCAAGAGCGGAATGTCGCTTGCGACGCTCATCTCGCGTGCCATGGTAACCGGCGCGGGACGCACGCTGATGCCGCTTAGTCTTTCGCTCTATCCAAATGCAATGAGATGGATCGCTGCCTCGACCAGAATTCCTGAACAGGCCCTGCTTGCCAAACCAGCAGGCTGAAATCGCTTTCAGGCCACCGCCGACACCTTCAGAAACTCGAGCGCGCGGATCAGATAGGACTTCAAATCGCGGCGGTGGACGACGGCGTCGAGGAAGCCTTTCTCGAGAAGGAACTCGGAGCGCTGGAAGCCCTCGGGGAGTTTTTGGCGGATGGTCTGCTCGATGACGCGGGGGCCGGCGAAACCGATGAGTG
>OBLU010001558.1_pt1 | contig 21309 bp, 18 predicted proteins | sample 1518681 | NCBI WGS metagenome assembly OBLU01 (sample SAMEA3539304, study PRJEB22396) | soil metagenome | biome: tundra; feature: field; material: soil | place: USA | collected 2010-05 | depth 0.15 m
CTTCCTCGACTCTACGGGTCTCTTTCGAGAGACGAACGATCCCAAAGCCATCCGTCGCGTAGCCATTTCACGATTCTTTCACGTTCAACTACTGCTTCATCAACATTGACTTCCGACCTGAGATGATTACCCAGGTCACGCTTGGCCCTCGTGCTACGCGTGGCAGCGAGGCGGCGCTTAGGGAACTGCTAGATGAGATTGGATTCGGAGAGGTGCCTATTCTGCAATCCACAGTCCCACTACGGTGAGGCTTCCAAAGGCTGGTCTGTACCAGCGGACCGAAACCTTCGGCGGGAGTTTTTAATCTGAGCTTGCCGATCTGTCCTGAAAGAATGCACCCCCGGCGCGACCCAACCAGGCAGCCCGAAGTTGTTCCCGCCTGCCGGCCGTCTTAGCATTCGCTGGGTTGGTCGTGTTTCAACCGCGGGCGACTCGGCGTCGATAACAATCGCGCCAGCTTCGATCAGCCGCTGGGCCTCGGCTGAAGCGCCCCTTTGAGATCAGGGCTGCTTCTTCAATGCTCGTAGTCGAGCCAACAGGGCGGAATATTGGTATATCGCCTTCAGCTCCAATGTCCGAGCTATGCGAAGTGAACCTATTGATAGACGACGGATTTCGAATCGCTGCTGCCGTCCATGAAGTAAGCGAGGTCCACGCTGGGGATGGTCACCTGGCGTGACAGCGGATGAGGGCTGATGAAAATGGTTCCACCGGTCGGAGCCGGAGGCATCAGGGAAAGAATGAAACTGGGGATTGTGAAGGAGCCTTTGGTGGTATCCTCCGCGCAAATGAAACCCGCCAGCCCGACGGTGTTCGATACCAAATAGCTCCCAACCAGAACATAGCCAGGATTTGTGCCGCCCGACCAGGTGACGGTAAGAGCTTGGCTGCGGTCTATGTTGTTAATGGCGGCCTTGTTTGTCCACACAACAGTTCCACCAACATCGAGGGTTGCGTTAAACGCGTTCAGGCCGGGGCCGCCGCTACCTGTGATGGCGTATGTACCGGGTGGGAGGTTCGGGCCGATGGGAGAATTCCCGAACAATACCTGGTATTGGCCGGTTCTGGATGGCGTCAGAGTCCACGATCCAGCCTGACCCGAAAGAGCCAGCGAAGTTCCGGCATTGAGGCCGTTGGCCGACCGGCCCCCGAACTGAGATGGAAACGCGGTACAGGTTCCTTGACTCGGAAACAGGCCGCCAACCGCCGCAGCAAGAGCAGCGGGCGTGGTGAACTGGCCAAAATCGGCGACGGCGCCTTCCTGGTTCGGATTCAGCGCTGCTTTGACAGCGGCTTTCGTGGCCGGATCCAACGCTTTCCAGGATGCCGCGTATTTCAGCATGACGCGGGTTAACGCGCGTTGATTGTGAGTTTGGCTTGCGAGCAGCAGCTTCTGAACGTCGTCCTGCGAGACCCTGGCGTGCAGGAGATGGGAGAGTTTCGCGGCGAGGTAGAGCTTTTCATCGAAGCCTAAACCGCGGAGCACCACGACCGGACCGACGGCCAACGCCGCGGCCTTGACGGACTGTCCGGCAATGGCTTGATTCATTACATTGACGGGTATGGTGGGAGCGGTGTCTGAACATGGGCCGCCGCCGCTGTTCACGGCGAGGGAAACGAAATTGCTGATAGTTCCCCCGCTGCGCACCGCGACAGGCACATAACAACCCGCTACTCCAGCGGGGACTTCAAAAGAGACTTGGTCGAGTCCAACACAGCAACCGGACCGGCCGGCATAGATAACGTTTGCCGCCTCGGTTCCGACGAAGACTTCAACTCCGGGAAAATTCGGGAAAGCCGACGGCAAGACGTTGTCCGCGCCAGAGACGGGACCGAGGCCGGTAGCCCAAACGGTGACGGTTTCGCCGTTCTTGGCGCTAAGGGCGAACGACTTGGTCACCGAGCCATCCGTGAAGACTCCAGGCCCTAATCCCGAGCTGCTCACCGCATAGAGGCCTACCGCGGACGGAGCGACCGTGATCGGAAATGGAAACGAGGTTGACTGTCCGTTGTAGGTCAGGCTCACACTGGCTTGGCCGGCCGGGACGCTGGAGGGCAGAACGGCTGCCGCTTGCCCGGTGCTCGAGTACACCATGGGGCAATCCACTGCGGTCGAAGCATACATCACGCTGATGGATGTGCTACCCAGTTGGGGAGCGAGTGGAAGGGAACTGACCTGCACCGCTTGCGCTGGACCGATATTCGCGCCGAATACTACGAACAAGGAGCCTGGTGCGATGGTTCCGTTGTAGCTGGCGGAATTTTCCACGGAATATACTTCGGGAGGGTTTATGAATTGTGCCATGGCAGGGAGCACCAACAAGGCGTAACAGAGTATTGGTCCAAGCATTGTGTGCTCTCGATGTTATCACCTTGCGGTTCTCACGAATAAATCCCCGGCGCTTCGTGCCCGAGCTTCTGGACGTACTCAAGGTAGGAGCCTGAATACACAATGGGCTCGCGCTCGACGCCGCTTTTCGCCTCCCAGCTCCAGGGCGCGCGATCCCAGCAAGTGAACAGGCACAAGGCAATCAGAAGCACTAGCCCGACGACACTCTCGGCACCACCCGTGGCCGCTTGCCACCACCAGCGGGCTCATTTCCCTGGCTCCTGCTCCACCACCCTCATGCAGTCCTCGATCGTCGGGTTCTCCCCAGCTTCGATGAGCCGCTGCGCTTCCGCGACGGCTCGCTGATTTCCGCCTAAGGCCCTGCTGAGCAAGTGGTCTGCGATGACGTCGAGTTGGTCCGGCGTCATCTTGTCCGGATCGGTCTCCCACAGCAAGGCGCTGCGATCGACGAACATGCCGCGCTGCTTACCAATTAGCTCCTCGCATCGAGCCGCCGCCGAAATCTGACCTAGTTCTTCGGCCTTCCTGCTCAATACATCCAGCCGATTCAGCACCCGCTTCTGATCAAACGCCACTTCTTCCGCCGAGGACTGAGCAGCCAATGACTGAATCTCGTTGACCCTTTCTCGAACATCATGAACGCGACTTCGGGACGATTCCGAACGGCATTCCGGGATGATCCCGAACAGCGTTCTGGGTCAAGGCGCGCTTAACCTCAACTCCTCGTATCCCCCTCGTATCCCGAGACGCTTGCATTGCCAAATCGCGATGGGCTACTATCCTGATGCGATCATTGGACAGTTCAAGCTCTCGTGAGGTAAGTGATGCCGACACCGATCGAAGCATACCGCCAAGGATACGAGAGGGGCCGAAATGACAGCACCGGTGGCCGTCTTGCCGAGACGACCATGGGGATGCTCCGTGATGATCCAGGCGGTCACTTCCAGAAAGGATATACCGACGGAGCAGCAGGTAGACCCTTCAACGCGCCGTCAATTCCGTCACCCAAAACGCTCAAGACCAGTGGACTAATACCGAAGTTCTCGGAGAATCCCATGGGTTGGTTGTTGGGTGTCCTCATAGTGGTTGAATTTTGGGCACTGTGGCAACTGGTTAAAGCTCCATTTGAGCTGATTGCTCCACTCACGCGAGGCGAAAAGCCCTCACCATGGGTCATCGTCAAAAGCGTCATCGTGGCGGGCCTGGTTATCGTCCTTGTTTGGTGGGTTCCGCACGTAAATGAGATGCCTAGTCCTGGTGCGAATCCCGGAGCGGCATCCCCGGCGCAATCTGCGGCGTTGTCGGGATCTGCTAATTCCGTTTCCGTGACTGCCCCATTAGCGCCGGGTGTTCCTCCTCAGACGTCACCGGTGACGCAGCCCCCTATCGTTTCAGCTCCGCCGCCTGCCCCATTTCCTCCGCGAATCAATTGGTTGTCTCATGACTATGAATGTCGGAAAATAGTTAGTATCGTCCACTTTGATCAAGACGAGCAGGGCAACTACGACATGACTGCTTACCGGGAGTGCAGTCCTTCGGCATGCGAATTGGGGAGGACCCGCCTAACGAATTCCAATGGCAAATACTTGGCGGAATACGTTATGCCCAATGAGATTTTGCGACTAGAGCTAACTTACCAATCCAGTCCTGCTGGAATTGGCGACAAAATCCGTCTGGAAATCAATAGTACCGAGCCTATAACTAATAACCCCATAGCAGAGCACTCCAGAATTTGTGTTTTGGAGACCAATGGTTCTTATTGAGTGTGTCATGACCCTTCAGTCCGACTCGTTTGAAATGGCTGGGAGGCAGCGCCAACCGCGGCCACAGGCTCCCCAGGTTGTAGGCAATCAGACTCAGCCGGGGATTCCGGTCTAACGTGAACGCGACTCCGGGATGATTCCGAACGGCATTCCGGGATGATCCCGAATAGCGTTCCGGGATGAAGGTGAACACCGATTCCGGGATAAAGCCGAACAGTTTCAGGCCGATCCCGGAACCGCGTTCAGCTTCGCCGGAATCCTCACCTGAGGGCGGCCTTTTGCATTTAAGCCTGCGACCATGCGCGGCAAGAGACCCAAATAGGCGAGCACGGCGAGCCGGAGCACCGCTCCGCGTGTCTGTTTGGAATTGAGAGAACGCTAGCGTCATAGCACGTTAGCATCTTAAAGCGCTAGAACGCAGCCTAGCGGACAGCTTCAGCGAGCGCCTTCGAGAATGCGCGTATGTCCTGCGGACGAGCCGACGGTGTCGCATGGGTTGCGGATGCACGCCGGTAGCGAAACACCCTCGGTAGCGTTCTGAGAGCTAAATCGGGAACCTCCATTGTGCCTTTCGCTTCATCCTCCATGCAAACGGCGAGGCATCGAGCACCTCCATTCGCGTTCCCGCCGAGAGTCTCTATGAAGCTGCGAATCGAAGCCATGGCCGCGTTCCGACGTGGCGCTTTTGCGGAAATGACATTCGGGCCGGCAACACCATTGAGGATTCGTGTAAGAGCGCCGGAGGAAGAACATACGGTCACTGTCGGCAAGGTGCTCTCGTGGCTCGACGGCGCGACACGAAGTCCGAACGAGCAGGTGAAGAAGAATCGGTTGAAGGAGCGCCTCAGAAGATGAGTCGAGGTAGAAATCGAATCGTCCGCGCTACCGCTGAAGTGCGCTGTGCCCGGCATCGAGATATAATTCAGCGATCGGGGAAAGGAGGACTTCAATGTCCATTCAGTTAATGCGCAGAGCAGCATTCACCATCTGTATACTCGCCGTCGGTTTATTTGCGGCCGAGAATCCGTTTGCCGGAACCTGGAAACTGAACGCCGCCAAGTCGAAACTGGCTGGCAGCGGAATCGGGCCAAGCGGTGGGGTTCGCGTCGAATCCGACGGTACGACTTACAAAGCATCCGTTGATACCACAGATGAGAAAGGGCAACCAGTCAAGTTCGACTACGAAGCGACGCTCGACGGCAAGTCGAGCAAAGTGACGTTCAATGGCCATTCAACACACACTACTGAAGTCCTGGAGGACGGACGCGATGGGATAGGCGCCCTGCTCAAGATGCCGGGCGGACCGCGACACATCCCGCGTAATCTGTCTTAGCAAGGCCCATGCCAAGAAGCCTCGCTGCGGGCCCTTTGTCAACAGGAGTAACGCAAGTTGGAACTCGACTTTCTCGGGCCCCTAAGCTTAACCCCCCTGTCAACAAATGCGACCTGTCCACTGGATAAAAAGGGAGAGAACGTAGGCGAGAGCGTCAACAAGAAACGTTCAACATGGCGCGAGCAGGTTTCTCTGTTGAAACTCGAGAGACACGCCGGTCGCCAAGAACCTGCGAATGTTGGGGATAACGCCGACCAGCATGGCGGATAGATGCTGTCAACAAACCACCGGCATCGGTTCGTAATTCGAAATCTTGGCTCCCCAAAAACACGGTTTTCCAACTTTTTCTCTCAATATTCTTTAATGTTTCTGGGAACCCCATGAAGGATTCGAACTTGCCAGGCGGGTAAGCCGCGATGTAAATTGGAGTCGATTTCCTGTCTCTTGGCGGCGGTGCGCGCGTGTGTAACCTGCTAAGCGTCTGGTTCGGGGGATTGGGTTCGCGTTCTCCTGACCTAGTTGCGGCGACCATGCATCGCTCCGGCCGGGAGAAACAGCAAGTCAATTCATGATCGACTCGCGTTGAACCGCATCAGCCGGGCCCCGGCTCAGAAACAATTGTCGGCGACGGGTCCTTTTTTATACCCGACAAAATGGCGGCAACGAAGCCTAGGTTCAAACCCGGGCCAGGGCGTCGACACTCAACTCTCTGCCTTCTGTAAGATTGATCAATTCTTGAAGCGTCTGGGGCGTGACCACTTTTAGGAAAGCCTGCACCACCTGCGGGTCGAATTGCTGGCCCGCCTGGGCTCGGATCTCCTTCGTGGCCTCTTGAAACGAAATTGCCTTTTTGTAAGGCCTTCCCTGTGTGAGTGCGTCGAAAGTATCGGCCACGGCCACGATTCGCGCCGACAAGGGAATATGCTCGCCCTTGAGCCGCTGCGGGTAGCCCATTCCGTCCCACCGTTCGTGATGATAGAGCGCGATCTCCCGGGCGAGTTGCAGTATGGGGAACTTGCTCTTTGCAAGAATCTCGCCACCCACGGTGGTGTGCGACCGCATGATCTCGTACTCGCTGGGCATGAGCTGGTCGGCTCTTAACAAAATGTGATTGGGTACGCCAACTTTACCAATATCGTGCAGGGGCGCGGCCAGCCTGATCAATTCGATTTGCTCTTCGGACTGGCCCAAGGCGCGGGCCACCATGCCGGCCATTGCTCCGATCCGCTTCGTATGCTGGCTGGTGTCATCGTCCTGATATTCAGACACCACCGCCAGATGATTCAAGATTTCAACCTGGGCTTCCGCTAGTTGCCGGGTGCGATCCCTGACGCGCTGATCCAGGGTCTCGCCGTGCAGCGTCAATTGTTTGTAGAGGGCCCGGGTCTCCAGCAGGTTCCGGACGCGAAGCAGCACCTCCGTGGTATCAAAAGGCTTCAGCAAGAAGTCCTTGGCGCCAATCCTGAGCGCGCTTTGCTTTGCCTCGGGCGTAATGTCGGAAGTCAGCACCAGAACCGGCAAATACCCGCCCAAGCTTTCGCCGGCCAGCTTTTGCAACAGCTCGATACCGCTCAAGTGCGGCATGTGCAGATCCAGCAGAATCAGATCGGGTGAATGCTCCTGGCAAAGCGCGTTGACCACGCGCGGGTCGGTGGTGCTGACCAGATTGTGATATCCGTCGCTCTCCAAAATCCCCCGCAGCAGATCGACGATCGATTCCTTGTCATCGACGATGAGAATGCAGGATGACTGGATATCGAAGTTAGTCATGACGAATATGTTCTTAATCGGCGGAATCCGCTAGAGTCATTATGAGTGTAATGGCAGCGGATTAATCCCGCGGGTCCCGCCTGCCGGGCCTACCCGAAGCGCCGAGGGAAAGGGGGATTTTCAACGTGAACTCGGTGCCTTTTCCCTCTTCGCTCACTAGCTCAATCGAACCATCGTGGGCCTTCAGGATGCCGTAGGAAATCGCCAGGCCCAGTCCGGTACCATGACCGACTGGCTTGGTGGTGAAGAATGGCTCAAATACCCTGTTCCGGATTTCCGGAGGAATGCCCTTGCCCGTGTCACGAACCGAAATGCAGAAGTAACCGTCTTGCTGTTTGGTGGTGAGAGTAATCTTTCCACGCCCTTCAATGGAGTCAATGGCGTTAGCGATGACGTTCATGATCACCTGGTTGAGCTCTCCCGCAAAACAGGACAGATGGTCCACGGAACCGTAATTCCTCTCCACTTCGATCCGGTCCTGCATTTTGTGACGCAAGAATAGCAGCACGGATTCGATGCTCTCATGGATGTTGACGGTCTTGAATTCTCCCTCGTCCAGCCTGGAGAACGTTCGCAGCTTTGAAACCAGATCCTTAACGCGTTCGGCCCCTTCCAGCATCTCGCCGACTTGCCTGCGTACCTTGTCGAGCCGGGGAAGCGAGCTCGGGGAGATGTCCGATGTTTCCGAGATTAAACGATCCAGCGACTGTTGCACCACGAAGATGTTATTGATCACGAAGGCCAGCGGATTGTTGATTTCGTGGGCGATGCCCGCGACCAGCTGACCCAAGGAAGCCATTTTCTCGGACTGAATCAGGTAAGTATGCGTCTCTTTTAGTTTCCGATTGGTCGCTTCCAGCTCCTGGTTGGTATGGGCGAGTTCCCCGGCCAGCGCTGCCCGGACCTCGGCGGCTTCTCTTTCAGCCCGGGATCGAACGGCTTCCAGCTCCTTGTTCTTCAGTTCCTCGACAATGCGCCGGTTTTCTTCCTGAAAGAACTTGCGCCGCAGCAAGGCGCGAATGCGGGCTTTCAGCACCGCCATGTCGCTCGACTTTCCGACGAAGTCGTCCGCTCCAGCCTCCAGGCTCTGGGTCATGTCCTCCTTGGTTTCCCTGGAAGTGAGCACGATAACCGCCGTGGAATGCCCGCCGATGCGCCCGCTTTCCTGTTCGCTGATAAGGCGGCACAACTGAATTCCGTCGATCTTCGGCATCACCAGATCCACGATCACGCAATCGAAGGTTTGCCGCGCCAGGTGTTCCAGCGCTTCGCCTCCGCCGGTGGCCTGGGTTACTTCATACCCGTCCGCCATCAGGGCATCCGATAAACACTCCAGATAGGTTGGGCTGTCGTCGACTGCCAGCAGATGGGCGCGGCGAAAATGCGATTCGTGCGAAGCCAGCACCACCGAGCCCGTGCTCGAATTGCGCAGCAGCGCCCGCACGCGCAACATCAGAATCTCGGGAGCAATCGATTTGGAGACGTAGTCATCGGCGCCGCTATCCAATCCGGCCGGCTCGCTGCCGGACGCATCCTCCATGGTCAGCATCAGGATCGGAATGCTGCGCGTACGAACATTCATGCGGATGCGGCGGCAGAGCTCGTCTCCGCGAATTCCGGGCAGATGATAGTCTGCGATGATCAAGGCCGGCAGATGCCGATTCAATTCCTCGAGCGCGGCCTCGGCGGTGGAAGCGCAAGCCACCTCCCAGCCCTCTTGCTCGAGCAGATAAGCGAGCTGCAGCGCCTGAGTTTCCGAGTCCTCCACAATCAGGATTTGAGAACCAGTTCGCATCAAGCCACCTCCTGGCGCGACGCCATCAGCTCCAGAATTCGGAGAGCAATGGCTGGTAGCGGCAAGGAATCCAGAACCGCACCACGGCGTAGCGCTTCGGCAGGCATCCCATACACCACGGCCGTGGACTCATCCTCCGCGATCGTGTAGCCTCCGCTCTTGCGAAGCTCCAGCAGTCCCTCCGCTCCGTCATCCCCCATGCCGGTGAGCAGGACACCTAGCGCTTGTGGGCCGAACGCACTCGCCATGGATTGAAACAGCACGGTTCCCGAGGGCCGTTGCGCGCAAACCGGATCGCCGCTGTGGATGTTCAGATAGCCTTTTTCAATTCGCAGATGGCGGTCGCGCGGCGCCAGGTACACTTTTCCGCGCGCCGGGATTTGCCGATCCGTTGCGATCTCGACGGAAAAGGGACAGACGCCATCGAGCCATGCGGCGAAGCCTTCCAGGAAGCTGCTTGTAATGTGCTGGACCAACAGAATCGGCAGGGGAAAATCCGCACCCAGGCCGTTCAGGAGTTGGATCAAAGCGTTCGGCCCCCCGGTTGAACTGACCACTCCGAGAACACGGTAATCGGACGGCCGGCTGACGGCGGTCCGGACCAAGCGTTGGGTGGGCCGGGCATCACGGTGTCTGCGGACCACTTTGACCTGGCTCATGATGGCGAGCTGCGTACACAAGCGTTGCGCCAGCGCTTCGTATTCAGCGGAGGTTGTACCCACCGGCTTTTCCAACACCGTCAGCGCGCCGGCCCGCAATGCGTTCATGGTGATCTGCAGATCGGCCTGCTCCACGCTGGCGGACACCACCACCACGGGCGTGGGCCTTTCGCGCATGATCGTCTGCGTGGCCTCGAAGCCGTTCATCCCAGGCAGCCGGATATCCATGGAGATAACATCCGGGGAAACACGCGGGAGAATGCGCAGAGCTTCTTCCGCGCTTTCCACCGATCCAACAATTTCAAGCCGCGGATCGCGCCCAATGATGTGCTCCAGCAATTCCCGGATTACCTTGGAATCTTCGACAATCAGGACGCGAATCTTGTTCATAAAGGCCGCTGTCAGATGATCTGCCGGATCGCGGACAACAGCTCCTCCTGATCGAATTTGCGTTTCACGATATATGCGTCCGCGCCCAGCGCCAGGCCGCGTTCCTGATCCTCCCGCCGTTCCACCGAGCTCACCACGATCACCGGAATTTTCTGCAGGTTGCGATCCTTCTTCATGGCTTCGATCAATCCGAAGCCATCCAAGCGGGGCATCTCGATATCGGCAATCACCAGGTCGGATTTTTCATTTCGCAAAAGTTCCAGAGCTTCCATTCCATCCACCGCGATGCGCACCCGGTAGCCGTGGGCCTCGAGGATACTTTTCTCCAGCATCCGGGTAGTCATCGAATCGTCCACCACCAGGACGGAGAGCGCCGCCGGTTCGCTGCGCTTGGGTTCGGCCAGCCTGGCGAAGTCTGAGGGCTGCGATTGCACGGTGCTCTCCATCAATTGCATGAGGTTGAGCACGAAAGCGATGGAGCCATCTTCCAGCACGATCCCGGACGAAACCTTTGCAGCGCGTCCGGCCGGACCCAGGTCCTGAATCACGGCTTCGCACTCCGAGAGAAAGCTGTCCACTGTTATTGCCACGCGGCGGCTTCCGGAGCGCAGCGCCATCACGTGCAGGATCCCTGAATCATCAAGGATTTGCTCCTGCTCCAGGCCCAGCAAGTGACGCAAGCTGAGCAACGGCGCCGCCTCGCGATCCAGGATAATCGCCGGCTTGCCTTCCAGGGTTTCGATGCCGGCGATCTGGATGCGATGTAAGCGTTCAATACCGTGAATGGGTATCGCGAAGTGCTGGCCGCCACATTTCACGAGCAGCAGCCGGTGCGTGGCGATGGAAAGGGGAACCGAGAGATGGAGACGAGTTCCACCGCCCTCCACAGGTTGAAGATCCAAGTCCCCTTGCAATCGGCGGACCGCCTCATACATGACCGACAATCCCATGCCCCGGCCCGACAAGTTGGTGACGGAGAGAGACGTGGAAAAGCCCGGGCGAAAGAGAACTCGCGCGAGTTCGTGCTTTGAGCTGCTGGCAGCTTTCGATTCTGAGAGAATGCCCTGCCGCACGGCGACCTCAACCAGGCGCCTGAAGTCGATACCGCGGCCATCGTCTTGGATTTCCACCGTCAAACGCTGCCCGTTGGTGTCCACTCGAAGCGTCACCAGCCCCCCCGGCGGCTTGCCTTTCGCGGCCCGCTCCGAAGGGCTTTCGATCCCATGGCTCACGGCGTTTCGCAAGGCGTGCATGAGTGGGTCTTTCAAGGCCTCCAAGACGCGACGGTCGGCGTGCACGCCCGCACTGGTGGCGCGGAACTCAATTTCTTTCGACTCATCGCGGGCCAGGTCCCGCATCATCTTGCGGTAGCCTTCCAGCAGGCTCTCGGCCGGGACCATGCGCGCCTGCCAGACATCGCGCTGGAGCTGCTTGCCGAGATGGCCTATGGTCCACGAACTCCGCTTTTGCAAGCGGCGCACGGCCGCCGCCTGGCGCGAAGCGGACCGCACCTGCTTATCCAGAGAATCCAGGCAGGTGTTCAAACGGGAAATCTCGTTCCGTGGTTCCGGACGGCGAAGTGCGGCCGCGGCAATCTGGCGCGCGCTTTCGCCTTCTTTCTCCAGGCGAGCCATCTCGCGGACGATTCCGTTCAATTGCAGCGTTACTTGTTCCTGGCGCTGGCTCTCTGTTAATAATCCTCCGGCGGACCGCAGCATCCCGTCAAAGTTTTGGGCAGTTATGCGAACCATCTCGGCCGGTTGAAAACTCGGGACTGGCGCGGGAGCTTCCGGCGGCTGCGTCTCCGCTTTCTCCGGTTCCACTCCCAGAACGCGCTCGATGGCCTGGAGAGCGGATGCATAACCGGATCCGGGCGCGTCTCCACCGAGCGTGGCCACGCAATCTTCGCTCGCATCCAGCACTTGTTGCAGCACGCCCGCAACACTTTCGTCGAGGACCAGGGCGCCTTGCCGAACGCGGGAGAACAAAGTCTCCATGCGATGAGCCAGACCCTCCACCGGCCGCAGGTCGACGGCGCGCGCCGCGCCTTTCAGGCTATGGGCGCGACGAAAGGCTTCTTCCAACTCCGGACCCGTGGGCTGCGCGGCAGTCTTTTCGATCATCGCCAGCAACGAGCGAATCTGATCGACGTGATCGCGATGCTCGATCTGAAATGTGGCCAGCAGCTTTTGGCGAATGTCTTTCAAGGAAACCCTCTTAGATCCGGTAGCGCTCCACTGCTTTTTGGAGTTGCTGCGATAAAGCAGTGAGGTTGAGAGCGGCTTTTTCCAGCTGCTGTGTGCTGGCAGCGGTCTGCTGGCTGGCTTGACCGATATCTCGCACCGCCTGCATTACCTGTGTGAACCCGATCTGCTGCTGGTTGGAGCCCGCCACGATTTGCTGGAAGGCTTGCACGCTTTGCTGGATGTTTTCCGTCATGGTGCGAATGGTCCGGTCCGCCACGTCCGCCTGTTGTTTACCTGTTTCCACTCGCTTGACGGCTTCCTCGGTTAACATGACGGAGGTGTTAATCCCCTTTTGGATGTCGCCCAAGATGGAGCGCACTTGTACGGTAGCTTCTCGCGACTGGTCCGCCAGATTCTTGACTTCACTCGCGATTACGGAAAAGCTTCGGCCTTGCTCTCCGGCGGCTGCCGCTTCAATGGCGGCGTTCAGTGCCAGCAGGTGCGACTGCTCGGCCAGATCATTGACAGTGGAGATGATTTCGCCGATAGCCTGTGTCTTTTCGCTGAGCGATACAACATTCTCAGCCACGGCTTCCGCCTGGTCGCGAATACCTTCCATGGTCTTGGCCGTGTTTTGCATGGCCTGCAAGCCCGCATGGCTGGCGGCGGAGGTGGCCACGGCGGAGGCGGCCACTTGCTTGGCCCGTTCTGCGATCTGCGCTCCTGACTGCGTGACTTCTTCCATGGTGATGGTGGTCTGTTGCACGGCGGCGGCCTGCTCTCCCGTGCTGGCGGCTTGCTGCTGGGTAGACGCCAGAATCTCGGCCGACGCAGAAGTAAGATTGTCGGTCGCGAAGCGTGCCTGGCCCGCCACGTCCTTGAGCCCGGCCACCATCTGGTCAAGATAGCGCCCTAACTCTCCCAACTCGTCTCCGGTCTTGATCTTCGCTTCCTGCCGGAGGTCCCCCTCGCCCACGCGCGCGACAAACTGCATAAATACACCCAGCGGGCGCGTGATCGATCGTTGAATGAGAATGCCGACAACAGAGACCAGCACCACCACCAGCACGCCGCCTACGAGCATGGTGAGCGTGGCGAAATGGGCGGTAGCCTTAGCCTCCTGATCGCGCTTCTTCAGTAAGCCGCTCTCTTCATCGTCCATGGCGCCAACCACCCGACGGATTTCATCCATGGCATTCTTGCCCTTGTCGGTGAGAACCACTTCCACGGCGGCTTTCTCGCCGCGCTGCCTCCGCAGGGCAATGGTCTCGGCCAACTCGGCCATCTTCTTGGCCACCGCGGATTGCAAAATCGCGATTCGGCTTTGTTCACTGGGGTTGTCCAAGGTCAATTCGCGAACGTCTTGAATGCGTGCGTCCACAGTCTTGACGGCAGCCGTGTAAGGCTCCAGGTAGCGCTCTTCGCCAGTAAGTACGAAGCCCCGCTGTCCAGTCTCGGCGTCCTTCATCGTCGACAAGAGGTCGGCGAGGGTCTCCTTTACCTTGTGCGTGTGGGTGACCCAGTCGGCACTCGACACCAACTCGTTCGTGGCGCGGTAGGCGACCACGCCGATCGCACCCACAACCAGCAACGCTACCGCATAACCGGTCAGAATCCGCATTCCAATTTTCATGTTCAACATATGTTTCAAGACTCCTCTTTGGAGACGACCTCAGCCAGCAGTTTTTCTGCATCCAGCAGCATAAGCGTGCCTGAGACCATTCCCTTGACAAATCTCCCCTGGTTGAAACCAGTCATCTCATCCAGCTGGAGGTTGCGCACTTCTTCAATCGCGTCAACGTTTAGTCCGATTCCCTGTCCTTGGTGGCGCACCATCAGAACGAAGCCGTTGCCGGATCTATCATTTCGCGATACGCCCAGCGCGGCGCTTAAGTTAAGCACTGACCGAAGTTCGCCGCGCACGCTAATGACCCCTAGAAACTCAGCCGGCGCTCCAGGCACGGACATGCAGCGCACACAAGGAAGCACCTCGGCAACGTCTTTCAACTGGATGGCGTAGCGCTCCCCGCTCAACCGGAATATAAGCGCAGGTGTGCCGGGAGAGGCGGGCTTTAGTTGACGCAGCTGATTCGCCAGTCGAGCTGCACGCTCGCGATAAGCCGCCTCGATTCGCTGCGGCGTAGCAGAGAGCGCCTCCTGTAGAGCAATCTCGCTGGCCCGCAGCCGGGCGTGCACGTTGCCCCAATTGATGGATGGCCGCGTCATGCCGGCTCCGTGATTATTTCCATCTGAGTCTGCGCCATTCTCTTCAGCTCTGAGACCGTAATGCCGCCGGCATCGGCCAAGACCTCGGCTTCGTTGCGGGAACCAAGCAGCTTGACGGTATTCTCAAATGAACGCGCGGCTTGGCGCGAATTCCCTTGGGACAGGAGCAGAACTCCCAAGTAGTAATGCGCCAGAACTGAATTGCGGTCCAGGTAGAGAGCACGCCGCAAGGATCGTTCGGCGTCGTCGTGTCTGGCCAACTGCTCCAGGGCCAGCGCATGTTGAAAATGAAGCGACGATTTCAGGTTCTCGGTCTTCAACAACCTTTCACAGCACGCGGAGGCATTCTCCCATTCGCCGCGATCGAGGTGGCAGCGTATGTCGTCCAGCGTTGGTTCCACGCTCTCGACCACCGGAGCGGGCACACCCAGCCCTGCGTCGGGCTGCTGGGAAATAGCAGGAAAGGGAGGCAAAGGAGTCAGCGCGGCAAGCAAAGGGGCGACCGGGTTGGCGATGGCAGTGGGCACCGCCTGGTCCGGTTTCTGATAGAGCGTCACGCCCGGTGCATTCACCGCCTGAAACGCAGTGAAGTGCGTCATGTTGGGCTCGGACGGCCCCACCAGCAGCCACGCTCCAGGGACCAGGCAATCGTGAAACTGCCGAATCATTCGCCACATCAGCTCAGGCGCGAAATAGATCATTACGTTGCGGCAAACAATCAGATCGAAGGCCGAGAGATTGCTCAGCAGATAAGGAAAAGGAGTTTCAACCAGATTGTGGTATTGAAACGAGACTCCCTCCTTGTACCGGGGCGCCAAACTCCACCGCTTTCCTTGCCGGAAAAAGCAGTTCTGCTTCACATCCTCGGGCGTAGCGCGCAAGACCCAGTCTTCGTACTGGCCTTCGCGGGCGCTGACCAAGCTGCGCCGGTTAATGTCAGTGCCGAGGATGCTGACCTCCCAACCGGCCAGGGAATGTCCAAGATCGCGCTTCACCAGAATCGATAACGAGTAGGGCTCCGCTCCGTCGGCGCATCCAGCGCACCAGATCCGCAAGCGCCGCGTGGTCCGGTTCCGCTCAATCAGGTCCGGCAAGACCAAATCGCGGAGAGCATCAAAGTGCTCCATGTGCCGAAAGAAATGAGTCTCGCCTATGGTGATCTCGGCGATCAGAGCGTCCAACTCTGCCGGACCGCGCTGTGGATCGCGCAACAGGTCGAAATACAAACCGCACTCCCGTATTCCCAGGCTCGCCAGGCGGTTTCCGATACGGCGAGCGAAATCCCCATCCTTATCGTCGTAGTAGGCGAGCCCAGTGGACTCCACCAGATGCTGCTTCAAGCGCAGATAGAGTGGGTCACTGAGCAATGCATCGGAGAGAGGGGCGGCGGGGCTCATTCTTTTTCGATGCTCCATTCCTTAAGCCGCCGCTGCGCCATCTCCTGAAACTCGGACAGTGTCTTGCGCTCCGTAGCCAACAGGATTCGAGCGGGAGCCAGCAAGTGGATTACTTGCTCGCCCACCGTGGCCATTCCGCAGGCGCACTCGTTGAACGAATTGTGTTTTCCGACCGGAAGTACTTCGCTGTGGGCGACCGTGACGATCTGGCTGACGCGGTCCACCAGCAACGCAATCCGGCCATCCGCGACGCCTTGCATTACGATCAGGGTCGAATACAAACCTGGCCGTTGTTCGCCCAGTTGGAACAACCGGTCGAGGCGCAAGACCGGCACGGCCGTGCCCGCCAAATTAAGGATTCCTTCCAGCACCGCAGGTAATCCCGGCGGGCGTGCGAGCCGGGCCATGGGCGTGATTCGCTCGACGTTCTGGATGGGGATCGCGGCAACCTGGCCGCCTACTTCGAAAACCGCCAGGACGTGGGGCAAAACAGATGGGCTGATCTCCGGCCCCTTCTGAAGCGGGGAGTCCGGGCATTGGAGGGATGATCTGGTCGTGACTGTGACTTTGTCAGGCACCGCGGTTCCTGGCCTTGCTCCGACGTTTACATTTCCCTTACGATCAAGGGCGGTCTATGAGCTCGCTAAAAAACCTTGGCGCTTCCTGCCAGCGAGTCTTTCAGCAAACCGCTAAGGGGTTCGCTCCATTTCTTCGAGTATGAGTTTATATTCGGACTTTATTTGGAGGACTTTAGTTCTAGGAGCCGACACGCTCTCAACACTCTGAGTCATTTACCTAACGGCCGGGCGAGGTGAGTGTCAGACAACATTCAAAGAGCACCCCTGCGAGCCCTGCCGAAAGGCTGCCCAGCAGCCAGTCTATAAAGGTCGCATGAAATCCCACCGATTAAGGTAAAGTACCGAATCATGCCTGATCTTATTGGCAACTTCCAGCTGGAATTCCTGCCATTGGTAAACGAGAGAGGCTTATAACGGTTCGGGGGAGTGAGTAGATTATGCTCCAAATACAGGAACGGCCGGCAGTACTGGTCGTTGACGACGAGCCCCGGATACTGACGTCAATAACCGCCCTTCTGGAGGACGACTTCTCAGTTCTTACCTCCACGAGCGCCGAGAAAGCTCTTGGAATCCTCGAACAGGAACAGTTCGTTGTTATCATCGCCGATCAACGGATGCCAGGGCTGACCGGCGATGAGTTCCTGGCGAAAGCGCGCGGCGTTTCTCAGGCCACGCGCATCCTGATCACCGGATACGCTGACATTAACGCATTGGTCCGGGCCGTGAATCACGGCCAGATTTACACCTATGTAGCTAAGCCTTGGGAGCCGCTCGAACTCCGGGTGGCAGTAGTCAAGGCCGCCGAACATTGCCTGCTCATGCAGGAAGTGGAGCATGAGCGAAACCTCCTGCACGCCTTGATGGACAACCTTCCGGATGCCATCTGGTTCAAGGACAACGCCTGTCGATTTACGCGAGTGAACAAAGCGGCATCGTCGCTTCTGGGGGTCAACGATCCCTCGGCTGTGATCGGAAAGACCATCTTCGACTTTCTTCCGCGGGAACAGGCCAGCGAAATCCACGCGCAGGAACAGGAGATCATTCGGCGCGGCCGCGCGGAAGCGAATCGGATCGAAGAGTTCCGCTTCAAGGGCGTTGGGCCCCGTTGGACGTCCACCACTCGAGCGCCTGTGCTGGAACGAACCGGAGGAGTGGCCGCCATCGTTGGAGTAACACGGGACGTCACAGAACAAAAGCAGGCCGAAATCGCTCTGCGACAAAGCGAAGAAAAATACCGGCAGATGGTGGAGACCGCCACGGAGGGCGTCTGGATCTTCGACGATGCAGGGAGTACAACTTTCGTCAACAGCAGCATGGCCGCCATGCTCGGCTGCCAGCCGGCAGACATGCAAGGGAGGCTGGTCTCCGATTTCATGCCGGCCGAGGACGTCGCGGGGCAGCTTCCACACTTTCAGCATGCCACTTCGAGTGGAAGCACCGCCGATCTGCGATTGAGAAAGAGCGACGGGACGCTGGTGTGGGCGATTGTCTCCAGCAGTCCTATGCTGGATCTATCTGGACGCCGGAGCGGTACGCTCGCCATGCTCACCGATGTGACCGAGCGCAAGCGCCTGGAAGACCAATTCCGGCAGGCTCAGAAACTGGAGGCGGTGGGCCGTTTCGCAGGTGGCGTTGCGCACGATTTTAACAATATCCTGACGGTCATCAGCGGACACAGCCAACTGTTGCTGCGGCGCCTGGAGACCGGGAGCGCGTTACGCGCACAAGTGGAAAAGATCGGAGCGGCGGCCGATCAGGCGGCGAACCTGACACGGCAGCTGCTTTCGTTCAGCCGCCGGCGGCCGGTTCAGTCGCAGGTGCTGGATTTGAATGCAGCGGTCCTGAATTTCGAGAAGTTGTGTCACCCGATCATCGGGGACTCCATTGAGTTAATGACTGATCTGGATGAGCAGGGGGCTAAAGTGCGCGCGGATGCGGGCCAACTGGATCAGGTGCTGATGAACCTGGTTGTCAACGCGCGCGACGCTATGCCGCAGGGCGGAACGCTCGGCATAGCGACGGCCAGCGTGGAACACGCGGGGTCTGACAGTCACCCGGCGGGAGCGTATGTGTTGCTGGCGGTCAGTGATACCGGTTGCGGAATGGATGCCAACACCAAAGCGCACCTGTTCGAGCCATTCTTCACCACCAAGGAGGAAGGCAAAGGGACTGGACTAGGTCTCTCGACAGTACATGGAATCGTGACGCAGCATGGCGGTTGGATCGACGTTAGCAGCTCGCCGGGGCAAGGAACCTGCTTCGGCATCTACCTGCCTAGAATCAGCGATGAAGTCCAGGTGGTGCCAATGCCCCAGCGGCCGACCGATTTCGCCGGTGGCAGTGAGACGATTCTGGTGGTGGATGACCGCGCCCCCATACGGGAGCTGGTGCGCGAAACCCTGGAGCCGTGTGGCTACAAAATCCTGGAAGCCGCGGACGGTCAAGAAGGACTGGAGGTATTCGAGCGCAACGCCCAGAAGATTGATCTGGTGATCACGGATTTGATTATGCCCCGGTTAGGCGGCGTCGAGTTCGGCCGGTTGGTCGAACAGCAACGCCCGCAAGCAAAGGTGCTGTACATGACAGGCTACAGCGGAGAATCCCCGGCCCCAGTCCCGCCCGGCGCGCTGCTCCAAAAGCCTTTTACTCCCGAAGTGCTGGGACGAAAAGTACGAGAAATGCTTGGCTGCGCCAGCACTCCCCGATCGATTCTCATCGTCGACGACGAGCCCGAGGTCCTCAACCTGCTGCGATTTGTTCTGGAGGGCGAAGGGTACGAAATCCGATGCGCCCAAAACGGGAAGCAAGCCATCGCCCAATTGAAGCAGGCCTCGGTGGGGATCGTTCTGACCGATCTGGCCATGCCAGAACAGGATGGCATCGAGACTATTCTCGCGATCCGCAAACAGTATCCGGACTTGAAGGTGGTCGCCATGTCGGGGACGTTCGCCGACTCGGTGCTGGACGCAGCCCGGCATCTGGGAGCCGATGCAGTTTTGGCCAAACCCATTGAAGTGGATGAGCTCCTGAGGACGCTTCAAGAATTTCACTGACCGTCGGTTCGTCGCCTCTTCCGTTCACGTTGGCACTCAACCGCGCGCGTCATTTTGTCGGGTTCTATAAAAAAGGGAACCAACCCGCCAGTTCCTCGTCTTCACCACGACGAAGCCTCCGCGCCGGCCTAATCACCGCAGATTTCGCTTGCTGTTTCTCTCGACCGGAGTGATGAATGGTCACGACCGCAACCCGGTCAGGAGAAACACAATGAACACCGAGACTGAATCGCAAAAGAATGCAACGGCGGCCGAGGCGCCGCAGCCAAAACCCAAGCGCACGCCCGCAAAGAAAGCCAAGCCCGCTCGGGAAAGCTGAACGGATACTGCGTGGTGAGAGGGAATGCCTAGCCGGAGTTGCTGCCCATGCGGACTGTGATGCGGCAGATGGTGTGGACAGGCGAGCGCGCGGAATCCGTCCATCTTCAACTCGAAGATGAAATCGTCGTGATCGAATGCGGCGGGCCGGAGCGTGGGGCTGGCGGGGCTGAACTGAGGGGGCGGCAATTTTGATTTCAGTGTAGCCGGCAGGGCAGGCCTCCCTCATGAAGTCAGCTTGTCAGAATCCCGTTTGAGAGTTCGGTTCGGGCCTCAGCCGAAGAAGACTGGAGCAACTCGCAGAGAGGTGTATGTTGAAGGCATGTATTTCTTCCAGGAGCCGCTCGTGGCGTATGCATTGGAATTGTTCCGTACTACGGACTTTACTGGCGCGGCGCGAGGCGATTGGTTCTTCAGTTTATTTGCTCCGGGGAACACGATTTTCTTCGCAGAGCGGCCATTTGAGCGATTCAGTGACTACGAGGAGTTGTTGTGGCGGTTGAGGGAAGCTGATGCTGTGAAGTATCGGCAGATTCATAAGGGGATACCCTTCTATTTCATGTCGTGGCTCGCCTTCGATCTGCGCAATTATGAAAAGGCCTTGTTTTACATTGATGCTGGCATCTCAGAAGACGTCAGGAAAAACCCAGAGGGATGGCAGGAAAATCCGGGGGCACGATTCCTGCTCCTCGATCAAAGGGATCAGGCCGCTGCGCGTACAGTTCTCGCCGTAAGAACACTCCTGGAACGCGAGTTAGATAGATTTAATCAAACATCCAACCTCCCTACCCTCCAGGTCGAAGGTTCCTGGAGGACATTTGTTGGAAAACTGATGGCCGATTCATCCCAGAGAACGATCGTGTCGGCACTGTACGTCTTCCTTTTAGAGTTCGAGGATCGCGTCCGCGAACTAACGCTCAGGGAGGGTTCGACTGGCGGATCAAATCAACCTTTCACGGTGCACCTGTTTACAGGAGGGTTGCTTTTCGAGTCGTTGCTCAAACTATGTTATCCGCAGAATGACCGTGGAGGCCGAAACCGAACGCTCGGCGATGTCCTGTGGACGACCGAATTCCAGCGGGACTTCGCTCTAACAACGGCACCAGCAAGCTCCGCTCGAACCCTGGAGGAAATTCACGATGCTATTCAAGGCGGAACGACTACGGTCCAAGCTGCTTTCAGCACAGCAGCAAAGCTCCGCAACACGACGGGGCATAATCTCGTTTGGGATGATATTTTCGATACCCCACAAAAATACATCGACTTGTTTCAAGCGGCAATCAAAGCGATTCTCTTCGTGATCGCGAGGAAACTCATCTAGCGAGCGCTGGACTCAGATTCCAGGGAGCTTGCTCCTAACCCCTTTCATTCTTCGTTTTTCCTTCGCCTATTATGAAACGGTGCCAAACGTCCGCTCCTGCGTCGTCTCCTTCACCGACACCGAAGGCATCGAGCACTCCATTCGCGTTCCCGCCGAGAGTCTCTACGAGG